>RCUH01001370.1_pt1 | contig 18224 bp, 16 predicted proteins | sample 2166191 | NCBI WGS metagenome assembly RCUH01 (sample SAMN09932848, study PRJNA488358) | compost metagenome | feature: garden; material: soil; isolation source: compost soil in an enriched community after 214 h of incubation | place: Germany: Experimental Botanical Garden Goettingen | collected...
AGGAATTAGGAATTAGGAATTAGGAATTAGGAATTAGGAATTAGGAATTAGGAATATGCGACTAGTTATTCAACGTGTTTCTCGCGCAAGCGTAACGGTAGATAACCAAATCATCGGGGAAATTGCACAAGGTTTATTGGTTCTTTTAGGCATCGAACAGGAAGATACGGAAGAAGATGTGGATTGGCTGCTTCAAAAAACCATCCAGATGCGCATTTTCTCCGATGAAGAAGGAAAAATGAATTGTTCCCTGCTGGATATGAGCGGCGATTTACTGGTTGTAAGCCAATTTACACTGCATGCATCTACCAAAAAAGGAAACAGGCCAAGCTTCATCGCCGCCGCACGACCGGATCATGCAATCCCTTTGTATGAATCCTTTATTGAAAAAGCACGTATTAGTTTGGGAAAACCGGTTCAATCGGGATCATTCGGGGCGGACATGAAAGTGGAACTGCTGAACGACGGGCCTGTAACAATTATGATGGATTCAAAAAACAGAGTATAATGGAAATTTCGGAAGCACAGAAGAAAGTGGATCTTTGGATCAAAGAGGTGGGAGTTCGTTACTTCAATGAGTTAACGAACATGGCAATGCTTACGGAAGAAGTAGGAGAAGTGGCGCGGATTATTGCCCGCAGATACGGCGAACAAAGTGAAAAGGAAAGCGATAAAGGAAAAGACCTGGGGGATGAATTGGCAGACGTGCTGTTCGTATTGATCTGCCTGGCAAATCAAACCGGGGTGGACCTGGAGGAAGCTTTGGAGAAAAACCTGGCAAAGAAAACCGGGCGGGATGCAACCAGGCACAAAGAGAACAAGAAGCTACAAGGTTAGGTCTTCGGCTGTAACCTCTCCTTGTTTTTTTGTTTTATTTCAACAGATTCCATTCATTATGAATAAGTTTTTCCTATTCCTTTTACTGATTCCTGTGTTTCCTGTCAGGGCACAGCATTCGCCGGGGTTCAATGCAAACGAGGCCCGCGACCTGATCCAAATCTGCAATTCGTTTAGCTATTTGGACCTGGAAGGTTCGGATGAGCAGATTATTCCGGACTCGTACATCCGCACATATACATCTCCGGTTTACGGGATGGACAATGTGTTCCAGGTGTATATTAATAAATCAAAAACCAGGGCAGTTATCAATTTCAGGGGCTCTACGGATAAGAAATCCAGCTGGCTTGAAAACGTGTATTCGTCATTAGTCCCTGCGAAAGACACCATTTTCAAAGGGAATACCCCGTTTTTGTATCAGTGTGCAGAAAATCCTGATGCGGCAATCCATGCCGGTTACATCCTGGCGCTTTCGTACTGTGCCGACGACCTGTTGAAACAAATCCGTGAGCTGAATAAGCTTGGGGTTTATACGATTTACATCACCGGGCATTCACAAGGTGGAGCGTTGGCACAAATGACACGTGCTTACCTGAATTTCCTTCCGAAATCGGTATTGAATCCGAAAAACAGCTTTAAGGTCTACGCATTTGCGAATCCGATGATCGGGAACCGCTCTTTTGCTTTGGAATACCAGCACCGTTTTGCAGACCCGGGATATAGCTTTTTATTGCATAACCCGGATGATATGGTTCCGAAAATGCCCGTTTCGTATAATGATTCCACTTTTTGGAAGAGTAACATGCAAGCCATGTTGTTCGACCGGGAGAATTTCAACTTCAAGGAAGGGATGAAAGAAGGATTGCTGAGCATGATGGGAAGCAAAGTCGGGAAATTCAACAATACCATTTCGAACAATATCCAGGGTGAGTTGGTGAAGGTTTTGGGAAATTTCCGGATGCCGCAATACCACACAGAATCGAATTTTATGCATACTTCAACTCCGATATTGCTGCCGCCCACACAGTACCCGCTGGAATTGAAAGATTCAAGTATTTTGAAAAATGATTCCCTGATGCGGATTTACAAGCGCGATGCAAACGGGGTGTTTGAGAACCCGAACCTGTACAAAAGAGAGAAAGGACTCTTACAGCATAAACCTTACAATTATTATACTGCGGTGCTGAAAGTGTATTTCACTGCGGATTATGATCGATTGGAAGAGAAGTATTTTGTGCTACCAGGAGAATAACACTCTTGACTTTAATTCCGGCCAATCAAACGCTTCCACCAGGATTTTTTGCCCATATTTTCTCCGTACCCATAGGAATAAGAATAACTTCCGGTATTATTCTTTACAGCATTCATCATGATATAAAGGTTCTTTAATTTCCCCTGTTTTTTAAGGTCCAGAATATGATTCTGATAACGTTTGTCGATCATACCCGAACGAATGATATAAAGCGTTACATCCGCAAAGCGATTGGTAGTAACGGCATCAATTACAAGACCAACCGGGGCATTATCTAAAATGATATAATCATATTCTTTCCGCAGATTTTCGATCAATTCATCCAACCGATGGTTCATAAGCAATTCACTTGGATTTGGTGGAATATCACCTGCCTCAATAATATGGATAGATTGCCCGTTAGATTCACCGACAAATGTAATATCTTCTACTTTCAAGTCGTGATTCACCAAATAATTGGACAAACCGGAGATGCTTTTAAGTTCCAGGATTTCCCCGATACGTGGTTTTCTCAAATCAAGTCCCATTAACAGTACTTTCTTTCCTGCGGCGGCGAACATAAATGCCAGATTTACCGAGGTTAAGGATTTTCCTTCACCACTCAAACTAGAGGTAATACTGATAATCTTACATTTATTCTCAGAAGAGGTAACAAAAGAAAGGTTGGTCCTTAATACTCGGAAGGCCTCGGAGATCCCGGATTGCGGATGACTCAATACCTTTAACTTTTTCTTATCTTTTTCTTCCGGAATAATACCAACAACGGTTAATCCCGAATGCTCCAAATCAGCAGGTGAAACGATCTTATTGTTTAACAAAACCCGCAGGTATATAATTCCAATAGGTATTATAATTCCAAGGATGAACGCAATGAGGTAGATCAGTGACTTTTTAGGTGCAACAGGAATACCATCACTATAGGCTGAGTCAATAACACGTGAGTTTGCAACGGTTGCAGCCAACGAAATTTCATTCTGTTCTCGTTTTTGAAGTAGGAAAAGATACAAGCTTTCTTTGATCTGCTGCTGACGGAAAATATCGCGATACTCTCTTTCAAATTGAGGAATAGATGAAATTTTGGATTGATAAATCTGTTCTTCACTCTTTAGCTTTTTTAATTCCATTTGTGAAGAATTACGCATGTTCCGTAAACTATTCTCCAACGATGTTCTTAAACTCGATAACTGCGATTCAATGCGGGCGATCCCGGGGTGTTTGCTTCCATTGGTTTCACGCAGGCGATTTCGTTCCAGGACCAATGTATTGAACTGAATAGTCATTTCCCCGATCGATGGGTCTTTGAAACCCAGATTAGCAGGTAGGAGCTGTTCATATCCATTTTGCTCAGAAATCACATCGTTCATGAAATCAGCCAGGCTCATTTCGATGCTTGCCTCAACCACTCTTTTCTCAATATCACTCTCCTTTTCAAGGTAGGTCGCTGCATCGGTTGTTACATCTACCAGATGATGTTCGGACTTATAATCTTCACCTTGTTTTTCAACATCTGTTAGCTCAGCGGCAATAAAACGCATCCGTTCATTAATAAATGCAGTGGTGTTTTTCACTACTGCATTCTTGCTTGTTATGGCATTTTCCTGGTGAACTGCGATGATCTTGTTCAGGATCGCGTTATTTTTCTCAACGTTGTGACCTTTTAATTTAAGAATGAGAATATTCGCTTCTTTACTGGCAGGTTCAACGAATAAAATTTTTCGAATGCCAGTAGCAACTTCAGAAACCGGAGCTAGACTTATGAGAATCCTTCTCCCGATCCAACTCGTTTTAAATTCATCTGTTTTCTCCAGGATTATGTTTCCTATAGGTAATTGAATTACAGCTCCATAGGTGAAGCTACTCCCGTTTAATTTATTTTCGGAAGTAATTTTGTATTCATTACCGGATACCAGCGTGATTTCGAACTCATAGTGCTTATCATAATACAAGCTATCAGCTTTAACAGGTCGGATCCGGATGGGGTTGAGGTCATACAATTCAGAACGCACTAACCCAGTGGTTGTTCCGATAATCTGATATTTCCAATGCAAATGCAGTTCCCGAACAACCCGCTCCATCAATGAGCGTGATTGATATAATTCGATCTCATCTTCCAGAACGCCTCCTCCGCTGGCTAAACCAAGGTCTTTGAGCATTCCTATTTCTTCGGAAGCCATTCCTGAATTTTTTTCTTGTTCTATCAGAACGGATGCTGTGCTTTCATAGCTTGGTGTTTGATACCTTGCATATAGCCAGCCCAAAACAAGGAAGATGCCAACCGAGCAAAACAACCATCTCCAATAAACAAGGTATTTATCCAACAACTCTCTTAAGGAGATTGAATGTTCTTCGTTTTCACGGGCCTTTGAAATCGATTCTTCTGGATGCATTATCTGACAATTATTGAAATCGTGGTGACCACTAATGAAGTAACTGAAATGAAGATTGCCCCGGTGGCTCTCCAAAATGTACCTTCCGATCTGGCTGCAGCATTCGGTTGAACATAAACCAAGTCATTCTGCTGCAGGTAGTAAGCAGGTGAATTGAAAACTTCTTTCGAAGTGAGATCAACAAGGTATTCTTTCTTAACTCCACTGGAATCCCGGATTACTTTCACATTCTTTCGTTCACCTGACATCTTCAAGTCTCCGGCTAGACCGATAGCTTCAAGTAAGGTGATTCTTTCATTGGGGATTTTGAATGTACCGGGCATTTTAACATCGCCGAGAACCGTCACTTTAAAATTCAAAATTTGAATCTGAACCGTCGGGTTTTTAAGTTGGTCCATCAGCATGGTTTTAATTTCTGTCTCCAGATCCATCCGGTTTTTACCGGCAACCTGGATAGTCCCCAAAATGGGTAGCGAAATCTCTCCCCTGGAATTTACCAGATATCCATACGGAGCGGGATTTCCAATGGTGTATCCCTGATTCGATGTGACAACGGTAGGAAGATTGTATATTTTGGAAGATTCAATATCTTCGGCTGTTATAACAATGGATAAAAAGTCATCGACCTTAAAAACAGGTGTGAAACCGGAGGTGTAAACCGCCAAACTATCGCTTTTTGAATCCTGGAAATAGACCACTTTCTCTGCTGTTCGACAGGAAACGCTAAGCAAGGCAAGAAGAAAGGTGGAAAGTATAAAGGAAATGCTGATTTTTGGCATCCTTGAAAGATAATTGAAGTTCATAGCAAATATATAAAATTACTTCGGCAAATATTCTTTGAAAGAATAAACACGGCTTATTAGACTACGAGAGTTGTTTTGCTGCTTCAATTTCTTTTGCTGTTTTTTTTTAATGGCTCTTGAGATGGCATTTCTTTTCGCAACAATCGGTTTAATCTTATAAAGAAAAAAAACGCCCAGTCCGGAAAACAAGAGGATAACTGTGGATGCAATATAGGTGTTTGTCAGTTTCAATAATAGCGAGAATATGAATACACAGCCAATATTTACAGACGCGATATAGAAACTCGCTTTGCGATGAGATATTTTGAACGCGTCGATCAATACGTGGTGCAGATGGTTTCGATCTGCTGAAAACGGGCTTTTTCCATTCATTACCCGAATAGAAAATACACGTGCTGTATCGAACAAGGGAATGATAATAAACGAAACCAAAACAATGGGAACATCTATCGCGTTAAAGGACAGCTTACTCAATGAAGCGTCGTCCAAAGCCAGGAAGCGGATGGACATGATACCAACCATAAATCCAATCAGCATAGATCCCGTATCTCCCATAAAGATTTTATTCCTGGTTGATAGATTAAAAAACAGGAAGCCTGTGAGAATACCAACCATCACAAGGGAGGTAATTCCAAAAAAGTAACGTTCTGACATGAAGAATACAACGGCGAAGGCTGAAAACACAACTATTCCGATGGATGAAGCCAGACCATCAATCCCATCAATCAAGTTAAATGCATTAATAATAGCCAGCATGATGAAACAACCTACACCAATTCCTATCCAGGGATTTATTTCCTCTATGCCGAAAAAACCATGAAATGAATCAATTCTAAATTTGGGATTCATTAATATAAAAAAGGATGCAACGGTCTGACCTATAAGTTTCGTTATTGGAGAAAGTACCACCAAATCATCCTTAATACCAAGGAAGAATAAGATGGTTAACGCCGGATAAATACTGCTCGAAACACCATAAATATCATATTGATGGTTGAAATAAAAAGAAAGCATGAGCACAATGAAGAAAGCCATTCCTCCAAGACTTGGTGTAGCCGTGGAATGTGAACTTCGTTTATTGGGAGCATCCATCAACTTTTTGTAACGGACTATTTTAATGATCTTAGGGACCAAATACAACGTTGCCAATAGTGATAGAATCAACGCAATTATTCCGTGTATAAGTGGGACACTCATTTTTAAAGGTAAATCATTTACGAGTCGTTTCAATTTTTTTTAACACATTGTGAATTAAAAATAGACCTACTCATGTAATGGTTGGTTATCAATAAAACTTGTTTAGTATTTAAACAATTTATTTTATTGTTTCCAATCAAAAACTAGTTTAGCCGGTTTCTATTTCAGCATTAAAATTTGTTTTGCAAACCAATTACCAATATTTACCTCCGTTACGAAGCAATGAATTTCATTGAATAGTCAATCCAAAAAGATTTCCTTTCAAATCAATTCCTTTGGCAGTTTGTTTGCCACTTTTACGCAAGTTTTAGTAGAAGAAGTTTGTGTTCCAACGGCTGAACTAGCCTGTTGGATTGATATTCAGGTGTTTAAGAAAGAAATACAATGTCAACTTATCATTTTAGTTGGTTTGCCACTTTGTATTTGGTTTCCCGGTTTTTGATTCGACGAAGCTTCTGAGGTTTTCGTCAAAGTCATATTGCAAAGTTACACCATTAATTTTAATTAATGAACTAAAAGTCGGTTAAATGTTAGTAATTACCTGTGATTTCAAAAAATTTTCACAATATAATTGATTCATCATTTAATTGCAGTAAAATTTCAACAATTCGTTCTGCTGTTTTTCCGTCCCAAAGAACTGGCAATGAGCCGGTTTTCCAATTTCCGGAAAAGCATTTTTTTAGCATTTTTTCAACTTCGTTCGGATCCGTTCCAACAAGTTCATTGGTCCCCTGGGTTACTGTTTCCGGTCGCTCGGTAGTATCCCTTAATGTCATACATGGAACTTTCATGACGGTGGTTTCCTCGGTGATGCCGCCCGAATCAGTAATTACCAATTTTGCGCGCTGCACCAGGTAATTGAATTCGAGATACCCCATTGGATCAACCAGATGTAAGCGCGGATGCGAAATTCCTAACAATTCGATCATTTTTGCGGTTCTCGGATGTACGGGAAAAACAATCGGGCAGTCTTCGGAAGAAGCAATAATTTGATTCATTAAAGCCTTTAGTTTCGTTTCCTCATCCACATTACCCGGACGATGAAGCGTTAATACAATATACCCTTTATCGGTCAATTTAAGTTGATCCCACAATTCCGGTTTTCTGAAACGAGGCATTTGTTTGAGTAATGTATCAATCATGGTATTTCCTACGAAATAGATCTGTTCTTCCTTAACTCCGGATTTCCGGAGGTTTTGGTTGGCAACTTCTGATGTAGTAAAGAAATAATCAGTAATGGCATCTGTTACCAGGCGATTGATCTCTTCGGGCATGGTCCAGTCATTCGAACGAATACCTCCTTCCACATGAGCAACTTTGATTTGTAATTTTTGTGCGACAATGGCACAGGCCATCGTAGAAGTTACATCGCCTACCACCAAAACAAGATCTGTTGGATTGGTTTCCAGGTACTTTTCGAAACGAACCATGATAGCGGCCGTTTGTTCCGCTTGTGTTCCTCCGCCTGCTTCCAGGTTTGCATTTGGTTCCGGAATCTCCAGTTCAGTGAAAAATTGTCCGGACATTTTCTCGTCATAATGTTGGCCAGTATGTACCAAACTATAGCGTAATGAACTTCCTTCAACCTGAACCTTGTGTAATGCATGAATAATCGGTGCAATTTTCATGAAGTTAGGCCGTGCTCCGGCGATCAGAGTTATATGCATATCAAAGTTTATTGAATTGAAGTAATATAAAAAAGCGAACCAAGTGAATTTGCCTTTTAATACGAGAAGGCTGTTTTACCAGTCGATAAGCCCATTCCAGGTTGTTTTTTACCCACCATTCAGGTGCGCGTTGTACTTTTTCAGTATAGACATCAAAACTTCCGCCTAAACCTTGGTAAACAGCGGGATGATGACGATACATTTCTTCCATTAACAACTCCTGCTTGGGGGATCCCATTGCAACAAAGACAATATCTGGTTTTTTCTCAGCAATATCCATTATCAGGTCCTTCCGTTCGTCATCCGATAAATAGCCATTTCTATGGCTCAGGATATTAATTCCGGAGAAGTCCCTCTTTAATTGGTCAACAGTTTTCTGAATAACCTCATTTGTTCCTCCCAAGAGGTAAAAACTTTTTGTTTGATGGTATTCTTTTACGATATCCAACCACAATTCACAGCCGGGAATTTTTACAACGGAATGACATCCTTTTTTCTTCAAGGCCCATACCGCACCAATACCATCGGGATAACCAACGTTTCGATTGATAATACTGCGTGATTCATCTGTAGCGTGTAGAATTTTTTCTGCGTTCACGGCAATCAAAATAGCTCGCTGTTCAAAAGCATAATCCATTAATTCCTTTCGTGAAGCAGGAGCGAAGCAACGCACATTATTGGCCAATTTACTTTCCATCTTTTGTATTGTTTAGCAGGTAAACGGAGAGTGCATTGAACATGAAAGCATTGCTCCACCGCATATACGGGATTTTTGAACTTACCCCTTCTTTCAGCTGGTAATAGAAGTATCCCTTTCTATTAAACAGATGCTCCAATGTCCAGTTCACTACCCGATCAGCGAGTTCTTCATACCTGGGCCAGGATTGCATTGCGTGCAAAGTTACGAAAAGTTGACCGGGACAATGGATGTCTATCGGGTATGTTTTATTATGGTAATATTTGGGAGTTCCGTCTTCCAGAAAGAAGTTAGTCAGATAATAATCCATTCCCTTCTCCATATTCAGATGATACGCATGGTCCTGAAAATTTTTTGAATAATGGGCAATTGCATCCAGGTTATATCCCGTATGAAAGCTGTCAATCCACGATTGGACGGGTAATAATCCGTAGACCCAGGAACCATCTTCTGCCTGGCCTGCACAAGCGGCTTCAACAATTTCCTTTGCTGCTTTTCTATATGCTTCATCCTTCCGGTAAGAGTAACAAATGCTTAACAACTTAGCACCCAATAAGGATGCATTGTAAACGGTGTCGTTTCCCTTTAATGGACTGTAAGACAGGATAAAGCCTTTTTTGCCGGGAGTTCTGTTTAAATCATTCAAGATGAAATTGGCCGAAGAAAGTGCGGTGTTCAAATACTGTTCATTCCCAGTGACTTCATATGCCTCAAACAGTGCCGATGCACAAAATGTCGTTGCGACAACTGTAGGAGTGTTCTTCGGGAACAGAAATAATCGCCGCGCCTGCCAATCGAAGTTATATCCCCAACATGCACCGGAATAATCTTTATTACTCATCGTTATCAGCAACTCCGCGAGCTCATTGATTTTCGTTTTGATTTCTTCCGGGGTACCAAAAGCATGATCTCCCTTAGCTGCTAATTTATACAGATTGCAATATCCTGAAAGAAAAAGTCCGATGCCTTTGGCATTATGCTCTTTCGGCACCAACAACAAACGGCGAAAATTAATCGGGCTTCGCTTGAAACCTTGTATCCAGGCCAAACGGGCAAGATCCCAGTACTTGAAAGGAAGCGCTTTGAAGATCTTTGAATTGAGGCCATCGTAAGGGTCCCAACCTTTGAAGTTTTCCTTTTCACAGTAAGCCTTAAGTTTAATAAAGGCTGTCAACAACTTCTGATCAGTATGATTCATTTATTATTCTTTGATGAAGTTTTTCTAAACTATTAACAGTAGAAGTAGCTAAATAATGTTCACTCGCCTTCAGTTTGTTGTAATCGGATATTGCATAGTGAAGTTCGTTGTTATTCCATAGTTCTACTATTTTATCAGCGATTGTTTCGATGTCATTTAAGTCATCAATAAAATATCCCATTTTGCCATTTTCAAAAAAATCAGGTAAGGCACCTACTTTCGTACACAATACAGGAAGTCCGAATGCCATGGCTTCAATTACCGTTGTAGGCATTCCTTCGTAACTCGAGGGAAACAGATAGACACTGCTGCGAGTGAAAGTTTCTGCTTTTTTCAGTTCTGTTACATGTCCTAAAAACTCAACATTAACAAGGTTTTTATCATGCACCAATAGTTTCAAGGCATTCAATTCCGGTCCCTCACCGGCAATGAGCGTCCCGAATTGAATACCTCTATTTTGCAATTCAGCTACCGTTGATAAGAAAGTATATATTCCTTTATTCTTCGAAACAGTAGATAGGAAAAGTAAATATGGTATGGTATCGGACTTTTTAACAGTTAATTCAAAATTCAGAAGTCGATTATCCACCATTGTATTGCCCAGGCTCCAATGATTCGCGTAACCACATTCGATAAGCTTATGAGCAGATTCATTTGAAAGAAAAACAATGTGATTTGCTTTAAAAATAGTTTTCTTAAGATACTTCAAAGATTTTCCTTTTAAGAGATTTTCATTGGAGGGATTCCATCCATGCCAATGAACCAGTACTTTTTTTCCAAATACGTTACTTATCCATACAAAATAACCATCCCGTTTTAGCGCATTTTTTGCAAGAGAAGGATTGATTTGAACGATATCAATCTTTTTAAACTGCAATAGGAAGATAATTCTCATTCTATCAATCAGGCCTCCAAGCACCTTCCCAAGAAATGTTTTCTTTGAACTTGAAAGCAAATTAAACACCCGAAACTCAGAATTATTGCTAAAATGCACAAGCAATTTGTTAAACTCAGCAACACCACCAGGTAGATCAAAATGAGGTGTAATCAGAAGTACTTTAATCTTGTTAATCTCCATGTTTGATTGTTTTATGAGATTGAAGTTGCATGAACTCAATGGTAAGCTTAACCAAAATGAATACAGTAATTACATCTAGTGGAAATACAACCCCTCCCTGTGTAAGCATCACGGAAAGATTTAAGAAGAAAACAGCGAGTGCAAGTCTGTAACTTTTACATTGTTTTCGTTTTCTGATAAAAAGGAAAAGCGAAAAGACAAACCAAACAAATAGTATTATCCCGATTAAACCGTTTTGGCCTAATTGGGTGAAAAATTCACTATGTGCAAAAATCCGTAATCCGGTGAGTAGATACATCGAATCTGTTAAAGCTTCATAGCCAAAACCAAATAGAAGATGAAAAAGATTGCCATTCAACCACATTTCAACTACTCCTGCCCAAAAAATCAGTCGGCCAGATCCAAGTTCGGTTTGTTTGCCATTTCTAATATCGAAAATGCGATTGAAAAAAAGTTCGTTATTTTCGAGTAAATATGAAATGGTAAATACAGATGCTACAGCTAGAAAGGCAATTCCAGCTATCTGTCTTGGAGAGATTCTTTTTGGCATGTAAAGAATAAAGATCCCTAATAAGAAAGTAACATAACCAGTCCTGACGAAAGTTTGGAATAGAATATACAAACCAAGACCAAATAGAAATATATTCCAGGCACGAGATACAATATTACTGTTTCGCCAGTTTAAGTAGTATAAAATTACCAGGAGAGAAACAGCAGTTGATATCGCCGCTACATGTGGATTCTGAAAAAGTCCGACAAAAGATGTGAAATCATCCCCAATCTCAATAGTCCGTCCCAAACTTTCTACCATTCCTAGAATAAAGGGTATTCCCGAAAGAATAATAAACTGAGCAAAACCTTTCAATAGAACGTCAACTTTACTTCTGATTCGTGGAGTATTTAAGACAAAGGTGTATATCAATGGAAACATCATATATCTTATGAAATCGATTAATTCAGGGATATAATTTCTGAACATTCCTCCATTCATTAAATTCTTGATGGCACGACCGTACGCAACCTTGGTGAATGTTGCAGTTATTGGGTTTTTAATTGTCAAAACTTTGAACAATAGAAACAGTACGAACGGTATTTTCCATAACTGTGAAAACGTGATATTTCCAAAAACCTGAATCGGCTCAAGGTAAAAAAGCATGAACAAGAATAGAAACGCGATGACTTTTTTTATTCGTTGCATAATTATGAGAGGATATGTTCGTTACAATACATCACTCCAGTGTTAAAAATTGATGGGCTACCGTTTTTATATCGTAAGGTGTAACATTAAATGGATCAGGGTTATAGCTCCCGGTCAAATAATTTTGAAATTTGATCTCATCAAAATAGTTGTGGTCAAAATGGAACACTGGTCTCTTGGTGAGTGCGTAATCAATTAGCTTGCTTGGAGATTGCAGGGACAAAGAACTGTTATTGATATTGATAAGAAAATCCATTTTGCTCAAACGGCGTATTAATTCAAGCCGATTCATATCATAATGGATCTTTAATTTATCTCCTAGTAAATGTGCATACTGGGTAATTACATCCATCGAATCCGTGTTAGTTGGTGATGTATAGAGATGAAAAACATACGGTGTTTCCATCTTTTCCAGAAACTCGAACAGCTTTTTCGGATTACGCAATTTTGAATAAAAAACCCCGGCATAAGCAAATTGTGGTACTTCGTTCCGTACATAGGTATCCAACACAACGTCTTGAAAATTAAATCCCTGAGGTATCACCCGGATTCTATCCGGGGCTATATGTTTCGTATAGGCTGATACTTCATCTTTTGCCGGTACAATAATATAATCAAACTTTGAAGCCGCCCACCGATCAAGATATTTGTACATAAAGAACATTTTTGCACTCCTTTTGGTATAAAAGGGATCGCTGTACTCAGCTATTTTTAACGGTGTAGCTTTTAGTTGTTTGTTTCGTCTCATTGCAAACGCGGTCCCAATGTGGCAAACAACCGGATAAGCAATGGAGAGGAGCATATCATATCCCGCGTAGTCTTTTCGAAGCTCATTCCGAACCTGGAATATATAGTTAACCGTATTTGTAAACGGATTAAAATACCTGTATATCGACCTTGCAATATTACGCCAGCGGGATTGTTTGCTGAATGATTTGGAAAAATCCATTTTTTTGTGGGCATCCGCGTCCCCTAAATATTTTATTGTAAGATTGTCCATCTGAACCGGATGATCAGCGAACACCTGTCTTCCGGGAAGTATCAAATCGACCTGATGGCCCTGTGAAACAAATTCTCTAACCAGCTCATACGTTCGAAACGCCCTGGGACGATTCTCAGGAAAGAAAAAATAACCGATGATAAGTATTTTTTTGTTCTGGTGCTGTGACATAATTATTTAATTTAATTAATCCTTTTCAACTTTGGGTATACTTGCTTTCTAATCCGTTGTTTTTGTCTTAAACAATCGGGCTGTCTCTGATAGTATATGCTATTCATCCTTACTCAACAAAAGGCTCTTGCGATCTTTCTGTATATCCGAATAATTTCATAGGGTTTATTTTTTTTTGAATCGGTAGAAATTGTTTAGAAAACTGTAATCCAGTTTTATAAACTTTACCCAGGCCACGAAAAACAGGAGGAATGTTACAAACCCAATCAACAATATCAAAAACTGGTTGTCTACCACCAAGAATCGCGTTAACATATATTTGATTAGACACAACATCAATACTGAAGGCACTAATATTTCTAATTGAAGCTTTGGTGGAGTCAGTTTCATTAGAGGAATGTCAAAATATTTGGCTATGAAAAACAGCATAGCAAAAATACGACCAATCTGACATACAACTGAGATAATTGTTATTACATATGGTGAACTGATCGTGTATACTGACAGCCATTCTAATGCGATCAAAATTATGGCACCGATTAAATGCACACGTTGGTAGTATTTGGTAGCTCCAATAGCTAATAGGAGAGGGCCGAATGAAATGATCGTAAACAGATTCACAATTAGTTTTATTCTGAAATAATCAACGGAACCCAAGTACTTCTCTCCAAAAAGAATGTGTATTATTTCAAAGGCAAAAAACCAGCAAAAAATGACTATCGGGTAAATAACTTTCACGGATCTGCTGAATACACTTCTCCAAATCAGCAAGACTTCTTCTTTCGCATTTTCACTTGAATGGACTTTTTTAGAAAATACTGGATTCAATACAACAGTTGTTGCGCCAATGAAAATGGTAACAAACGGTAGTTCAATAGAGCCATTTGCAAACTCTGCAAAAACGGTAGTACCAAAAAAATGGCTTATAAAAAACTGATCGGAAGCACGGATAATAATTCCCCAGATTCCAGCAAACATTAAAGGAATAGCAAAGACCGAGATATCTTTATATGTAAATGTGGTTTTTTCTGAAGGGAATGTTCGTGTAGGATACCGCTTTAAAAATAAGGCCAATAAAAAGGCTATAAAGGAATAGGCTGTGAATCCAATGAGGGCAGATTCCACTCCTAGATTCCAAACTAAAACGGGTGTGGTAACGAAAATAATACACATCAGCCTGGTGACAATCGTAAACAAGGCTAAAAATTTGGTTTTCCGAAAGGTGGACAAGATTCCTTCCAAACCGATTGTCGGCAGCATCAGCATAGGCACCAATGCAAAGTATTTCAGTGCCTTTGATAATTCATCATTTTTTAACGCAAACGCTATAAGATCAGAACCAAAAAAGAGGGCTAATGTGAAGAATAAACCTAAAACGAACAATATGCGATTGATCTTTGAAATGAGGTGTTTGGCATTCCTGTCTTCCCCTCTTGACAAAAAATAAGGAAAGGCATTGGGTAATCCTGCTGAGAAAACGATAAGCAAAGTATTATAGACATACATTACCTGATTATACGTACCATAATCAACCTTACTTAATGCCCGACTCAGAATCATCAATGTGAGTAATGAAGTCAGAACTGAACTTAAACTACCTATTGCGACCCAAATTGCTTGATTGGTGTTTGATTTTTCCATTGGATTTCGTCTATCCTGCTAATTTGAATTCTTCTATATGCCACTTTACAGTTTCCTTAATCCTGGCTTCCGGTTTAAATTGAGGAATACAACCCATTAACTTGGTTGCTTTTTCAATGTTTGCTAATGAATGCAGAATATCTCTATCCCGATTTGGATCATATTGAATTTCAATATCAGCAATGGAGACATAACGGCTAAGGAACTTCTTTAGCAAATTGAACTTTAAAAGATCCGCGCACAAATTAGCTCCCATAAATGCAGCTCCCCCTGTAATGAATACTCTCTTATTTTGAATTTTTTGGTGCTTCATTCTTCTTCTTAATTGAAATACCAATTTAAACTTTCCTTTAATCCTGCGGCCAGATAGTGGCTGGGCTCATATCCAAGCAGCTCTTTTGCTTTATTCACACTAGCCAGAGAATGAGGGATATCTCCTTGACGATTCGGGCCAAACTTAATTTCAATAGTTGAAATCTTCGGATCAAATTCCCCCAAATAGTGTCGGATAAGTTGTGTTACTTCCAATAACGTTGTTCGCTCTCCAACTGCGGTATTAAACACTTGGCCAATCGCACTTTTAGCTTCTGTAGTAGCAGCCAAATGATTCATCTGAATGACGTTATCAATATAGGTGAAATCACGAGAATAGGAACCGTCTCCATTAATTATTGGTGACTCATACGCCATAAATTGCTGAATGAATTTTGGAATAACTGCGGCATAAGCTCCATCAGGATCCTGACGACGGCCATAAACATTAAAATAACGCAACCCTATTGTCTCCATGCCATAACTTAATCCAAAGACGTGAGCATACAATTCATTAACGTACTTTGTTACAGCATATGGAGATAGTGGTTTTCCAATGAGATCTTCCACCTTTGGTGAATACTCAGAATCACCATATGTAGAAGAACTGGCAGCATATACAAAGCGTTTGACTCCTGCATCTCTGGCAGCAATAAGCATATTCAAAAATCCGGTAATATTTACCTCGTTGGCTGTGGCCGGATCATCCAATGACCTTGGAACCGATCCTAAGGCCGCCTGATGTAAAACGATATCAACATCCTTTACGGCTGCTTGGCAATCAATAATATTACGAATATCTCCATCTATCAGGTGAAAATTCGGGTGAGATAAAAAAGAATCAATATTCTTCCGGTACCCCGTTGAGAAGTTATCAAGACAAATGACAGTGTTGCCATAATTTAAAAGATCCTCACATAAACTGGAGCCAATAAAACCAGCTCCACCAGTAACTAAAACTTTCTTGTTTTGTATTTTTTGATACATCATTTCATTAAAACTGATTTAAAAAACTCATCAGAGTTGACGCACAGCAAGAAGGTTTTCAGATTAATGTTGTATCCTGGAATTCAAAGATAAGTTATATTTTTAATATTCAGATTCAAGGTATGTCAATTATTAAACAATGAAAATGATGTTATTTCTGCCAACTTAGCTTAATCAAGTGTTAATAATTTGCCGTTCAGTGGTTTTCTGATTTGGAATGTGAGTGAAAAATCACCGTGTTATATTTTTAAATATTATGAATGGTTTTGTTTATCTTTGTATCCACGAACAAATAAAATCCTGATGCCATGAAAGCTTATCATTTACTTTTTAGTTTATTTTTCTTTTGTTTATCGTTTCCTTCAAGTGCTCAGAACGATGTGAAAAATATGAACAAATGGTCGCTGGGTGTATCGATTGGTGCACACGACGGTATGGCCCCAAGCAGAGCCACTACACGCCTTTATCAAATCCATCATTATGGGATCAATGGAAGATATATGTTTACCAACCGTGCAGGGATCAGGCTGGGCGTAAATTATGATTTCCTCGACTTCATTGATCGTCCTTACAACAGTTATTATGTAAGAACTTCACTTGAGGGTGTTGTGAATGCAGGAGATATTCTTCATTTTCCACAAGTGATGCCACGCATAGGACTTTTGGTTCACGGAGGATTCGGGTTTTCAAGCCTTTGGTCAGACAACAACCCCAAAATTGCCAATACCGAATCATTGTCTAAACGTGCAGATGGTATGATCAATTTCACTTTCGGTGTAACTCCGCAGCTTAAGCTGAATGAAAGATGGTCCCTCAACGGTGATCTTTCATTTATTTTTCACGCACGTCAAAACAACCGGTTTGACATGCAGGCAGCTAACAAAAAGGGAGCGATTGATGGGTACATGTTGAATTTAAGTATTGGTGTTTCGTATTATTTAGGTAAAAACAAGACACATGCTGACTGGACTCCAACTGTTTATGGAGCTGCTGGTACCGGCATGAAGGAATTGAATGAAATGAAAGCCGAGATTGCAGCATTGAAAGAGCAAACCCGCGATGATGACAAGGATGGAGTTCCAAACGCATTGGATGAAGAACCAAATACTCCAGCAGGAAGTTTTGTGAATTCGAAAGGTGCTGCAATTGCAGATAAAGATGGCGACGGAATTGCGGATGCTTACGATGCTTGCCCGGATGTTGCTGGTTTATATGCTACAAACGGTTGTCCGGACAGTGATAAGGATGGTGTTCCGGACTTAGAAGACCATTGTCCTCATACTCCCGGACTAATGTCAAACAGAGGTTGTCCGGCGGTAACGAAAGAAGTGCAGGATGTCATGACAAAAGCGCTCAAAGGAGTTCAGTTTGATTATTCAAAAAGCACCTTATTGAAAACGTCCCTGCCGGTATTGGATGAGGTTGTGCGTGTTATGAAGCAGAATCCGGATTACCGTTTGAATATTTCGGGTCACACAGATAATGTAGGTGATGATGCTCAAAACTTGGTGCTTTCCGAAGAAAGAGCACAAACGGTTGCAGCTTATCTTATTGCCAAAGGGGTGGAGTTTGAACGAATCAATGCAAAGGGGTACGGTGAAGCGCAGCCAAAGACAACAAACGACTCACCGGAAGGTCAGGCAATAAACAGACGTGTTGAATTCGACATTGTGTTTGAATAAGAGATAGTCAAAAAATAAAAAAAAGCAGGAGTTCCAAAAGGGTTCCTGTTTTTTTGTGTAATTTGTCTAGTCCTGAAATAGCGATACATAAAAAGAATCGTTATGAAAAAGGAAGAA
>RCUH01001382.1_pt1 | contig 18091 bp, 20 predicted proteins | sample 2166191 | NCBI WGS metagenome assembly RCUH01 (sample SAMN09932848, study PRJNA488358) | compost metagenome | feature: garden; material: soil; isolation source: compost soil in an enriched community after 214 h of incubation | place: Germany: Experimental Botanical Garden Goettingen | collected...
TCCTCCCCCGTTTACGGGGGAGGGGGACCGCCGGAGGCGGTGGAGGGGGCGGATACGCGCTCGCCCTCAAAAGCCTGTTCGCGTCCACCGAGGTTGAAGGTCTAGCGGCGGCGCCCGATCTCGCCCCCTCCACCATGCTGCGCATGGTCCCCCTCCCCCGCTTCACAGGGGAGGATCGGTGCGCGACGGTTGCCTCGCGCGGCGTCACGCGGCACACCGATCCGGTGAAACAGTCTCTCATCATTGATTGCGACCCCGGCGTGGATGACGCCACGGGGTTGCTGACCGCCTTCGCCTCTTCCGATCTTGACCTGCTGGCCGTGACCACGGTCGGGGGCAATGTCAGCGCCGAAAAGACGGCGAGGAATGCGCGTATCCTGCGCCAGATCGCCGGGCGCGAGGACGTTCCGGTCCTTGTCGGGGCAGAGCGGCCCTTGAAGCGCGACCCCGCCGGGGCGGGCGAGTTCCACGGGGTCGAGGGTCTGGGGGATCTGAAGCCGTTCGAGCCTGTCGCGCCCGTCGCGGACGGGACGGCGGCTGAGGCCATCGTGCGGCTGGTGATGGAACGGCCCGCGGGAAGCGTGGCCCTGATCGTCATGGGGCCGATGACCAATCTGGCTCTGGCCATGCGGGCCGAGCCGAGGCTGGCGGGGCATCTGGGGCCGGTGGTGGTCATGGGCGGGGCGCGCAGCGAAGGCGGCAACATCACCGCCTCGGCCGAGTTCAACATCTGGGCCGACCCGGAGGCGGCGGCGGGGGTCTTCGCCTCCGGTTGCCGGATGATCGTTCTGGGGCTGGACGCGACCCATCAGGTGCGCGCGACCGAGGACCGCATCAGGGCCATCGAGGCGGTGGACACGGCCTCGGCGCGGACGGCGGCGGCCATGCTGCGCTTCTCGCAGCGGACCGAGCGGGAGATCGTCGGCTGGGACGCCGGGCCGCTGCATGATCCCTGCACCGTGGCCTGGCTGCTGAAGCCGGAGTTGTTCGAGCTGGCGCCGTGCCGCATCGCAGTGGAGACCGAGAGCGAGCTGACCCGCGGGCATACGGCGGTGGAGTTCCGCGTCGAGGCCGCGACGGCGAAGCATTTCTGGGCGACGAAGGCGGATGCGGACGGGGTCTTCGCCCTGATCGCCGAGAGACTGGGAGAAGGGCAATGAGGATCACCGTCGTCGGGTCGATCAATCTGGACATGGTGGCGTCTGCCCCCAGCCTGCCGGCGCCGGGCGAGACGGTGACGGGGGCGACCCTGGCGCGTCATGCCGGCGGCAAGGGCGCCAATCAGGCGCTGGCGGCGCGGCGTCTGGGCGCCGAGGTCAGTCTGATCGGGCGGGTCGGCGAGGACGAGATGTCGGGCGCGGCGGTGGCCCTGATGCTGGCGCATGGGGTGGACTTGTCGGGGGTCGAGACGGATATCGCGGCGCCGACCGGGGTGGCCCTGATCGCGGTCGATCCCAGCGGCGAAAACCAGATCGTGGTGGCCGCCGGGGCCAATCACCTTGTCACGCCGGAACAGCTGCCGGCGCGGATCGAGACGCCGCTGATCGCCCAGCTGGAGCTGCCCATCGAGACGGTCGAGGCGGCGGTGGGACGGGCGACGGACTTCGTCTGCGTGAATCTCGCGCCCGCTGCGCCGGTGTCGGAGGCCCTGCTGCGGCGGGCCGACCTGATCGTGGTCAACGAGACCGAGGCCGCCTTCTATGGCGAGGCCCTGCACGTCGGCGGCGGGCTGGTGGCGGTGACGAAGGGGGCGCGGGGAGCGGTCATGTACCGGCGCGGGGTGGAGATGGCCTGGGCCGTGCCGCCGCGCGTCGAGGCGGTGGACGCGACCGGGGCGGGCGACGCCTTCGTCGGGGCCATCGTGGTGGCCCTGCTGGACGGGATGGCGCCGGATGCGGCGCTGCACTTCGCCTGTGCAGCGGGGGCGCTGGCGGCGACGCGACCGGGCGCGCAACCGTCGCTGGGGACGCGGGAAGAGGTGGAGGGGTTGCTGGCTTAACCCGATCCTCCCTTGCGAAGCGGGGGAGGGGGACCATCCGAAGGATGGTGGAGGGGGCGAGGTCGGGCGTTGCGTTTGACGCTCGGTCGGCGGTCGAGAGGGTCTTTTGAAGGCTGGCGGATGTGTCCGCCCCCTCCACCGCTGCGCGGTCCCCCTCCCCCGTGAACGGGGGAGGATTGAGGGGCTCAGCGGCGCTTCTAGAACCGGATCACCTGCCGCACCGCCTGACCGTCGGCCAGGGAGTCGAAGGCGGTGTTGATGTCGTCGAGCGCCAGGACGCCGCTGAGCAGGCGGTCGACCGGCAGGCGACCCTGGCGGAAGAGGGCGACGTAGCGGGGGATGTCACGCACGGGCACGCAGGTTCCGATGTAGGAGCCCTTCAAGGTGCGTTCTTCGCCGACGAGGGAGACGACGTTGACGGCGAGGGCGGCCTCGGGCGGGGGCAGGCCGGCAGTGACGGTGGTTCCGCCGCGCCGGGTCATGCGCCAGGCGCTGTCGAGGGCGCGGACCGAGCCGGCCATTTCGAAGACGAAGTCGGCGCCGCCATTGGTCAGGGCGCGGACCTGATCCACGGGGTCTGCATCGCCAGCGTTGACGGTCTGGACACCCCCTTCTGGGCCGAGCGAACGGGCCAGGGCCAGCTTGTCCTCCGACAGATCGACGGCCACGACCGGCGACGCGCCCGAGGCCAGGGCGCCGAGGACGCTGGCTAGGCCGACGCCGCCGAGGCCGACGACCACCGCCGACTGGCCCGCGCGGAGACCCGCCGTGTTCACCACGGCCCCGACACCGGTCAGGACGGCGCAGCCGAACAGGGCGGCGTGCTCGAACGGCAGGTCGGGGTCGATCCTGACCAGCGAGCGGCGCGAGACCACGGCGTGCTCGGCGAAGGCGGAGCAGCCGAGGTGGTGGTTCAGGGTCTCAGTCCCGGCGTGCAGGGCGCGGCGGCCGGTCAGCAACTCGCCCCGGCCGTTGGCGGCGGCGCCCGGTTCGCACAGGGCGGGGCGGCCCTCGGCGCAGGGGCTGCAGTGACCGCACGACGGCATGAAGACCATGACGACATGGTCGCCGATCTGGAGGTCGGTGACGCCGGGGCCGAGGGCCTCGACCACGCCTGCCGCCTCATGCCCCAGGGCCATGGGCAGGGGGCGGGGGCGGTCGCCGTTGATGACGCTGAGGTCGGAATGGCACAGGCCCGCAGCCTTGATGGCGACCAGAACCTCGCCCGGACCAGGATCGTCGAGGGTGAGAGTCTCGATGCTCAGCGGGCGGCTGTCGGCATAGGGGCGCGCGGCGCCCCTGTGGCGCAGGACGGCGGCGCGGGTGGTGGTCGGCATGGTCAGGGCTCCCATCTGCTGGCAGGCTAGGCCCATGACATAGCGGAGGCCAAGGGGCGGCGATGACGGAGCGGATCAGGGGCAGGCGCGGCGACTATGGGCGGTTCGTGCGGCTGACGACGCGGTGGGCGGACAACGACGCCTATGGCCACGTCAACAACGTCGCCTACTATGCCTTCATCGACACGGCGGTGAACCAGATGCTGATCGAGGCGGGGATGCTGGACGTGACCGGGTCCGAGGTCATCGGGGTAGCGGCCGAATCAGGCTGTCGGTTTCACGCCTCGGCGGCCTATCCCGACGTGATTCACGCCGGGGTGCGGGTCGGACGGCTGGGATCGTCCAGCATCCGCTACGAGATCGGACTGTTCCGCAACGATGAGGATGAGGCGACGGCCGAGGGCTTTTTCGTCCACGTCATGGTGCGGCGCGCGACGATGCGGCCCGCAGCCATCCCGGAGGCGCTGCGGGCGTTTCTGGAAGGGCTGGCCTAGCGTTCGTCGTACTGGCGCAGGAGGAACAAGGCGCCGACAGCCGTCAGGGCGCCCAGGGCGAAGGCGGCGACGATGGAGCCGGTAGCGGCGGCGGTGGAGACCGTGACGGGGCGCTTGGCGTACCATTCGACGATTTCGCCGGCGTGGGCGTGGTCGAGGCCTTCATCGTAGGCGTCGTCCAGATAGGTGTCGTCGGCGGCCATCAGCGTCTCCTCGTTACAGGCCTGCGCTAAATCCCCGGCGCAGTCGGGCGGTTCCCAGTCGTGACAGAGGATCGCACATCCAGTAAAGGCCTCGCCTCACGTTTCAGAAATCTGGCAGCGAGATTCATGGCCGGCCACTCGAAATTCAAGAACATCATGCACCGCAAGGGACGCGCCGACGCGGTGCGCTCCAAGCTGTTCTCAAAGCTGTCGCGCGATATCACCGTGGCCGCCAAGGGCGGCATGCCCGACCCGGCGCTGAACCCGCGCCTGCGTCTGGCCGTCAACAACGCCAAGGCCGAGAGCCTGCCCAAGGACGTGATCCAGCGGGCGATCAACAAGGCCTCGGGCGGCGACGTGGATACGATGGAAGAGGTCCGCTACGAAGGCCGGGGCCCCGGCGGCGTCGGCATCATCGTCGAGGCCCTGACCGACAACCGCAACCGTGCGGCCTCGAACATCGGTGCGGCCTTCAAGAAGAACGGCGGCGCGCTGAGCGAGATGAACTCGGTCGCCTTCATGTGGGATAAGGTCGGCAAGATCACCTACAAGGCCGAGGCCGGCACCGAGGACGAAGTCATGGAAGCCGCCATCGAGGCGGGCGCCCAGGACGTCGAGAGCGATCTGGTCAAGCCGGACATCTATGAGGACGCGCCGGGCCATACGATCTGGACCGCCTACGAGGACCTGAACGAGGTGGCCGAGGCCATGTCCAAGGTGCTGGGCGATCCCAAGTCGACCGCCATCGTGTGGAAGCCGCAGACCGAGGTGGCGGTGACGGGCGAGGCCGTCGGCACCCTGTTCAAGCTGCTGGACGCGCTGGACGCCGAGGACGACGTGTCGGCGGTCTATTCCAACGAAGACGTCTCGGACGAAGACGCGGCCAAGTACGCGGGCTGATCCTTACGAGGGACAGTCCTGCCAGTCCTGATCGGGCTCGGCGGCCATGAGGTCGCCGAGCGTCGGCAGGTTGCGTTCCGCATCGGCGCTGACGGTGATGTAGGACAGGGCTGAGGCCGTCGGGGCCTCGCGGCGATAGACCGTCAGGGCGAAGGGGGCGTGGCCGGGCGCATCGACGCGCCAGACGCCGTTGCTTTCCCCGGCCCCCAGGGCGTAGCAGCCGATCGGATAGAGCTGGGCCCCGCGCACGCGCAGCGCCTCGACCGGGTCATAGGGGACGGGCTGCCCCGTCGCCGACCAGTTGAAGATGATCCGCGTCGTCGGCGTGCGCGTGACCTCGACATTCAGACCCGCCAACTGACCCTGTGACGGGGAGGTCCAGCGCACAGTCGAGGCCCGGCGCTGGACGTCGGCGGGATCGAGCGCGGACGGGGTGTCAGCGACAAAGACCGAAAGCAGGGCGTCGATCATGGGGTTGGCGCGGTTGAGGGCGATCCAGGTCTCGGCGCATTCTCCCTCGGCGTAGCTGGCCATATTCGCTGTTTCGGCCGCGGCCAGGGCGCAGCGCGCCATGAACTGATCCTGGGTCTCCTGAGCGACGGCGGCCGAGGCGGCGACGGGCGTCGTCATCAGGACGGACAGACAGGCGAGAAAAGCAACGAACGGGACGGCGCGCATGGCGGCTTCCTTTCGGCGATCACGGATTGGCGAAGGATGCGCCCGTTGGCGGCCCCGGGCAAGCGGAGCCGGGACCGAAGAGCGGGTGTTTCCGTCTGCCTCGCCGTCTTGCTAAGCGTGGCGGCGACGTGAAAGAGCCGGGGGGCGACATGACGAAAGACCAGGATCCGCGACGGGAGCCGCCTTCGCCCGGGGAGGAGCCGGTCTGGCTGTGGGTCAAGGCCGGCGTCTGGATCGCGAGCCTGCTGGCGATAGCGGGCGCGGCCTGGGTGCTTTCCACGGTGCGGGTGCGGATCGACCTGCCGCCCATGCCCGAAATGGTCCAGTCCGAGACCCTGGCGTCCTATACCGTGCCGCCTGAAGAGCCGAGCCCCGCGCCCGCGCCCTATATGAGCGAAGAGGGGCGGGCGATCACCAACCCGGCCTGGCTGCAGGCGCCCCAGCCTGCGTTCCCGAGGGCGGCCCAGCGGGCGGGCGAGGAAAGCGGTGCGGTGAGGCTGGAGTGCCAGGTCGCCGTCGATGGCCGGGTGCGCGCCTGTCGCATCGCCGAGGAGGCGCCCGCGGGCGTCGGCTTCGGCGAACAGGCGGTCAAGGCGACGCTCAAGGCGCGGGTTCGGCCCCGGCTGGAGGACGGCGAGCCGACCGAGAGCCAGATCGCCTTCACCATTCGCTATCAGCTCGATTAAGGGAACGGGGCCGACCGACCGACCGTTGCCGTGGGATGAACCTGTCAGAGATCGAGAGTTTCGCCCTGCCTATCCTGGGCGCCGTCGTGGCCGGGGGCCTGATCGGGTTCGAGCGCGAGTGGCGCGGGCGGGCGGCGGGGTTCCGCACCCACATCCTGGTCAGCCTGGCCTCGGCCCTTCTGATGCTGGCGGCCATGGGACAGGCGGACTGGGCGTTTCGCGCCCTGCCGGACGAGAACATCGTCACCGACCCGACGCGGATGGCGCACGGGGTGCTGACCGGCATCGGCTTCCTGTGCGCGGGGGTGATCTTTCGCACCGGCTTTTCCATCCATGGACTGACGACGGCGGCGAGCCTGTGGATCACCTCGGCCATCGGCCTGTTGTTCGGGGCGGGCTTGTTCACCCTGGGCGTCGTGGGGACGGTGGTTACGGGGCTGATCCTGATGGGGTTGCGGCTGGTCAGCGTGCGGTTGCCGGCGCGGGTGCTGACCGATGTCGAGGTGCGCTGGCGCCGCGACGGGCCGTCGCCCGAGGCCGAGGTCGAGGCGGCGCTGAAGGCCATTGATCCGGCGCCCCATCATGACCGCTTCGAGCTGATCGACGGCGGGGCGACGGTGCGGCGCAGCTGGCGCATCAAGGCCGGGAGCGAGGCCGAGCTGAAGACGCTGGCGGCGCGGCTGTGCGCCCTGCCGGGGGTGACGGACTACCTGCTGGACCCGCGGGATGATTGAGCGACGCGGCCCTCTCCCTCCCCTTCATGGGGAGGGTGGCTGAGCCCGCAGGGCGAAGTCGGGTGGGGGCGCTTTGGCTGACCAAGCGCCGTGCTCCGTATCGCCTCGCCCTACCCACCCGGTCGCTGCGCGACCACCCTTCCCATGAAGGGGAGGGAGAGGGATGGCTTGCCGCCGTCAGCGGCGCGGTCCACGGTGGGCGGTCCTGTGCAGCTTGAGGTTGGGACATGACGGTGGCCGGAACAGTGGACTGGGCCTTGATCGCGCCGGTGGCGGCGGCGATGACGGCGGGCGGTCTGATCGGGATCGAGCGGACCTATCACGGGCATCCGGCGGGGTTCCGCACCCATATCCTGGTCTGCATGACCTCCTGCGTGCTGATGCTGGCGGCCATGCATCAGTCGACCTGGGCCTTCGTCGCCCTGCCGGATCAGAGGCTGGTGATCGACCCGACCCGGATGTCGCATGGCATCCTGACCGGCATCGGCTTCCTGTGCGCCGGGGTCATCTTCCGCGAGGGGTTTTCGGTCCATGGCCTGACCACGGCGGCGTCGCTGTGGACCACCTCGGCGGTCGGGGTGATGTTCGGCATCGGCATGTGGGACCTGGGGCTGATCGCCGGCGGCGCGACCCTGTTGGTGCTGGCCATCCTGCGCTTTTTGGACGCCCGTCTGCCGCACGTGGGGGTGATGGACGTGACCCTGCGCTGGGCGCGAGGGTCTACGCCGGATGAGGCGGTGCTTCGCGGTCTGCTGGCCGACAGCGGGCTGAAGCCGGTGCGCATCGGCCATGTGGTCAGCCACGACGGCCTGATCCACGAACACCACATCAAGGCGCGCGGGCCGATGCCGCTGCGGGTTCATGATCTGTCGATGCGGCTGGGGGACCAGACGGGACTGGCGGGGTTCTCGGTCATGCCGAGGGATGATTGAGAGGATGACTGAGGCTGGCCGTCATCAGCCTGCCGTCATCCCGGGGCCGCGCAGCGGAACCCGGGACCCAGGCGGCGGCGCATGTACGGCCATGGCTTGCCTGTAGCTGAAGCCTGGGTCCCGGATCGGCCTGACGGCCGTCCGGGATGACGGAAACCGGCGCATAGTCTCGCGGTCATTGTTCGCTAACCCTCTTTGGGGCATGACTGGAACGAATGACGAACGTATCGACTCGAATCCTGGGGCTGGACCCCGGTTTGCGCCGCACCGGCTGGGGCGTGATCGAAAGCGAGGGCAGCCGCCTGCGCTGGATCGCGCATGGTGTGGTGGCGCCCGCAGAGAAGGCGCCTTTTCCAGAGCGGCTGCTGCATCTGCTGGAGGAGGTGGGGTCGATCTGCGCCGCCTATGCCTGTGACGAGGCGGCGATTGAGGAGGTCTTCGTCAACATGAACGGGGCCTCGACGCTGAAGCTGGGCCATGCGCGGGCGGCGGTCATGCTGGCCCCCGCAAGAGCGGGCTTGAGCGTGGCGGAATATGCGCCGAGCCTGGTCAAGAAGGCGGTCGTCGGCGCCGGGCAGGCGGACAAGAGCCAGGTGGCCTTCATGATCAAGCGCCTGTTGCCCGCCGCAGGGGACGTGAAGGCGGACGCGGCGGATGCGCTGGCGGTGGCGATTACTCATGCACACCATCGGCGGAGTTTGAGTTTGACGGCGAGTTTGAGGGGCGCGGCATGATCGGGATGCTTCTTTCCTCCCCATTTCATGGGGAGGTGGCGCGGACGCGCAGCGGCCGTGACGGAGGGGGCGACACGACGTCAGCCCTCTGCGCCGCCCCCTCCACCACTTCGTGGTCCCCCTCCCCACAGGTGGGGAGGAAAGAGCGATGATCGGGCGGTTGCGCGGGGTTCTGGCTGAGGTCGGGGAGGCGGAATGCCTGATCGACTGCGGCGGGGTGGGCTATGTCGCCGCCTGCGGGGCGCGGACCTTGGGGCGTCTGCCGGCGCCGGGGGACGAGACGACGCTGTATATCCATAGCCAGTGGAGCGAGGACGCGGGGCCGCGTCTGTACGGCTTCCTGTCGCGCGACGAACGGCGGGCCTTCACCGTTCTGCTGGCCATTCAGGGCGTGGGGCCGAAGGCGGCGCTGAGCGTGCTGGACGTGCTGCCGCCTGGCGAACTGGCCAGCGCGGTGGCGCGTGAGGACAAGGCGGCGGTGGGCCGCGCCAACGGCGTGGGGCCGAAGCTGGCCCTGCGCATCGTCACCGAACTGAAGGGCAAGCCGCTTGGAGCGTTTTTGGGCGACGGGCATTTTGCGCCCAACGCGCCGGGCGTTCACGCCGAGGTCGCCGCGGCTCCGCCGCCGCCGAGCGTGACGGGCGAGGCGGTCGCGGCCCTGCTGGGGCTGGGCATCGCCGAGATCAATGCGCGCCGGGCGGTGGATCAGGCGCTGATCCGGCTGGGGGACGAGGCGGAACTGCCGGCGGTGATCCGCGCGGCCTTGCAGGAGCTGGGGCGGTGAGGGCTCTCCATTCGCCGTCATCCTCGGGCCGCGCAGCGGACCCGGGGACCCAGGCGTTTGACGCTTGCGCTGTGTTCGGCAAGGGCCTGCCGCCGAAAGGTCTGGGTCCCCGGGTCGCCCTGCGGGCGCCCGAGGATGACGGAAGTAGGGGGCGTACCGCATGGAACGGGTGATTTCCGCCGACGCCGCGCCCGGCGAAAAGCACGACCGCGCCTTGCGGCCGCAGACCCTGGGCGAGTTCGTCGGGCAGTCGGCGGCCAAGGGCAATCTGAAGGTCTTTATCGACGCCGCGCGCGGACGGTCCGAGGCGCTGGATCACGTCCTGCTGTTCGGACCTCCGGGTCTGGGCAAGACCACGCTGGCGCAGATCGTGGCGCGCGAACTGGGCGTGGGCTTTCGGGCCACGTCAGGCCCGATCCTGGCCAAGGCGGGGGATTTGGCGGCGATCCTGACCAATCTGGAACCGCGCGACGTCCTGTTCATCGACGAGATCCACCGCATGTCCCCGCTGGTGGAGGAGATCCTCTATCCGGCGATGGAGGATCATGTGCTGGACCTGATCATCGGCGAGGGGCCGTCGGCGCGCAGCGTGCGCATCGATCTGGCGCCCTTCACCCTGGTCGGGGCGACGACGCGGGCGGGCCTGCTGGCCACGCCGCTGCGGGACCGTTTCGGCATTCCGCTGCGGCTGGAGTTCTATACGCCGGAGGAGCTGACGGCGGTGATCCGGGGGGCGGCGCGCAAGATGGGCGCGGCCATCACCGAGGACGGGGCGATGGAGATCGCGCGTCGGGCGCGGGGCACGCCGCGCATCGCCGGGCGGCTGTTGCGCCGGGTGCGGGACTTCGCTGACGCGGAGGGCAAGAGCATCGACCGGCTGGCGGCGGCGCGGGCCCTGGCGCGGCTGGAGGTCGACGAGGCCGGGCTGGACAGTCTGGACCGGCGCTTCCTCAAGGCCCTGATCGAGAACTATGGCGGCGGGCCGGTGGGGATGGACACATTGGCGGCGGCCATCGCCGAGGCGCGCGACGCGGTCGAGGACGTGATCGAGCCCTATCTGCTGCAACAGGGCTTCATCATGCGCACGCCGCGCGGGCGGGTGGCCTGTGCGCGGGCCTATGAGCATCTGGGGCTGGAGGCGCCGAAGGTTCAGGCGGCGGCGCCGCCGGATCTGTTCGGGAAGTAGGGTGGAGACGCCTCTCCCTCCCCGTCCCGGGGAGGGTGGCTGACGCGCAGCGTCAGACGGGTGGGGGCGCTTTCGCAGATCAAGCGCTGCGCCTGGCATCGCCTAGCCCTCCCCACCCGGTCGCTGCGCGACCACCCTCCCCGAACGGGGAGGGAGAGGCGCAAGCGATTCGCAAAAGGGCTTCACCCGTTCGCCAAACCCGGTCATGCTGCATCGCGAAGGAGACGGGCGATGGCGCGAGGCGGGATCGGGACGGACCAGAAGATCGCCGTGCTGGGCGCGGCGGTGCTGCTGCTCGGGGCGCTGAGCCTGGTGGCGCTGAACCAGGGCGCGCGGTTCGGGCCGAAGCAGGCGACGGCGGCGGAACGCGCCCTGACCCAGGTCAAGGCGCAGATGGGGCCGACCGCCGAGGTGCGATATCTGGAAACCGGCAAGCGCCGCGCCGTCTGCGGCTATGCCGGGATCGCCGGGCAGAAACAGGCGGTGGCCTTTGTCTCGCGGCCCAACCGCATCCTGATGGGCGACGATCCCCTGGGCGCCGAGTTCGCGGATATGAAGGCGGAGTTCTGTCCGGGCTTCAATGCGGCGGCGTCGGCGGCTAAGCCCTCGGCGACGACTTCCGCTCAGGGCTGATCATGACCGACCAACCGACCGCCGGCCGCTTTGACGGGCTGGATCATCTGCTGCCGGTACGGGTCTATTACGAGGACACCGACTTCACCGGCCTGGTCTATCACGCCAACTATGTCCGCTATTTTGAGCGGGGGCGGTCGGATTTCCTGCGGCTGGCGGGGGTGGGGCACGCCGAACTGCTGGAGCAGGACGAGCCCCTGGCCTTTGTGGTGGCGGACCTGGGGATCAAGTACCTGAAGCCGGCGCGGATCGACGACGCCCTGGTGGTGCGGACCCGCTATGAGGCCATTAAGGGGCCGAGGCTGATCATCCGGCAGACGGTGGAGCGCGACGGCGAGGTGCTGTGCAGGGCCGATGTGACGGCGGTCTGCATCCATCTGGACGGACGGCCGCGCCGGCCGAGCAAGCGGTTGGTGGAATTGGTGGGGCCGTGGCTGACGGGGGAGTGATGAGGCGGGGACTTCTCCCTCCCCTTCATGGGGAGGGTGGCTGAGGCGTAGCTGAAGCCGGGTGGGGGCGCTTCGGCAAATCAGGCGCCGCGCCCGTATCGCCACGCCCTCCCCACCCGGTCGCTGCGCGACCACCCTCCCCATGAAGGGGAGGGAGAGGCACAGTGCTTTTGGAGCGAAGCCTCGCAATAACGCGCTTGTCAGAGGCGGCCCCCGTGACGCGGGGCGCGACGACCGCTAGACCGCCGCCATGAAACCGCCACGTCCGCCCGCTCGATAAGGGCAGGACGACACCGGATCTGACCCAAGGACGCCGTATGACCCTGCCCGCCGACGCCTCCATGCTGAATCCCATCGAGCTGTTCATGACCGCCGACTGGGTGGTGAAGACGGTCATGGTCGGCCTGGCCGCAGCCTCGGTCTGGTCGTGGACCATCATCATCGACAAGGCGGTGCGCTTCTCGCGCATGAACGCCCGCGCCAGCGAATTCGAGAAGCAGGTCGAGAGCGGGCGGTCGCTGGAAGACGTGGCGGCTCAGGCCGGGGCGCAGCCCGCCGATCCCCTGCCGCGGATGCTGGTTCTGACGCTGCAGGACTGGCGCGAGGCGCGCTCGCGCGGGGCCATGACGGACACGCAGGGGTCGATGCTGATCGCCCGCATCGACCGGGCGCTGGACTCGGTCATCGCCCGCGAGAGCCAGAAGATCGAGAACGGTCTGGGCGTGCTGTCGGTGGTGGCCACGGCCTCGCCCTTCATCGGCCTGTTCGGCACGGTCTGGGGCATCATGAACGCCTTTGACGCCATCGCGGCGGCGGGCAACACCAATCTGACGACGGTGGCGCCGGCCATCGCCGAGGCCCTGTTCGCCACGGCCATCGGTCTGGCGGCGGCCATCCCGGCCTATATCGCCTTCAACGCCTTCTCGGTGACGGCGGGCAAGTTCACCGGCCGTCTGGAAGCCTTCGCCGACGACCTGCAGTCGGCCATCGCGCGGCGTCTGGGCGCGCCCTCGGCTCCGCCGCCCCCGCCCCCGCCGCCGTCTGCTGACCTGAACCTGCGTCGGGGCGCCTGATCCATGGCGATGGGTGGAGGAGGCGGCTCCAGCGGCGGGCGCGGTCGGCGTCGGGCGCGCAAGCGGCCGCTGAGCGAGATCAACGTCACGCCCCTGGTCGACGTCATGCTGGTGCTGCTGATCATCTTCATGATCTCGGCGCCGCTGCTGACCGTCGGCGTGCCGGTGGAGCTGCCCAAGACCGAGGCCAGCGCCGTCGAGACGACCGACAAGCCGATCACGGTCTCGATCGACCAGAACGGGGCCATCTTCATCGGCGAGAGCGAAGTCCGCTGGGAACAGCTGGCGATCCGCGTGGCCGAAGAGGGCGGCGAGAAGGCGCGCGACAAGGCCGTCTTCATCCGCGCCGACGGCCGCGCGCCCTATCAGGCCGTGGCCCGCGTGATGGCGCGCCTGTCGGCCTCGGGCTTCACCAAGCTGAATCTGATCACCGATACGGCGGCTGACGAGACGGCGGAGGGCTGACGGCTTTGCGTCGACCCAGTCCCGCCATTGTCGGATCGCTCGCGCTGCACGCCGGGGTGGTGGCGCTCGCGCTCGTGTCGTGGTCGTCCAAGGTGGATGAGCCCAAGCCGCTGGTGAACTCGGTGCCGGTGTCGATCGTCTCGGACATCGAGATCGCCGCAGCCCCCGCCGACAATCCGCAGCCGGAGCCTTCGCCCGAGGATGGGGCGACGGCGCCGGTCGAGACGCCGCCCGAGCCGGTTCCGCCGACCCCGCCGCCGCCTGCGCCGCGTCCGACGCCTGTGCCGCCGACGCCGCGGCCTACGCCGCCCAAGCCGACGCCGCCGACCCCTGCGCCGCGTCCGACGCCGACGCCGACACCTCGACCCACGCCGCCGCGTCCAGCCCCTACGCCGCCCGAAAAGACGCGCCCGACGCCGCCTGCGCCCGCGCGTCCGACCCCGTCGGCTCCGGCCCGCCCGACGCCGGCCAAGCCCGCGCCCGGCCTGGATCTAGACGCTCTGGCCGGCCCGTCGCGTCCGACGCCGAACCGGGGCAGGCCCGCGACGGGTCAGCAGGGGGCCGGAACGGCCTCGCGCGCAACCGGCCCGCAGTTGGCGGCCCTGGGCGGACAGGTGACCCCGAACTGGAACCTGAACTGCGACATGCCGGGGATGGATGAACTGGTGATCCGCGTCACGGTGCGGTTGAGCGCTGACGGCGACATCATCGGGACGCCGCGCCTGCAGGATACGCGCAGCGACCCGACCTGGCGCGCTGCGTCGGAGGCCATGCTGCGGGCGCTGCGCGCGACCTCGCCGTTCACGGTGCCTGCGGGGTTCCAGGCGCAGGACGTGCCGTTCCGGTTTGAAACCGCGCGTCAGTGCGGGGGGCGATAGGCGGTCCGACGTCCTTTCCGACCGTCAGGTTTTGAACCCGTGAAGATCGCCTTCGGCGCCGCTGGGTCCCCCGGTCTCGCTCCGCTCGCCGGAGGATGACGAAAGGGAGGGGATGCGGTCGTCCCTCGTGAACGGGGGAGGATTGAACGGCGGCGGCGGTAAAGTCTGAAAGTCGCCCCATTCCGGGGCAAGCTTGTCTTTCACAAGCTGGTTTTTGTCATACGGTCTGACGATAAGGACCGACGATCCGTCCAACTCCGGGAGCTCTTCTCATGCGTCTGCACCTTCTCCTCGCTTCGGCCGCGGCGGTCGTCATGGCGGCCCCGGCGATGGTCCAGCCTGCATCAGCCCAGAGCCAGCCTCAGGCGACGGCGGCTGCGCCCCCGATGCAGGACGTGGTGGTGGACGAGGGCGTGCTGCGTCCGCTGCAGATCGCCGTCGTGCCCTTCACCGGCCAGAACGGGCCGCAGATTTCCAATGTCATCAGCGGCAACCTGAAACGGTCGGGCTTCTTTGATCCGCTGAACCCGGCCAGCTTCATCGAGACCGGCCTGACCCTGGCCAATGCGCCGAACTTTCCGCAGTGGACGACCATCGGGGCGCAGGCGGTGCTGTACGGCGGGGTGACGCCGCGCGCCGACGGGCGGGTGGACGTGGGCTTCCGCCTGTATGATCCCTATCGTCAGTGCCAGCTGGTCAGCTATCAGTTCACCGCCACCTCGGAGCAGTGGCGCCGGATCGCGCACAAGATTTCGGACGTCATCTATCAGCGCATGACGGGCGAGGCGGGCTTCTTTGATTCGCGCGTCCTGTTCGTGTCGGAGAGCGGCACCCAGCTGAACAAGCTGTCGCGTCTGACCATCGTCGATCAGGACGGCTACAACCCCGTCTTCCTGACCCAGGGCGACGAGATCATCATGTCGCCGCGCTTCTCGGCGTCCAACCCGGACGAAGTCACCTATGTGGCCCTGGGCAAGGATTACAGCCGCATCTACCTCTACAATCTGTCGACCGGGCGACGCGAAAGCCTGGGCGAGTTCGACGGTCAGGTGCTGGCGCCGCGCTTCTCGAACGACGGGACCAAGATCGCCTTCTCGATCATCCGCGGCGGCAATACCGACGTCTATGTGATGAACCTGCGCACGCGCCAGCTGTCGCGCCTGACGTCCGATCCCGGCATCGACACCTCGCCGTCGTTCAGCCCGGACGGGAACCAGATTGTCTTCACCTCGGACCGCTCGGGTTCGGCCAGGCTCTATACGATGCGCGCCGACGGCTCGGGCCAGCGCGCCATTTCGCGCGGCGGCGGCAGCTATACCGCCCCGGCCTGGAGCCCGCGCGGGGACATGATCGCCTTCACCAAGCAGTCGGGCGGACGTTTCCATATCGGGGTGATGAAGTCCGACGGGACGGGCGAGCGCATCCTGTCGTCCAGCTACTTCGAGGAGGGCCCGTCCTGGGCCCCGAACGGCCGCTACATCGCCTTTGCGCGTCAGAGCCCGGGCGGCGACACGCGTCTGTGGACCGTCGACCTGTCGGGTCGGGTGGTGGCGCAGGCGGGTTATGACGGGCGCGGGTCGGACCCGGCCTGGTCGGGTCTGCTGGATGCGCCGCCGGCCAGCCTGGGCATCGGTCAGGGCGCGGATTCCTGCCCGGCCTGACGGGGTTACGGCTTCGTGAGATCACGAGCGGAGCCATTCCCATAAACTGTGCGTTATCGCGTCTGGCGCGACGCGGCGCCGCAGTCTAGCTGACCATCGATATAGCCAAGCTTGAGGCCGCCGTCCTCAGAATGAACACCAAGGAGCCGACCCGATGAACACTTCGACCCTGATCAAGCTGGCGACCGTGAGCGCCGCCGTCGCCGCCCTGGCCGCCTGTGCGCCCAAGCCCAAGGTCGAGCCCGCTGTTCCGATGGAGCCGAGCCAGCCGACCGCGCCCCAGTATCCGACCGCCCCGACCGGCCCCGTGACCGGCGGCAATGTCGGCGCCGCCATGCCGGGCTCGGAGCAGGACTTCGTCGTCAACGTCGGCGACCGCATCTATTTCGATCTGGACTCCTATTCGGTGCGCCCGGAAGCCCAGCCGCGTCTGGACGCCCAGGCCGCCTGGCTGCAACGCTATCCGCAGGTCACGGTCCGCATCGAAGGCAATGCCGACGAACGCGGCACGCGCGAATATAACCTGGCCCTGGGCGCCCGCCGCGCCGAGGCCGTGCGCACCTATCTGATCCAGCGCGGCGTCCCCGCCGGCCGCATCGACACCATCAGCTTCGGCAAGGAACGTCCGATCGTCGAGGGCTCGAACGAGAGCGCCTGGGCCCAGAACCGCAACGCCCACACCGCCATCGTGTCGGGCGCCCCGCGCTAAAACCGCGCGTTAGCGACGGAATGAAGAGAGGCGTCGGCTTTGCAGCCGGCGCCTCTTTTCTTTGCGGGCGAGGGGGATCAAAGTCCGCGCCGAATCCGGGGGGAAGCTGAGTGATGGATCTGGAAGCAGCGGGCGGCGCCATGACGGGCGGCATCATCGCGGGCGCTATCGAGAAGCCGACAGGGCAGGCGGGCGAGCATCATACGACCTGCGCCGACTGCGGGGCCGAGGTGACGGGGCGGTTCTGCTCCAACTGCGGGCAGGCCGCCCATGTCCACCGCACCCTGCTGCATCTGGGCGAAGAGCTGCTGCACGGGGTCATGCATTTCGACGGCCGCTTCTGGCGGACTCTGCCGCTGCTGATCCTCAATCCGGGCCGGCTGACGCGCGAATGGGTGCAGGGCAGGCGGACACGCTACGTCTCGCCCCTGGCCATGTTCCTGTTCACCCTGTTCGTCATGTTCTTCGCGCTGAGCTTCATGCCGCACCCTGAGACGCAGTCGACGCCGCTGGCGGACCAGATCATCGAACAGCGCGAGGATGTGGCCATGGCCGAGGCGGCCGTCGTCGAGGCGCAAAAGCAGGTGGACGCCGCCGTCGCCGGGATGGCGCCCGCTGACGGCGCGCCGCCGGCGTTCGACAGCGGCGCGCGAGCCGGCGTCGCCGCAGGCGCGCTCGCCACCGCCGAGGGCGCCGTGATCGCAGAGAAGGCGCGCCTGGCGCGGCTGGAAAGGGAACGGATCGAGGGCCGCAAGGACGGTCTGACGCCCGGCAGCTGGCAGGCCCAGGTGGCCGATGTCGCTCTGGATATGAGCAGCGGCGACGACAGCAAGGTCAAGGTCAGCTCGGGCTGGTCCAAGGCGGGGCCGATCAAGGAGCACAGCTTCGTCGGCACGGTGGCCAAGAAGCTGAAGAACCCCGACCTGGCGCTCTACAAGCTGCAGCAGACCATGTACAAGTTCGCCTTCCTGCTGGTGCCCCTGTCGATCCCCTTCCTGGCCTTGCTCTTCCTGTGGCGGCGGGGCTTCACCCTGTATGATCACGGAGTCTTCGTCCTCTATTCGCTGACCTTCATGTCTCTGCTGCTGATGGCGGTGGTGGTCGTGGCGACGACGCTGAAGGGGGCGGGCGGTTTCGCCATGGGGGCGGCGAGCCTGATCGCGCCGGTGCATATGTTCGTCCAGCTGAAGGGCGCCTATGGCCTGAAGGTCCTTGCGGCCCTGTGGCGGACCTTCGCCCTGCTGATCTTCTGCAACATCGCCGCCAGCCTGTTCATCATCGCCATCATCTATCTGGGACTGGGACACTGAGCCCGCTCCCCATCTCGGCCTTGCGGGCGCCGCAAATCGGTGGGACGACTTAAGACATGCTCAAGCTGCCATTTCGACTGACCAAAACCGCCGCCATGACCGCCATCGGCCTGACCCTGATCGGGGGGGCGGTGGTCGCCCAGGTCGCGCCGATGGAGGCTGTCCAGTGGGACAAGCGCCGTCTGGACCAGCTGGACCGCAACGTCCGCCGTCTGGAGCGCGCCCTGACCCAGAGGAACGCCGCCG
>RCUH01001383.1_pt1 | contig 18068 bp, 20 predicted proteins | sample 2166191 | NCBI WGS metagenome assembly RCUH01 (sample SAMN09932848, study PRJNA488358) | compost metagenome | feature: garden; material: soil; isolation source: compost soil in an enriched community after 214 h of incubation | place: Germany: Experimental Botanical Garden Goettingen | collected...
CCTCGTCATTACTTAGCTTCTCTCTTAATTCTATAAGCTCGTTATAAGTCAACATATTATTAACCGTCAATCAACTCTAAACTAGCACTATCATTTTAATTTCACAAATGATTTTAAGCATCCATTCCACATCCTTTTACAGATATGGAATGGATTAGGCAATTAAGTTGCTTTAAACTTATTATAAAAATGGCTTAGGGTTTCCTAAGCCATCGTTAACTTTACTTACAGGTATATTTAAATTCAGTTGTATAGGTCTTTATGTTTCCCATTCCTCCACCGTTGAATCTTTCCTCCAATTTAGTGACATTTCCATTTGCATCCTTTGTATAGCTATACTCCGAAGTATTCCCATTAGATGTAACTTTTGAAATAAGATTTTTAGGTTGCTTACCAAAAGTACCACTTGCTAGTATCTTTGTATCTCCATCATGCCAATAAGCATTTTCAAGATATGTAGAAATATCACCTTAAAGCCACATTATGATATTCTAATATTAAAAGCTTACTTTCTTCAACGCTTCCACATTAGAGAACACGTAAAACATTTCTGAGGCAATCTGAAAGCTCCGTTCACTGTAAACTTGCTTCTGCTCCAAGGTGCCATCTGACAACTTAGGATCTTCGAATGTAATAGGTATCCGCTTCTCCGCACCTGCTATAAACGGACAGCCGCCGTCTGCCTGTGAGCAGGTCATGACTGCAGCGAAACCGCTAGCTGGATTAAATGGATGATCATAAATCTTTGAGAAACCTATAATGGGTGGTAAGTTATCTGCATATTTAATCATGTAAACAGGGTTATCGCTGTCCGCTAGCTTTTCTATTCTAAACCCAGTATCTCTTAGGGTCTCAGCAATCCGAGGAAACATTGCAGTAGCTGCTGTGCCTCCAGAATAGCAAACTACCTTTGGAACTTCATAATATGATGCTGCCACTTGAGCCCAAATCTGTGACAGATGGCTACGTCTAGAGTTGTGTGTGCAGATGAAATTGATATTTACATCCACATTTGCATTTACTTTTTCCTGCACGTAGTCCGCCAGTGAGTTTAATAATATCTTCCGCTCATTGCTAATATGCAGCTTCAGTATATTAGCAATGTTTAGTCTAATGTCCTTGTACATCACTAACAGCAACCAGAATTAGGCGAGCATTCGGATTTGGTAAAGTTGGCTAAATTCACTTTTACTTTAGCATCAGGTACGCCACAAACATCATTAGCAAGGCAAGCTGTTGTTTTACTAGTGAGCATGAAGTGTGTTCCGTTAAAATCCAGTCCATACCTACCAATGGTATCACCCTGATATTCGACTTCTACCTCTAAATCCTCCAAACCTAGTATCTCCTCAGACAACTTAATAATAGAGAGCAACTTGGAAGGTTTCAATCGGTGATCATGATCATTGGCATCCCATAATTGGAAATTAACTGCGGTTTCATTCCTTACCGTTCCTCCACAATCGATAAAACGTTTAGTCACCAAGCCAACTTCCGTTACATGAAAGTGCTCTGGCACATATTTACCGTTCTCGAACTGAAACTCAACGTTACTTAACATTGTCAAGCTTTTCTTTACTTCTGATAGCTTCATATATTTAAATTATTACATCGTAATATTACGATTGATGTAGACAAATAAAAAGTTAACAACAGCTATGGGCACTAACATCATCTAAGAAAAAGCTGTTCAATAGCATTTTAATGTTATTCCATACCTTTTCATCAATGCAGTAGCAGACACTAGTCCCATCAATACTTCCTTTAATTATTCCTATGCCTTTCAACTCCTTTAAGTGCTGTGATATCGTAGCTTGGGCAAGCCCAAGCTCTTCTACAAGATCATTACAGATACAGGCTTGCTGCTTAATAATATGCTGTAAAATGGCAATACGTGCCGGATGTGCCAGCGCCTTTAAGATGTTGGACAACTCGTTCTGTTCTGCCGTGAAGATATCGCTTTTAGTCAGCCCCATAGTTTACATCGTAATATTACGATTAACAAGAATACGTTTCCAAATCAAACTGATGAATAGGACAAGAACATGACAAACCTAATTATCTAAAATTCACAACAGCCTCAATAAGATATCATCAAATCCAACCTTAATTCTAATTGCTACCTATTCCTTTCAAGTTTATTGAATTTACTTTATCAGTATCAAATAGATTTCAAGCTTTAACCTCATCATTTGGGGCTTAACTATGGAGATGGCTTGTGATATTGCGCTAATGCGTGTTCTACGTTTGGATTACCCGTAGCAATCAATTGCATCAACATTGCATTTGCCTTTTCTGTATCAATGGCGTTTAAAGCATGTACGCATTTCCTTAACGTAGCTTCAAGCTCACCATCAAACTTTCTATAGGGAAACTTGTTGAGGGCAATTTCCAATAAAGGCTTGCAAAACCTTTCATCTTTTAGGATGCAAACAGCATCCACCAAATCTTGGTGCTCCTCGTGCCAAGTGGCAAGAATCACCTTATAAAAATTATCCGAATAGGCAGCATCTAAACCGTCCCGAAAAGAGGCCGCGATACAAAACCTTAATTTGGTGACATTTTCATCGGCGATGGCTGCTTCCAATAGTTGGAGAATTTCAGTTCTATATCTTTTACCACCTGTCACGATGGTATCAAGTATGTTTCTGTGCTCAAAAGGATTTCCGTCTTCAGTAAGAAAAACCGTATATATCTCTTTGAGTGTTTTACTATTAAACATGTGTTTTTATCATAAGTAATTATACTTGTGAAATGCAAAAGCTATGCCACAAGGACGTCCAGATCACTGTACATAGCATTGATAACAAACTTAGGTTCGTCATGGTAAAGAAATTCGATTGGAAAGTGTAATTGACAATAATTATTCCCTTTTGCTAAATCAGAAGCCTGCCGCAGGACTTTATCTTTTGAAGCTGAAAAGCAAAAGCACCAACCATAGCACTAAATTACTAGTTCAATAAATACAAAAGTCTTATTCCAATTGGCACTGGAATAAGACTTCTAAATAGCTTATAAACTATCTGCCTTTTTAAAACGATAACTTTACATTCAAACACTAGTCTGATCGCAACTCATTTTCAGATTAAGGCGCAACAGTTTCTATCTTATCACGTTCATCGTCTCCCTCTTCGTTATCGTTTTCACTACTTTCAGCAGCTCCAGTTTTTTCTTCGCCTTCACTATTTTCATCATCTACGCTCTCAACGTTTTCACTTTCATTGCCTTCATTTTCTACAGCTTCTTCGTCATCTTGCTCATCAACGCCATCTTCGATGTTCTCAACGCTTTCCGTTTCCTGTTCAGCTTTAACCTCTTCACCTTGCAAATCGGCTTTGGCTGGTTGCTCGTCACTAGCATGATCAACTTTTGGCATTTCGCCATTACTATTTGCCTCTTCCGCTTTACCTTCCACTTCCTTGCTATCTACAGCCGTTTCGGGAACTGTTCTCACAGTATCGGGCGTTACCGTTTCGATCGTCAACTGTACCTCATCCGATGGTTTTGGATGTTCAGTAGTTGTTTTTGCTTTCGTATCGTCTTGTTCCTTATTTTCCATAATGTGTTCTATTTACCTGCTTATACAATAGGATAAATAGGTAAATTGTTTTGTTTTTTAGGTGATTTGGTCAGTAGTCATTCGTTCATTGGCTAAGCATTGTAGCATTTTAACCATTCACTTTGTGCTGTATCATTTGCCATGCTACATTTTCATATTCGAAGGCAATTTCTTGGGCTGTTGTAAGTTTATGATGGGTAAGTAACTGTCCACCTAAAGATAGTGCTGATGAATTTATAGCTTTATTTCTTGAAACAACAATAAACGTTTTCACTATAGCGCCAGTAGTTGTGGAGGTATTTTTAGCCTCAGCTTCTGGAATAATTTCAAACGACACCGAGGAACGCCCGATAGTTCCACCTCTTGACCCTATAGTTTTCGTTCGCAATAAGTAAGCAGATCTTATTTCATACCATGGCATATTCCTTTTCCAAAAAAGCGAATAGGCAGAAATTCCCTCTTCACTAATTTTGATGATTGGCAAAAATGTCGTTGTTAAAATCCAAATATCAAGGCATAGATAAATGAAAAAGAAGGGCAAAATAATCCAATTACCGTTGGAGAAATAACTAATGCCATGTTGCGCTAATCCCATCAAACCTACCACCGTCATTTGTAGTGTAAAAAGCATCATCAAGACGGCTATCGCATTCAGGAACCATAATCTACGAAATATTCTATAAACAGTTTTCAATAGTTTAGTTTTATTTTAGGCTACATTATACAACGCAACAGACTTGCCTGTTTTTATACGTAATTACAGATTTCTTTTACCGCTTTCCATCGCAATAAATGCTGGCAAGTAACTTGGCGTACATCCTTTTGAAACCATTTCTCCTTTGTAAAGTTTCGTTTTTTCACCAAGTGCAACACAACGACTTCGATATTTTTTTTCATAAACACCAATCCAACCTGTGGTGAAATTCATTGCCCATTGTACATCAGCGTCTTCTTTTTCTATACGTTTTTCAATTTTAGAAAGTAATTCCTCATTATCTGGTGGTATTTGACCCATCCAACGTAACCGAGCTTGATAATACCAATAAGTTCGTCTTTTAAGCGATAAGGGACTTTCTTCCCAACTGTTTATTAAAGCAATTGTCTTTTTGTCTTTAGTGAGCTGATTGGCCATTAACCAATCCATTAGTGGAAGTTTTTCATCTGGGGTGTGCTCATTAATATCGCCGACTAAATCATCAATCACTGCTTCGCTAAGAAGTTTTTTGTCCATAATCAGAATGGCCAATTGTCGGGCAAAAAAATGTTTCGATGACCAAAGTTCTATCGCTAATTGGTGGTCCTTTTTAATGTCTTTCGCAATGATTCGCAAGTCGCCAAGCTTGGTATCCTTCTCGGTAATTTGTCTCAGTATATTTTCTGCTTTCGTTGAAAGTTCCATTTCAATATTTTATGCGTTTAACGATTGCATTTTAAGCTTACCTGTAACGGCTTGCAGTTTAAGTTGAGTCCTAAACTATTTCCGCGACAGCACCCAGATTACTAATTTAAACAAATTGCTTCAAATTTATTGAGTTCTTTCTTCAACGAGAGGCTTAAATCCAACCTGTTTTTAAACCTTTTTAGCTGTTCATTCGTCTTAACCTGTTATTTTTAACGACTGAATAAGTCCATGTTTCAATTCAAAATGATAAGACAGCACAATTGGGCTTCCGGGGAAATTTCCTGAAACTTCGGCTTTTAAAACTTCTTCTGTTGCCAAATATTCCAGAGGTTTCATTACTGCTTGATAGGCTTCGTTGGCTTTTTCAATCCATTGTTGAATTTCCATTTTCCCACGATGTGTTTTTCCCTCGTCAAAAACTACGGCTGTTTCAGAAAAACAATTCGAGTAAGCCACACTGTCGAAACTGTTTTGCGCTTTTGTTAAATCTGCGATTGCGATTGGTAAGTTCATGTTTTATTTTTTTAAGATGATTAAATCGTTGGTATTGTACCTCCATCAATTACATATGCTGTGCCCGTCAAATAATTGGCTCTGGGCGAAACTAAAAAGCCAACAAATTCTGCAACTTCTTCTGGTTGTGCAGGGCGACCAATTGGTATTCCTCCCAAAGCATCCATCACGCTTTGAGTAGCTTGTTCAATGGTGATGTTTGCACTCTCTGCAATACGCTCCATCATTGCTGTTGAAGAAGTGGTTTTGATCCAACCTGGCGAAACGGTCAATACACGTATGCCTTTTGGTGAAACTTCGTTGGATAAACCTTTGCTATAATTAATCAATCCAGCTTTTGCGGCGGCATAAGGTAAAGTAGCATCATACAATGGCAACTTTGCCTGGATCGAAGCAATATGGATAATGACACCGCTTTTTTGCGCTATCATTTGCGGCAGAAAACCCCTGTCTAATCTTACTGGAGCTAAAAGATTGGTTTGGATGCTGGTCTCCCAGTCTTGATCTGTCAAAACCGCAAATCCACCACCAGGTGTTTCAGAACCACCCAGGTTATTTACAAGGATGTCTAATTTTTGATAAGTTGCTAATATTTCATCTACTACTTTTTGAGTCCCTGTTGGCTCACTCAAATCTGCGGAAATAAAATGCAGCTTTTCATTGGCTTTTTCGGGTGCATTTCTCGCTGTGATGATTACTGTTGCACCAGCTCTTAATAATCTTTCGGCAATGGCTTTTCCAGCACCTTTAGTGCCTCCGGTAACCAATGCTATTTTACCTGATAATTCGTTGTTGAAATTAAATCCTTCCATTTTTGCATCATTAATTAAGTACAAAATTGATGCATATCAACGGTTAGCACAAGTACGGAATAACTAATTGCATAGGGTTAAATTTTTCCCCTATTGTACAATCTGGTACATTAAGCTAGATTTGTTGTATGAAGTATAGAAAAATCCCATTGAACTTAAATTGTGGTCTTGACCTGATCGGTGAAGTGCTCTATGGTAAATGGAAAATTCGTTTACTTTGGTTTATAAACGAGGGGCATCAACGACCAAGCGAACTGCAACGTAAAATTCCAGATGCTTCAAGAAGAGTTTTGAATATTCAGTTGAAAGAGTTGGAAGAACACGAATTGATATCCAAAATCATTTATCCCGTTGTTCCACCAAAAGTTGAATATTCGCTCACAGATTTTGGCAAAACCCTTATTCCGGTCATTTCTGCGCTAGGCAATTGGGGCGATGAAAATCAAGTCCGTTTACGAAACCTCATCAGCCAAACATCAGCAACTTTGTCGGCTGAATAATCTGTTGTTTGCTGCGTACTAATATCCTACTTTCTAAAGTGCTCTAGCTTTAAATACGACGCAATCAGCTTCTTTAGAGCACTGCTCATCGTAAGGAAATCAAATCTCATCGCCCCAATGCTTAGGTCCAAGATCATAGCATTACAAATGTCAATTAATTTCTTTTGTGCTTTGTATGGATGTCAATTTCTAATGTGCCGTTTTCGAAAAGAAATTCATAATCACCACACCTACTACAATAAACGTCATACCTATAATGGCGGGCAAGTCTAATTTTTGTTTGAATACAATCACAGAAACCCCTACTGTAAGCACAATGCCTAATCCTGCCCAAATAGCATAAGCAGTACCTAAGGGAATTGTTTTGAGTGCTAACGACAGAAAATAGAAACAGGTGATATAAGCTGCGATAAAAATGCTAGTAGGCAGCCATTTTGTAAAGCCTTCAGATGCTTTCATAAAGCTTGAACCTAATACTTCAAATATAATGGCCAAGGAAAGAAATACGTATTTCATAATGATGCGATTTAAGCTAAAAAAGTTTCTTTTAAATAGGTTTTCAAATCGGTTGGTTTGCGGCCCAATAACTGCTCAAGGTCTGAGCTGGCAATATCATATTCGTTGTTTTTGATAATGGCTGTGAGAAGCGACAAGTACCAAATACTTTCTTCATCTACATTAGCGGCTCTTAATCTATTCTCGTAATCATTGGGTTCAGCATTCGTGTAAGACACTTTTTTACCTGACAATTCAGAAAGTATACCTGCAATTTCTGTAAACGAATACGAAGGAAGAGCCGAAGTTACATACGTTTTATTGTCGTGCCCATCGCTGGCAATCACATTGGCAATAGCCTCCGCCATATCTCCTCTTGTAGCAAAACTGGCTTTGCTGTTTCCTGCTGGCAAATAAATACCCGTTTCTAACACTTTTTCGCCCACAAAAAATGGAATAGTCTCAGCATACAAAGCATTCTGAAAAATAGTGTAAGTCATTCCACTTGCTTTAATATAATTTTCTGTGGTGAGGTATGCATCAGCCAAAGGTCCTAATTGCGAATGGCTAACATTGGTATTTAATGCGCCGCTAGTATAATAAATATGTTTTACGCCAACTTCTTTGGCTGCATCAATTGCATTTTTATGTGCCGTTAAAGCATCATTGCCACTACTGCTAATCAACAATAATTTATCTATGCCGTAAAAAGCTTTTGTTAATAATGCTTTGTTTTCATAGTCACCAATACGCACGTTGATACCCTGTTCTGAAAATGTTTTTGCCTTATCAGGATTTCTAAATAAGCCTGCTATTTCACTTGCCGGAACTTGCTTTAATAAGTTTTCGATGACTGATGTTCCTAAATTTCCTGATGCTCCTGTAACTAATATCATAAACCTTTTTTAAATTGATGATGCAAAGGAAGCTCAAAAATGAACTGATGTTTTTGACAAAAGTCAAAAACTTTTATTTTCTTCTGATACGGCTCAATGTCTCTTGCGTAATGCCTAAGTAAGATGCTATATGCCCCAAAGAAATACGCTGTGTGGCATCTGGCTGAAATTTTAGTAAAGAATGATAACGTTGTTCGGCATTTTCTGTCTGTAACGAGCTGATGCGGTCTTCCAAAATAACACAATACTCCTCTGCCATTTTTCTACCAATATGGCTCATCTCGTGAGATTTTTTATAAAGTTCGTTAAGGTCTTTACTGGTAATATAGTAGTAAGTTGAAGTCTCTAAAAATTGAATATTTTCATAAGAGGGTTTGTCGTAAAATACAGGAAATGCGGACCCCAAAATAATGTTTTCAAATCCAAACCAGGAATTAACCTCACGGTCATCTTTCATGTAGAAAGAACGTACCAATCCGGTTTCAATTAAAAATAAACTGGAAACAATTTGCCCTTTTTTTAAAAAGAAATCGCCTTTTTGTTTGGTTTGGGATTTGACTTTCAATAGCAATTCATTTTCTATTTCGGGTGGTATGTTTCCGTATGCTTTAAATTTCTCTATTAATGGATTCTTCATTTGGTTCTCCGTTTAAAATTCCAAGTGATAATAGGACGTTTTCGCATTTGATTCATATTCCAAAGGCCAATTTGTACAGCAAAAGTGAATTACCACAAAATTCGCAATCTTACCAAATGGCTATCATCGGCCGATTTTAATTACTTTTGATTAGTAGAAGTATATATTTTATCTACAGCTAGGAAAGAAAACACAAGTCCTATAAGCAATATAGAAGAACGTACCCAGTTCATCGCACTCCATTGTGATGATAATATTTTAAGTGTTTCTACATCGGGCATAGGATTGGAGAACATCAAATCTGTTCTTGGGTGAAAATAAGTGAAAGCCATTATATCGCCAGAAATGAAACATAGCGAAGCAAGCCCAAGAAACAATCGTGTGCGCTTTGAATTTTTCCAAAATAATACCAACGATAATATGGTGAGAACTTGTGAAGCCGGTGAGAAAATTTTGAAGAAATCGCCTGGATTTACAACCTTAAAAAATTGACCTCCAGCTATTACAGAGTTGGGAATATCGCTATCTGTGGCAACTGCAATAACCATAGAAGTATAAATATTGGCGAACAAAACACCACTTGCCACCGCAACTGATATAAGAAGAATTATTTTTTTCATTTTTGGTGGTTTACGATTATACTTTTAGATTTATGTGTTCTTTTTTGCCAACCTTTTTCATGCCTCCTCTGGTTTACAGGTCATTAAACCCTACATCTTCGTATCGTTTTTGATAAATTGAAGGATCAAATATCGCTTTCGTTTTTAATGTAGTCAAAATTTGATTCTGAAATGCCACTTCTTTCTCCAACAAGTCATTCCAATATTCAGGTTCATCTGAAAAATATCCCCTGCTTTTCAAGTTTGTCGGCACCAGTTAGCACACCAAAACTTCCAATTTTTCTTGTCGTCAATTTATTGTGAATTTGATACTTTAATTTTCTTGATGTCGCCAGAATTTCTGTCCAGTCCCACAAACTTACAAGTCCATTTACTTTATTAGTTTCTTCCCATTTCAATGCTCCTTTCTCATTAAAATGTCCGATATGAGATTGGCTAAGCTCGTTGTTTTTAATTCCACCGAAATATAATTGAATGAGTCCCCAACCTTCTGTCGAATAACGAAATGTATGTCCTTTGCAATGTTTTGGGTCAAGGTCAACTTTTCTAAAAATTGGCTTTCCTTTATGTCTTGGTGCCCAAAGTTGAAAGGTTACAGCAAATTTATCTCCGTTATCAAGGTCAAACTTTGATGATATTTCGTCAACTGTTTTGTATTGACAAATTTCTTGTCCATATGAAGATCCTAAATCGTAAACGTATAGGTCTGTTTCCTTGAAAATGAATTCAAGAATTTCCAATTTGTCTGTTTTGTCTGCGAAAAAGTTGTAATTCATCTTTTATGTCATCTGTCGTTTTTAGACTTGCTGTTAACGGTTTGCAGGTTTAAGTTGAGCCTAATTTTACTTGCACCAACTTTCCACAGCACTAATCTAAATAAATAACTTCAAAATTTTCGTGTTAGCAATTCGCCAAAGGCTTCACTTAAAACTGTTGTTGTAGACTGGCTTTTAATGCTATTGTTGTTTTGTTTCGGCTATTTCTTATATCAAACCAAATGCTGGGAATTAAAGATGAGCGCAATGTTCCAATGAGTATTTTAAGTAATTGCTATCGTCGTAATCAAGAACTCTTTTTCCGTCGTTACCAGCTGTACATTCAATGAGTTTCATATTTGCATCCATATAGCAACTAAAAAAAAATCCTCATACTCGCCTAAGCCAGTATGAGGAATTCCATTGTAAGAAATGTAATTAAATATGTATCAATAATTCAATTACACGATAAAAAAGGTGAAGTAAATTTGCCTACCGCTAAGTAGGCGAATTTGTTTATTCAGGACAACGAACACCCTCCACGTAATTAATGGTCTTTGCGGCAACAGCGGTATGTCCGTGGCCAGTTAAATCGGTCACGTTAACTCCCGATTCTGCACCATTAAATCGCCAATAGGCCAATAAACCCTTTGTTGTTGGATCTACGTAACATAAATTATTTTGTAATTCATTTGGTGTTAGCGCTCTTGTCCAAACTCTGGCTTCGCTCACGTAACCGTTCAGGTATCTACCACGTTCAGAAAAACCTACGTGAAAACCACCCATATACGTCCCGTTAGGACCAGTGAAGGTAATCGAGCCCTTTGCCGCTTCGGTGGTACCATCGCGTTTTCCATCTACATAAATGGTATTAGATGAGCCATTATAAACTACCGCCACATGGTACCATTTTCCAGTAGAAAACAAAGTAGTACTGGTCACAGGAAACTTCTTGTTATCAACCAAACCTCCTGCCAATTGCAATTGGTTTCGCTGAATACTTACATCTCCAAAACGAAGTAAAAAGTTTTCTTCAATACCCATTACCGAACTAATGAATGGATTAGCCGACTGGAATGCATTCACATAAACCCTACATTCCATCGTCAGCTCGCCAATGCTTGTTAACGTTGGATCTGTTGCAAAACTTGGAATGGTAAAATAATTACTGTTCGAGATATTTGCAGCTTTTGTAATAATGGTTCTATTGATAACAATGTAAATAGTTCTCGATGGCTCAAGCACGCCAATTCCACTATCTGTACCGGTAATGGAAATAGGCACACAATAAGTAACCCCCTCTTCAAACTTATCAGTAGAGGTGACAGAAAGTTTTGCACTTTCTGAAACATGGGTACCGTTTTGAATGATTACGTTGTTTGCAGAGAGACTGTAACTTCCCTCTGGTGGCAAAGCATAACTTTTGCCTGTTTTTTGATTATAGGTATCCAGTAAATCTTGACGAAGATTTAGGTTAACGGATACATTTCTGTTAACTTTAGTGGATGAGGTTACCGTTAGTCCTATACTTCCCGGACCATCGAGCGTAAGTTTTACTTCTGGCGATTGCTCTGTTCCGGTAAAAAATAAAATATCTGGATTTGGAGCAGATTCTTTGCAGGCCAACATGCAGCTGAAGATCAGCAATAAAGCAGCGTATATAAATTTGATTTTCATAATTTCTATTTAAATTATTATAAAGCGTATAGATCAAACTCAGTCAACAAAATTTGTGTGGCAGATCTCCATCCCAATATCTCCAACCTGATTTGAGCCGCGTTAACTGGCGCATAAAACTTTAGGTATTGATAGGCGGTTAATGCTGGTGCAGAAATACCTTGTGAAGTCCAATTTATACCATCAACACTGGTTAACACCCTAACAGAAGTTAATGCATTGGCGGTACTACTGGTATGGATACGAATCCCTGAAATGTTATTTCTCACCGTCCCTAAGTTAACCGTTAGGTTGCTTACTCTTGGTGGCGACACCACAAAATTTGTATTCGTTCTGGCATCAAAAAGATTGGCCAAAGCTCCACTGGTCACTGGAACATCTAAAGTTGCGCTCCAACCTGTTCTTGGAGTAACCAATGTACCGGTCATGCTAGCCACAGCGGTATTATTGTACAAATTGGTCGTGTTATTTCTAACCACTAAGTAAATGGTATTTTGGTTACTACTAATCACCGTATTGTTATCCCCTGTTACATTGGTGATTTTAAAAGGAATTAAATAAGCTGGAGCCGTTAGTTCTGGAAGTTTAGCTGTAGGAATAGCCAACTCTAAGGCTTCACTAGAGGTAGTTTGACCTTTAGGAATCACCAACTCGTTGGCACTAATGGTTAAAATTCCTTCTGGAAGTTTCACAAAATCAGTTTTATTAGCCTGATTGTAGGCTTGGATCAAACTATGATCTACCTGATATTGCACTTTTACATCTGAAGCGGTAGGCTGGGTAGAACGTATCGGGAAATTTGCCTTTACTTCACCAACAGGGCCTATCGGCGTGTGCTCTATCAAAAAGTTATATCCATTGTAATTATTGACGGTGTTATTGCCTACATGGAGGAAAACCCTATTGGTCGAATCTCCATCTATATTCACCGCTTCCGTCTTATCGCATGAAAGCATGAAGCCAACCGCCAAAAACATCATTACGCTTTGGCTATATTTTAGGTTTAATAATTTTTTCATCATTAAAAATTTAAAAATAAACTACCTCACAGCTGGATTAGCCGCCTGTATACTACGTCTGAAATTTTTGTAGGGTGGATCTAGGTTATAGTCTCTCTGCATATAGAATGCACCAAAGCCAGCTTTTTTTCCTTCCACAGGATTCCATCTCGCCATGCCTTCCAAAGAATACAATTGCTTGCCCTCCTTGGTTAACCTATTTCCATCAGCTTCCGTAAAAGCAACGCCACCATTCTGCCAATTATCTCCAATATTTTCAGTAACGATAAACTTATTTACCGGACACCAAGCTTTCACTCCGTTGTACTGGTTCTGCAAAGTGGTAGCCGAAGCAGCATTATAAGATTGCCTTACAAAATAATTCACGAAAGGTTCTGTTTCTGCTGGTGGCAACTGGTTGTAAAAATCTACGATCAGTAACTTTTCGGGATTACTAGATTTTGGCCCCATAAATTGACCTAAATAAGTTACCAATTTGGTGAAGTTAGCACCTTGCAACCAATCTCCCTCTGGCTCATAATCTAAATCTAAACCATCCAAGTCGTTATCAAAAACCATCCCCTTCAACCAATCGCCATAGGCAATGATCCCTTCATCGGTAAGTTTGGTCCATTTTTTCTCCTCCATACGTACAATCACGGGCACCACCATTTTGATCCCTTTCACCTCACGCACATATCTCATTTCTTCGTAGGCTGTCGGATTGTAACTGGTCACAGAATCTTTGGGATCGTTTTGTCTCATGGATGGGATACCTCCCCATAAGCTTACGATATCGATACTATCTGGCAAACCCTTAAAGTGTAGGCCGAAAGAAAAAGACTGAGAGTAATCTGCGAACCAACCAAATGCCAATTGATGGTCTGATTTTTTGTATGCCCTTAAGTTCTCATAATACTTATCAGTATACTTAAATGGCTTCTGTATTTCGAGTGCTCTGGGCATATTCTGTTTTTCACAGCCTGCTAAAACGAGCAGGACAGCAAAACTCAAAAAGCACCATCTGATTATATTTTTTTTCATTGGAATCAAATTTTAGTCAAAAATTAATTTGTTTATGCCATGTTATTTCTTGTCCCACCAAAGTTTAGTACCACCGTTATCCGCACCGCCTAACAGTGAAATTGCTTTTGCAATCCCATTGGCATTGTTTTGATATTCTGTGCTCGGGAAAGGCAAGCGACGAATCTGCGTTGTCGTATTAATCAAACCACCACTGTTGTTAACCACTACCGGAAACACCTTTGGATAGGCTGTACGTCTAAACTCGGTCCAAGCTTCCTGTCCATCAGGAAACATCGCAATCCACTTCTGGGTAATGATTCGCTCCAAATTGGCCTCAAATAGTGCCGTAGGCTCCCATCTGATGGTTATTTTACTTAAGATGGCACTAGTAGCATCCACATTATTTCCATTATTTCGTGGATCTATATAGCCTGCTGGCAAACTTGTCGCATTTGCCAAATAAGCATCGGCTGTAGTACTCACACCACTTACGGCAAAGGATGTTTTTACCCCATTTTCATAACAGGTTTTTGCATCAGCACCCATATTCCAACCACGTAAGGCACCTTCTGCCCTTAGGAAATAAACTTCTGCTGGATTCATCCAGATAATTGGCGTAGATGCCGAAATTTGGAGCGTTGAAAAGGGACCTGCAGAGTAATCGTTTTTATTGGTAATGGCAATTCCATTACGAATACCCCTGTAAGTTCCATCAGATGATGGGTTAAAATACTTCTGTAACCTCGGATCAGTATATCCTGTTAAGAAAGACTGCATATTGGCGCCCATTCTTATGTCACCAAAATTATTGCTAATGATAAACAAAGGATGATTGTAGGCTAAATTGCTGGCATGTTGCAATTGCGCAATATTGGCGGCATCGGTCATCACACCTACACTGTGGCTTACGGCCGATTCGGCTTCTAAACGGGCTTTGGCAGCATCAGCATATACAATTCTCATGGCCAACCTCAATTTTAATGAATTGGCAAACTTGATCCAGTTCAGCACATTGCCATTGTAAATGAAATCGTATTTCGCTAGCGTAGTCGCATTTGGGTTCTTCGCTGCAAAATCTGTTAAAACCGCAATCGCATTATTTAATTCCTCAAAAAACTTATAGTACACCTCTTTTTGGTCATCGTAACTGTTCTGTAAAGCACCGTTCCCGAAATTAAGGTAAGGGATTGGCCCATACATATCGGTAACCCTGTGCATGCCTTCTACCTTAACAATGGTAGCCAAAGCGAAAGCTTGTGGGCTTTGCGTTTCTGCTGTCCTTTTGATAGACAACCAAGGCGACATGATCCCCACAAAGCCTCTGGCAAAAGCCCTATTGTACCATTCTGGTGTCATGGCATAGGTGGTGTTATTGGCATTAGAAAACCACAGGCCACTGGCTCCCATGTAACCAGAATAAATATCTCCTGCCAAATTTTGGACAGTCTGGTAAACTTCATCGCCAAAGTCTGGCTGTTGCGCAATGGGGAATACATTTTTCTGCATCTGAACAAAAAATGATCCCGTAGATAAATTGTCGTACTGCAACAACTCGTCTGTAGCCTGATTAGGATTTGTATTTAAATCCTCGAAATTCTTGGTACAGCTATTGAATAGCAGACTAAAGATCGCCCCTAAGATCGACAACCTATATATAGAAAAACATTGGTTTGATTTCATATCTCTCATGTTTTGAATAGTTAAAAACGAACCTTGGCCGAAAAGCCAAAGCTTCTTAGACTCGGTTGCATAAAATAATCTATACCTTGATAATAAGTTCCGGTATTAGAGGTAGCTTCTGGATCAAATGGAGCCCTATTGTAGAACATCAACAAGTTCCTGCCCACTACGGATACATTCAAGCCTTTGATGCTTTTAACATACTTGGTAATGGGAACTTCATACCCTAATGAAACCTCGCCCAAACGAACGTTGGTCGCATCGTACACGTACATAGACCCAATACCAGAAGTACCACCACCAATGGTTTGGTAATATTGCTGCGCAGGAATTTTATAGCCGTTCACCAATGCACCGCCTTGATCTCTGGCAATTGCAGAGGCTTCCGAAACGCCGAATGCATCCATAGCGGCCTGTGTTACCGATACGCCCACCCCACCAATTCTAGCAGTTACCAAGAAGTCTAAATTAATCCCCTTGTAAGTAAAGCCATTTCGGAAACCGATATTGTAAAGCGGATTGGCATTACCAGCCTTGATGAACCTGTTCGGGTTCGCCGTTACCCCTTGTGAAGCCAAATCAACGGCTATATATCCATGCTCGTCCGTTTTTAACGTATTCACATAGATATCGCCCATGGAACCGCCTGTAACCAAAATCATTTTGTAACTGCTAGAGCCGCCCATGTCTAAACTATCCAATGAAACGGTTTCGTTGGTTTGCGAATTGGTATAGGCTGGCAACAATTGTTTAATTTTATTGCGGTTCAACGAGTAGATCACATTTGATCTCCAATTCACTGGTCCCAATTTTTGCTCCAGACCTAAAGATAGTTCGATACCTCGGTTATCGATCTGGCCCGCATTCACATAAAAGCTGCTATAACCAGAACTTGAAGATAGCGATGGATTGAACAATTGATTATAAGTTGATGATTGGTAAGCCGTAACATCCAACTTAATTTTGTTCCCGAAAAAAGCCATGTTTAAACCCGCCTCGTAAGCTTTGGTACGTTCTGGCTCCAAATCTGTAGCCGGTAAAAAGGTACTGGTTTGCGGGTATCCGTTGATGATAGGATAAGTGGCAATAGAAACATAGCGTTGTGGCGCATTACCTACCTCGCTATAAGACACTCTCGCTTTTAAAAAAGATAGCGTTTTCGAATTGATTTTAAAAATATCAGAAACTACCGCTGATAAACCAATTGAAGGGTAGAAAATAGACTTCGCTTTGGTATTCGCTAAAGCCGAAACCCAGTCATTTCTTGCCGATGCATCGATAAAAATCTGATTTTTATAGCCAACTTGGGTACTTGCAAACACCGCTTGGGTCTGATCGTGGTAACCGCCTTCTAAAGTTTCTGCTTGCGATAAATTGATGTTGCTGAACGTAAATAGATTAGGCACACTCAGCAGGTTGCCACCAAACTTATTTTCAACGTATCTTACGTCTTGTAAACTGGCACCTAGGTTTGCCGTAACGCTAAAGTCTTTGATGTTCTTATTGATATTCAATATCGCATCGGTATAAATTTGACTGGTACTGAAGTTATATTTGTGATAAGCACCCGCCTCACCGGCAAATAGCCCAGAGGTAGAAGCATAGTATTTTCTGTCGTTCACCGCCGTATTTCTATCGGTACGAGCTCTCGCCGTCACATTCATCCAGCTGTTGATGTTGTATTTGAATGCGCCACTCAGCTGAAACCTGTTTTTATTATTGATGAACAAGTCTCTATCCGTTATCCAAAATGGATTCTGCATCTGATAGCCTAAATCGCCATACGGCCAATACTGCGTCTTAAAGTTTCTGGTCGGATCGTAACGCTCAAATGTTTGATATTTCGTAATATCATCGCCCCTTGGAAATAAATAAATAGGGATCAACGGATTAAAGTACTGACCTTGCGAAAGCATATTCTGCTCCTTCGTATTCACGTACATCATGCTCAGATCCATTTCTAATCGATCATCCAAAAACTTGCTCGTGTTACGCACGTTGAAATTGTAACGGTCTAGGTTATTGTTGTCGATAATCCCATTGGCATTTACCGAGGCAACCGATAAATAAGTTTGGTTCTTGTCATTTCCAGTAGATAAACTGATGTTGTTGGTAATATTTAATCCCGTCTGGAAAAAATCCTTTGCATCGTAGGTACTGGGTGTAATTAGTTTTTCGCCCCAACTGTAATAGTTGCCAGGATCTGAACCATAGGTAGTTTGGAACCTTGGCATTACAAATGGCTGCGAGAAGTTGGTTGTATTGGATAAGTTTACTGAAAAAGTATTTTTTGAACCTTTTTTAGTCGTAATCATCACTACGCCATTTGCCGCGTCGCTGCCATACAAGGCAGCAGCAGATGGGCCACTTAACACAGAGATAGATTCAATATCATCTGGATTGATGTTCGAAATCCCATCTCCAGTTTGTCCCATGCCGGTAAACAAATCATTAGGTTGGGTACTGGTTAATGAAGGCATGGGTATACCATCCACCAC
>RCUH01001394.1_pt1 | contig 18008 bp, 13 predicted proteins | sample 2166191 | NCBI WGS metagenome assembly RCUH01 (sample SAMN09932848, study PRJNA488358) | compost metagenome | feature: garden; material: soil; isolation source: compost soil in an enriched community after 214 h of incubation | place: Germany: Experimental Botanical Garden Goettingen | collected...
TCGGCCTGCATGGGCGGATCAGTGGCCATCCTGGTCGTGCGATGGCGCTGGCGCGCTTTCTCGATTACGTGCAAGGCCACGACGCGGTGTGGATCTGCCGGCGCGAAGAGATTGCCAGGCACTGGATAGCCCAATTCCCCGCCTGAGTGGTAAGTGGTCCGGAACGGCCTGAGCCACGCTGGCGTATCAATGTGGCTATCCTTCACCAAGGTGTAATCGAGGAAGAAGGTAGCCTGGGGGGATATCCTGGTAACCTTGGGAGCAAGCGTTTAGAAAGGCGAGGCTTCCTTCAACTACTGCTTCGTCTTGCCCTGCCCTGGAAACAACGACTCGAATCGCGGCGTCGCCCGGGCAACGAAACCCTGCCCCTGGCGCATGATGAAATAGGCAGCGAGGTCATGCCGCTCGGCGAAGGCATAGCCTTCCTCCGGGCCGAGCACCATCAACAGCGTAGACAAGCCATCGGCATGCAGCCCCGAAGGGTCGACCACCGTCACTGCCGCCAGCGCGTGCTTCACCGGCCTGCCGACACGTGGATCGAAGGTGTGCGAATAGCGCTGACCACCTTCCTCGAAATAGTTGCGATAATCGCCGGAGGTGGAAACGCTGTAGCCATCCAGTGCAATGGCGCGCTCCACTTGCTGCTCGCTTGCGCCGCTCGGCACCTCCAGGGCGATGCGCCAGGGCGAGCCATCCGGCTTGCGGCCGACCGCCTTGAGTTCGCCGGTGATCTCGACCAGATAGGCCTGGATACCCAGGGCCGAAAGCCTATCGCCGACCCGATCCACCGCATAGCCGGCGACCATGCTGTCGAAATCCAGTTGCGCCGCCACATCCTTGCACAGCTTTTCGCCATCCAGGCGCAAGTGCTGATGCCCTACCCGTGCCCGCTCCCGTGCCAGCGCGCCAGCATCCGGCAAGTGCTCCCCCCGTGACTGCGGACCGAAGCCCCAGAGGTTCATCAATGGCTGCACCGTCAGGTCGAAAGCCCCGCCACTCTCGCGGAACAGAAACTCACCGTACGCCAGCAAGCGATGCATATCTTCCGGCAACGCCTGACAGGCGCCGGCCGGCAGATCGTTGAAGCGGGAAACCACGGAGTCGCCGCGCCAGTTGGAAAACTGCTGGTCGAGCGCCCCGAGTATCGTCTCGACTTCGGCCTTTACTCGCTGCGAGTCGGGCGTCTGCGCGGCGGGTACGTACTGGATCGAAAAAGTGCTCCCCATGGTCGGTCCGGAAACGCGCTCGATCCGTTCGCCACAGCCATACAGCAACGTCAACAGCATCACCAGCAGGCTTACGCGCATCAATCACCACCTCTCTGATCCCGGCTGCCCCTTCGCGGCGCGCTTTTTTACCCAAACTGCGGGCACCACTGCTTACAAGAGATTAAAGCTGCATTGCCGGAAATAGCGCCCGGCACGCCCCGCACGTTGGCGCTACCCGCCCCGATCACTGCCTGACATCGTTCCCACGCTCCCGCATGGGATGACCAACCGTTCATCAGCAAGTCTGATCAAAAAATGAACAAAGCCTCCATTCGACACTCTGAGTTCCGCGGGTGATCAATTGTCCCGCTCCCTTTCCGCTCCACGTCCCGGAAGCAAAAAAACCATTATGTGCATTAGCGCATAGGGGTGTTTTTTGCCCAAAAATTGGAGGACAGAAAATGTCTAGCCATTCGTTGCAGAGCGTCGAACGCATGCAGAGCCGCGTCCGCGCCCAGCGTCAGCCGCAACAGAAACCCTTCTGGCGCAGCCTGCTGGCCATCGCCTCACCCTCACAGCGTAGTTGGCACGGAGGGGTCGAGCTCAGGGGCTACAAAGAATTATCCAACGCCACGCCGGTTGCCCCGGTCGCGGTCGAAAACATACAGCTGGCGATTCCGCTCGAGCGGGGTCGCCGTTCTGTCCAGCCTTGCGTGCAGCCGGGACAGCATGTGCGCAAGGGCGAGGTGATCGGTATTGGCGATGACAACACCCCTTGGGTGCATGCCAGCACCTCCGGCATCGTGGAACGGATTGATCTCGCCTTCGCGGCCGACTCGGCCGAGCCGGTCATGGCCGTCATTCTGAACGCAGATGGTCTGGATGAGTGGATCGAACGCCCAGTGCTGGGGCTACCGCAAACGCCCGAGGCGCTGGTCGAACGAGCATTGCAGATGGGCATAGTCGGCCTTGGTGGGGCGGGTTTCCCGACGGCCCTCAAGCTGGCCGGCGCCCAGCAGCCCGATCTTCTGCTGATCAACGGTGCCGAATGCGAGCCCTTCCTTACCTGCGATGACCGTCTCATGCGCGAACGTGCCGAGGCGCTGATCGAGGCCGCCGACTATGTCGCCGCGCTGATGGGAATAACGCTGACCCGATTTGGTATCGAAACCAACAAACCTGAGGCGATGGCCGCGTTACGCGCCGCCACTCGCCGGGCGCGCACCCGGGTCGAAATATGTCCGCTACCGGCGCGTTACCCGGCAGGGGGGCAGCCGTTGATGATCAAGAGCCTTAGTGGCCGCAACCTGGCGCCAGGGACCCTGCCCGCCGATATCGGCGTACTGGCGCTGAATGTCGCGACGCTCTACGCACTGGGCCGGGCCATCTTCCACGGCGAACCACTGGTAAGACGCGTGCTGACGCTGACCGGGAACTGCGAGCGCCCCGGGAATGTCCTGGTGCCAGTGGGTTACCCGGTCAGCGCACTGCGCGCAGTTGCTGGCGCGGCCCCCGAAGGCCAGTTGACCCAGGTCGGCGGGCCGATGATGGGACAGCCGTTACCGGACCCCACTGCCGTCATCAGCAAGACCAGTAGTTGCCTGATATTCGGCGCCGAGCGCTACTTGCCGGCACCTCAGCCCGCAGGCAGTTGCATTCGCTGTACGCGCTGTGTGGATGTCTGCCCGATGTTGCTCAGACCGCTGGATCTCTACGCTGCTGCCGAACGTCTTGACAAGGCCAGCCTGCAGGACCTGCGATTGGATGCCTGTATCGAATGCGGCAGCTGCAGCAGCACCTGCCCGAGCAATCTGCCGCTGCGCGAACGTTTCCGCCAGAGCAAGACGGAGCTACGTGCATGAGCCTGATACTCCGTCCTACCGCGCACCGACAACTGCGCACAATGATGCTGCTGGTCAGCCTGTGTCTCCTGCCGGGTACCGCCCTGTACGCCTGGCAATTTGGCATCGTGGTCTGGTTGCAGACCTTCTGGTGCGTGCTGCTCGCCCTGGGCTTCGAAGCCGGCCTGCTGCGCCTGCGCGGACGTAATGTCCGCGAGGGCTTGAGCGACCTGAGCTGGCTGGTGCTAGGCCTGATACTGGCTCGGGCATTGCCGCTGCTGGTGCCGCTGTGGATGATCGCCCTGGCCAGTTTTGCCGCGCTCGCACTGTGTAAACACGGCAGTGGAGGCCTGGGTCGCAACCGCCTCAACCCCGCCATGGTTGGCCTGGGGATCATCGCTATCTGCTTCTACCAGCAACTGTACCCTGCGCCTTCGAACTATGCCCCCTGGACTCTCACCCTGGACGCCAAGGCGGTTCTTCTACAACAGTTGCAGCTGGCGCCACGCCTTAACCTCGATGCGTTCGCCGGCGCCACTCAGTTGGCCAAGAACCAGTTCACACTGATCACCCCCAATCTGTCGGGGTACGGCTACATTGCCGGCGGTTTGCTACTGGCAGTCCTGCGGGTGATCCGAATCGAGATTCCGCTGGCGATGCTCGCGAGCACAGTATTGCTGTGTATGGCAGCCGGCCATAACCTACAGGAAAGCCTGTACAGCCTCAGTCTCGGTGGCTATCTCTTCACCGCCTTCTTCATCGCCACCGATCCGGTCACCAGTCCCGATACACGCGCCGGTCGCATCCTGTTCGGCGCGGCCATTGGCGCGCTGACTGAATTGATTCGCGAATTCGGGCTTTATGCCGATGGTCTCTGCTTCGCCGTGCTAGCCGCCAATCTGCTGGTGCCGCAGATCGACCGGTTGGTGCTGCGCATACAGCGCCCCGTACATACGAACACCTGACACTGAGAGCGTGCGCAGCGAGTAGCCAGCGCCTCTTTTGCGTCAGAGCCTCACCCTCAATGAAGTGGCCAGGCAGCTAAATAGCTGCCCTCGGAAAACACTAGACCAGGAAACACCCGCTGAGCGATTTAGCCAGACTGTTGCATCGACCGGTTGAATCCACAGCCAAAAAGCGATCATTCCAGTTCTGTTTGCGCGAATCCTTGGAATTGGCCAACACGCCCTCATAACAATGGCTATACCCAACATCCCCGTGAGGAAGGACAGACCATGACCAGACAAACCGAAACTGCCATTCTCGCCGGCGGCTGCTTCTGGGGCATGCAGGATCTGCTGCGGCGCTATCCCGGTGTGCTGCGCACTCGGGTCGGGTACACCGGCGGCGATGTGCCGAATGCCACCTACCGCAACCATGGCAACCACGCCGAAGCCATCGAGATCGTCTTCGACCCTGCCGTGATCAGCTACCGGCAGATCCTTGAGTTCTTCTTCCAGATACACGACCCCAGCACGCCAAACCGTCAGGGTAATGACCTGGGCCCCAGCTATCGTTCGGCGATCTACTACCTCAGCGAACAGCAACGCGACATCGCCGAGGACACCGCTGCCGATGTCGATGCTTCACACCTGTGGCCAGGCCGAGTAGTCACCGAAATCGAACCGGCAGGGCCCTTTTGGGAAGCGGAACCGGAGCACCAGGATTACCTCGAACGTATACCGAATGGCTACACATGCCACTTCATCCGCCCGAACTGGAAGCTCCCCAAGCGCGCCTGAGAGTCGCGCTTGTGAGGCGCAGAGGTGACCGCTTCTGGCCGATTTTTGCCTGTCGCCACCGTCAGCTTCGGGTCGACTGCAGCCCTTCGCGACAGGCAACGATCGGCCACTAGCTGACAATCGCATTCACTTTTGTATCACCGCTTGAACTGGCTGGCTGCTATCAGTGCAGTTACGGGTTGCGATATTTTCTCAGGCAGTCGCCGCAGCCTGGTTTGGTCGCCGGCACCCCCGGGCTTGCCGAGCCAGCCCGCCGGCCATACGATTCGACTATTCCTCAGGCGGAGGAGTCATTGTGAAGCCGGTGATGCTCCTGACGCGCATCCTGGCGCCTGCCATCGCTCTGGCGCTGGCATCCGCCGGCCTGCATGCCGACGATCCGTTCGCGCCGTTGCGCGACGCCATGGTGCGGGAGATCGCCAACATGTCGTCCGTCACCCGCGACGAAACCGGCAGGGTCGAGTTTGCCGCGCCGGTGATGGCCGCGATGGCCAAGGTGCCACGCCATAGGTTCGTCCCGCCCGACGAGGTGCCCTACGCCTACGAGAACCGCCCGCTGCCGATCGGCTACGGCCAGACCATCTCCCAGCCCTACATCGTCGCCCTGATGACCGACCTGACGCAGGTCGGGCCCGGCGACGTGGTACTCGAGATCGGCACTGGTTCGGGCTACCAGGCGGCAATCCTCGCCGAGCTGGCGCAAGCGGTCTACACGATGGAAATCATCGAGCCGCTGGCAGTGCAGGCCGGGGAGCGCCTGGGCCGGCTGGGATATGCAAAGGTGCAGGCCCGGCTGGGCGATGGCTACCACGGCTGGCCCGAGCACGGGCCTTACGACGCCATCCTCGTCACCGCCGCCGCCAGCCATGTGCCGCCGCCACTGATCGCCCAGCTCAAGGCCGGCGGACGGATGGTAATCCCGGTCGGCGCGCCGTTCATGATCCAGTACCTGCTGCTGATCGAGAAGGCCGGCGATGGCAGTGTGTCCACCCGGCAGGTGCTGCCTGTGCGCTTCGTGCCGCTGGTCGGAGGCGGTTGAGCATGCATTCGCCGCCATTGCTCGCCCTGGCGCTGCTGTCTGCCTCCGCGCTCGGCTATGAGGTGCTGCTGCTGCGACTGCTTTCGATCATCCAGTGGCACCATTTCGCCTACATGATGATCAGCGTCGCGCTGCTCGGCTACGGCGCTGCCGGCACCGCCGTGGCGCTGGCGCGGCCTGTGCTGGCGCCGCGCTTCCACGGCGTGTTCATCGGCGGCGCGGTGCTGTTCGGGCTGAGCGCCATCGCCTGCTTCAGCCTGGCCCAGCAGGTTCCGTTCAATCCCCTCGAGATCCTCTGGGACGCGCGGCAGTCGGCGCGCCTGCTGCTGATCTACCTGCTGCTGTTCGTGCCGTTCTTCTGCGCGGCGGTGTGCATCTGCCTGACTTTCACCTGCTTTCAGGAACAGATTCATCGGATCTACGCCTTCGACATTCTCGGCGCCGGCGTGGGCAGCCTGGCGATCGTCGCCGCGCTGTTCGCCCTGACGCCCGTCGATGCGCTGCGGCTGCTGGGCGGCACCGGCATCGCCGCCGGGGCGCTGGCCGGCATGGCTTGCACGGGGCATAGGCACTGGCTCGTGCCGTTGCTGCTGGCGGCGGCAGTCGCGGTGCCGGCCGGCGTGCCCGGGCGCTGGATCGCCCTGTCGCCCTCCGAGTACAAGGAACTGAGCCAGACGCTGCGTATCAAGGATGCGCGCGCAATCGCCCAGACCTGGAGTCCGCTGGGCCTGCTCACGGTCGTCGACAGCCCGACCATTCCCCTGCGCCACGCGCCGGGCCTGAGCCTCAACGCGACGCAGGAACCGCCCGCACAACTGGCCATCTTCACCGACGGCGACGGCCTTTCCGTGCTGAACCGCTATGACGGGCGCCGCGAACCGCTCGCCTACCTGGACTATCTGACCTCGGCTCTGCCCTATCACCTGCTGCACCAACCCCGCGTGCTGGTGCTGGGCAGCGGCGCCGGTGCCGATGTGCTGCAGGCGATCTACCACGGCGCCAGCGCGGTGGATGCCATCGAACTGAACCCGCAGGTGATCGATCTGGTCCAGCGCCGCTTCGCCGACTTCTCCGGCAAGCCGTACAGCGCGCCCAACGTCCGCGTGCTGATCGGCGAGGCGCGCGGCCTGGTGGCTTCGCGCGGCGAGCCTTACGACCTGATCCAGATCGCCCTGCTGGACTCCTTCGGCACCGCCTCGGGCGGCCTGCATGCGCTGTCCGAGAACTACCTGTACACGGTGGATGCCTTCGCCGAGTACCTGCGCCATCTCGCGCCCGGCGGCCTGTTGGCCATCACTCGCTGGGTCACCCTGCCGCCCCGCGATGTTCCCAGGCTGCTGGCCACCGCGGCCGCGGCCATCGAGCGCGACGGGCAGGCCAGCGCGGCGCGCCGCATCGTCATGATCCGCGGCTGGAAGACCGCGACGCTGCTGGTCAGCAACAGGGATTTCGACGATGCCGGCATCGCCGTGCTGCGGGAGTTCTGCCGGGCGCGCTCCTTCGACCTGGCCTACTACCCCGGGATGACCGTGGCCGAGGCGAACCGCTACAACCTGCTCGACCGGCCCTGGTTCTTCGAAGCGGCGCAGGCCCTGCTGTCCGGCGAGCGCGCGCAGTTTCTGGCACGCTACAAGTTCGACGTGCGTCCGACCATGGATGACCGGCCGTATTTCTTCCACTTCTTCAAGTGGCGCTCGCTGCCGGAACTGCTGGCGCTGAAGGCGCAGGGCGGCCTGTCAATGCTGGAGTGGGGCTATCCGGTGCTGATCGCCACGCTGCTGCAGTCCAGCGTGGCCGCCGTGCTGCTGATCCTGGCGCCGCTATGGGTGGCGCGGCGGCGCCAGCGACGCTCTCGGAATGCGGCTTTGGCCAGGTTCGAACTTCGGGTCGTGTCCTACTTCGCCGCCATCGGCTTCGCCTTCATGTTCGTGGAAATCGCCTTCATCCAGAAGTTCACCCTTTTCCTCAGCCACCCGTTGTATTCGGTGGCGGTAACGCTCAGCGCGTTCCTGATCTTCGCGGGCCTCGGCAGCCGTTACTCCGGCCGGCGGCGGGGGGACATTGGAACGGGTGTGGGGCCCCGTCATCCGCTCGCGCGGCCAGTCCTGGCGATCTGCGCGATCGCCCTGCTCTACCTGATCGCCCTGCCCCCGTTGTTCCAGCTGCTGGCGCCGGTGGGGACCCTCGCCAGGTTCGGCATCTGCGCCGCGCTGGTAGCGCCGCTGGCGTTCGCCATGGGCATGCCGTTTCCGCTCGGACTCGGGCGCGTCTCCGCGCGCGCCGAAGCACTGGTGCCGATCGCCTGGGCCGTCAACGCCAGCGTATCGGTGGTGGCGGCCGTGCTGGCGACCCTGCTGGCGATCCACCTGGGCTTCACCGTGGTGTTGCTGCTGGCGTTGCTGCTGTATCTCGCGGCGGCGGTCGCATTTCCCTGATCGCGGCGGTTCGCAGCGAAACGTCAACAGACCCTGGCGAGACGAATGGCCTGTTGGAACGCCACTTGCCGCAGTTCGCACGTCTCGCCGTGTCGATCAGCGAGGGTGACGCCTTTCCTGCTTCGAAGCTGAACATTTGAAAATATGGACGTGTGCGTCATGCCAAAGATGAGAGGTTGCGTGCCGCAAGCAATTGGTTTTGGCCGACGCAGTCGAGTCGTCAGAGGTGGCTTTCATCCCATAGCTGCCGGTGGTGACTGGCAGAAACCGGCCAGGAGCGGAAGCGCGGGAAGTTGCATTGCATTTGAGTATCTACGGACTAACCTCAGTGCATCATTACACCGCGCGCAGGGGGACTTGCCGCCAAGGTGTCATTTCCCAACTGACCTCCATTTCACGTTGGCCAAGGAGTCTTATGAAGACCTTCTTGCTAAGGACAGCCCTGTTCGTTGTTTTATTTTTCTTTGCCTTGCTCTGCCTTCTCGTGTCTCTTTCCTCGTACATATTCTCATTACGATAATGCTCGCCCAGGCTTTGATTGCATTCTTTCTGGGATTGGATATCGGCGCCAGGATGGGGCCAACGGCCAAATGGGTTATGGGTGTTTCAATGACCTTGATTCCCTTGTTTTTGGTATGGGGCTTCTACAACCATCGTGTCGGCGCCTACAACGCGTACATACTCCTTGTGCTTCCCCAATTCCCAAGAGCGCTTGAGGGGTTTACATCGAGTCCGGCAACAACCACTATCGCATTAGCTATAAGTATCGTTATCCTGGCTTTTGTTTGGTACGTCCGAGGAAAAATCTTTCCAGACTTCGTCTTCGTCAACCCCAGGAAAATCAAAGGCAAGTACTTCTTTGCGGGCTGATCCATCATGCCGCCGGACCTGCCCGAACGGCTGTCCAGGCCTTTGAGTTCAATCGTTAGCGAAGACTGCTTCGGGTCGAAGTCCGACTTTCAACAAAAAACAAGGCCACAGAATGATCTGGCACCTAACAAGCGTTAGATTCCCATTGTATTAGAAGACAGCCCCTTACGAGCTCATAGCCTGAGATGTTGTTTATCGTCAACGCCATGGACGATGAGAACTTCGCCTCAGCGGTCAAGGCTACGGGGCGCAAGAAACTGATCATCGCCGGGGTCACCAATGACGTCTGCACGGTCTATCCGGCGCTGAGCCTGGTGCGCGATGGTTATGAAGTACAGGTGGTTGCTGATGGCGGCGGTTCCCCTGGCGTAATGGCGGATGATATCGCCCTGCGCCCGAAGGTGGTCAGTTGGTACAAGTCCTGATGACGGCACTTCAAGGCTAAATCCTCAGGTGGGCAAGAAGGCTCGCTCCTACTAGCTGTTCGAGGCTACCTCCGGCAGTTGCGGGTGCGAGCCACATTTGAGTCGACCTCTCATCGTCCGCATTGGGTTGAATCCACAGCCGAAAGCGGACGTTCCCAGGCACCTGCGAAGTTATGGCGATTTAGTCTTGGTCCGTGGGAAATCAGTGCTCGCCATTAATCTTTCGTGAACATACTCCTCAAATTGTTCGGCTGGCAGTGGCGGGGAAAACAGGAAGCCCTGGTAGGTCTGGCAGCCATGCTTGACCAGAAAGGTGCGCTGAGCTTCTGTCTCCACACCTTCTGCAATCACCGAAAGCCCCAATATCTGGCTCAGGCTCACAATCGCGCAGGCGATGGCGGCGTCGTTGGGATCAACCAGCACATCTCTGATGAAGGACTGGTCGATCTTGAGTTGATCCAGCGGAAGGCTCTTGAGGTATGACAGTGACGAGTAGCCGGTTCCGAAATCATCCAGCGAAAGGCCTATGCCGATCTCTTTCAACTCGATCATTTTGGCGACAGTACCTTCCATATCCTCTATCAGCAGGCCTTCGGTCAGTTCCAGTTTCAATTTCTTCGGATCGGCCCCCGTGTATTTCAGTACTTGCAGTACCTCCTCGACGAAGTCCGGATGGTGAAACTGGCGGGCGCTGACATTCACAGCCATACCCAGTCGGGCGGTTTCCCAATGCTTTGCCCAGGCAACCAGCTGAGTGCAGGCTGCCTGCAGCGCCCAACGGCCTAACGGCAGAATCAACCCCGTTTCCTCTGCCAATGGAATGAACACGCCTGGAAACACGACTCCGCGCTCAGGATTCTGCCATCTCATCAGTGCCTCTGCGCCAATGATACGGCCCTCACTATTCACCTGCGGCTGGTAATGAAGAAGGAATTCGTTGTCCTGCAAGCCTTGGCGCAAGTCTACTTCCAGTCTGGCGCGTGCCGTGGCAACCGCCTGCATTTCCGGATCGAAGAAGCGCATGGTATTGCGGCCCGCCGCCTTGGCGCGATACATCGCCAGGTCAGCGCGCTTCATAATATCGTCCACTGTGCTCAGCTGCCCCTGGAACAGCGCAATGCCGAGGCTGGGGGTGCTGTGGTGCTCATATCCATCCAACTGGTAGGAAATGTTCAGAGAGTTGAGAATCTTTTCGCCAATAGCCTTGGCCTGGATAGCTGCTTCTGGAGGATTCTCATTAAGGCCATCCAGCAGGACGACGAATTCGTCTCCGCCCAGGCGAGCCACGGTGTCGCTCTCGCGTATGCAGCCGCAAAGGCGCAGAGCAACTTGCTGCAGCAACATGTCGCCTCTGTCATGCCCCAGCGTGTCGTTCAGTGCCTTGAAGTTATCCAGGTCAATGAGAATTATCGCGCTCGTATGCAGGCTACGGGAGCTGCCCGCCAGCAGATGCTGTAACCGGTCCAACATGAGCCGCCTGTTGGCCAGCCCGGTCAACTGATCGTAGAAGGCCAAACGCTGGACCTCTTGCTCAGCGGTCTTACGGTGGGTGATGTCAGTATTGATCGACAGAACGGATTGCGGCTGGCCATCATCGTCTCGCACCAGGGTTCGATGACTTTCGAGCGTGATGGTGCAGCCATCCCGGCGTCGAAGTGTAACTTCGTCCGCCCAGTCACCCGTTTCTATCAGGCTGTTAGTGGCCGCATTGAAAGCGGCGCTACCCTGGTAGATCAACTCCTGTGCCGATTTGCCGAGTGCCTCTTCCTTTGACAGACCGTAGAGACGCTCGGCACTTTTGTTCCAGTACAGGATGCGGTTATCCATCCCGTGAACGACAATGGCGTCCTGGGCCTTGTCCAGCAGCGATGCTTGCTGGCGGGCCTGCTTCTCGCTTTCGCGCAGCACTGCCAGATAACCTTCCCTTTCGGCTGCTTGCGACTCCATTTCGCGCCTGATCTTGCCCCCGTAGATAACGGCCGCACTGACCATCAGTAGCACGAACACCATGATCGCGTATTCGACCCGGCGCAGTTCTTCGACCGACTCAAGCTCCTCCTCCAGGAGCTTGCTTTGAATCAGGCCAACGCGATCCCGCACGGTACTGAGTGAGGCGAGCAACAGGGCAAACTTCCTGTCCATCGTTGCCATGCGTTTGCCGGCATTATCCGACTGCCCCTCCCTGAAGTAGGAAAAGATCAGCAAGGCCTCGTTCACCATTTCGACCATCGCGGCATCAACTGCACCCACCTCATCCTTCAATGCAAGGGTAAAGGCTTGTACATCTGCACTGTGTTCAGCCTCATTGGCGATCCGTACTTCCAACTGTTTTTTGGCCATTGCCAAATGCTCGTTGAAGGCGCGCAAGGCTTCATTCATGTTCCGCGATTCGGCTTCAACATTATGTGTGTCGAACACATTATTGCCCGGCGCATTGACTGTGGAAGCCAGGCTGCCCAGCGTTGAATAGCTCGACAGCTGTTGGACCCACGACTGGTTTGCCTTGATGGAGCGGTGATAGGTATCGACGATCAGGTGATTCAATAGCACGCTCAGCACAACAACCAGCACGTCGAATCCCGCAAGAAAAAAGTACATGCGGTGCCATTTGGTCGAGCGCGGCTTATTTGAACTGGTGGGTATGGCTTGCTTTGCGGCGCTTTTATTCCTGAAAAAATCCATTTCACAATCTCCAAACATAATCCTTCTAAATTGACCAATAGAAGCGGTATTCGGAAACCAATTAACCTTCTGTGCCGACACCTGAACCTGAGAACACACCGCACGTAGCATTAGCCAAATTTTTTCTCTGTTCTGGATTCACGCTGGTTTTCGTGAGCGAAGCTCCCGAGACAAGCAATAGCTACCGAAGCTATACGTCTTAAGTGTCACGCCAACCAACTATTCGACACTAAGCAATGCATTTGGCGATGCTAATTTCATGGTGAAATTTTTTACTCTCGGAAGCAGTCTCTTAACATTTCGGCGATAAAACGAAATCATTTTCATTTATTGTGTTTGACATCATCGTTTCAGGTAACGATTCTCCTCGCTCTCCATTGTAGAACTGAACGTCGGCAATCACTTTTGCCAGATGTTCTGTTCCTTTCAATTTCCTCAGCCTCGTTCTGCGCCTCTGGCGAGCGTGCAGACCAAGGCCTGCATGTCTGGGGTGAGCATATCCCCATTTTCGCAGTGCCCTGCCGCACCGTAGCGAAAGTCGATTCGATCCTGAGTGATCCCAACAAATCTAGTCCAAACCCTGCGCCTGCAGGTGCAGGGTTTGCTCCATGTCTTCCCGAGTGTCGTTGCGAATTTGCGCCCCTGAACTGGATGCTTCACGCAGAATAGTCGGGTGACATAGGGCACGCTGCGGGTCATTTCCGCGCTGCCTGCCGGACTGCCTGATCAGTTTCGACAGCAGACCAAGCATAGCCGCAAATTTGCCATTATTCTGTTCGCCGACTGCTCCAGGTCGGTAGCAGCCATTCAAACAGTACAACAGGCCCAACAGTCTCAGGATAAGGCTGAATGGGATATCTTGTTGAGCTGTCGATCCGTTCAAAACTCCAGGGAAGTCAATGCTGAGTTCACTTGTATCGAATGGTCAGTCACTAACGGCTGACCATTCGGAACTGATGGCCCCATGGTGGAGCTTTACGAAAACAGCCTTGGCCGCGACCGCCCTATCGTTGGTGCGTGATGGGATGGTCGGATTGGATGCCCCGATCCTTGACCAACCTTTCACGTTGCGCCAGCTACTGCGGCATGAAGCAGGCCTCGCCGATTATGGCGAACTTGCGGATTATCACGCTGCCGTCGCTAACAATGAGGCAGCCTGGTCGGCAGCTGAAATGATGCAACGCCTTGATGGTGCTCGGCTTCGATATAGCCCTGGAACCGGGTGGCGTTACTCGAATGTAGGCTACTTTCTCATAGGCAGGCTTATTGAACGGGTAACTGATCTGGCGCTTGAAGAGGCAGTGAGTCGATGTGCACTGACGCCTTTGGGCCTGTCGAGCGTTCGCTTCGCTAAAACGCGATCAGATTTACAAAATTCCCACCTTGGAAACCCATCAAATTATGACCCCGCCTGGGTATATCACGGCTTGCTGATCGGCCCCATTTCGCAAGCAGCGCTTTTTCTGGATCGACTTCTCGCGGGACACCTCCTCTCCCCGGGCTTGCTCCAGGAAATGCAGACAGCAAAAACATTGGGCGGTCCGATTCCAGGACGCCCATGGATTACACCGGGCTATGGCCTTGGTTTGATGCAGGGTTCGATTGAAGGCGGCTTTACCCTACGCGGACACACAGGCTGCGGGCCTGGCAGTGTCATTGCCGTTTACCGTATCTGCGATGGCAACGCATCGGCCTGTTGCGCTGGTTTTGAGACGGGCGCCAGTGAAGGCGCCGTCGAAGCCCACGTCGTCCGAAGATTGATGCAAGCCTTACAAGAGGGTGCTGAAGACGCCTAAGTCCTGTTAGGGCCTGCCTGATGATTTTTCGAGTGACCACTTTGGAAGGCTGCCTTTCGCGAGACAACAATCGGCCAGAAGTGGACACTCAGAAACTCAACCGCGCACCAGGTAGGCCCCTGAGGGAACCCGATATCGCAGCTTCTTGCATTTGCCGGGTGCAGGCTGATGCCCCGGCGGACGATCAGGAAACCAAATTCGGCATTTGCCCGGAGGCGGCATATGGCCGCGGGGAATCTCAACCTCGGCGTACGCCCGCTCTGGCTCGACATTAGCCATTTGCAATTTTCCTTCGGGCCCGGCTCTGCCAGCCGTCGGTGCATCCGCAACCCGATCTGTCTGTGCGCTAGCGAAGTTGCCAGCGTCGCGCCCAGTGTCCGGAGTGGATTGCTCAACAACCGCCATTTCCGCTTCGCGGCGCCTTTGGGTCTCCTCTTCCAGCCCCTTCTGTACTGCGACCTGGTCCTCTTTGGCATTGGGTGGGGTACCCGAAGATTGGGCCTGCTGCGCCGCCTGGATCAATTGGAAGTTGCGGTTGCGCAACTCGACGTTGCGACCAACCCGCATGTTCGAGCGCGCCGCCAGGGTTTCAGCCTGCTGGTACTGCCCCTGCTGAAGACGCAACACACCAAGGTAATGCAGCGTCGCGGGATTGTTAGGCTGGATATGCAGGGCACGCTCCAGCGTGGCAGCGGCCTGGTCCAACTGGCCATTCTCATACTGCCGCGAGGCGGTTTCGATCAGGGTGGTTGATGCGCTGTTACTTTGCGAGGGCACTCTTCGCTCGGCAGCAACCGAACAAAGCGACGCGACGGCGCAGAACGCCAGGATGAGACCCGACAGAAAACTCTTGGTTGGCATCAGGGGGCGGACTCGGCTGATCTAGGACGGCGCTGCCGTAAAACAGGCCACAGCGCTGCTCGGCATCTGCGATACAGGGCCGCAATAGACCTGGCCAGTACCCTGAAGTTCCCGCTTGGGGTGACGACTATTGGCCTTGACCCAAACTTGTACGGCACTCACACGCTACGACGAACCTAAGCGCTGTCCAACGCCTGCCTGGTCATACGAAACTTGAAAGCACCGTCAGGTACCTGGAAATCGAGGTCGACGATGCTCTTGAAATGGCGGAACAGACGGAAGTCTGACGTCCACTGCGACGGTAGTGGTTAGACCGTCGCTTTGCGGCCAGGCGCGGCCTTTCAGGCAATGTTGGAGATGGCCTGAAGAAGTTGTGGAACTCAGGGAATCGAACGGTAGTCCAGCGGTCCAACACCTGGCAGGACAGCGGGCGCCAGATGCCCAAAGTATCGTCTGCCGACCACCATTGCCTTTGGGAGAACCAATTGTTAACTGTCTTTTTGCGTCAAATTTTCCGGTTAGCGATACCGCTCTTTTCCGTTGGCACTTCATCCGCTGTTTTCGCCTGCCCGCAAGGACAGTACCAAGTCTGCATGGTCGCTTGTTTTTGTGCTCCAGGCTCCAAAGAGGAAACTGGGGAGATTTTCGAAAACATGAACCAAATGGCGGCCTCTGGATTGCAGAATTGGATTGTGCAATCGCGCAACACCGCGGCAACTGACGATCTTCGGACAATCCCGCTGAATATCCGAGCCCAACTCGAACCCTACTATGACATCCAAGTGCTCGATTCGGCTCGCTACAAGGTAGGCGATGATGCAGAGCTGAACGCCGCACACACCATGCTGCAGAATCCCGATGTAAGTGCGGTCACCCTTATGGACATCATCGTCTTTCGAAGTCCCGATGATGCACTTAACAATGTCGCGCTATGGGCGCATGAATTGAAGCACGTGCAGCAGTACCTGCAATGGGGCGTTCGCGAGTTTGCCACTCGCTATACCCGTGATTACACAACCGTTGAGGCGCCTGCCTACGAGATTCAAACCCAGGTAGCCAGAGCGCTAAGAGTCAGCGTGGCCCAGCCAGAGCCTCCTCGAAATCCTTGAGTTCAAAGGGTTGCTTGCAGCCCTTCGCGAAAGGCAGCCAGCGCCCGATAAACGTCGTGAACACCTGCCGTGGGCTTGCGTCGCTGACGTATACACAGCGCCCTACAACTCCCCGCCAACGCAAGCGAGAAGCGCGTTGCAGGATGAGTGTCATGGGATTTAGAGAGTCGTTAAATCTGTTGGCAATTTAGGTAAGGAACAACTGTTCTTTTACGACAAGCGAAATGAACTAGCCTGATTCGATGGAGGCGTGTATTCACCCGTCATTAGGGCATACCTATGAACACAACCACCATAGCGACGGATTATCTGGTTATCGGCGCGGGGGCAACAGCTATGGCCTTCGTCGATACATTGCTCGATGAGTCGGATGCGAGTGTGTTGATGGTGGATCGACATGCTCAACCTGGTGGACATTGGAACGATGCCTACTCGTTCGTCCGCTTGCACCAGCCGTCTGCCTTCTATGGCGTTAACTCCTGCGAGCTGGGCTCCGGCCAAAAAGACGAATCCGAATGGGGCGGTGGCTTATATGAATTGGCCTCAGGCGCCGAGGTTGTCAGTTACTTCGATCAGCTTATGCATCATCGATTCTTGCCGTCAGGTCGGGTGCAATATTTTCCGATGCACAACTACGAAGGTGATCGCAGCAATAATCATTGCATCACATCCTTGGTCACCGGCGAAAGTAACCTTGTCCAGGTGCGCAGGAAGCTGGTGGACGCGACTATTGCACAGACAGCCGTTCCTTCGACCCATCCACCGCATTACCGGATAGAGCCCGGGATACGGTGCCTACCGCTGAACGACTTGCCAAAGATCAGACAGCCTTACTTGCGTTACGTGGTGGTGGGCGGAGGAAAGACCGGCATCGATGCCTGTCTGTGGCTGCTGCAGAATGGCGTGGCACCAGGCAGGATTCAATGGATCGTTCCAAACGACCCCTGGCTGCTGGACCGCGCCAACCTTCAACCCGGCCAGGAGAATGTTGTACGAACAATCGGTAGCCTCGCGAACCAGTTCGAAGCAATAGGTGCTGCAGATTCGATCCCGGACCTATTCCTCAGACTCGAAAGTGTCGGCGAACTGGTGCGCATCGATAAAGCCGTCGAACCCACCGCTTTCCGCGCTGCGACCATTTCACAGGGTGAATTGCGTGCACTACGGCGCATAAGCAATGTAGTGCGCCTGGGGCGGGTTTGCGCGATTGAAGCCAGCCGTATATCCCTCGAAAGGGGCTGCATCGCTGGAGATCCCGACGCCCTTTACGTCGACTGCAGTGCAAGCGCTGTCCCAATTATTCCTGATGGAATCGTGAAAGCATTTGATGGCAATCGCATCAACTTGATGACAGTAAGCAGTTATCAGATCTTGTTCAGTGCCGCAGTAATCGCATACGTGGAAAGTCACTTCGACGATCAGATGCAGATGAATAAACTATGCGCGATTGTCCCACTACCACGCTCACCGGTGGACTGGGTCAGAATGTGGGCCGCTTATCTTGGCAATCAACGGCAATGGAAGAACCACGCGGGGTTGTCCAACTGGCTTGCGCAGTGCCATCTGCACCTTTTGCCGATAGTGATGAGAAGCCTGCAGGAGGGGGATCCTGAAAAGCTGGCAGTGTTGAACCGATTTACTGAAGCCAGAAAGAAAGCCTTGGAAAATATCCCCAGGCTCTTGCAGGCCGTAGCAGGTTCAGCGCAAGAGTCCTGAGCGAATGAATCGGGTCGGTTGTTGCCTACTCTCGCAGACAGGAACCGGCCAAAAACTGTCAGTCAGTGTCGATGAAATACGTGGGTGATTCCAATTTCAAATGAACACCAGGAAATACCCGGTTTGATCCAGGCTTGAATGAAACCACGCGGGAGAAAAACACCATGTCCCTCGTTACCGGAAATCTATTGGCCCTGGCTTTGGGTGTCTTCTTTTGCACAGCCGTGTGCGGGCAAGGGGTAGCAGACACCGATTCCCCACCGGCAATACTTCCATTGGAATCC
>RCUH01001395.1_pt1 | contig 18006 bp, 14 predicted proteins | sample 2166191 | NCBI WGS metagenome assembly RCUH01 (sample SAMN09932848, study PRJNA488358) | compost metagenome | feature: garden; material: soil; isolation source: compost soil in an enriched community after 214 h of incubation | place: Germany: Experimental Botanical Garden Goettingen | collected...
GAGCGGGTGTTCACCTCGCCTATTCGCAATACGGTCTAGCGCAAATGGACTAGCGAGCGAGCCTCCCTGGGAGAAAGCTCAAATGCCAAGTCCGTCACCTATTGCGCAGCCGCGTCGATTTCGCAAAACGGGGCGATGGTTTGGATGACCATTGTTATCAGTGTGATCGCGAGGCGACTCGCAAACTGCGCGACCTGTTTTCCTCCCAAGGAAGTCGTCGATGCCGCGCACGCTGTCTGTCTCTTCTGCTGCGATCCCTGTTGTTCTTGGTCAGGCTGCACTGGCGCCCGTGCGGCTGTCAGGGCATGAGGGGGTCAACAGCCTCTTTGCCTACGAACTCTTTCTCAAGACCCCGGATGCGCTGGCTCTGTCCGGCGTCTCTTCCGGCGCCGACTTCGACCTGGATGCCTTCATCGGCCAGGAGATCAGCTGCGAGATCGAACTCGATGGCTCTTCCCCCCGCCAGCTCAACGCCCTGATCACCGACGCAGCCCTGTGGGGCGAGGAAGGGCGCCACGCCCAGTACAAGCTCACCCTGCGCCCCTGGCTGCACCTGGCCACCCTGCGCACCGACTGCAGGATCTTCCAGAACCTCAGCGTCGTCCAGATCCTGGACGAACTGCTGGGCGGCTACGCCTTCCCCGTGGACAAGCGCCTGATCGAGCACTACCCGGTGCGCGACTATCAGACCCAGTTCAACGAGAGCGACTTCGCTTTCTTCTGTCGCCTGTGCCAGGAATGGGGCATCAGCTACCACTTCGAACATTCGGACGGCAAGCACCGCCTGGTGCTCTCGGATGCCATGGGGGCCTATGCGGCTGGCGATCCGCTGTACGAGCATGTGGAATACCACGCCCCCGGCTGGAAGATCGATGCCGAGTACATCCACAGCTTCGTTCCCCAGCACCAGCTCACCAGCGGGAAGTACGCCACCCGGGACTACGACTACACCCGGCCCAGGGCGGATCTGAGTGTCTCGAGAAGCGACCCGCGCCCGACCGGGCAGGCCGAGGGCGAGGTCTACCAGTGGCATGCATCCGAAGCGGGAGGCAGCCACTACGCCCAGCCCAATGCAGGTGCAGCTGCAGGCACTGATCCCCACGGCCAAGGCCGCCTGCTGTCCCTGCTGCGCATGCAGGCACTGCGCACCCACGGAGCCCGCGCCCAGGCCAGCGGCAACCTGCGGGGCATGGTGCCCGGATGCACCTTCCAGCTGAAGAAACACCCGAGGGCGTCCGCCAATGCCGAATACCTGATCCTGGACACCCGTTTCCTCATCGAGGATGTGGCCGAAGACAGCCAGAACCGCGAAGCCACTGCGCAGCGCAAGCAGCAATGGCGCGTGCAGGTGGACTTCACGGCCCACCCGGTGACCGAACCATTACGCCCAGAGCCGACCCAGCCCAAGCCCGCCATGGTCGGCCCGCAGGTGGCGCTGGTGGTGGGCCCCGAAGGCCAGAACCTGTGGACGGACGAGCTGGGGCGCATCAAGGTGCAGTTCCCTTGGGACCGGCAGGGACAGAAGAACCAGCACAGCAGCTGCTGGGTGCGGGTGAGCTCGCCCTGGGCGGGCAACCAGCTCGGGGGCATCCAGATCCCGCGCATCGGGCAGGAAGTCATCGTGAGCTTCATCGCAGGAGACGCGGACCTGCCGATCTGCATGGGAAGAGTCCACAACCAGGTGAACCTGCCGCCGTGGCAACTCCCCGGCCAGAGCGCATTGAGCGGGTTCAGGAGCCGGGAGTTGACGGAGGGTGGAGGCAACAGTGCGGCGGGCCGGTCGAACCACCTGATCCTGGATGACACGGCCGAGAAAATCCAGGCGCAGCTCAAGAGCGATCACCAATCCAGCAGCCTGAGCCTGGGAGCGATCACGCGCATCGAGGACAACGCGGGCAGGAAAGACCCCAGGGGGGAGGGCTTCGAGCTGCGCACTGACGCCCATGGTGTATTGAGAGCCCAGGACGGCATGCTCATCACCACCGAAGGCCGCCCCGACGCGGCCCGCCACGCCAAGGACATGGGAGAAACCATCCAACGCCTGACAAGTGCACGCGACCAGATCGAAGGCCTGGCCGAAGCGGCCCGAACAGCCGAGGCTCAGGACAGCAACGACGACCAGTCCACCGTCGCCCAGGCCATCAAGCAGCAGAACGAAGACCTCCGGGGCCACGGCAGCCCATCGACCGAAGGCCGCTTCCCCGAACTGGCCGCACCGCATCTCGTGCTCGCCAGCCCCGCAGGCATTGCAGCCACGGCGACCACTCACCTGCATGCGCACACCGGCGCACACATCCAGTTCACCAGCGCCGGTCACACCTCACTGAGCGCCGCCCAACGCATCCTCGCCAGCGTGGCGGAAGGCATGCGCATCTTCACGCTCAAGAGCGGCATCAAGGCCTTCGCGTCGCAGGGCGACATCCGCATCGAAGCCCAAAGCGACGCCATCGAGGCCACCGCCTTGAAAGACATCGACATCGTGAGTACCGAAGACACGGTCTACATCACCGCCAAGAAGAAGGTCACGATCAACGGCGGTACCAGCTTCAGCGAATGGAGCGAAGGCGGCATCCGGCATGGCACCTTGGGCACGTGGATCGAACACGCGGCAATGCACGGAACGCCGGGCCCCGACAAGAAGCCAGGGCCTACGGCACAGAGCGTGTGCTGGGAATGCCTGGCACGCGCTGCACGTCAGGCCTCGCCTGTGGCTCCCCGGATCTGACAGGGCCAGTACCGATGGCAATTCAAGCGTACGAGCGTGAGGCGGTCGAGCATGAGATCTCGCAGACCATCGCACAAGACATCGGTACTTTCGCCCGCCTCTCGCGCCAGAACGGCCAACGTTGTCACGCATTGGTGGACGCCGGCCGATGCGGGGGGGTCGAAGGAGACAGGCAGGAAGACGGATGGGTGGCGCGCCTGGTGGCGCGATACCCACTCGATGCAACCCCTTTGTTCCTTCACACGCCGGAAGCCGCTGTGGCCGGTGTCGGCCCTTGGCTGGTCGAACTGCCATCCATGCCCGATGCAGCGGACGCAGCGCCATGGCTGCATGACCTCGCACGTGGCGCAGGTGCTGCGCATGCCCTCAGTCTCGTGGCTTCGCCATTGCGGTCGATCACGCTGGCCACACACCTTCGCACTTGGCTCGACGCCGTGATTCACCCGGACCCTGGCCTCGATGACGACGAGGCCGTCGGCGCAGTACTCCGCTGGTTCGATCCGCGCATCGGCTTCGACATGGTGACCTGCTGGCCTGACGAAGTTCGGCAAGACTTCCTGAGCGCTTTCACCTGGGCAGGATGGAACGCCGAATTCCATCCGCAGGGTCTTCAGTGCAGCAAGCCACACACACCACAAGGTGCCGCACGCACCGAGCCCATGCGACTGAACAAGGACCTGCTGCTCGCCATGGCTCCACTCAACCGGGCCGATGCGCTCCTGGCCCATGTGCACGAGCGTTTCGGGTCGCAGGCATTCCAGCAAATCGCCCCTGCCTTGCAGCGGTGGATCGCCCTCGATCAGCGGCAAGTCGTGCAGCGGCTCGGCCTGACCGATTTCGAGGACGGGATCACGTTGCTGCAGCAGTCGCTGAGCCTGCACCCCGAACTGTCGCGCCTGCCCGGCCTTGCAGAAGACCTTGTCGACGCGCGAAGTGCAGGGCGCACGCTCGCCCACGTGTTCGAAGCGCAGCCGGCCGAGTGGTGGCGACAACAACGGAATGCCGCCTCCCACACGTGGGCCCAGTGGGCTTATCGCTTTCTGGCGCCGTTGCATGCACGACGTGGTGCCTCCGATGCAGCCCACGTCTTTGCCACCCTGTTTCCAGCTGCGTCGCCCGCCACCTGACGCGGGCATCTCACCCACTCGCCCCGGATCGATCCGCCATGCCCTATCAACCCAAGCCCAGCGTCTGCGACTGCTCCGAAACGCCGGTGCTCGAAGAAGAAGCCATCATCCTGTTCCCCAGCCTGGGCACGCCGTTGCTGCTGGCCCCCGGCCAGGTCAAGGCCAGCATCTTCATCGCCGCGCCTTCGAGCATGCGTGGCAAGGCCAAGGCAGCCGTCCCCACCGGTGAGGCCGTCGAAATGTACAGGCTGGTCGACCAGCATCTGCGTGTGGTCGACCTCGCAAGCAAACAGGAGACTAAGCAAGCCGAAGGGTCGACACAAACTGGCACCCTCTTCGGAGACGGCACGACATGTGCTCTCGCCAAACCTTGCATCAAGGCCTGGCTCGTCGGCCCTTTCGGACCTGGGGCACTCGTCAGCGATCGGCACGGCCGCCCCTTCGCCACGATCGCCCCCGCAGCGGCCCTGATCTACACCAAGGTGCAGGACGTCTACGAGATCGAGATCGATTTGTCGGCCCCGCCCTTCGCCGATCTGCAGAAGCCCGGTGCCATGAAAAGCCTTGCCTGGATGACCCGGCTGAGCACCGAAGACAGAAAGCTCGAAGCCTTCAAGGGCGTCAAGTACGCCGAGGCCCAAGACCTTGCCATCACACGCTTCCTGCAACAGCAAGCCGCACGCGATCCCTGGCACTTCGACAAGCTCCACGAATTCGCCATGCCGCCACCCGATGTCCCGTTCAGCTGGAGCAAGCCCGGCCAGAAACCCGAGCTGGATACCCTCCTCAAGAGCTGGCACCCCGTCAAGCGCATGACCAAGCCGCGCCTCAAGCTGGGGCATCTCTCCGACGTTCATATCAACGTGCGTCAGAACGCCATGGGCCGCAGCGATGCCAAAGTGCTCGAGGAGGCCGACGCAGCTTGGAACCGGCCCGTCGGCAGCAAAGTCTGCAACAGCTTCGAGGCTCTCAAGAAGCTGTTCGAGACGATGGCCACGGGCAGCGACCAGGTCGATGCCGTGCTGCTCACGGGAGACCTGATCGACTACAACCGCAACTTCAATCCCATGGCGGAACCCGGCGGCCCGGGCAGGATTGGCCAGCAGTGGAAAGCCTTCAACCTGCTGGGCAACGTTTTCGACAAGGAAAAAGGCCGCCGCCTCTATCCGAGGGGCCTGGACGACATGATGGTCTTCAGCCTGGTGCGCGAGATGTACCGCAATCCTAAGTACCAGGTACCCATCATCATGACCAGCGGCAACCACGAGGCTTACCAGGTGCCCTACGGCATCAGCGCACGCGTGGAGGCTGGCGACCAGCACAACTGGGCGTTCATGCTCGGCGTGCTCGAGACCACGACGCCCAACAGCCGCGATGCACGCAAACGCATGGAAGACAACGCCCGCACGTCCTGGCCCGACGGCAAAGTCCCGGCCGAGGCGCGGCGGGCGCAGCGAGCCCTCGCGCAGCCCGATGCCGTGGAGCGCCATCGCGCCCAGTTCGAGGCCGCCAGCGCGTGGACGCGCGGCAAAGCCAATGAAGGCATGAGCCGCGACCACAACATGACCATCTACGAGGCGTGCCTCGCCTATGGTCCCACCTACGGCCATGCATTGACGGGCTACAACTTCGACGGCGGCCAGTTCGACTGGTTCTATGCGTTGTTCACGCCGCTCGCGGACGTGGTGTATGCCTACGGCGCGGACAGCACCGATAAGCCGGGCGCCAAAGCCGGACAGGTGATTGCAGCGCTGGGCTGGGGCATCGACGAGAACTTCAAGAACTTGCTGGGCGTTGCAGAGGCGGGGGCAGACCGCCAAGGTTCGGGAATACTCCCACGTGCCACCGAGTCCTTCAGCCATGACCAGCTGAAGCTTCTGACACAGGCCCGAAGCTACAAGGCCGCGAGCAAGAGCACCCTCACCGTTGCTACGCACTTCACCATCGTGAGCTTCGATGAACCAGAGCCCTACAGCAACGTCGCCAAGAAGAAGGAACGGGTCTTCTTCCACCCACTCGACGGCGCCACCGGCATCTGGGGCATGAAGGCTGCGCTGAACCACGTCAACGTGGGCACCTGCGAAAAAAACCAGGCCACCTACCTGGCCCAATACATTCAGCCGATGGATCAGGCAAAGACCAGCCCCAGCCGCCCCAAGGTGGATTGGCATCTGTCGGGCCACAGCCATCGCTCGGGCGTCTACAAGCTCGGTTGGGACTCCCGTGACATCTATGCGTCGGATGGCTGGCGCGTCGAGGTGCGAGAAGCCAAGGACCCGGGCATCCACAACACGCAAACAGTCAAGCCGAACACCGTGACGGCGCTGATCGTATCCAGTTGCGGCGGGCCCATCGGCTACCAAAACCTGGACGGCGAACTCAGCGCCTGGACCGGCCGCCCGCCCGCGGGGACCGCGCTTGACCCCACAACGGGCGAGATCCGGCAGGTGAAGACCGATCGGTGCCACGTCCAGGGCGAATTCCAGGGCAAGGGCTTCAATGAAAAACCGCGGTTGGCGGTGGCACTCGACTACCTGCACGCCATGAGCGGCTTGCCCAAGAAAGGCAACATCCGCGTGCCATTGCGCTTCAAGCCTGGGTACTTCGGCAGGAGCGGTCAGCTGGAACTGGTCTTGAGCGAGCAAGTGCGCAAACTGGGGTGTGTGACAAACGTGACGTTGTGGGTGTTCGAGAAGAACAATCCAAAGCGTCCCGATGGTTCGCGCGGCGAAACCAAGACCTGGCATCCCATCACGCCCAGCTTGAAAGGCACCACACTGAGCTTCAAGGATGAAGACACGGCAATGCTTTTGTCGATGATGAGTTCCAAGACTGTGAGTTCCAACGGTGTCCTGGCAATGGCGTGGAGTCCCCGATCAGTGGTCGAGAACTACCCCAATACCGAGTACGTGACGCTCCGCCAGCGACTGGTTCAGGCCTTCTGCGAAGTGACGCTGAAAGAACCCAGCCTGACCGACGCGGGCGAAAACTGGGGCAAAGACGTGCTCCATGCAGACCCGTGGGTGTTTCCTCTGGACATCGCACTCATCGACGGCAATGTGAACATGGGCGGGTTCAGCCTGGACAAGTCGGACCCGGCGCGTCCGAAGAACGCGGTGTGGCACTTTGGACGACCGTTGGGAGAGCGTGGGGAAGTGCCGGATTGGGATTTCTTGTCCGATAACTTCCTGAGCAAAGGATATGTCGACAAGAAGTCCGCCATCTGGGTCGACAAGGACCCCGTGCGATAGATAGCCCATGCAACGACGCGACTTCCTCTCTACCTTCGGCTTGACCGCAGCCTCCCTTTTCTTCCCTTTGACCGGATGCTCCATGAGCAGCAAACCCAACATCAAGAATTTCAGCAGGATCTACCGCTATCTGCAGGATCCGGCTCTACGCACTCGTGAAACGGGCGATACGCTGCTGACCATCGAAGGCGCGGAGTTCAGTGGACTCAATCTTCAAGGACTGGTGTGGCGCCATGTGAAATTCGTGAACTGCGACTTTGCGGGTGCCTATGAAATCAAGCTCGATCGACTCGAGAAGAGCACTTTCGAGAACTGCAAGTTTGTCGGCATCCACGGTTTTGGCGACATGGTGGACGTGACCCTTCATCGCTGTGCCTTTGGCGGAGAAACCTATGTGATGGGCTACTCGGACAGCAAGCGCCTAGTGTTCGATGGATGCAATTTCGTCGGTACGGACAGCAACCGCAATCACTGGGGTGCAGTGGGCGGCTATGGAGAAGCAGAGTTCGTGAGATGCAAGGGCAAATGGTTTGACTTGAGCGGACTCACCAAGTTGATGATTCGGGACTGTGAATTCGAAGCCGTTTCGAGCAAGCATGACCCTAGAGAGGTGGCCAATGTGCATGCGCCGGTTTTGATAGAACGCAGCAAGTTGCGCGGCACCTTCAATATGGTCGCGAGTTCAATCCAATCTCTCACCATCCGTGACACCGTCATCGACACGCTCGACTTGACCGGCGCCACTATCAAGGAGGGACTCTCGATGGAGCGAGTGCGTGGCGGGACCGTCGAGGCGATAGTCAAAGGCGCCAAACGCCTCGCCGTGCGAGATAGCCAGTTCACGCCTCCCGCATCAGGCGAAAAGTTCGCTTTCAGCCTCGCCAGCAATGACGCCCAGGAGGTGCTGATCGAGAACACCTCCATCCTTGGCGACAACATCCTCGTGGACATCGGCGGCGGCCCACATACCGAGTCCCTTGTTTTTCGAAAGAGCAAGTTCACCCGGCTTGACCTGCAGTACGCCCATGCGGCGCATCTGCTTCTGGAGGAATTCGAAGCGAACTCCGTGCGCTTGAACGATGCCCGCATCGGCAAGCTGGAACTGAACTCGGCCGTCTTTGCCTTGACCCTGGACCTGTCCAACACCCAGGTCCACGAATTCAAGAAAACCGGCGGCACCGACCTGAAGAAGCTGAGCGGTCTCAAGCTCGACGGCTCCAACATCAAGCTGCTGCAATGAACCGCCCCCACGCGAAAAAATAGATAAGTTCAAGCTCGACGGCTGGCACATCGAACCGACATGACTGGCTGCTTTGCAGATCCATTTTTTCTTCTTCTATGCGGCATCCCATGGCTTCTTCTTGGGTTGCCAGTGGGTGGCATCGTGCTCGGGTTCAAGATGGCACGAGACAAGGCAGGATTTGCGAGCTTCGCAGGCGCTCTGATCTTTATCATCTGCCTGCTTTGCGCCTCTTTTCTTCTGTGGGGCACCCTCCTGATCTTCAGCAAGGACCTGTCGCTCGGCAGCAACTGGATGGGCACTCGATAGCCGGTGCTTCGTGACCGCACCCACGGCAGCGTCTTACCCACTGTGAGCCGCAAGACGACCAAATTGCCTTTGCAGCACGCCGCGCGTACCCTTGGTTATTTGCCGCACGCATCCTGACCATGGCCCGCATCGAACAACGGCTTGCAGCACTCGGCCTCGTGCTGCCCCCTCCCGTCACGCCACCACCCGGCGTCATCCTCCCCTTCCAGTTCGTCCGCCTCATCGGCCGGCGCGCGATCGTCTCGGGCCACGGCCCGCTCACGGCCGATGGCCGCATCGCTGCGCCGCTGGGCAAGCTCGGCGCAGAGCTGACAGTCGACCAGGGCTACGCCGCCGCGCGCCTCACCGGGCTCGCGATGCTCGGCAGCCTGCAGCGCGCGCTCGGCGACCTGGACCGCATCACCGCATGGACGCGCGTGTTCGGCATGGTGGCCTCGGCGCCCGGCTTTCAACAGCAGCCGGCGGTCATCAACGGGTTTTCCGATCTGATCCTCGAGCTCTTCGGTCCCGAGGTCGGCGCCCATGCGCGCAGCGCCGTGGGCATGGCGGAGCTGCCTTTCGGCATCCCGGTGGAGATCGAGGGCGAGGTCGAGTTCGACGCGTGAGCGACAACGCTGCATCCTGGCACCTGCGCCGCGCCACCGCCGACGACGTGGCGGCCGTCGCCGCATGCGCCGTCGAGGCCTTCCGCACCTACATCCCGCGCCTGGGCCTCACGCCGCGGCCGATGACGCGCGACTACGCGCAGGCCATCGCACATCTGCAGGTGTGGGTGGCCGAGCGACCGGAGCAACAGATCGGCGCCGCACTGCTGCTCGATGTCACAGACGAAGGCTTCCTGATTGATGTCATCGCCGTGCACCCCGACCACCAGGGCAGCGGCGCGGGTCGCGCCTTGCTCGAACTGGCCGAGCGCGAAGCGCTGCGCCAGGGCCACGCATCGATCTACCTGTTCACGAACGAGAAGATGACCGAGAACCTCGCGCTCTACCAGCGCATCGGCTATGTCGAGTTCCGGCGCGAATCCCTCGACGGGCGCACACGCGTCTATCTGCGCAAGCCACTGACACGCGCGTGAACGGTCAGGCGTCGTCCCCGAAGGTCACGCTCACGCGCAGGCCGGTGGGCTCCGCGGCATCGAGCCGCAGCTCGGCCCCCAGCAGCTCGGCATAGCGCGCCACGATCGACAGCCCCAGCCCCGCGCCCTGCCCCAGCTTCTGGCCCGCGGGGCCTTGCGCCCAGCGTTGCATGAGGTCGCGCTGCGCCTCGAGCGGAATGCCGGGTCCGTCGTCGATCACGCTCAGCGTGCGGCCCGCGAGTTCGACGGTGATCGTGCGTCCGCCGTAGCGCAGCGCGTTGTCGATCAGGTTGTCGAGGATGCCCTCCACCAGCGCTTCGTTCGCAAGCACCGTCACGCCGTCGTCGAGGCCGCGCGCGCCCAGGTCGACGCCGCGCGCGTCGGCGCGCGCCAGGTGGCGCAGCACGGTCTGCTCGGCCAGCATGTCGAGCGACACGGGCGTGCGCTGCAGGTCGGTGCGCGCCTCGTCGGCCAATGCCAGCGCCAGCAGCTGGTCGATCAGGTGGCTCGCACGCGCCTGCCGTTCGGACACGCGCGTGAGCTGTTCGCGCCACACCTCGGTGTCGTGCTGCGCGAGCCCGTACTCGGCCAGCGCGCGAATGCCCGCGAGGGGCGTGCGCAGTTCGTGCGCCACGTTGCCCACGAACTCGCGTTGCGCGCGCACGCTGTGGCGCAGCCGGTCGAACAGCGCGTTGACGGCATCGCCCAGGCGCTGCAACTCTTTCGAGGTCTGCGCCACGGTCACCGGCGAGAGGTCGCGCACGTCGCGGGTGTCGAGTGCACGCTGCAGCTCGCCGAGCGGTCGCAAGTCGCGCCGGATGCCATGCCAGAGCCACACGGCCAGCAGCACGAGCAGCAGCACCTGCGGCGCCATGGCATAGAACAGCAGCCGCTGCACCAGTGCGGCGCGGCTCAGCGTGGTCTGGGCCACGATCACGCGGTAGGGCATGTGCAGGCCGGGCTCGGCGTCGTGGTCGAGCACCACAGCGCGCAGCACATTGCCGTCGTAGTCGATGTCGGAAAAACGGTAGCGCGAACCTTCGTCGGGCAACGGCGCCTTCAGGTCGCCCCTGCCGGAGATGAGCGTGCCGTCGAGCCGCTGCACCGAGAAGTAGACCTTGTCGGTCTGGTCGAACAGCACGGTCGCCACCTCGCGCGGCGTGAGCAGCAGCTCGATGCCGCGCTCGCCGGCCTGCACGTTGGCCGACAGCGCATAGGCGTCGTCGAGCATGCCGCGGTCGAAGGCCTGTTCCGAAAAATAGTTGGCGATGACGAGTGCGATCACCGCACCGGCCATCCAGGTCAGCGCCAGCGGCACCAGCACGTTGCGCAGCACGCGCCGCGTGAGCGAAGGTGCAGTGCGCGTGACCGGTGGGGTGGTGGCCTCGCTCACGGGCGGCCTCACACCTCGGCTTCGAGCAGGTAGCCGATGCCGCGCAGCGTGCGGATGCCCGCGCCCGAGCCGAGCAGCTTCTTGCGCAGGCGCGAGATGAAGGCCTCGAGCGCGTTGTCGCCCAGCGATTCGTCAAAACCCGAGAGCTTGTCCGACAGCGCCCGCTTGCTCACCGTGCGGCCCGGCGGGCTCATGAGTTCCCACAGCACCTCGAACTCGCGCGCCGGCAGGTCGAGCGGTGCGTTCGCGACCGCGAAGCGCCGCGCCTTGCGGTCGAGCTTGAGCTGGCCGAGCACCACGATGTCTTCGGTGCCCTTGGCGCGCCGCACCAGGGCGCGCAGCCGCGCCTCCACCTCGGCGAGGTCGAAGGGCTTGCCCAGGTAGTCGTCGGCGCCGGCGTCGAGCCCGGCGATGCGCTCTTCGGTGCGCCCGCGCGCCGTGAGCACGAGCACCGGCGTGCGGTCGCCGCGCGCACGCGCCTGTCGCAAGGCCGTGAGGCCGCTCGCCAGGCCGCTGGTGGGGCTGGCGGTGGCGGGCAGGTTGAGGTCGAGCAGCACGGCGTCGAAGGGCTGCACGCGCCACAGGTGGTCGGCATCTTCGACGTTGGTCGACACGTCGACCCGGTGGCCCGCGTCGGCGAGGCTGCGCAGCATCACGTCGCGCAGCACGGTGTCATCTTCCACAAGCAGGATTCGCATGGTGAGTGAATGAGTGGTGGGTGATTTGTGGGTCTGCCCTGGCGATGGACGCGTCAGCGGCCGGTCAGTCGCTCACCGCGATAAACGCGACATGAGCATACGACACACCTTCCGATGAGTGCACGCGATCCCTCCGATCCCTTGAGCCTGGTGTCCCCCGCCGTGCAGCGCACCGCGGTGGTTCTGCTGCATGGTTTATGCAGCACGCCTGACGAGCTGCTGACCGTGCAATCGACCCTGCAGCGCCACGGGTATGCGGTGCAGCCGCTGTGCATCTCCGGCTACTCGTTCGACACCGCCGCGCCGCTGCAGCAGGCCGTGCCTTTCGAACGCTGGCTCGACACCCTCGAGGCGCACGTGAAGGCGCTGCGGCGCACGCACGACCGCGTGATGCTGGTCGGCATCTCGGCCGGCGCCTCGCTGGCCCTGGGCGGCGCCATCCGCTGCGGGCGCGAGGTGGACGCGCTGGTGCTCATGTCGACCACGCTGCGCTTCGACGGCTGGGCCGTGCCGCGCACGCGCTTCCTGCTGCCGCTGGCCTTCTACACGCCGCTGGGCCGCCTCTGGCAGTACCGCGAGCGCCCGCCCTACGGCGTGAAGAACGAGCGCGTGCGCACCTGGATCGAGCGCGAGCTGCGGCATCGCCAGGTCTCGCGCGCCGGCAGCGCGGTGATCGGCGTGGGCCACCTGCGCGAACACGACCGGCTGATCCGCCATGTGCGGCGGCGCCTGAACGACGTGCAGTGCGAGCAGGTGCTGGCGCTGCATGCGCGCGAGGACGAGGTGGCCAGCCTGTCCAACCTCGACCTGCTGGTGCGCGGGCTGCGCTGCGCCTCGCTGCGCACCGTGGTGTTGAACAACAGCTACCACATGATCAGCATCGACAACGACCGCCAGCAGGTCGTGCGCGAGACCCTCGCCTTCGCCGAGACCGTGGCCCACGGCCCGGTGCCCGAACCCGTGTTCCGCGTCCGCGGACTTGCTCTTCACGCCTGAAAGAAAGGAACCTCCTCATGTCTTCCTCTCCCACCTTCAACAGCATCGCCACCATCCTCGAGACCGACTTCCGCGTCGCGCGCGCGGCCATCTCGCCGGCCACCGCGCTGTCGGACCTCGGCCTCGATTCGCTGGCGCTCATGGAGTTCGTCTTCGCGGTGGAAGACGCCTTCCACCTGCGCATTCCCGAAGACCGGCTCGACCCGCGCGAAGCCGGCATCACGCTGCAGCGGCTGTGCGAAGTGATCGATGCCGAGGGCGAAGCCGCCGCCGCACGCGCCGAGCCCATGGCAGCGGCCGCATGAGCAGCGGCGCCGCCCATGCCGTGCTGGCGGCCACCGCCACGGCCCACACCGCCGCCGCGCCCGTGCACGTGAGCGGGCTCGGTTTCATCACGCCGCTCGGACGCAGCATCGAGGCCTTCGACGACGCGCTGTTCGCCGGCCGCTCCGCGGTGCGCGCGCAGACCCTCGAGATTCCCGGCATGGACCCGATGGCCATCGCCGCCGCCACCTGCGACTTCGACGCCAGCGGCGTGCGCAGCGCCTCGCGCCTGCCGCTGGACCGCGGCACCGCGATGGCCCTGGCCGCAGCACAAGACGCCGCGGCCGATGCCGGGTTGAACCTCGACACCATCGACCGCGACCGCCTCGGCGTCTTCTGGGGCAGCGGCCTGGCCGGCGCCGGCACCTTCGACGCCACCACGCGCGCGCTCTACGGCGAACAGCGCCGCATGCGCCCCACCACCGTGCTCACCGTGATGCCCAACGCCGCGGTCGCCGAACTGGCGCTGCACTTCGGCGCGCGCGGCGCGGCGCTGGCCTATGCCTGCGCCTGCGCTTCATCGGCCGTGGCCATCGGCGAAGCCATGCGCGCCATCCGCGGCGGCTGGATCGACATCGCCATCGTCGGCGGCCACGACGCCATGCTCACGCCCGGCGTGATGGCCAGCTGGCACGCGATGCGCGTCATGGCGCCGCCGCCGGCCGATGCGCCCGCCACCGCCTGCCGTCCGTTCTCGGGCGACCGCGCGGGCTTCGCCATCGGCGAGGGCGCGGCCGCGCTGGTGCTCGAATCGGAAGCCCATGCGCGCGCCCGTGGCGCCGACGCGCAGCCCTTCGTGCTCAGCGGCTACGCCAGCAACTGCGACGGCACGCACATCACCAACCCCGACCCGGCCGGCCAGGTGCGCGCCATGCGTGCCGCGCTGCGCGACGCCGGGCTCGTGCCCTCGGACATCGGCCACATCAACGCCCACGGCACGGCGACGAGCGCGGGCGATGCCGCCGAGGCCGCGTCGATCGGCGAACTCTTCGGCGACGCCGCACCGGTCAGTGCGACCAAGGCGATCCACGGCCACGTGCTGGGCGGCGGCGGTGCCATCGAACTCGTGGCCGCGTTGCGTGCATTGGCACGTGAGGCTTTGCCGCCCATCGCCCACCTGCACACGCCGGACGCCGCGTTCGGCAACGTCGACTTCGTGCGCGGCGCGGCACGCGAGGCGCGGGGGCTGCGCCATGTGCTGTCGAATTCCTTCGCCTTCGGCGGCACCAACGCGGTGATCGTGGCGAGCCGGCGCGTCTCGGAGGGCTGAGCTTCGGGGGAGGACAAAAGCGGTGCGGTCGTCGGCACCGCCTTGCTATGCTCGGCCGCATCCTGCCCTGCAGACCTCCCAGAAGAAGCGCGACATGCCCCTGCACCGCCCTGCCGCCCCCTCGGACTTCGACGCCGTCTTCGATCTCTACATGCATGAGCGGGTCGTGCCCTACCTGGGCTACGACCCGATGCCGCGCGACGACTTTCGCCCGATCTTCCAGGGCTTGCTCGACAGCGGTGCGTTCTTCATCTTCGAAGTCGATGGTCAGCTCGCCGGCTTCTACCGCGTCACACGCTACCCGGGCCGCGCGCAGCATGTGGCGAGCCTGGGCACGCTCGCGGTCGATCCGAATCTGCATGGCCGCGGCATCGCGCAGACCATGGTGACCGACGTGCTCGCGCGGCTGAAGGCCGAAGGCGTTCGCCGCGTCGAGCTGATGGCCGAGAGCGACAACGCCACGGCCCTGCGTTTCTATGCCCGGCTGGGCTTCGTGCAGGAAGGCACGCTGCGCCAGTTCTACCGCCGGGCCGGTGAAGCGGACTTCATCGACGAGCACCTGATGGCGCTGCTGTTCGACTGATCCGCTGTCGGATCAATGTTGTTGGTGCTTCGGCTTCCAGCGCCGCAGCAACAGCGCATTCGCCATCACGCTCACGCTCGACAGCGCCATCGCCGCGCCGGCCACCACCGGGCTCAGCAAACCGAAGGCCGCGAGCGGGATGCCGGCCACGTTGTAGGCGAAGGCCCAGAACAGGTTCTGCCGGATCTTCGCCACCGTGCGGCCCGAGAGCTCGAGCGCTTCGGCCACGAGCGCGAGGTCGCCGCGCATCAGCGTGATGCCGGCCGCTTCCATCGCCACGTCGGTGCCGCCGCCCGACGGCGCCATCGCGATGCCCACATCGGCCGCGGCGAGCGCGGGCGCATCGTTGGCACCGTCGCCGACCATCGCGACCACATGGCCGTTCTTGCGCAACGCGCTCACCTGCTCGGCCTTGTCGGCCGGCAGCACGTCGGCGCGCACGTCCTCGGCCGGAATGCCCAGGCGCGCGGCCATCGCCTGCGCCGCGCGCAGGTTGTCGCCCGAGATCATCACCACGCGCAGGCCGCGCCCGCGCAAGGTGCGGATCGCTTCGGCGGCCTGCGGCTTCGGCTCGTCGGCGAAAGCCAGCAGCGCCTGCACATGCGCGGAGCCGGCATCGTCGAAGCGCAGCAGCGCGGAGACCGTCGCGCCTTGCGACTGCAGGCGTTCGATGTCGGCTTCAGCCGGCATCGCATCGAGTTCGCGGCACCAGCGCAGGCTGGCGATGGCCCAGGTCGCGCCATTCACTTCGCCGCGCACGCCGCGCCCCGGCATCGCCTGCATCGCACCGAGCGGCGGCGCCTGCACGCCGCGTTCGGCAGCGGCAGACAACACGGCGCGTGCGAGCGGATGTTCGCTGCCGCCTTGCAGGCTGGCGGCCGTGGCGAGCAGGTCGTTCTCCTTCGCCAGCGCACCGGCCGCGGGCAGCAGCGCCGTGAGCACGGGGCGGCCCACCGTCAGCGTGCCGGTCTTGTCGAAAGCCACGGTGTCGACGCGGTGTGCAATTTCCAAAGCCCGTGCGTCCTTGATGAGGATGCCGTGCTTCGCGGCCACGCCCGTGCCCGCCATCACCGCCACCGGCGTCGCCAGGCCCAAGGCACAGGGACAGGCGATCACCAGCACCGCCACCGCATGAATCAACGCGGTCTCGACGCCGGCACCCGCGACCATCCAGCCCGCGAAGGTGACGAGCGCGATCACCAGCACCACCGGCACGAACACCGCCGCCACCTGGTCGACCATGCGCTGGATCGGCGCCTTCGCGGCCTGCGCGTCCTCGACCAGCCGGATGATGCGTGCCAGCACGCTCTCGGCGCCGACCGCGCGCACCTCGATCACCATGCGGCCGTCGCCGTTCACGGCGCCGCCGGTCAAGTTGTCGCCGGGGTTCTTGGCCACGGGCAGCGGTTCGCCGGTGAGCATCGATTCGTCGACCTCGGACTGCCCTTCGAGCACGCGCGCATCGGCCGGCACGCGTTCGCCGGGGCGCACGGCGAGGCGGTCGCCGACCATCACCTCGGCCAGCGGCACGTCGCTTTCCTTGCCGCGTGCGTTGATCAGGTGCGCCACTTCGGGCCGCAGCTGCTGCAGCGCGCGGATCGCCGAGGTGGCCTGGCGCTTGGCGCGCGCCTCGAGCCACTTGCCCAGCAGCACCAGCGTGATCACCACCGCCGAGGCTTCGAAGTACAGGTGCGGCACCATGCCGTGCCCCGCATGCTCGCCGGTGGCGGCGCGCCACCACAGCCACAGCGACAGGCCGAAGGCCGCGCTGGTGCCCAGCGCCACCAGCAGGTCCATGTTGCCGGTGCGGGCCTTGGCCGCATGCCAGCCCGCGCGGTAGAAACGCGCGCCGAGCCAGAACTGCACCGGCGTCGCCAGCAGCAGCTGCACCCAGGGCGGCAGCATCCAGCTCTGGCCGACCAGGTCGCCGAGCATCGGCGCCATCAGCGGGATCGACAGCGCCAGGCCGATGGCCACGGGCATGAAGCCGTGCCAGGGCGACAGCGCGGCGGCCTCGTCCTGCGCGGTGCTTTCGGCGCGCGGTTCGTAGCCGGCGGCGCGCACGGCGCGGCGCAGCAGCAGGGCCATGTCCTCGCCGCCGGTGGCCACGATGCGGGCCGACTCGGTCGCGAGGTTGACGCTCACGTTCTGCACGCCGGGCACGTTCTTGAGCGCGCGCTCCACGCGCATCACGCACGAGGCGCAGGTCATGCCGCCGACCGAGAGGTCCAGCGTGGCGGCGGCCGCGGAAGGTTGAGGCTGAATGTGTTCCATGGTCCCGAGGCTAAAGCCTGACACCATGGCAAGGTCAAGCGCGGTGGCTTCAAAGCCCTTGGCTGGACGTTGACATCGTGAGAGGGTTGAAACTGGCGTTGTCCCCGATTCGGGTGTTCAATCCTTCCACCCTTCATTCATTCCGACAAGGAGCAACGACGATGAGCCAGAAATTCCAGGTCTCCGGCATGAGCTGCAACCACTGCGTGGAGGCGGTGCAGGACGCGGTGCAGACGGTCGACCCGCACGCGCAGGTCACGGTCGATCTCGAAACCGGTCATGTGGACGTGTTGAGCCAGCAGCCGCGCCAGGACATCGTGGTCGCGATCGAGAACGCCGGCTACACCGTTCAATGATGACGGCGACCACGGCCCACGGCCGCCAGGTGGCCATCGGCGAGGCCGCGCGGCTGTCGGGCGTGTCGGCGCGCATGGTGCGCCACTACGAAGGCCTGGGCCTGCTGCCCGCGGTGGCGCGCACCGAGAGCGGCTACCGCCAGTACAACGACGCCGACATCCACACGCTGCGCTTCATCAAGCGCTCGCGCGACCTGGGGTTCTCGATGGAAGAAATCGCCGAACTGGTCGGCCTGTGGCACAACCGCCGCCGCGCCAGCTCGAGCGTCAAGCGCATCGCGCAAAAGCACCTGGGTGAACTGGAACAGCGCATCGCCGACATGCAGTCGATGCGCAGCACGCTCGCGCACCTCGTGCATTGCTGCCACGGCGATGCGCGGCC
>RCUH01001399.1_pt1 | contig 17968 bp, 17 predicted proteins | sample 2166191 | NCBI WGS metagenome assembly RCUH01 (sample SAMN09932848, study PRJNA488358) | compost metagenome | feature: garden; material: soil; isolation source: compost soil in an enriched community after 214 h of incubation | place: Germany: Experimental Botanical Garden Goettingen | collected...
TGTCGTCGATGGTCAGCGTCGGCTGGTCGTTGGTGCCGGTCAGGGTGATCGTCACATCCTTGGTCACCGTCGCCCCGAAGTCATCGGTCAACGTCACCGTGAACACTTCGGTCTTGGTCTGGCCCTCGGCCAGGTACTGCGCCGCGTTGTTGTTCAGCGTATAGGTCCAGCCCACGCTGCCCGCCGCGTCGCCCGTGCTCTCGTCGCTGACAATGGCCACCAGCGTACCCAGCGCACCGGACGGCGCGCTCACGCTGGCCACATGTGCGTCATCGGCCAGGTCCACGTCGCCGAAGGCGAAGCTGCCGCTGGCCACCGTGGTGCCGTCTTCGGTCACCGCACCGCTTTCGACCTCTGCCGCCGTCACCGTCGGCGCGTCATTGGTGCCAGTGATGGTGACGGTCACATTCTGCGCGACCGACGAGCCATGACCATCGTTGATGGTGACCAGGTAAGTTTCGGTGACTGTCTGTCCCTGGGCCAGGTACTGCGCCGCCGCATTGCTCAGGTTGTACGTCCATTGCACCGAACCGTTGGCCGCGTTCGCTGCTTCGCTTACCGCCGAGAGCTCGAACGTACCAAGATAAGTAGCGTTGCCCGCCGCCGGCGCGAACGTCGCCGTGTGCGTGTCGCTCAGGTCGATGTCATTGAAGGTAATCGTGCCGCTGGCCGTCAGCGAGTCGGTCGTGCTCGCAGTGGTGTCGGCGTCTTCGGTCACTATGCCGGCCTGCGCGCCGATGCAGATCGTCACACCATCATTCACACCCGAAAACTGCACTGTCGCGGTGGCCCAACTGAGCGTTCCGTTGCCGAGACGTATCGCATAGGTAAAGCTGTCCGTCAGGAGCTCGCCAGTCGCAAGCGCCTGGAGTTGTGCCTTGAAAGCCTCTGAAAAAGTAGCGGCGTCGTAGCCGACCTTACCGTCCGAGGTGATCCAGATCTTTGCACCATTCTCGCTGGTGTCAGTACTCGTCGCCTCAGCCCTCGCCGTATCCTGGGCCAGGAGGTCGGTCGGAGCATAAACCTTGGTGGCAGTAGAAAGACTGTCCGCGTTATCGAGTGACCAGAGTGTCTTCGCGCTGCCACCGAGGTCATTGGACATGACGTCCCAATACACGACCCCCAACAGATTTTCAGTGGCGGTATAGACGTCATCCTTCGCCTGCGGCGTGTTGGAAAACGAGGTAACGGTTCCGCCGCTGGTAGTTGTGGTGCTAGCCATGTCTTTCTCCCAAGAATTTCACTCTGAGCAAAAAACCGCTGTGGGCCGCTAACAGCCACATGCCGATTCCTCCTCAACCCACGAACACTTCACTCCACCGGTACCAGCCGGCTGGCCAGCAGCTTCACGCCCACCCCGACCCTGCCGCCCTGCGGCTCAATGCGCACGATTTGTCCTTGCGCCTTGAACTTCATGGGGCCGCCGGGGGTGTCGAGTTCGATCTCGAAGTCAATCAAGCTACCCACCTGCTGCTCGCTTTCGGTTTCGAAATACAAACCGGAGGCGCTGATGTCACGGGTGACACCGCTGCCCCCGCCGATCAGTTGCAGCGACAGGGTGACTTGTTCACGGGGCTCAATTCGGTGTGCGTCTTTCATGGCTGCAGTCTAAAAACGGCCGCTGCTTTTTACATGAGTGCGCTATCCCTTTTTTTCTGGGAGTCAATCACCCATGAAAACAGTGTTTTACGGGACAAATGTCATGGGAGGGGGTGCCTGAAGCGCTATAGAAAAAAGCTACGGGCTGCAACGATTGCTATCATGATCAGCTAACACAACCCGCCTAAAGAGGCAGCGACCCGCATGCCAATTCAAGTCCAGTTAGTCGCTCTACCGCTCGTGGCCTGGGGCCTTGAGCGTCTGGTGGAAAGCGCTCAACCGAGGTTGATGCTGGCGGGCTCGGCGGCGTCGGTGGCGGAGTACCTGCTTTCACTGCACCCATACGCGCCAGATGTGGTGGTGCTGGACCTGGACAGCGAGGACTGTATCGAGTCACTGGCCGAATTGCACAGCCAGACCAAAGCCAAGATTCTGGTAGTGACAGGGTCGAGCGACGTGGCACTGCATGACCGTGCGGTGCTGGCGGGCGCACGTGGCGTGGTGGATAAGCGGGAGTCGGCATCCGCCTCGACATTGCTCAAGGCCATAGAAAAAGTGCATGACGGCGAACTCTGGATTGACCGCAATGCGACCAGCCGTATCTTCCTTGAACTGGCGCGCAAGAAAGTCGAGCGCGATATAGACCCGGAGCAGCAAAAAATCGCCAAACTGACGCGCCGCGAGCAGCAAACCATTGCATCGCTGGCCAGCGACCCCTCAGCCCCTGGCAAGTTGGTGGCCGAGAAACTGCACATCAGCGAGCACACGCTGCGCAACCATTTGACATCGATCTACAGCAAGCTGGGCCTGACGAACCGCGTAGATCTGTACGCCTACGCACACAAGTACGGGCTTTCCACAGCCGACTGAGGACTGTGGCCATACGTGGTTCCACCTTGTCAAAAAACAGGTGTTGACTCCTCTGACAGCCTGCTGAAACCAGAGAGGAATTCGTAGGCGTCCGATGAGCCCGTGTCCAATGAGATTTCGGGCGCCCTGTTACAGGCTTTGTAGTGGCTAAATCGTGATAAGCAGGTAAGTCGATCACTCCCAAGCGAGATGGGTGTTGTCCGGACCAGACTCACACATCCCGCAGCCCTGCCATACTGTTCAGCATGACCAGTGCAACTTTCCGCTTCTTTGATGAGCTCAACGATTTCCTGCCGGCCGAACGGCGGCGGCAACCCTTCACCTGCCAGTGCGCGCAAGGGGCGACGGTCAAGCACATGATCGAGGCGCTCGGGGTGCCGCACACCGAGGTCGAACTGGTGCTGCTCAACGGCGAGTCGGTGGGCCTGGAGCGGGTGATCCTCGACAGTGACCGGCTGGCGGTGTATCCCAAGTTCGAAGCGCTGGACATCAGCCCGCTGCTCAAGGTTCGTGCGCAACCTTTACGGGTGCTGCGTTTCGTCGCGGATGCGCACCTTGGCGGGCTGGCCAGCCTGCTGCGCATGAGCGGCTTCGACACCCTCTACGACAATGGCTTCGAGGATGGCGAGATCGCCGAGATCGCTGCGCAGCAAGGACGCATCGTGCTGACCCGCGACCGCGAACTGCTCAAGCGGCGAATCATCAGCCACGGCTGTTATGTGCATGCCCTGAAACCGTCGCTGCAGCTGCGCGAATTGTACGAGCGCCTCGATCTGGCGCGTAGCGCACGGCCATTCAGCCTGTGCCTTCATTGCAACCTGCCGCTGCACGAAATCAGCCTGGAACTGGCCCGGACGCAGGTGCCGCCACGCATTGGCGTCCTCTATTCGCACTTCCTGCGCTGCGACGCCTGCCAACGGGTTTACTGGGAGGGTTCGCACTGGCGCGGTATGTGCGCATTGCTGGCACCGCTGCTGAACCGATAGCCGCCAGCCCTTGGCGGACACAAAAAAACAAAATTGCCATGTGCTCCCTTCGTTCCTTCTTGCGTCGCACTGTTCATTGCCCGTTGCCCGTACGTCTGGAGTTTCCCCAATGCCCTCGCCTGAATACTTGCCCGCTGCGCTGCTGGGCCTGGCCCTTGTTTGTCCGGCCATGACCGAGGCTCAGGGCCTGGAGCTGGGACAAGTGCTGATTGGCGCTGAGGACCAGAGCGACGAAGACCAGGGGATCGAGGACGCCAGGGCCCGGCTGGCCCAGGTGCCCGGCGGCACCAACCTGGTCGACATGCGCCGTCCGTTGCAGGGCCGCGTGGCCAGCAATCAGGATGTGCTGGCTTACCAGCCGGGGATCTATGCCCAGTCGGCGGGCAACGAAGGGGTGAAGATCTCGATCCGCGGATCGGGCATCAACCGTGCACCGGGCGCCCATGCCTCGGGGCTGTACACCCTGCTCGACGGCCTGCCGCTGACCGGCCCCGGCGGCACGCCCTATGAATTGCTGGAACCACTGTGGCTCGACCATGTGGAGGTGCTGCGCGGCGCCAACGGGTTCGACCGGGGCGCTCTGGCCCTGGGCGGGGCCATCGATTACGTCAGCCATACCGGCTACGACGCGCCGAAGTTGCAGGTACGTTACGCAACGGGCAGTCACGGCTATCAGCAGCGCCAGATCAGTTCAGGGCAAGTGCTCGGCGCCTTCGATTACTACGTGGCCATGACCGACGCCAACGCCGACGGCTACCAGGACCACACGGCCAGCGAGAGCCAGGGAGTCATCGCCAACTTCGGTTATCGCTTCAACGCCAACCTGGAAACACGCTTCTACCTGCGCCACCGCCAGACCGACAACGACCTCGCGGGACGGGTGACCAAGCACTCCATCGAGCACGATCCACGGGCGGCCAACCCGGCCTACGTGGCGCGGGACGACCGCCGCGACGAGCCGGGCAGCACCTTTATCGGCAACAAGACCACCTGGTACATCGATGACGATTCGAGCATCCAGACCGGCCTTGTCTACCACGACTATCCCATGGACCTGAGCGAGGGCCCCAACCGCCTGAAGGTGGCGTACACGGATGTCAGCGGCACGTTCGACTACAAGCGTCGCGACACGCTCTGGGGGCTGGAAAGCCAAAGCACCCTGGGCCTGCGAGTGACCAAACACCTGCCCAACGCCGGTGCCAGCGAGTTCGTGCGCATCCCCACCGGCAACACCGCCGGTTATGCACCGGGCACACTGATTCGCAACTTCACCTACCAGGGCTCGGACACGGTCCTGCATGTCGGCAACGACCTGGAGATCGCCGACGACCTGTGGCTGACCACCGGCCTCGCCGCCATTTACACCCGCCGTGAAAGTGACGTGACCTACCCGCAAGAAGGCGGCAAGACCAGCCTCAACGACTGGGACTATGCCCCGCGCGTGGGCCTGCGCTACCAACTGACACCGGACCTGCAACTGTTCGGCAATCTCAGCCGCTCGGTCGAGGCACCGCACCCATGGTCGCTGATCTATAGCTCGAACATCCGATTCCCCGCAGGCAGCGGCGTCGCCACGGGCGCCCAGCGCCAACCAATCACGCTGCAAAACCAGACCGCCACTACCCTGGAAATCGGCGGCCGCGGTGACAGCACGCTGGGGCAGTGGAGCCTGGCCTGGTACTACGCCCAGGTGCGCCACGAACTGCTTTCGGTGCTGCCCGACGCCAACGCCACCACGCCCTACGAGCTCAACGCCAGCCCCACCGTGCACCAGGGCGTGGAAGCCAGCCTGCTGAGCCCCCTCTGGTCGCCGGAGGATGGCGGCCAATTGAGCCTGCGCCAGAGCTATACCTTCAGTGACTTCCACTACCGCGACGATGAGCGCTTCGGCGACAACCGCCTGCCGGGCCTGCCGATGCACTATTACCAGGGCGAACTGCGCTACGACTGGCCACAAGGCTTTTTCGCCGCGGTCAACACGCAATGGGTGTCCAAAGTCGCGGTCGATTACGCCAACAGCTACTACGCCGATCCCTACGCCATATTCGGCGCCACACTGGGCTACAACGCACCCAAGGGCGACTGGCAGACCTGGCTGGACATGCGCAACCTGACCGACAAGCACTATGCCGCCACGGTCACGCCCGGCTACGACGACAAAGGGCTGGACGCGGCACGATCCACCCCCGGTGAGGGCATGGCAATGTACATCGGGGTGTCGTGGAGCCTGCTCTGAGGCCGTTTACCTCACTTCGTAAACGCACACAACCGCGCGCGACGACTAAGCTTTTGTAACGTCACTTCGTCCCTCAAGGAGCTATCCATGAGCGCCGCCGCCCTGTCCGAACTCGATGCCGCCCTGCCCGGTCTGACCCGCAAGATCCGCGTGCTGGATGCCCTGTCCTGGCCGGACGGCGTCGAGGAAGACTTCCTGGCGAAATGGCGCGGCGGGCGGGCCGAGTTACCCAAGGTCGAGTTGCAGCCCCGCGACCACAGCGCCGACATCGCCGCCCTGGAAACCTTTATCACCCAGTGCGATGTGGGGCATCCGGCCGGGAATTTCCTCGCCATGACCGCCCGTAGCTATGCCACCGCCGGACACATGCTGGGGGCCATTGGTACTCCCGCCTTTACCCAATATTCGTCAGCGCTGTACCGGCGCCCGGATTTCTATTACACGCGCTTGCAACTGAGCATGCTCGACGCGGCCCGTTTCTTCCTCAAGACCACCGACGCCCTGCTGGGCGGTGCGCGGATTCCACCCTGCCCGGCCGAGATCCCGGCCAAGGCGTTCGCCGCCTGGATTCAACCGGAACTGGACCGCTTCTTCGGTGCCGGACAGATCACGGTCGTACTCGATCCGAACCTGGCCGCCAAGGCCATCGCCGGATCGAGCCGCATTCGCCTGCGGGCCAGCGCGCTGTTCTCGGAGCTGGACAAGCATCAGCTGTTGCAACACGAGGCCTTCGTGCATGTCGCCACGGCACAGAACGGCGCGCGCCAGCCCAACCTCACAAGCCTGGGCCTGGGGGCGCCCCGTACGACCCAGACCCAGGAAGGCATTGCCACCCTGGCCGAACTGTTCACCGGCAGCATGGACATCAACCGCCTGCGTCGCCTGGCCCTGCGCGTGCTCGCCGTCCAGCAGGCGCTGGAGGGTGCCGACTTCATCCAGGTGTTCGAAGGTTTTCTGGCGGCCGGGCAGACAGAAGAGGAATCCTTCCGCTCGACCCAACGGGTGTTCCGCGGCGCCGACCTGCGGGGCGGTTCGGCGTTCACCAAGGATGCCGCTTACCTGACCGGGTTGCTCGGCGTCCACACCCTGCTGCGTATCGCAATTCGCGATAACCGGCCGGAACTGGTCGGGCATCTGTTTGCAGGGCGTCTCAGCCTGGCTGACACCGTGCGCCTGGCCCCTCTTTTCGAATCCGGCTGGCTCAAGGGGCCGGTCTATCTTCCGGCCTGGGCCAGCGACCTGCGTCTGCTGGCCGCCAACCTCGCCTTCTCGGCGTTCATCGCCCAGATCAAGCTGGATGTGCTGGACCTGAAGGTGTTCATGGCATTCGCCGAAGAACACGAAAGCGATGCCAGCGCCCAGTGATCGAGGCGCAATTTTTCAGGCCGCCTTGATCCTTCGAATCAACTGCTACCATTAGAAAGCGGTGTCGAGGCCGGGCTCTGTGGCTTGCAAAGTCGGCTTCACCTGCCAGGGATAGATCCACTCATTTCAAGCCTGCCTGACCCCATGGGGGGTGCAATGCACAATCCATTACTTTACGCGTTGTCGGCCGTACTGTTTTTGAGCGGATCTTCGTGCCTGGCACTGGGTTCGGATGGGACCGCTGCCGCACCAGCCCCGGTTCCGGCGCCCGCCGCCGCCCCCGCACTGGCACCGGCAAGCGCGGCCACTACAGCGCCCGCCGCCCCGGTGACCAAGGATCCGGTATTTACCCAGGAACAGCTGGATCAGATGCTGGCGCCCATTGCGCTTTACCCGGACCCACTGTTTGCACAGGTACTGATGGCCACCACTTACCCCGGGGAAGTTGGCGAGGCGGTCAGCTGGTCCAAAGCGCACCCGGACGCCAAGGGTGACGATGCGGTCAAACAGGTGGCGAACCAGCCCTGGGATCCGAGCGTGCAGGCACTGGTCGCCTTCCCGCAGGTTCTGGCATTGCTGGGACAGGATCCCGTCTGGGTCCAGCGCCTGGGTGATGCCTTCCTGGCGCAGCCCGACGATCTCATGGAAAGCGCGCAACGCTTGCGTCGCCAGGCACAGGCAGCCGGCAATCTGCAGAGCAACCAATACCAGAACGTGACGATCCAGAATGTCGCGGCGCCGGCACCGGCGACCACGACTGCGGCACCGGCTCCAGCCCCTGAAGCGGCCCCGGCCAGCAACTCCACCATCATCATTCAGCCTGCCGATCCGCAAGTGGTGTACGTCCCCACGTATAACCCGACGACCACCTACGGCACCTGGCCCTACCCGGCGTCACCGCCCGCGTACTATCCACCGCCACCGGCCTATTACCCTGGTCAGGCCCTGATGGCCGGACTCGCGTTTGGTGCCGGTGTGGCGATCATTGGATCGTTGTGGGGTGAATGTGACTGGGGCAATAACGACGTCGACATCGACGTCAATCGCTACAACAACATCAATGCCAACAACCGGATCACCAACAACAAATGGCAGCACAACCCGGTGCACCGCAATGGCGTGCCCTATCGAGACAATGCGAGCCGCGCACAGTACGGCCGCCAACTGAACGGCGCCAGTCAGCGTGAAGCCTATCGCGGGGACAATGCCCAACGCGCCCAGGCCCGTGAAAATGCCCGCACCTCAATGGACAGGCACGGTATCGAACGACCTGCCACCAGCAACCGCGAAGCCCGTGATCAAACGCGCAAACTCCAGTCCGCAACCGCAGGCGGCGATCGGCTGCAGGCCGGTGCAGACAGGCCCAAGGCGGCTGACAGAAGCCAGGGCACGGCCAGAAACACCCGGGAGAACCAGCAGCCCAGGAGAGAGACTCAGCAGGCCAGGAACCAGAGTTCCCAGTTGGATCAGCGCAGAGAAGGCTCCGCGCAGACGCGGCAAGCGACGAATAAACGGCCCGCCGCCAGTGCCGGCAGTGCCCGCAACAATGCGTTCGCCGGCGCACGCTCACCGTCCCAGGCCAACGTCCAGGCCAATCGTGGCCGGGCCAGCCAGGCATCCGCCCATCGCCCCAGTGCCGCCCGTTCGGCCGGTCACCAGGTCAGTCGGCCGTCCAATCCACCAGCGCGTCAAAGGGGGGGCCGTCGTTGAAAAACCATCCTCGATTGAAGGGACTCACGGGTTTGCTCCCTCATGTCCTGGCGATAGCCGCCGGCTTGTTGTGGTCGTGCATGGCGACGGCACAGCAGGCCTTTCCAACCCCGGAAAAGGCAGCACAAGCCTTTGTCGAAGCACTGGGCACCGAACACTCCGACCAGGCACGCCTGACCGAGCTGCTGGGCAGCGACTGGCACAGCTACATCCCCCGCGAAGGCGTACAGCGCGAAGATGTGGATGCGTTCTTGCAGCAGTACCGCGAGCAACACCACATTGAAAACACCAGCGAGCGCAAGGCCATCCTGGCGGTTGGCAGCAAGAACTGGACACTGCCCATCCCCATGACCAAAGCCGCGGACGGTTGGCGCTTCGACATGAAGGCCGGCAGTGCCGAGATCCGTGCACGTCAAATCGGCCGCAATGAACTTGCCGCGGTGCAATCGGTGCTGGCCTATCACGACGCCCAGATGGACTATGCGTCGGTGGATCGGGACGATGACGGCGCACTCGAGTATGCGCAGAAAATCTTCAGCACCCCCGGCAAGCACGACGGACTCTATTGGGCCGAAGACGACAGCGACCAGATCAGCCCGTTGGGGCCTTCGTTCGGCAAAGCCATTGCCGACGAAGAGTGGCATGGTTACCGCTTCCGCATCCTTCATGGCCAGGGTCCTTCGGCACCGGGCGGTGCCTACAGCTACCTCATCGGTGACAAGATGAGCCGGGGCTTTGCGCTGATCGCCTGGCCGGTGAAGTACAACGACACCGGCGTGATGAGTTTCATGATCAGTCATGAAGGCCAGGTGTTCGAGAAAGACCTGGGCCCCGGTGGTGAAAAACTGGCGCTGGCGATGAAGCGCTTTGATCCGGATGACAGCTGGAAAGAGGTGGCTGAAGATCAGGAGTAGCAGGCGTGACCTGCTACAAGCCTGCGGAACGGTTGAAAGCAGTTATCTGATCGACAGGACGAATCGGTCTTCGCCCCCCTTGTTGTCGTGACAGGAGGGTTGCTCAAGCTTGAATCCGCACCGATCCAGTACTTTTCTGGAGCCGGCGTTTTCCCTGAAGGCATACGCAACCAGTTGCGCAAGTCCCCAGCGCATCCGTGCCTCCTGGATCAGGTGCCTCAGCGCCAGTGTTGCCAGCCCCTGGCCGCATGCGCGCTGATCAATCCGATAGCCCACCTGCGCGGAACCCGTCAATGAGTCGATGCTTTTCAGATTGGCTCGACCGACGATTCTCTGGCTGCAATCCTCGATGACAAAGGGGTGCCAGGCGCCGATGGCGAAATCGGATAAATAACTTTCGATATGATCGGTGACCCCCTGCAACGAGTAAAAGGAAGGGGCGCGCGCATCGATATGGGATTCGAACCATTCACGGTTCTGGATTTCGAAAGCCAGCAACGCTTGAGCGTCAGTCATTTTCAGCTCGCGTACGCTAAATGATTCCATTCACTACCTCTCCTGTGCCTTGTGCCGAAAAGGCTCGAGTCTATCTCATACCTGAACAACCTGGCCGGGCCGAGGCCTCCCCTTCTCGAGCCCGAGCGGCTTGCACAATACATATGGAAAATCGTATATTCGAATAACCATATGTATCGAACCACGCCAATGCTCAATCCTGCCGCCGTATTCAAATGTCTGGCTGACGAAACCCGCGCCCGGGCCACTTTGCTCATCACTCGTGAAGGCGAGTTATGCGTGTGTGAGCTGGTCTGCGCCCTGGACGACAGTCAGCCTAAAATTTCCCGCCATCTCGCCCAGCTTCGCGGCTGCGGCCTGCTTCTCGACCGCCGCCAGGGGCAGTGGGTGTATTACCGGCTCAACCCCGATCTGCCCGCGTGGGTTCGCGACGTTCTCGAGACAACGTTGCTGGCAAACGCCGACTGGCTTGCGGGCAACAGCACTCGCCTTGCCGCGATGGGCGACCGTCCGCTCAACACTTCCGCCTGCTGCTGACCCTTCACTCATCGAGACTGTGCATGTTTACTGCGTTTAGCATTTTCCTGCTCACCATGGTGCTGGTCATCTGGCAACCCAAGGGCCTGGGCGTCGGCTGGAGCGCCTCCCTGGGAGCCATCCTGGCACTGCTTGCCGGCGTCGTGACGCTGGACGATATTCCACTGGTGTGGGGCATTGTCTGGAACGCCACCGCGACCTTCATCTCGCTCATCATCATCAGTCTGCTGCTCGATGAGGCCGGGTTTTTCCAGTGGGCGGCGTTGCATGTAGCGCGCTGGGCAAAGGGGGACGGGCGGCGCCTGTTCGTATTCACGATACTGCTGGGGGCCGGCGTATCCGCTCTGTTTGCCAATGACGGTGCAGCCCTGATCCTGACCCCCATCGTCGTTTCAATACTGCTCGCACTGCGTTTTTCGCCAGCGTCTACCCTGGCGTTCGTCATGGCGGCCGGTTTCATTGCCGACACGGCGAGCTTGCCCCTGGTGGTGTCCAACCTGGTCAACATCGTTTCGGCCGACTACTTCGACCTGGGCTTCAGCGAGTACGCCGCCATCATGGTGCCGGTCAACTTCGTTGCCGTGGCGACCACCCTCGTGGTGCTGTACTGGTTTTTCCGGCGCGACATTCCCAGGCACTACTCTCTCGATGACGTGATGGATCCGCGACGCGCCGTGCGTGATCCCCTGACCTTCCGCGTCGGCTGGCTTGTCCTGGCTCTGCTGCTGATCGGGCTGTTTGCGCTGGAACCCTTGGGCATTCCGATCAGCGCCATCGCAGCGGTCTGTGCCGCGATGCTGTTCGCCGTGGCGGCGCGTGGGCATGTGATTTCAACGCGACGGGTGCTGCGTGAGGCGCCTTGGCAGGTCGTGATCTTTTCGCTGGGCATGTACCTGGTGGTGTACGGGCTGAAAAACGCCGGACTGACCACCTACATGACCATGGCCCTGAACCGCATGGCCGAATTCGGCATCTGGGGCGCCGCATTGGGCACTGGCCTGCTCACGGCCTTGCTGTCATCGGGCATGAACAACATGCCCACGGTGCTGGTGGGTGCGCTGTCGATTCAGGCCAGCGACGCCACCGGTGTGGTGCGTGAAGCCATGATCTACGCCAATGTCATCGGTTCTGACCTGGGCCCAAAAATCACCCCCATCGGCAGCCTGGCCACCCTGCTCTGGCTGCATGTACTGGAGCGCAAGGGCATCCGCATTACCTGGGGTTACTACTTCAAGGTCGGCGTGGTCCTGACGCTGCCGATTCTGTTCATCACCTTGTCTGCCCTGGCCCTGCGCCTGAGCGTTTAGCCCCTGTGCGACTGCAAAGAGGAGTCACCATGCGCGTTCTGTTTATGTGTACCGCCAATAGCTGTCGCAGCATCCTGTCCGAAGCCATGTTCAACCATCTCGCCCCGCAAGGTTTTGAGGCGATCAGTGCCGGCAGCTTCCCCAAGGGCCAGGTGCTGCCCCGCAGCCTGAGCACGTTGCAAGAAGCCGGCATCGCCATCGACGGCTTGAGCAGCAAAGGCAATGAGGCTTTCGAAGCCAACCCGCCGGACATCGTCATTACGGTCTGCGACAAGGCCGCCGGTGAGGCGTGCCCCGTGTACTTCGGGCCGGCACTGAAAGCTCATTGGGGCCTGGAAGACCCATCGGACATCAAGGGCGATGAAGCGACAGTATCGGCGGCGTTCCACTCAACCCTGGCGCGCATCGAAACGCGCTGCCGGGCATTGCTCGACCTGCCTTTTGCACAACTTGACCGCGATGCGCTGAAGCGGGAACTCGACCGCATCGGCACGCTTTGACCGGAGCTCCCATGACCCATCCCCTGCCCCATCTCGACACGTCACTGACCCAGCCCATCGCCCATGGACGCGACGACCAGCACAAGCCGCGCATCCTGTTGCTATACGGTTCGACTCGTGCGCGGTCGTTCAGTCGCCTGCTGGTCGAGGAAGCGGCCCGGTTGCTCGAACACTTCGGCGCCGAGACACGGATCTTCAACCCATCAGGCCTGCCGCTACCGGACGACGCGCCCTCCGATCACCCGAAAGTCCAGGAACTGCTCGAACTGATGCAATGGTCCGAAGGACAGGTCTGGTGCTCGCCAGAGCGCCACGGTTCCATGTCTGCGGTGTTCAAGGCACAAATCGACTGGGTGCCGTTGGCGTTGGGCGCCGTTCGCCCGACCCAGGGGAAAACCCTCGCGGTCATGCAAGTCTGCGGCGGTTCCCAGTCCTTCAATGTGGTGAATCAGCTTCGTGTGCTGGGGCGCTGGATGCGCATGTTCACCATCCCCAATCAATCCTCCGTGCCAAAGGCTTTTCTGGAGTTTGACGACGCCAATCGCATGAAACCCTCGTCGCTGTACGACAGGGTGGTGGACGTCATGGAGGAACTGGTGAAATTTACCCTGCTGCTACGGGATCGCCCCGATCTGGTTGACCGCTACTCGGAACGCAAAGAGTCCGCGCAAGAGCTGACTCAGCGCGTGAATCAGCGGTCGATCTGACTGTAGAAATGTTCCCCCAGGCTCGATAGCCGAAAAAAAGTCGCAAACCCCACGACGTTTCAGGGCTTGCGACTCTTTGCCGATACGTCCCTCAAGCTCCCGGGACGTTTTCTTCGGTATGCCTGCCGTGTTCATTGTCGAACGTGCAGGTTCAGTTCTCTACCTCAACCGCGTCGAAATCCGGTTCGTCCGGAGCATCCGGGGCGTCCGCCATATCCTCTCTGGCGTCCTTCGCCACGGCTTTTGCGGCCTCTCTGGCTGCCTTCGCCTCGGCTTTGGCGGCGTCCCTCGCGGCATCCGCGGTAGCCCGGGCAGCATCCCTGGCGGCATCTGCTTCGGCCTTGGCGGCGTCCCTGGCTGCATCCGCGGTGGCCCGGGCAGCGTCTCTGGCGGCATCTGCTTCGGCGCCAGCTACGCCAGCAGCTTTTGCGGCATCCCGGGCGGCATCTGCTTCAGCCCTGGCGGCGTCCCGGGCAGCATCTGCAGTCGCTTTTGCCGCATCACGGGCTGCATCCGCAGTCGCTCTGGCTGCGTCCCGGGCTGCATTGGCATCAGCCCTGGCCGCGTCCCTGGCTGCATCGGCGGCATCGTTGTCAGCATCATGATCAGCGTCGTCAGCGTCGTTGTCATGAGCATTGCCCGGGCCTTTGTTCCCGGCTACACCACCATGGTCAGCATCGCCGCGCCCCGGGCCTCCATGACCGTCGCCGTCATGGCCTGCAGCACCATGATCACCACCCTTTCCTCCATCGCCGCCGTCACCGTGACCGCCACCGCCGTCACCACCGTGACCACCGCCTCCGGAGCCACCGCCACCGCCGTGACCACCGCCGCCTCCGCTACCGCCACCACCGCCGCCATCCTTGGCATACACGCTGGAGAAACTACCGATGTAATCGGGCACCAGGACAGTCGATGCCGACAGGACTCCGCCGATGGCCATAGCCAACAAACATTTCTTGAGCAGCATGATGCACCTCCGCATGGAGTTGCGTACTCATCTCCGTATCGAACGCAATGTCCAGTGAGTTCCCGGCCGCCCATTGGAGCAGCCGCCCAACCGGCACGGCCATAAATCTGCAGCATTAACGAGCCACTGCGGTATCCGCACGATCCCTCAGAGCCAGTTGGCATCGTAGCGTGGGAAACAATCCCACATTTTTTTTGGATAAGTGCTTTCAGCCCGAGTTCAAAAAAACAGAATCGGGACTGACACATGGAACGAGTGGTTTTTTCAATGGAATAAACCGGGAGCAGACTTACGCGTCCAGAGAACCGGAGTATTTCAAAGACCCCGTCATGGCACAGGCTTCCCTGCCCGTGCTGGCATTGGACGACTGCTCGTCGATCATTTTCATCAGCTGCGGGTCCAACCGTTACCAATATCGTTGAAGGTGGGACGGACTATCTATATTGGGTTGTACCTCGCCATTCTCATCACTGAAAAGCACTGTATTCTCTGGTAATTCTGCCCCGCCATTACGGCCCGGCACCGGGCTTTCTGTTTCCGCGCCCATCACACCTTCGTCACACTCACCAAGCACAATGCGATCAGCCAAAGGGATTTGGCCCATCTACAGAGAGCCCGGCCATTGCCGGGCTTTTTTCTGCACTTTCACAAGTTTTTCACCACTCGCAATATAGGGTGCACACAGCTCCTTCGTGATTTTTTAGCCCGCGCTCCCCACGCGGGCTTTTCTTTGCCTGCGATTCGATTACCCAGCGCCTTCCACGGCGCGGGCATAGGCAACCGTCGCGATCTCTATCAAGGTCTTGCGCTCTTTCGGATCAATAATTCCTTTCTTCCGAAAATTGTCAGCAAGCCGAAGCAGTTCGTCGTACTGCTGCTGCGCATCCATCTGATCTTCGGGGTTCATCAGTAACTCATGCCAAGCGTAAAACGCCCGTGCCTTCACGTCATCGTACATGACCCTTCTCCCAGGTGTTTTTCGGTAGAAGTCGGAACACTTGAGGGAATTCACCGCATTCGACGTACGGCATCAGGCTTTTCGTTTCTGACTCATACGTCCCATACCGGACGGGTGATTCAGAGTGCAGGGTGGTTCAATTCAACCCGCTCTGATGTTGCCCGGCGAATTGTCTGTGGAACCAGTCCGAGAGCATGGCCTTCTCGGAGTAGAGCCTGTCACTTCTGTTGGCACGCCCCGGACGCTGGAGGTAGAGCTGATCCATGACCCTGGCGTCGGCCTGGCTCACGATCTGGCCGTTTTGTTTGAGCACGTAATGTAGATCGATGCTCGGCCAGGTGATGTCGCGCATGAAGCGCACCTCATAGGCATTAGGCCTCCAAGGTTCATAGCGACCGGCCAGGTCGATGTTGCGTATTTCAATTTGCAGGTGCTGGCCGGGGGGCAGGTACCGCTCGCCAAGCTTCTGGATGTAGCTACGCAGCTCTTTCATGACATAAGGATCGGCACCACGTTCATAGCCCGGACTATCAAGGCTGGCATCGCTGAATTTTTCGGGGTTCTTGAAGACGACTTCGACCGAAGTCGCTGCGGTGGCAAGTGGCACCATCAATAGCGCCAGCAGTGCGATCGAGGTGTAAACGGTAATGGAGCGCATGGCTCACCTCCAAGTGCAGCGCTTTTCAATGCATGCTGCACCGTGTTTAGTTTACGCCTGAGGTGCATGTCAGGGCACAGACATGATCTATCGCGGAGACTGTTAATTGACATCACATCAGCAACTCATGCCAGGCGGAAAACGCCTGTGCCTTCGCGTCATCGTACATACCCCTTCTCCCAAGTGTTTTACGGTTGAAGTCGGAACACTTGAGGGAATTCACCGCATTAGACGTACGGTATGAAGCACAACCGTGCCGGGCTTTTTGTATCTGCCCCGTCACACCTTCGTCACATCCACAAAGCAAAATGCAAACAGCCAAAGGGATTTGGCCCCTCTACAGAGAGCCCGGCCTGATGCCGGGATTTTTCGTTTTCCAGCCCTCCCGGCGCTTCTCATGGCTGGCCTTGATATCCCCTCGTAATACGTCGATGAGCTTGTTGATCATCTGGTCGCCATTGAGCGGGGCAATCGAAATGCCTAGTCCGCAGCACTTTGACGTCGCTTGCGGAACTCGGCGACCTTATGCCGGTTTCCGCATAACGCCATGCTGCACCAGCGCCGTTTGTGCGACTTGGTGCGGTCATAGAACATCAATTGATCGAGCAAAAGCCCGTCACCCGCCGCCACTTCCGTCGCCGAACCGCCAGTATCGGGCCGAGCCGACGCAAGCCAATCGCCAGGTGATCAACGATGCCATCCTGCACCTGGAAGGCACACGCTGGCAGTATGTGGCAGGCGTGAGCAACCCCGAACTCATTGCACCCGAGGGTTATTATCTGGACGCGTTTTTGTTGGAGCGGCCTGGTAACAAGGACATCCAGCTCGATCTGTTTTATGACTATCAGAACAACCTGCAACTGTACCCGGCGTTCCAGCAATTCTTCCGAGATACCCAAGTGCCAACGCTGGCGATCTGGGGCAAGGGCGATCCGTTTTTCATTCCGCCAGGTGCCGAGGCCTACAAGCGTGACAACCCGAATGCGGTGGTCGAGTTACTGGATACTGGCCACTTCGCGCTGGAGACCCACGCCGAGCATATTGCTCAGCGAATTGGTGAAGTAGTGGGCAGCCATATCAACTGAGATTTGCACTGTCGACGCGCTGCCTTGTTCGTGCCGACAGTGTCTGTACCCCACGTCTGGTTAGACGACGGGCGCTGCAGTCAGTTTTTTAAACTCACTGATGGGTAACCAGGCAGGCTGCACCGACCGCTGTCGCCCGGCGTAACTGCGACATGACGTTCCCCGCCGTAATTACCGCTGTAGGCGACATTGGGCAGCTGCTCGCGGCCAGCGCCTCTGCGACCCAGGTATTGCAGGTATAAAACAGCGAATAGCTACCCTCGGCCTGGTAGAACCGGCTCTCTCCATACAGGCCAGGCCCGAGCACCGCCAAGGTGCCCGTCGCTGAGTGGGTGAAGGTCCCGGCCACGAACGCGAGCAGTCGCCGGTAGCCGTCCTCCGTCACCCGCACCTCGATGACCTCGCTTGCGGCGAAACGCCGCCTGGGGTCCCCGTCAATCTTGACCGCATGCAGCACGGTTGCCGTCGACCCGGACAAGGCTCGCAGGGCGAGGCTCAAGGTGGCCTGTGGGGCTCGGTAAAAGTCCTCGTCACCCCAGCCGAACTCAACGAAGTCGCCGTCGCCGAACTCTTCGGCCAGTGCGGGAAGCACCTGAAGTAGATCGGGGCGCGCTATTGCCAACCCGGTATGCAGGCCATGATTCACGACATAGAAGGACCGCCAATCGCCACCCTCGCCCCTCGGCGGGTCCGACGCGGTAGCGCAGCCGAACAGCGTCAGGATCAGGGCCAGCACTACAATGCGCATGCACAAGGGTTTGGAGGCTCGCTAACGAACGTGGAAAACCACGGCAGGGGTGGGTGCTGTATACAAGCATAGAAGCTGGCTCGCACCATCAAGCAGGCATCCATGGGCAATCGCGGCAGGCAGAAATCGGCCATAAGCAGTCAGTGGACAGGCTAGGTGTAACCTGATTGCTGCGTTGCGCCATCGTTGTCGACCAACCGGATTGGGGGCAGTTGCACCATTTTACTTGTGCATAGGTAATTGCCTGAGAAGTCGCAATTCAATCCCGAGCAATCTTGTCATTTGCCAAGGCTTAGGGCAGG
>RCUH01001403.1_pt1 | contig 17956 bp, 20 predicted proteins | sample 2166191 | NCBI WGS metagenome assembly RCUH01 (sample SAMN09932848, study PRJNA488358) | compost metagenome | feature: garden; material: soil; isolation source: compost soil in an enriched community after 214 h of incubation | place: Germany: Experimental Botanical Garden Goettingen | collected...
CATGGAAGCTCCATTAATCAGTTTAATCTTTGAACTTTTAAGCTGTCCGAACTGCATACGCATTCCGTCAAAATAGAACCACTGGCCGTATCGGGCCGCCAGCCTTTTAAGAAACTCAAAATTGGTCTCATTGTACTGCGCCATATAATTGAATTCTTTCAGATAAGTTGATCTGATAGCATCTCTCTGATAAAACTCTGTCGGACCTTCTGAGAATAGATCCAGCACAATATCATCCATTCCTCTTTCCAGATAAGTTCTCGATTTTGGCATATCGTCAATTACTTTGCTGTGGCTGATCCCTGTAATATGCAGACCAGCGGGACTGCCGTGCCTATCAATTGAAGAAACCTCGGTAATGATTCCTTTGCTCATCAGCCTGATTCCAGTCAGACTTTTGAATGTAAAAATAACTTCATCGCCAATGTACTTTCGCATGGCTTGCGCCTGGTCAACAGGATTTATAACTGCTTTGCCTGTGTATTGCCATACAAATGAAAAATGGTGATGGTCTGCCATTTTCTGTGACAGCTTTAAATCGTAATAAATAATATTTTGTGTAAAACTGCCAATGGTAATATGAACTTGGTCGGAAAAATGTGGCATATAATAAAATTTGATTGTTAGTTAATAGATAGTTGATTTTTTGTGCTTTCAAGAAATTCATCATAGACACTAATAAATATATAATTGTGTGTTTTATGAAATGGCCTCAATAAGTTATAAAAAGAATAGAATAAGGTTTTTGTGTTTAGTTTTAATTTTGAGTAAAATAATTAACAGTGGTCGTTCTAATTAATTCGATAAGCCCTAGCCCTGATAGCAGCGGCATCCTTTTTAGGCAAACGAAAAAGAACTTATTAAACCGTAAACTTTCTGCCTAAAAAGATATAGCGGATAGCAGGAAATAGCTCCTAAAAATCATTACAATTTCACTAAATAGTCAACTTAAATTCTGCAAAAAATGAACACTAGAATTTTCGATAAAAATTTTGTAATTTTGCCGTCCAATAAAAGGAATTAGAAAATGTTAGATAGACTTCAATATGTAAAGCAGCGTTTCGATGAGATTTCGGATTTGATTATTCAGCCGGATGTTATTTCTGATCAAAAACGTTATAAGCAGCTTAACCAAGAATATAAAGGTATTAAAGCGCTTGTTGAAAAGAGAGAAGAGTACATCATAATTTTGGCAAACATCGACGAAGCAAACGAAATTATTGCTGACGGAAGTGATGCTGAAATGGTGGAAATGGCCAAAATGCAATTGGATGAAGCAAAAGAACGTCTGCCAGAATTGGAGGAGGAAATCAAATTTATGCTAATTCCTAAAGATCCTGAAGACGCGAAAAACGTTATGGTGGAGATCCGCGCCGGAACAGGTGGGGACGAAGCGAGTATTTTTGCTGGTGACTTGTTTAGAATGTACACAAAATATTGCGAATCTATGGGATGGAGATCATCTGTTGTAGATATGAACGAGGGTACTTCTGGAGGTTTCAAAGAGGTTATTTTTGAGGTTACTGGAGAAGATGTATACGGAACTTTGAAGTTTGAAGCGGGTGTTCACCGTGTACAGCGTGTTCCGCAGACAGAAACTCAAGGACGTGTGCATACATCGGCTGCAACGGTTATGGTTTTGCCAGAAGCTGAGGAGTTTGATGTTCAGGTAGATATGAACGATGTTCGTGTAGATTTCTTCTGTTCGTCTGGACCTGGAGGACAATCGGTAAATACTACGAAATCGGCTGTACGTTTAACGCACATTCCAACAGGTTTGGTGGCGCAATGTCAGGATGAGAAATCGCAGCACAAGAATAAAGATAAAGCTTTGATGGTATTACGTTCTCGTTTGTACGAAATGGAATTGGCTAAAAAGCAGGAAGAAGATGCTAAAAAACGTAGTTCTCAGGTAAGTTCTGGAGACCGTTCGGCAAAAATTCGTACGTACAACTATGCTCAAGGCCGTGTAACCGATCACCGTATTGGTTTAACGCTTTACGATTTAGGAAACATCATGAATGGTGATATTCATAAAATCGTTTCTGAGCTTCAGTTGGTTAACAACATGGAGAAATTGAAGGAAGCGTCAGAAGTTTACTAACGTAAACTTCTTAGGTGCTAAGATGCTAAGGTTCTAAGGTTTTTTTTCTTTGAACTCAATATATTTAAAGCCGAACTTTGTTCGGCTTTTTTTATGGAAAAAACTTAGAACCTTAGCATCTTAGTAGCTTAGCACCTCAAATAAGAGCATAGCCAGCGGTTTCAACTGCTGGAACGCAAAGTATTGTTTTGAAAGAAAGGGATAAAGGTTCAGAGTTTTCTGTTTTGTAGCAAAGAAAAAATTGCAAATTTTTTCAAAACCTCTGAACCTTTGCGTCTCTGCTTTTTTTGAACCTAAAAAAGAAAGAACCTTCTTTCTTTTTCTAACTTTCTTATAATCTTATACTTTCATCACAAAAACTTAACATACATATCATTTGTTAAATTTTTTATTACTGTTTTTTGTTTCATATTTGTATACCAACAACCAACCTATAAATGCAGTATATGAAGAAAACTTTACTTTTATTTTGCTTCTTTGGAAGCTTTTTTTATGCGCGGTCGCAATCGTATTTCGGATTCAGGGATGATAATTATGCCGGAATTCAGAGCGCTATATTTAATCCGTCTAATATTGTAGAATCGAAGTATCGTGCCGATGTTACGATTTTCTCAGCAAGCGCAACAGGACAAAATGATTTGTACGGAATTAATATTCTAGATGCATTAGATGGCGATTATGATTTGGCTACTGAGGCAAATAAAAATTTGAAATCGAACAACAGAGGAAATTTTAATGTCGATATTCTTGGGCCTTCTTTTATGCTGAATATCACGCCTGTGCATAGTGTGGCGCTTTTTTCGCGTGTGCGTAGCGTTACGAATCTTGTTGGCATAAACGGACAGCTTATTGATGAGGTGAATAAAGATGTCGATGCTTCAAATAGTTTTTTAATCACGGGTGGGAACCCAAATAGTGTTACAAATTCTTGGGCGGAGATTGGAGCGAGTTATGCAACGGTTCTGTTGGATCGTTATGATCATTTTGTAAAAGGCGGTGTTACTTTAAAATACTTAATGGCGGGAGTAAACGGCTACATCAACGGAAATGATTTGAGTGTAGCGTTTAATAAAAACAATGCAAATCCTGCGATGAGCGAATATCTTTCGACAGGAACTATTAGAACTGCGGCAAGCTACGATTACGAAAACGGCGATGATCCGAAGTTTGATGCGGCTTCGGCTGGATTGGGTGTCGATTTGGGTTTTACATATGAATACCGTACAAATTGCCATACTTGTGAAGGAAACCGTTACAAGTTTAAAGCTGCGGCTTCTGTAACCGATATTGGAAAAGTAAATTATAAAAACATAATCGAGAACACTTATAATCTGACAGGAAGAGTAACTCAGGCAGATATTGATGATGCAGATGATGTTTTTGATTTCTTTGATTCGAATTATACTAAAATCTCATCTAAAAAAGGGGTAAAAGCAAACCTTCCAACGGCTCTGCACACCAATTTTGACTGGAATATTGACCAGAGATTTTATCTTAATTTAAGCGGTGATTTTAGTCTTGTAGACGCCAAAAAAATAAACGGAACCGCAATTGCCAATTCGGTTACTTTTACGCCAAGATATGAGACAAGAAAATTTAGTTTCTACGTTCCCGTAACCTATATGCAATACAGCGGGACAGCAGTCGGAGCGGGTTTTAGAGCAGGCCCAATTTTTATAGGTTCAGGAACTCTTTTTTCGAGTCTGTTCTCTAATAATTCAAAAGCCTGTAATATTTATGCAGGTCTGAAATTGCCGATTTACCAAGATTATAGGTGAAGTTGCTAAGATTCTAAGATGCTAAGGTTCTGAGCTTTTTAGTTTAAAGCAAAAAAAACAGCATCACAAAGTGATGCTGTTTTTTTTGCTTTATTTTTTTAATACCAAGGCTAGCTAAAAAGATTCGCAGAATCTTAAAAAACCTTAGAACCTTAGTATCTTAGAATCTTAGCAACTTAAAAAAAAGCTATATCCCTAAAAAAACTCTAGTATATTCAAAACATTTATATAGATTCGAGTAAACGTATACACCATTTTTTATTACTATTTCGCTAAATTTTTCCATAATAAATAAATTAAGTTAAACAAATTACTCTCTAGACGGTTCGTATTGTGATGATTCTTCTTCATCTTCAGAAGATTCATGATGAGGTTTCGAAACCAGATTGGTTACAATAAGCTGAACGACAGAACCAAGGATTCCTTTGAACATCGAATCGCCTTTTCCGACAATAAATCTTTTGGCTAGATAACCAATTCCGATACTGATGGCAGATTGAGCGATATGGCTTTTGAAGCCAACCGTTTCGTTGATTTCTTCGACTGTGTTCCTAATGAGGTTAATGGGTTTTAAGTTGTCTTTAATCTCATCAATTTCGTCTTTTATATCGCACCATTCTCTATCTTGGCGAATTTCTAATTCCTCAATTTTTCGATTTAATTGATCAATATTGTAAATGGCTTCCATAGTCTTTTATGTTTATTAATAAATTAAATCAGTTTTTTGTTTCTTTTAGAATACTGGAGATAATGGTATTTCCAATTGGCGTTTTTATCAATTTATGATGTGATTTTACCACAACGATTACTAGAATAAGATAAAATAGCGCCATGATAAAAAAGCCATAGTAATACTCTCCAAGTTCTTTACCAATCCATAAACTTATCCCGATATTCAGGAACAAAGTAAAAAATGCAACAACAATACCAATCGCTATCTTTGAAGCTAATGATGAAGCACCATCGGCAACAGAACATACTGTTTTTAGTTTAAGTAATTCTAAACTTGTTTTAGCATAGTTTTCTGCTTTTTCATAAAGATTTAAATTCTCGTTTGTTGTTGCATTTGGTTCCATGATATAAGGTTTTATGGTTTGAAAATTTCACTAATTAATGCTTGCGATTAATAGTTAGATTTTACAGTTTTAACATCATCTTTTAGCGTGTTGTAATCTTCTTTAACTTGGTTAAGTTTAGATTTTCCTTCTTCGATAATTTCTTTACCGTTTGAAGTAATCGTGTTTACAATGCCATCAAATTTTGTTTTTAGATTATCACCATAATCTTTTGATTTATCTTTGATTTTTTTTCTTGTGTTTGATCCTTTGTCTGGTGCAAATAAAACACCTATGAATGCTCCCGCCGCTGCGGCTCCTAAAATTCCTAAAATTGTGCTACTAGTTTTCATAATAAATAATTTAATGGATTAATATTTAATAATTTGTTGATTTAATAAATTGTGATTTTTATACTTCGCGACCCTTAATTAGTCGAAGCAATACCGCAATAATGGCAATTACTAACAGAATATGGATAATGCTTCCAAAACTGTAAACAAAGAACCCTAAAGCCCATAGAATTACCAGAATCACTGCGAGGGTATATAATAAGTTTGACATGGTTTTTATTTTAGTGGTTAATAATCAATTTCTTGTTTAGTTTAACTTATAAGAAAGATATAATGAAAGATTGCTGTTTTTTGCGTCTGGAAATGTAAAAGTTGTTCCAGCAACAGTTCTTTCTTTTCCTACAGTTGTTAAACCATAATTGTAACGTAATCCAATGCTGATTGGGTTAAAATCTACTCCTACACCAGCAGAAAGTCCTGCGTCAAATCTTGCTAGATCGTCTGCGTCAATTTCTTCGTCAAAATCAAAAGTCCCATCGCCGCTTACTTTAGAACTTACTAAGTAAGAAGCATAACCACCGGCGTGAATGTTAAAGTTCTTTGTCACATTAACTCGCACTAAAAGTGGAACTTCGATATAATTCAATCTGAATTTTGTACTCCCCGATGCAAAAGCGTTGTTGTATTCTAATTCTGAACCTTTTGTGGTAAATAAAATCTCAGGCTGAATGGCTACGAAGTCTGAAATAGGAAGTGTGGCGTAAACTCCGGCATTAAATCCGTATAAAACATTTTCATCGTCAGCTTCACTTTGATATAAATTCGACATATTGAATCCCCCTTTTACACCGAATTCGGTATTTACATTATTGTCCTGAGCGTGCAGCATTCCGAATGATGCTGTTAAAAAAAGTGTTAAGGCGCATAAAAAATTGGCTTGTAATTTCATAGTAAAAAATTTAGTTAATAGATAGATAATAGGCGTTTATTGATTTTGTTTTTTTATTCTTTCGGTCTCTCTCAAGAGCCTGTATTGTTGTGGCAAAAAGCGGAGAACGAGTTCGAGAATTTCTTTATCGTTTGTTTCCCTAGAGATAGTCTCGAGCAACTCAATCTGGTCACAAATCGCTTCTGTCATAGCGTCTAGATAGATAGTATTAAAATCGTTATTACTTGCATCAATGAGGTTGTACAGGTCTCTTTTGTGCGTAGCATTTATTTCAGTAATGACAATGAGCTTCGATGTGGCCATTTGGGTTATTGCTTCCAGTAATTGACTCTCTTGAACTTCTATTCTTTTGCTTAATTCCTGAACAATAACATCCGAACTTTTTTGTTGTGCAATTTGACTTTTAGAAATAATAGACTTACTTACATTCGCCGTAGATATAAAAAAGAAAACCTCTGTTTCTTCTCTGTCGTTTTTTGCAAAAGCTTGGTTCTTCAAAGTATTTTCAATCGGATTAATTTTTCTGCAAGAGGTGATGCATAGAACTAAAAGGAATGAAAAAAGAACTTTAAAGATTGAAGCTTTTAAGGGGGGAATTGCTTTCATTTTTACTTCCTAAAGTATTACATTACAAAGATGGCAACGAATGAAAGATTTTGCTTTACAGCATAAAAAAGAAACGTTATATAATTCCCATAATGGATTTATATAACGTTTTTTATGTGATTTTTTAATGAAGTTTAATCGGGAAGAAACACAGTAAATACGGAGCCTTTGCCTAAAGTGCTATCGGCAATAATATGACCTTTATGGTTCTCTACAATCTTCTTGCAGATCGCCAATCCGATTCCGGTTCCTGGGTAATCTGTTTTGGAATGAAGTCGCTGAAAAAGAATAAAAATGGTTTCTTTAAATTGAGGGTCAAATCCCATTCCGTTATCTGTAAAAGTGATTTTATGAAATTTCTTTATAGTCTGCTCCAATATTTCTGGATAATCGGCAGAACTTACTTTTTCGCTCGAAATAGAAATTTGCGGTTCAATATCAGGCTCGCTGTATTTTAATGAATTTCCAATTAAATTGATAAAAAGCTGTTCGATCTGATATGGAATAACAGAAAGCTTCGGAAGTTTTCCAATGCGCTGAATTACTGCTTTCTTTTCTTCTATAATTTCAGCCAATTCAGATTCCGCATTGTCCAGAAGTTCATTCAAATTCATTTTAATGAATTCCTTTTTGGTTGTATTGGTTCTTGAAAATAAAAGGAGATCGTCTATTAAAACGCGCATTCTCTTTGCGGAACTTTCTATTTTGGTGATGTAATTTTTCCCACTTTCAGACATAACTTCTTTATCGGCGCTGGAAACTCTCGAAATAAAAGTCTGTATTTTTCTAAGCGGTTCTTGTAAATCGTGACTGGCAACATGGTTGAAAGAAGCTAGTTCTTTGTTGCTTTTTTCCAACTCTTTATTTCTTTCCTGAAGTTCAATATTAAGTAGATGTTCGTCTGTAATGTCGAAATTAATTCCAAGTAAAATTTTACTGCCCTGCTGGTCAGTTACCAGTTTACCGGTTGTTTTAAAATAACGGACTTCAAAATCAGGGCGTACAATTTTATAATACACGAACGGAAGATGTTTCTTTTCTAGAATTCCATCTATTGCTTTGGCAACAGATTCTTTGTCCTCTGGGTGAACATATTTTATGAGTGTAGCTTTGTTTGGTGCAAAAGATCTTGGTTCTAGACCTAATAATCGGAACTGGTTGTCTGAAAAATCAATTTTATCAGAATCCAAATCCCACTGCCAAGTGCTGAATTTTCCAATATTTTCAGATTCAGAAATTAAACCGCTAGAAATAAGAAGTTTTTTATTGAATACTTTCAAACGCTCAAAATCACGGCTAATTTGTCGATAAGCCAATAAAATAAAACTCAAGGCCACCAGAAATAAAGAAATAGAAAATAGCGGACTCAAGGAGATTTCCGAATCGTAAATTTTAAGTCTTTTCTTTAGGAAATCCTTTTCGATGTCATTCATTTCATCTACTTTAAAGCGGATGTTTTCCATTAAAATACGGCCGCCAAACATATGATTGTCCAATTTTCTTTTGTCGTAAGTTTTTGGATCGCTGTATTTTAGGCAATTTTCAAAAGAAACAAAACGCTGGGTAATGAGTTTGAAAAGTTTTTGTAGATTATCCTGCTGTCTCGGATTATCGGCAGTCAATTTTTTTAAGGTAATAAAGGAAGTATTTACCTTGTCTCGGGAATATATGTACGGAGTCAAAAAACGGGCGTTGCGAGTGATGATGTATCCTCGCTGGCCCGTTTCTGCATCTTTAATGGCCGACATTAATCGTTCGAGCTGAATATTGATTTCGTATGTATGCATAACCAGTTTGCTTGATTCGTTCAAGTCCTGGTTATGTTTGTAAGCAATTGAAGAAAGGAATAACAGAATGAAAACTGCGATTACAAAAATAACTCTCAAAGAGTTTGAAGAATTAAAATTTGGTATCCACTTCATTGTTGGAATGCTTTTATTTTAGTCGCAGCAAGAAATTATCACGGTTTAAACCAGAAGTATGATAATGCCAATTTACAGTCACGACTTCATTAATTATTTTTTTTAATGTATTGAAATCGCTTGGTTTTTTGATGTAAATATTGGCGCCTTGAATAAAGGTGTCTTCGATATCTTCTTCCGAAGAAGAAGTAGAGTAGATGGCAATAATTATATCTTTTAGATGCTCCGTTTTTTTGATTTCAATCAAACATTCTTTACCTGTTTTCTTAGGCATGTTTAAATCTAGAAACAAAATATCTGGAAGTTTATTGTCTGTGTTCATTAAATGATCCATAAGCTGCATACCGTCATGAACAAAACTTACATTCGTTTGTATCTTTATTTCTTCAAAAGCATCTTTAAAGAAAAGACGGTCATCTTCATCGTCATCGGCCAATAAAATGTGTAATGCGTTTTTTTGCATTTTAATGTGGTATTTGGGTTTTATTTTAAATTTTCTCTTCGTTTCTTAATAATTCTTTGAAAAGCAGACGGAGTAATTCCTGTTGTATTTTTAAACTGCGTACTCAAATGTGCAACACTTGAATAATTAAGTAAAAAAGCAATTTCGGTCAAACTCATTTCGTTGATAATAATCAGCTGTTTTGCTCTTTCAATTTTCTGTAAAATGATAAAGTTTTCTATAGAAGAATATGTTACTTCTGAGAAAACATTAGATAAATATCCGTAACTGTGGTTTAGCTTTTCTGCCAAAAATACAGAACTTTTGTAATTATTGTTGTCATCCATAAATACAAGTTCGATAATTGCATCTTTTATTTTTTGAACAAGTACGCTTTTTTGATTTTCAACTACTTCAAAACCGCACGGAGCCAATTTAGTTTTTAAATTCTCCAATGCTTCGGCATCAAGATTGTCTTCAATCTCAATTTCTCCAAAACCCAGAGTCGTAAAATTTATATTGTTTTGTTCCAGATTTTGTTTTAAATAAAGAGAGCAAATAGTATTAATGTCGAACTTTATAAATAGTTTCATTTTATAGAAATTTGGTTAAAGATACTTATTTTATTTTGTGTTTTTGCTTTTAAATGGCACAGAATTACGTCAAAATACGATTTTAAAATAAAATTTTCAAAAAAATACCGTCTAATATTTTTTACTAGACGGTATTTCCCCGGTTGAGTTTCAGGGATTTACAAATCTGACAAAATTTGATGAAATTCCTCTTTTGTTTTTCCCAGTTTTTGCTGAAGTCTTCCGTACATTTCGTCTTCTTTTCCTTCAGCAAACATCAAATCGTCATCTGTTAACTCAGCATATTTTTGCTTTAGTTTTCCTTTCAACTCGTTCCAGTTTCCTTTTATTTCGGTGGTATTCATGATATCTCTTTTTTAAAGTTTTTTATTGTATTGTAAAATTGCAAATTTTAAATCGGCTTCGTGTTACATTTATCTTTCCGACTGTTGTATAATTTTCATTTTAAAATGAGAATTGAAAACAATTATCAATTGATAATTATTAATTATGCCTGATAACGTCTTAAAATCCATGCCATTTTTTCGTGTTCTTGCAATAATCCCGTTACAAAATCGGCTGAGCCTGCATCGTTGGTTTCATTTTCAAATACCGGAATGTAATTTCTGAATTCTGTTACAAGCTGTTCGTGATTTTCTAAAAGTTCAGATAACATGTCTTTTTGTGAAGCGTATTCTTTCGGCGATTCTTTTAAGGTCGAATTATCAATAAACTCTTTCATGGTCCCAATTGTTTTTTCTCCCAGCTGATTAATTCGTTCTGCAACTTCATCGATTTGAGCTTCAAGAATTCTATATTGTTCTTCAAATAATTTATGCAGTTCCATAAAACTGTTTCCAGAAATGTTCCAATGAAATTTTCTTGTTTTTACATACAAAGTCATTTCGTTTGATAAAATCGTAGCCAGTATAGAAGCGCTCTTTTTTAAGTTCTTTGGTGTAATTCCGATATTTGGGCTCATAATTGTCTTTTTAATGGTTTATTTCAAAATTACTTTTGATTCTAATTTTTCCATTACACAATTTTCAGTAGATGTTATAGGAATTCAATGTTAATTAGATAATTATATAATTTGGTAATTAGAAAATTGGATAATCAGACAATTACAAGAGTTGTTAACCTGAAACTTGAAACCTGAAACCTCAAACTAATAATATTATTTGTAATTTTGCCGCACAAGTAAAACATACTATGACAACACAACAACTACACGAACAAATTCTTCAAAAAAAATCATTTTTATGCGTTGGATTAGATCCGGATCTAACTAAAATACCAGCACATTTATTAGAAACCGAAGATCCTATTTTCGAATTTAATAAAGCAATTATTGATGCTACACACGATCTGACTGTAGGCTATAAACCAAACACAGCTTTTTTTGAGGCGTACGGAATAAAAGGATGGATGTCTTTGCAAAAAACGATTAATTACATCAACGAAAATTTTCCCGAGATTTTTACAATTGCAGATGCAAAACGCGGTGATATTGGGAATACTTCAAGCATGTATGCAAAAGCTTTTTTTGAAGATTTGAATTTTGACAGTGTAACGGTTGCTCCTTATATGGGAAAAGATTCTGTAGAGCCTTTTCTTGCTTTCGAAAATAAACATACGATTATGCTGGCTTTGACTTCAAATGAAGGAGCTTTCGATTTTCAGACTCTAAACACAAACGGAAAGGAATTGTACAAACAAGTTCTGGAAACTTCTAAAACTTGGAAGAATAGCGAAAACCTAATGTACGTTGTGGGTGCAACCAAAGCAGAATATTTTACCGAAATTAGAAAAATTGTTCCAGACAGTTTCTTGCTGGTTCCAGGAATTGGCGCTCAAGGCGGAAGCTTATCTGAAGTTTGCAAATATGGAATGAATGATAAAGTTGGTCTTTTGGTAAATTCGGCAAGAGCGATTATCTATGCTTCAAAAGGAACCGATTTTGCTGAAAAAGCTAGAGAAGAAGCATTGTCAGTTCAAAAAGAAATGGCAGAGATTATTCGTTTAAAGTTTCAGGTTTAAAGTTTCAAGTTGACTTTGAGCTTAATTCTAACGCAAAGTGCGCTAAGTTTTTTCGCAAAGTTCGCGAAGACTTATAATTTTTGAATGAAAGTTTTTTAAGTTCTCAAAGCTTAGATAAATAAAACTTACATCCTTCTTAGAGAACTTAAAAAACTTTTACAGCGTTATATGTAATTTCTTTGTGTACTTTGCGAAAAAACTTAGCGCACTTTGCGTTAAATTCCACATTCCAATAAACTTGAAACATGAAACAAATAAAAGATCAGCTTGGCACTGTTCATTCTTTTGAAACAGCTCCAAAGCGTATTATTTCGCTAGTTCCTTCGCAAACTGAATTATTATACGATTTAGGTTTGGAAGAAAAAATTATCGGAATTACGAAGTTTTGCGTTCATCCGTTTCATTTTAAATCTACCAAGAAGATTATTGGCGGAACGAAGAAAATTCACTTCGAAAAAATAAAGCTCTTAGAGCCAGATATTATTATCTGCAACAAAGAAGAAAACACGCTTGAGATCGTAGAACAGTTAAGCGCAATTTGTCCAGTTTGGGTTACGAATATTGTTTCTATTGAAGATAATTTCCAGATGATTTCAGATTTCGGACAATTATTCAATTGCAGAACCGAAGCACAGAAATGGAACAACAAATTGACTTTCGCTTTAAGCGATTTTAAAAATTATATAAAGGATATAAAAGAAAAGAAAGCGGCCTATTTTATTTGGAAAAATCCATATATGGTAGCTGGAAAAGATACTTATATCAATGAGTTGCTAAAACTTAATCATTTTAAAAACATCTACGAAGACAAAGGACGTTATCCTGAAATCGAATTAAAGAAAATGCGTTTAGAAGGTGATCCTGATATTGTTTTCCTTTCGTCAGAACCTTACCCTTTCAAAGAAGAAGATGCTTTCGAAATAGGAAGGTTTACGCATCATGCCAAAACTATTTTTGTTGACGGAGAAATGTTCTCTTGGCACGGCAGCAGATTGCTAAAAGCATTTTCGTATTTTAAATTACTGCACGAAAGACTTAAGAATTAAATTCCAATATTTTAAAATTCCAAATTCCAAATTTCCAGTTTCGTTAAATTGGGATTTGGAATTTTTTATTTGGAATTTAGTCAAAAAAATAATGCCGACATCTCGAAGACGTCGGCATCTATTTAACTAACCAAAACCAAAATAATAAATAACCAGTTTATTACATTACAAATGTCCGACATAAATCAAACTGATGCTGTTAAGGTCTTGTTATTACTTTGTTGGATATAAGTTAATGTTGAAATATTTTCAAAAATCCAATTTTTTTTAAATCCCAAATTCCAAATTTCCAGTTTCGTAAAATTGGAATTTGGGATTTTTTTTATTGGGATTTAATACAAAAAAGAATGCCGGCATCTCGAAGAAGCCGGCATCATTTAACTAACCAAAACCAAAATAATAAATAACCAGTTTATTACATTACAAATGTCCGACATATATCAATTTTATGCTGTTAAGGTTTTGTTATTACTTTGTTGGTCATAAGTTAAGATTTGAAAAATGGCTGTTTTGAGCTTTCTGCAACATAAGATAATTTTTTATTATTAAAATATAATAACAATCAATTTTACTTATGAATATACTAAGGATAAGTTTGTATATTTGATAAAATGTTAAAAATCAGCAATATGGAATCAAACAAAAAATTAACAACTGCAACCGGAACTCCCGTTCCAGACAATCAAAACATTCAAACAGCTGGACCTCGAGGACCTGTTTTATTACAAGATTTTTGGTTTTTAGAAAAGATGGCACATTTTGACCGAGAAGTAATTCCGGAAAGAAGAATGCATGCCAAAGGTTCTGGAGCCTACGGAACTTTTACTGTTACACACGATATTACCAAATATTCTAAAGCAGATTTGTTTTCTGAAATTGGTAAAAAGACAGAAATGTTTGTTCGTTTTTCGACTGTTGCAGGAGAAAGAGGCGCTGCTGACGCCGAAAGAGACATTCGTGGTTTTGCCATGAAATTTTATACAAATGAAGGAAATTGGGACTTGGTAGGAAATAATACTCCTGTTTTCTTTTTCCGTGACCCGATGAAATTTCCTGATTTGAACCACGCTGTAAAACGTGATCCAAAAACCAATTTAAGAAGTGCTGATAATAATTGGGATTTTTGGACTTTATTGCCAGAAGCTCTCCATCAAGTTACAATTGTAATGAGCGACCGCGGAATTCCGAGATCATATAGAGAAATGCACGGTTTCGGAAGCCATACTTTTAGCTTTATCAATGCACAAAACGAAAGACATTGGGTAAAATTCCATTTGGTTTCGCAACAAGGAATCGAAAATTTATCTGATGAAGAAGCTGCTAAGTTAGTAGGAGGAGACAGAGAAAGCCATCAGAGAGACTTGTTTAATGCAATTGAAGAAGGGAATTTCCCGAAATGGAAAATGTTTGTTCAAATCATGTCAGAAGAGCAGGCTAGAACTTATCGTTTTCATCCGTTCGATTTAACGAAAGTTTGGTTGAAAGGAGATTTTCCGCTAATTCCAGTCGGAGAATTCGAATTGAACAAAAATCCAGAAAATTATTTTGCCGAAGTAGAGCAGGCTGCCTTTAATCCAGCTCACGTAGTTCCAGGAATTGGTTTCTCTCCAGATAAAATGCTTCAAGGGCGTTTGTTTTCTTATGGAGATGCACACCGTTATCGTTTAGGAGTAAACAATTACCAGATTCCAGTAAATGCTTCTAGATGCCCGTATAATAGTTTTCATAGGGACGGAGCAATGCGTGTAGACGGAAATTATGGAGGAAGAAAACACTACGAGCCAAATAGCTTTGGCGAATGGCAAGAACAGCCAGAAGTAAAAGAACCGCCATTGGCAATTTATGGCGATGCTTATGCTCATAATTTTAGAGAAGACGATAATGATTATTTCACTCAGCCAGGACTTTTATTCAATTTATTGACAGAGGAAAAAAAACAGCTTTTGTTTAAAAACACAGCTGCACAAGTAGGAGGAGCGCAGAAGTTTATTCAAGTCCGTCACATTAGAAATTGCTATCAAGCCGATCCAGCGTATGGCGCAGGCGTAGCAAACGCCCTAGGAATGACAATGGATGAGGTAAATGCTTTTGATGATCCTAGATTAGCTATTAAAGCGAGATAAGTTTCTGAGTTACTAAGATGCTAAGGTTCTAAGTTGCTAGCTTTTGAACTTATTATAAAAGAAAACCCGACAGGTAAAAAACTGTCGGGTTTATTATTTAACGCAAAGATTATAAACTTAGAACCTTAGTAGCTTAGCATCTTAGAACCTTTTAAAAAACTTAAGAAAAAACCACCGTCTTATTGCTATAAACCATTGTTTTTCTTTCGGCGTGCAGTTTTATGGCTCTTGCTAAAACGATTCGTTCCAAGTCACGGCCTTTCATGATAAAATCTTCTACAGAGTGAATATGAGAAACTCTGGCAATATCTTGTTCGATAATCGGACCTTCGTCTAATTCTTCGGTAACATAATGGCTTGTTGCGCCAATAATTTTAACACCGCGTTTAAAAGCCGAATGATACGGTTTTGCACCTGGGAAAGCAGGTAAGAACGAATGGTGGATATTGATGATTTTATTTTCGTAAAGCGAAATCACTTTTGGAGTCACAATCTGCATGTAGCGTGCCAAAACAATAAAATTGATCTGATACCTTTTCAAAAGTTCAATTTGTCTTGCTTCGCCTTCTTCTTTGTTGTCTTTTGTAAAAGGAACGTAGTGAAACGGAATATCAAAACGTTCTGCAATTGATCGCAAATCGTTATGATTGCTTATAATCATCGGAATCTCCACACCCAATTCATCTGCACTGTAACGCCCTAAAATGTCAAACAGACAGTGATCATATTTAGAAACAAACAAAGCCATTTTGGGCTTTTGCTCCTGATTGTACAAATCCCAAGACATATCAAAGTCAGCAGCAATTGTTTTGCTGAACTCTTCTTTTATCTTTTCAATATTACTGCCTTGATTGGTGAATTCGCATTCTAAACGCATAAAAAACACATTTTGCTCCACATCAACATGCTGGTCGATGTACGTAATGTTTCCTTCTACCTTGGCAATAAAAGTAGTCACTGCAGCGATAATTCCTTTTTGGTCTTTACAATGAATGAGTATGGTAATTTTTTGCATTTTGGTCTTTTTTTTTGGTTAGTAACAAAGTTGCAAAGGTTCAAAGGTTCAAAGTTAGCTTTGTACCTTTGTAACTCTGTCTCTTTGCATCTTTATGAAAACTATTTTCCATCCTGCATTGCAAAAACCTTTTGCAATAAAGGTGTTGTTCTCGCAGAGATGTTGTTTCTGATATCTTTTTCTTCAACAGCAATCATTTTAAAAACACCAGACAAAGCCTGATTGGTTGTATAGTCAGTCAAATCTGGGTTTACTTTTTTTACTAACGGAATAGTGTTGTATTTTGTTATAATTTTTGTCCAAACAGCATCGGCTCCTACTTTTTCAAAAGAACTTTTAATTACTGGATTAAATTTGGCATATAATGCAGTTGTTGTACTGCCTTGTAAATAATTGGTTGCGGCGTTATCACTTCCTAAAAGAATATTTTTAGCATCTGTAAAAGTCATGTTTTTTACTGCTGTCACAAAAATTGGAGTTGCTTCTTTTACAGCATCTTCCGCAGCGCGGTTCAGCATTTTGATTCCTTCATCTGCAAGAGAACTTAAACCTACTTTACGTAAAGTTGCATCTACCTTTTGTAATTCTTCGGGCATTAAAATTTTTACAGCTTCGTTTTTATAAAAACCATCTACAGCGGTTAATTTACTGACTTGTTGTGTAATTCCTTTATTTAAAGCTTCTTTTAATCCAGAAGCAATGTCAACAGTTCCTGTGCCTGGAATCTGAGATGCGATTTGAGGTAACTGATTTAATGTTTGTTGTACCTGTGCGCAAGAAGTAAGCGAAAATGTAACGGCTAATAGTAAAATCTTTTTCATTATGGGGTTTTAATTAAGTTTCAAAAATACTACTTATTCAAAAACAACGCCACAATTTTATTTTAAGCAAACTAACATTTTGTTGTAAACTTAACATAAGGAAAATTAACGTCTCAAAAATTATGGCCAAGACATTCGAATATTAAATTCCCAGTAGGTTTTACTCGAAATGTAAGTAGGTTTTTGCTGTACGATTGGTATATTATTGGCATTAAAGTACCTAACGCGAATGATTTTTTCACTGGAGTCATCTTTCATATTGATGTTTCCTTCGGCATTATCGATTAGTTTCTTTTTTTTCAGATACAAGTCTGGTTTTTCAATTGTATATTCTGTGGCAGCTTCTCCATTTAGCTTTAAAAGACATCCAATTAAATTTCCATTCTTATCAAATGATTCAATTCTTTTTAGAAAATCGTTTTCATAATAATACATTTCAAAAGCGATACTGCAAGATCCTTGTTGAAGTTTATTATTATGCAGTCGGAAGCGAAGTATCTGATTTTTAGCATTTGTAAATTCAACATAACCGTCTCCATTTGCGTCAATATTCTTAATCAATATTTTCGAAGGTTCTGAAAATTGTTTTATTTGATTGGTGTACTTTCTATAATTATCGGCTGATTGCGCAAAAGACGAGATGCAAAGAAAAAGGCCAAAGAATAGGCTAAAAAAAGATTTCATTTTATAAATTTTATTTGATCAAATCTATTTTTATTTCTTCAATAAATCTATTTTTTCATCTGTATTTTCAATGTAAACTGACATTTCGCTGTATTTCCATTTGCCTCTTTTTTCGCCTACTACAAATAAAGTTCCTTTGCCTTTTGGTCCTTTTATCGGAACTTGTACATCGCAAGTGCGTACATCATTAGTCGAAGTAACATTTCCAGAAACCATCCCGTCTGTTTCTATAGGAGATCCAAGTTTTTCAACTACGAGTTTATTATTTTGTACAGCCGTCATTGATTCTTTATAAGCGTCAGAATCTTTTATTATCGAAGTAACTTCATAAAAAATCCCGCCAATAAATAAGCCAAATAATATTAAAAGAGTTAAACATCCGCTAGGAATAAGCCATTTCCAGTTTCGGTTTAGCCAGCTTTTTCTTTGTATTAACTCATTTGAATCTTCCATAGATCGTTTTTTTAGTTTAAAAAGATAAAGCTAAAATAAGAATAAATTTCATT
>RCUH01001407.1_pt1 | contig 17899 bp, 15 predicted proteins | sample 2166191 | NCBI WGS metagenome assembly RCUH01 (sample SAMN09932848, study PRJNA488358) | compost metagenome | feature: garden; material: soil; isolation source: compost soil in an enriched community after 214 h of incubation | place: Germany: Experimental Botanical Garden Goettingen | collected...
GCACTATCCTGAAAATAACACCATACAACGCACCGGAGTAGTGGTTGTATAAGTATTTGAAACCTGTTTCGCTCTTTTTTCTGAGCAGTTCCAAAAGTTCATCCTCGGAATAGGTTGTTTTGATAATCTGTTATTTTCAATCCAAATATAGAAAAATTATACCAATAATGATTTATTATTTAATTTTCTCGATTTTTTTTATCAATGTCACATTATTTTAAGAAATTTTGGGCGCCTTTATCCGCCCTCCACTCCCAATCTTTTTTGCTCCACCATTTCATTTAAGTTGAACTGTATCATGATGCAAAAAAGGATTTCCGTTCAGGTCGGGGCGCGCTTCGCAGAGGTGGAACATTTCATTTCCAATTTACCTTTCCTGAAAATTTGAAATTAAAAACCAATTTTTCTTTTGTCTCGTAAGTAATTATAAATATTTACGACAATGAAAAAGCTTAAAAAAATATTCCTCGTCGGTTCCGTCGCTTTGATGCACGGCAACATCTCGGCACAGTCTGGAAACTTCAAAACCAAAAATCCATATTACTCAAAAACCGAAACATCAAAACTGAAGGTGAGCAACGCAGAGTGGAAAAAGATTTTGAAACCAGAACTATATCAAGTTGCAAGAGAAGCGGCAACAGAAACAGCATTCACAGGAAAGTTTTATAAGTTTGACCAAAAGGGAACATACTTCTGCGCCGTTTGTGGCAATGCGTTATTCCTTTCCACTTCCAAATTTGCGACAACTTGTGGCTGGCCATCTTTCTACGAGCCAATTCGGAAAACCAGTGTGATCTACAAGAAAGATGCTTCTCATAATATGGAAAGAACAGAAGTGCTTTGCGGAAGATGCGATTCTCACCTTGGTCATATCTTCGAAGATGGGCCTGCGCCAACCGGAAAAAGATTCTGTATGAATTCGGTTTGCTTAGATTTTGTTCCAATTGCTAAAAAATAATAGACTGATTATTAGTGATTTAAAATAAATATTCAATTATTTCAATCCAAAAGTAAACTTTAATCGTAACTGCATTTAACACACAAAATATTAATATTAAAAAAATCAAAAAATGAACTCAAGAACAAAAATCGCAGCTTTCGGAATGATCGCGTTATCATTCGCATTCAGTGGAAATGTAGCTGCACAAGCAATGAAAGAAAAAACGGTAATGGTAGGCGGTGCGGCGATGTACCCTTCTAAAAATATTGTAGAAAATGCAATGAACTCCAAAGATCACACAACACTTGTGACTGCAGTGAAAGCGGCAGGATTGGTAGAAACATTGCAAGGGAAAGGACCTTTCACGGTTTTAGCACCAACAAACGAAGCTTTCGCAAAACTTCCGGCAGGAACTGTTGAAAGTCTTGTGAAACCGGAAAACAAATCCACATTGACCAAAGTTTTGACTTACCATGTTTTAGCAGGAAAATACAATGCAAAACAAATCTGGGCAGCGGTAAGAGCCGGCAACGGAAAAGCAGCAATGAAAACTGTAGAAGGTGAAGAAGTGACTTTCTGGACAAAAGGAAATGACCTTTATGTTAAAGACGCAAAAGGAACAAGCGCGAAAGTGACAATAGCAGACGTAAACCAATCCAACGGCGTAATCCACGTGATTGATACAGTTCTGATGCCTTAATAATGACTGAAACCAGCATGAATAAAATGCTGGTTTTATTTTTTTTAAAACCAAACTTTAAAAATAATATTATGAAAAAAACAATCAGCGTGTCCAGTGGCTCAGCTACTTTGGATACCAACAGAAGAAACTTTTTGAAACTCAGTGGCGTTGGACTTGCGTTGGCAGGACTTGCATTGGTGGGTTGTAATGACGATGATGATTTCACAATCATTGACAACGGCGTTTTTGATCTAGGAAAAGGCGACGTAGGTGTTTTGAATTATGCTTATGCACTTGAGCAACTGGAGGCAGATTTCTACAGCAAAGTAGTTAACAGCTTCTATACAGGAGTTTCGGAGGCTGAAAGAACAATTCTTACAGATTTGTATCACCATGAGGTAATCCACAGAGATTTCTTCAAAGCGGCAATTGGTGGAGCGGCCCCGAACAGTATTCTGCCAACTTTGGAATTCCAATATCCTAACGTGGATTTTAAAAGTAGAACTTCTGTACTTGCAACTGCGAAAGCATTAGAAGACACGGGAGTTGCAGCTTACAATGGCGCAGGGAAATATATTACAAATCCAGATTATCTTGTTCTTGCAGGAAAAATTGTTTCAGTAGAAGCAAGACACGCCGCTGCGATTCGTGATTTGATCAATCCAAAATCAGCAGATTTCTCTGGTGATGATGTGATCAATGCGATGGGATTGGATCTTGCAAAAGAACCGAAAGATATCGTGACTGCTGCAGGAGGCTTCATCAAAACGCCATTCACTTGGAAAGAGAGAGGTATTTAATTCGTTATTAATTTCAAAAATTTACTATTATGAACATTCTTAAGATATTAGACAAGCTCTCTGATGACAAATTCTTCACAGGAGAAGCTTCAAGATTACAAACATTAACTGGCATTGCTGACTTCGGTAAAAAAGCAGCCGTTGCATCTGTTCCACTTGGATTGGGCGTATTGATGTCAACACCAGCTCATGCAGAAACTACAACTTCAAGCGCTGCTGCATTCAAAACACCATTGACGGACGCTTTGCAATTGGCACTTACATTAGAATATTTGGAAGATGAGTATTATAGAATCGGTTTGTCAACTGCTGGACTTATTCCCAATGCTGACAGAACGGTTTTCTCTCAAATTTCAAAACACGAAACGGCACACGTAGCTTTTCTTAGAAGCACTTTGACGGCTTTAGGAACTGCACCTGCCACAAAACCAACTTTTGATTTTACGGCAAAAGGAAACTTCTCTCCGTTTACAGATTACCAACAATTTATGATTTTGGCGCAAGCTTTTGAGGATACAGGCGTAAGAGCCTACAAAGGACAAGCTGGAAACGTAATGTCCAACAAAGATGTTTTGACAGCAGCACTTCAGATTCACTCGGTTGAGGCAAGACACGCTTCGCAAGTTAGAAGAATGAGAGCTCAAAAAGGTTGGATAGAATTGGCAAATGGCGGTAATATGCCAGCCGCAACAAATCCAGTGTACGCAGGAGAAGGTGTTACGAACCAAGCAGGTTTCAACACAGCGACAGCATTTGGACCAGAAGCAGGTTCTGCAGCTTATGACGAAGTAATGAGTGGTAGCGATGCTGCTACGATTGCTGGATTATTCATTGCATAAATTATACATAGGTGGTGATAGGTGATTGATCCTTTTCCTTAAGTGGGAAAGGATTTTTTTTGTTTAAGTTATGATGAAAGCCAATTTAATTAAATAAAAAAAAGGATCAACAAAAATATTGATCCTTTATAAATAGGTGACCTTAGACTTTAAGGAATTATTTTTTCTTCTTTTAATTTTATGAATAAATCTTTAAAAGAATCCAACGTACTTTGATAAGATGTGAATCCAAGTTTTCTGCTATTCGCCATATCAGTCATCACCTCAATTGGTCTTCCAAGATCCAGATCTGTATGCCAAGCCGAAGCGATTTTTGTTAGATTGTTTTCTTTAAGATTGTACTTTTCTGAAATATTCTCCCAAAGTTCCTGATCATTTTGAAGTTCCCTTTCCAAAGGTCTGATATTATTGTCAAAACCTTCAAATTCGATTTGAAAGTGATCTGCAATTTTCTCCCAAAGCCACTTCCATCGGAAGATATCTCCGTTTGTAATATTGAAAGCTTGGTTTTTTGCTTCTTCGGTTGTGGAAGCCCAAATCAATTGTTTGGCTAAGATTCTGGCGTCTGTGACATCAGACAAGCCATTCCATTGTGCAGAAGATCCTGGGAAGATAAATTTCCTGCCAGTTTCTTTGCAAATACTTGCATAGATTGCTAATGTGGTTCCCATATTCATCAGATTTCCAACTGCATATCCAATGACAGTGTGTGGTCTGTGAATGCTCCAAGTGAAGTGGTCTCTTTCTGAAGCTTCATAAACGGCGTCTTCCTGAGCATAATAGAAATTCGGGTATTCCAATCTTGGTTGCTCTTCGCGAAGTGGTGTTTCTGGTAAAGATACCGATTTCGCATAAGCTTCGAATGGCCCAAGATAATGCTTCAATCCTGTAACCAAAGCCACGTGTTGAACAGATTTTTTAGGAGAAATAACCTTCAAAAGATTTCTGATTAAGGCGCTGTTGACCTTGATGTTTTCTTCCTCGGTATCATTTCGCATCCAAGTCGTAAAAAATATGTGGGTTGGAGAGATGTTTTCCAATGCGACTTTAAGATTTTCTTCATCCAATAAATCCGCTTTTATCGGAATCAATCCTGATATATTTGAATTGGGATTTCTTGCCAATCCGTATGTTGTCCAACCGTTGTTGACCAATTCCTGAGCAAGATTGCTTCCCGTAATTCCGGTGGCTCCAACTACTAATGCAATATTTTCCATAATTAAATTATTTGATTACAAAGTTAAAGACCTTAAACTCGAAAAAACTTGATGTAGGTCATCAGTTTAGTCTAATCCAAATGTTATTGATGTGAAATCTTTTTCCTTATTCTGCTAATGGTTTCGGGACTTAAACCAAGATAAGACGCTATTAAGGCGTGAGAAAGTTTCTGGGTTATTTTAGGATGACTTTCCACCAACTGCAGGTATTTTTCTTCTGCCGTGAAATTATTAGATATGATCAATCTGTAGTCCTTTGTGACCAAACTATTTTGATAAAGAATCCTAAAATAGCGATCCATTATTGGAATTTGTAAAGTCAATTTTTCGTAATTCTCACGGCTAATTAATAACAATTCTGAATCTTCAATTGCATCAATATTAAGGAAGGCTTTTTCTTGATTAAGGAAACTATTGAAATCCGAAATCCACCAACCTTCGAAAGCAAAAAGATTGATTCGTTGATTTCCTTTTTCGTCCAGAATATAAGATTTAAGAATGCCTTTGCTTACGAACGTCAGGTTTTTGCAAATCTCCCCTTCTTGTAGCAGACATTCCTTTTTATTAAGTTTTTGATGGATGAAAAATGATTTTAGCAATTCAATCTGATTTTCATCAATGTCAACTTTTTCTCGAATATGTGATATTAAAACATCGAACATAAGATTGCTTTTCTCTGTAAAGATATTGTTTTATTAATGAGCTATCTTATCGGCAATGATTCCCTTTTTATTGATTTGAATCAAAACGTGGTAACAAAAAATTAAAATAATTAAACATTTGAAGTTACCACGCAATGAACAAAAATTCAACTTATTAAAAGTTTAGAAATTATATTTAACATTGAAACCTGTGAAGAAATAGGCTTTGTTAGGTCCAGGATTGACATCCGTAAATGAGTTGCCATTGTATTGATTGTCGTTGTCCGAATCATTGATGCTGTTTCCGTAGAATAAAAATGTATAGTTGATCTGGTTCGTCAAATTGTCACCCATTACAAATAGATCAACATCAAATTTATTAAAGCTGTGCTTATATCCAATTTTGGAGTTTAACAATCCAAAGCTATTCACTTTGTTCTCATTAGCGAAATCCGAATAGACACTTCCCATATAACTGTAAGTATTTTGCCAGTACAATCCAATTTTGGTGTCAAAATCCAGACCTAATGAAATCTTGGTTTTTGGAACACCAACTACGTTATTATTGGTATAGTCCGCATTGGGTACAGAAGCCAAATACGTTTTAAAGTTTGAATATTTGAAATCGTTATAGGTGTAACTCACAAAAGGCTGAATCTTACTTACAAAAGAACTTTTTGGTGCATAAACATAACCGACGCTCATTTCCAATCCTTTATTTTCCTGATCTCCAGTATTTGCCCAATAACTGTACGGTGTAAGCTCTGCATTTGGGATGACGCCTCTTAGTTGAGTCAGTTTGTCTTTCACATTGATGCTGAATAATGAAAACTGATAATCTATTGCGGTATTGGCCAAAAGACCTTGTACACTGAAATCCCACATCTTTGCTTTTTCAGAAATCAAGTCGTTGTTGGTCTGATTTAGCCCAGTGATAAATGACGTTGCTGATGTTGGCGCATTATAACCTTCGCTGTAACTAAGGTTGAAAATTTGGTTTTGCCACGTTTTTTGAAGGGCAAAATGGGGCGTTGCTACCGCTTTGAATTTTTTATCAAACGACAAGTTTTTATTGTAACGATCTACGCCTCCAATAATAAATAGTCCTGGTAGGGCTAACATATCGTTTCTTGTGTAACTAATTTCATTGATGCTAAGTCCTGCTAAAAACATCAATCCCCACGGTTTGTAGGTCAACTTTTCTACGGCGAAATAATTGTTTTGATTATTGATATTTTTGAAATAGGAACCATCATACAAAGGTCTTAATATAGGTTCTTCATTGATACTTACGCTTTTGAAACGGTAATTGGTGATCAAAGATCTGGACTGTTGAAGTTCAATCCCAAATTCTGTTTGACTTTTGAAGTTTTCCCAGTCTTTGGAGTAATTGAAAACGGATCTCAGTCCGTAATTGGGTGCGGAGTAGGTTTCGTAGGCGCCTGCTGCAATTCTGTCGCTCGTGGTTCCTGTGTAGAAAACAGTGGTGTTGTTGCTGAGGTTTTTACTAATGTTCCAAATATGGCCTAGTCCAACGCGAGTTGTAATGAATTTGGTTTTTGCGCCTCTCCTGATGTATGCTTGATTACCATTGTCTATACCATTATAATAATCCTCAAAAGAAATCTGCCCAGAAACTTGCTCCAATGAATTGCCGTGCGATGCTAGTAAAGTTAATTTTTGTTTTTGATTAAGCTTTACCTCACCGTTGACATTCAAAAAATTCTTGATGCTTTTCCCGTGTGGCCTATATCCATCTGTTCCAATGTGTCCATAATTAGCTGTAATAGAATGATTGTCACCTACATCGGTAACTGACGTTGAGGTTTGGAATAATCCGAAAGAACCCGTCATAAATTCTTCTGAAATAAAAGTGCCTTTCTTAGTAGCAGGTCTGCTATACAACCTGACAGCACCACCAGAACCACCTCCATATAATGTGGCTGCTGGTCCTTTTACGACTTCTATATTATTAATAAATCCAAAATTAACATCATCCAAAATTGTGATGCCATCTGCATTGGTCAAAGGAATGTTGTTCCAATACATTTTAATTCCCCAGTTATTAAACTTCTGGTCATTACCGTAACCTCTGACAACAATTCTTTGTCCACCAAAAATAGTTCTCTTCTCCACCTGAACTCCAGCTATGGTACTAAGACTTTGCTCAATCAAGTTGGGATTGTTTCTGTTTAGTTCATATTCCGAAAGTGTTTCTGTGGATTGTGCGTGTCTTCTGAATTCATCTCGTTCCTTGTTGACTTTTGAACGAGCGTGTATTTTTACTTCCTCAATATCGCCTTCATTTTCTTGGGCATTTGTCATTATTATAGCAAATAAAGACAGGACGATAAGATAGTTTTTTTTCATATTTTTAATGTATAAAACAAAAAAAGGTAGAGTGCGAAATACACTCTACTTTTTTATTATTTAGTAATTGATTTTTATTTTCTTATGATAGCGTAGGAATAAATAATATTACCATTTTGTACTACTTTCAAAATGTAGTTGCCTTTCACGAGGTTTCCAATGTTAAATTCTTCTTCAGATTTTACATCATTCTTGCTGAATACCAATTTTCCTGAAACATCAAAGACCTCAACATTTGCAACGCTGGATACTTTCGTGTCAAATTTCACTTTGATTGGACCTCTCGTTGGGTTTGGATAGACTCTATTATTGAAAATTTTATGATCTACTTCATTATTCGCCAAATCAATATCATCTATTCTGGTCGTAAAAGCTCCTCTGCCGTAAGTTACCGCTAGGATTGTTTTGTCAGATGGTCTGTAATCGAAATGAGTCACTTTGAATTTCCCTAAACCATTAGAATACAATGCCCACGTTGGCGATGATGATTGAAAGTTAGATGTTCCCCAAACTCCAAAATTGGTTCCCAAGATCACTTCATTATTATCCTCTGGATTCATCAGTATAGCCTTCACAGGAATGTTGGGAAGATTTCCTTCTTTAGAAATCCAGCTGGTTCCACCATTGGTAGTGTAATAAACACTTGTCACATTGAAATTTGAAACTGTAACCATAATTTCACTTTCCGAAGCACCTAATTTGATGTCAGAGATATTTCCGACGAAATTAAAATTGATCAAAGTCGTGACTGGTGTAGTGTCAGCATTTGTAACTTTATATAGTTTTCCGGTGCTAAGACCGATAAAGAGAGTAGAGCTGGTTGTCGTATATGGTGAAACATATATTCTGGAAATGTTTTCACCAGACGTCACATTTGCAATGGTCAATTGACTCACGGGAAGAGATATTGGATTCGATGCTAACCCTGTCACTCGGTTTAGTCTCACAGTTGATGTCCCATTGTTATTTGCATTAGTGTATGCAATATCTAAATTTCGGTCGATTGCCAATGGATTGATAAACTGACCTGCAGATCTAAAACCCGAATTTTGTATAAGATAATATCCACCTTGTGGTGTAAATAAGATATGCTGATTATAGACGTATGATGCGATGAGGTATTTATCATCATCATCAAAAGCAGTGTATGCACCATCACCTCCATAAACTTCAGTATCATCATAGAAACCATTATTCAGAACAGCTCCAAAAAGTCGTTGGGTTCCATTGTCCTGTGCTCCGAGAATCATATCTTCATTTGCATAAGTAGCAGTTGGATTCAAAGTGCCGTGATAAAATTGAGTGATATTAAATCTATTATTCCTCATCTGAACCGCATTGGCTCCTGTTAAGCTATTTTTGTTTGATGCAAAGAAAATACCACCATCATTACCAAGTACGAATTGACTTGGATCCTTAGGATTGAAAACCAAGGCATGTTGATCAGCATGTACAATTGGGATGTTTGCGGATGCTAGTGCATTATTATTGGACCATTTAGAATATTGAGTCCAAGTAGCGCCGCCATTAATTGATTTGTAAGAATCTATGCCACCAACATAAAGAATGTCATCGTCCTGTGGATCAGTCTCAATAACCAAGTCGTAAAATGCCTGACCTCTGGTAAAGTCATTGGCTGGTTGTCCAGTATCAATAGGTCTTGGCAAAGTAATGCCCGAACCACTGACGTTGGTGGAAATCCAAGTGCTTCCGCCATCCACGGTTTTTATGATTCTAAGGGGTTCCGATGTTGGACCTTGCATCAGAGCATAGGCTTTCAATGGGTTGGTTTCAGAAACTTCTACCATCACTCGCGATCCATCGGCCCCCACATTGTAAACTTCTGTAAAAGTAGCACCGTAATTATTAGATTTGAAAATCCTTCCTCCAGATGTAGAGTTACTAAATCTACTGCCTCTTGTAGAAACCCAAATAGAATTATCTGCTCCAACCTCGATATCTTGAATGTCATATCCAATACCAGAAGTCCATTCTAGATTGGTCAATTTTGTGAAACTTGTGCCACCATTTGTAGATTTGTATAATCCAGATTGGTTAAGTCCCATAAAAGTCAAACCATCAGAATTATAATTGCCTGCAACGCCAGCGTACACTTCGGAAACGCCATTGTTATTCACAACTTTTATTGTGGGAATGTTGTAATTACCGTTTTTTACATTTCCAGATTGTATGCCTTCTGTTGCAAAGATCTGTGTCCAGGTTGTTCCACCATCAGTAGTCTTCCAGATTCCCAATCCAGTGATGTCGCCCGTTTCTACTTCTCCGGTTCCCACGTAAAATATTTGAGAATTATTAGGATCTGAAACAATACAAGAGACAGAAGTATTTGCCCAAAAACCATCCACCAAAGTCCATTCTGAAGTGGCGTTTGTAATGTCATTATTGTACCACAATCCACCGGAAACACCGCCAGCCCAAACTTTTTTTCCTGTAGCATCATTTGGATCAAACATAATTCCTCTCACTCTTCCTCCTACATCATAAGGTCCTCTTTCTGTCCATTCGTTAGGTATTTTCTTACCATCCACACTTTTAGCTTGTCCAAAAAATTTCAGATTCTTATCACTTTTGAATTTTCCAGCTTTGATTTGGCTTTCCAATTCTACGTAATTTTGGTTATGAAGAACTCCTTTTTCAGGATCCATTGTAGCAAGATATTCTGCTACGTTATATTCATTAGGTGGTTTTTGATTATGTTCTTTAGAATAAGCTAGATCTTTTTTGTACGATTTCATCACGTTTTCGATATTCTTCAAGTAGTTCTTGCTGACCGAAAAAGTAGCTTTCTTTTGATCTTGTGCAGTCAGATATAGAGATGCTACTGTAAATCCTACACCCAAAATAATTTTGTAATTCATATTCTAGTTTTAATTTATTAAAAATACAATTTTTTAACAATTATTGTGATAAACGTAAAAATATTAAATGTTAAAGAAATAAAAAACAGCTTTATTATGGAAAAGGACTTTCTAACGGTAGTTGATTATCATTGAGTTTTTTAGAATTTATGATTTTAATTTTTTGTTTTACAATCTTTTTGTTTTTAACATTTTCTGATACTAAAAAAATCTTTTTGGGATCATAAGTATTGATGTTTTTAACAATATTATTTGTCTTGGGGTCAACTTGCAGAATGTTATCTTTCAAAGGATAATACTCTGCTTTGATATCAATAATATTATTTGAAATTGTTTTCACGATTTCAAGCTTTTCCGAACCTACCAATAAGTATTTCGCTTCCAACTTTGGGTTGTTCTTTACTGACAGGTGAAATATCTCTCTTCTAGATTCTTCTCTGCCTCCAGTCGACACATCGTATTCTGCTTTTAAAACTTTGTAGCATTGAGCTTTATAAAAGTAGCCGGATAAAAAAAATCCCGCAATTAAAATTTTGATAGTATTATTCATCATATAAAATTAAACAATAAAGATATGTATATTCATAATGAAAACTTCTTTATACTCATTATTATGAAAAAAAAAGACCTCTAAAATAAATTAGAGGTCTTTTTTGTAGCCTATAGGGGAATCGAACCGCTGTTGCAAGAAAGAAAATCTTGAGTCCTAACCACTAGACGAATAGGCCGTTTGGAATTGTGGACTGCAAAAATAGATACTTTATACAGTTTGGGCAAATGATTTTGTCTATTTCAGTTTTTTCTCGATGATTGTGTTTGTGATTCCTTTGCCTTCCAAATCCTTTTGAGCTTTGATGGCATCTTCCAAAGTTTTGTATTTTCCACTGGTGTAATAGAAAAGTCCGTTTTCTTTGTTTCTGGTCATATCTGGAAGCGTTTTCATTATGATAGATTTAGAATCTAACTTGTCTTTTCCTGCATAGATTTCCAATGTGTAATAACCGCTTCCCAAAGATTGATTTGGAACAAAACTGATTGCCATAGAGTTTCTGAATCCTGCATCTTTAGCCGTTTTCAGATTCGTGTCTTTTACGGAGGCGAAGTTTGTGGTTCCGTAGTAGTATTTGTAGAAACCATTTTCTTTGATTGGCAAGATATATTTCAAACCTTTCAAAGCTGGATCTTCGTCTGTGTATTTTGTTGGCGAGCTCATTAGCAAGATTCTGAAATCATTTTTCAATGGCTGCTCCGCTGGTTTTTCTGGTTCTGGTTCTTTTTGATTTCTGTCAACCAATTTTTTATAGTTTACGATGGCATTGAAAATACTCTCTGCAATAGATTGTTGACCATCATCTGTCGAGATGTATCTTGCATCATCATAATTATTTACGAATCCAGTTTCGATAAGAATAGATGGCATTGCGTTCATTCTCAATACGTGTAAATTGGCTTGTTTTACGCCTCTGGAAAGTCGTTTGTCTTTTTTTACAAAATTATCCTCAATCATTCCACCAATCGTAAGACTTGCCTCAAGGTATTTGCTTTGCTGAATTTTTAATGCGATTAGAGATTCTGGAGAACTTGGATTGTAGGTTGCGAAATTTTCCTTATCCTTTTCGTCAAGAAAGATAACGTCGTTTTCCGCTTTTGCAACATCAAGATTGGCTTTGTTTTGATTCGGACCTTGTACAAAAGTCTCTGTTCCTTGCGCTGTTGCGGTTCTGCTTGGTGAAGAATTCACGTGAACCGAGATGAAAAGATCTGCTTTGCTTCTGTTGGCAAGGTCGGTTCTGTAGGTTAGAGATGGATATTCATCAATTTTTCTGGTGTAGATGACTTTGTAGTCTTTGTTTTTTTCCAACATTCTTCCAAGTTTCAGAACAATGCCTAGGGTGACCATTTTTTCCTGTACTGTTCCTATGTCCGAGTAGTTTCTATTGGCTCCTACATCGCTTCCACCGTGCCCTGCGTCTAGGACAACCGTGAATTTTTTCTGCGAATGGAGGCTACTAAAACCAATCAAAAATGTTAACAGAAAAAAAAATTTATTATAAAGTGTTGACCTAATCATTTTAATCTTTAAAATTTAATTAATTTTGAACCCAATTTCAGAATGACTGCATTGGCTCGAAGTATTTTCAAAAGTATATTACTAATTTTAAATATCCTAATTTTTAACAATATTTTAGCACAAATTGTGCCTCAAAATACTGCTGGAAATAATGGTGTTCAAGATTCATTAAATATAACCAGAGATTCCATAGGAATTAAAAAAGACACCATCATCCCAAAGGAACAACTGGATGATGTAGTACAGACCAAAGCTGAAAACAAAAGCAGTTCTTCCATCTCCAACAAGCAGACTTTCCTGAACAAAAAAGCGCAGATCATCTATCAGGATATGCAGATAGATGCAGATTACATTCGTATCGATTGGGAAACCGGAAAGATCTACGCAAGAGGCGAGCAGGACGAAAAAGGAAAAATCACAACGCCCGCAATAGCAACACAGGGTGGCAAAAAGTTTGAGTACAGCGAGGTGATTTACAACTTCAAAACCAAACAGGCGATTGCCTTCAACGCAAGAACGGAGGAAAGTGAAGGTGTTATCGTTGCGGAGCGAACTAAGAAATATGACGATTCGGTTTTTGTGATGAGAAATGCGATGTTTACTACGGATGAATATTTCCTTAAAAAGAAAGATTCCCTCGCAGATTATCATATGTCGGCGCCTTACATCAAACTATTGAAAGGAAAAAACAGTTCTCAAATCGTGACTGGACCTATCCAAATGTACATTGAGCAAGTTCCGACACCATTAATATTACCTTTCGCAATTCTTCCTTTTTCTGATAAAAGGTCGGCGGGGATTCTGATTCCGAGTTTTGGAGAGCGACAAGATGTTGGATTTTTCCTAAATGGATTAGGGTATTATCAACCCATCGGCGACCATTTTGATTTGAAGATTCTTGCAGATGTTTATACCAAAGGAAGCTGGAATTTGAAACCGGAACTTAATTATCTCAAAAAGTACAGATATTCCGGAAACTTTGCGGCAGATTATGGCTACACAGTTCGTGGAATCAAAGGTTTGGATGATTATTCCAGAACCAAGACGTTCAGGATTGCTTGGCGACATTCGCAGGATTCAAAGGCAAATCCGTATTTGACATTCAACTCGAGTGTGGATATTGTGAGCAGTAGATTCTATAATAATACGGTTAATAACAACTACATCTTCAACGAGAATGTTCTGAACACGCAACAGACTTCGAGAGTGAACGTCACCAAACGTTTTCTTAATCTTCCGGTAACGATAAGTGCGAGTATGGCTTACGCCCAGAACTTTGCAACGGGACTTACAGATCTTCGTTTGCCAGATATGACAGTGGCGATCAATCAGTTTTATCTTTTCAAACCGAAAACCGGCGTTCGAACTGGCTTGTTGGAAAACATCAACGTGAATACTGGATTGGCATTAAGCAATTATGTGCAAACGACAGAGGACAAGCTCTTCAAAAAAGAAATGTGGGACGAGATGAAAACTGGTGCCAAGAACAACATCTCGATGTCAACCAATACAACCGTTGCTAAATTTTTCACATTCTCTCTTAGTGCCAATGCAGACAATGTGGTGACAACCAAAACGCTTGAAAGAAATTATAATCCAGTTACCAATACTATAGACGACAAATTTAACAAAGGAATTGCCGCTTACTCCACATTCTCCGCGAGTACAAGTATGCAAACTGTTTTGTACGGGCAGAAAAACTTTAGTAAAAATTCTCCGATTGTTGCGATTCGACATATGATAACGCCAAGTTTCAGTTTCACTTATTCTCCGGATTTTGGTGAGGCGAGTTGGGGTTATTTCAGAAATTATTCTAATTCGAGAGGGGAGATGACGCCTTATTCCATATTTGACAATGGAATCTATGGTGCTCCAACTTCTGGACTTACGCAGAGTTTAGGATTTAATATTAATAATAATCTAGAGATGAAGGTAAGGTCCAAATCGGATTCTACCGGCGTGAAAAAAGTAAAAATATTTGAAAACCTTAATATCTCTGGAGGCTACAACTTTGCAGCAGAGAGATACAAATGGTCTGTATTTTCTGTCAATGGACAGTCTTCTTTCTTTAATAATAAATTGAATGTTAACACAAGTCTTACGATAGAACCTTACGAGATTGTTTTCCAGGACGGAAGTAATGTTGGCGAGAGAACAGAGAATTTCGGACACTTCAGTTTGCAGGGTTTCAATCTTCAATTGTCATATCCAATGAGCGAAGCTATTTTCGGTAAAAAAGAAGAAGCTTCGAAAAAATACAAGAAGAAAGGGGAGATCCGGAACGAGAATTATTTCTTTGATGATGACAATTATTCCCACTATTCTCCAACCTGGACTTTGAATGTGAATGCAAATTATTCCTACACAAAAGGCTTGACTCGTCTTGGCAATAAAGTTGCAACGCTTGGATTGGATGGGAGCATCAAGCTGACACCCTATTGGAATATCAACGGAAGCACAAACTACGATATCCAAAACAAAGAGTTGGGCTACACGCGACTGGGATTTGCAAGAGACCAGCGTAGTTTTACAATTACTTTCAATTGGGTTCCGTTTGGACAGTATAAGGTTTATGATTTCTTTATCGGAATCAAAGCCAACATCCTGAAAGATGCCGTGAAATATAAAGAAAGAAGTTTCACGCAACCTAACAGCAGTTTTTAGAAATGTTTTGATAGAGGTTCGAAGATTGTCAATTTACCTATTGGTTTAAAACATCGAATGCGTAAATCTTCTGACATCTAACTTCCAACTTCCATCTAATTTATATAGTTTTGTAAAAATTAATATTTAAAATGAAGAAAATCATTCATACATCAGAAGCTCCGGCGGCGATTGGTCCTTATTCTCAGGCCACTTTGGTCAATGGGACCTTGTACATTTCCGGACAAATTCCTGTAGATGCGGAAACTGGGAAATTGGTAGAGGGCATCCAGAAAGAAACGCATCAAGTAATGAAAAACTTGAAAGCCATCTTAACTGCCGCTGATATGGACTTTAGCAATGCTGTGAAAGCTTCGATTTTCCTTAAAAATATGGATGATTTTGCTGAGGTGAATGACATCTACGCTTCATACTTCGAAAACGAAATCTACCCTGCGAGAGAAACAGTTCAGGTTTCTTGTCTTCCAAAAAATGTGGACGTAGAAATCTCTATGATCGCGTTCAAAGATTAAAATGAATTTCTGTAGGAATACTTTAGGTGTTTTAGCTGGCTTGGTGGTCGCTGCTCTCATTATCACGTTGGGGATAAAGATTGATTCCTCGTGGATCACGTACAAGCAGTTTGCGCCGTTTGAGCATTGGGAAACCTTGCTTCGGTCTGTTCAGCACAAAGATTCCTTTTTCGTTGCGCTTTTGTTTTTCGGCGGATTGGGTGTTACGTTTGGTGGCGTTGTAACGGCGGTAATTGTCAAATATGCAAAAGTTGCCTACGCTATTCTGATAGGCTTCATTATGTTGTTCATTGCGATGTTGGATATTATCATTTATCCTTATCATCCCGTGTTCTACAAAATATCGATCTTCCTCATCTTTTTCCCATTCTCCTGGATCGGCGGAAAAATCACCGAAGTCATCTATGAAAGACGAAAGAAAAAAGAAAAGCAATTGTTACTTAAAAATAAAAAACCACAAGTCTAGACCTGTGGTTTTTGTTTGCACCAATAATAAAATTCTGAATTTGATATGAAGTAGCCACAGAGTGGCGAACTGCTCATAGAAAAAAAATAAAACCAAATAATCTAAGCTCCGTAGAAGCGACCTGTAAAACTATTTCCATTTTAAAGGGCAAAGTTTTCAAACCTTATCATGACCTGCAAAAGAGATAGCTCGAGCTACCATTTTCATAGGTTAACCTATCAAAACTACAGGTTGACCTATGAAATTCGCAGGTGGAGCTAGCAAAACCGTAGGTGCACTTACCAAAATCGTAGGTAGACCTACCAAAACCACAGGTCAACTTACCAAAATCATAGGTTGACCTACCCAAATGATAGCTCCACCTACCAAAAGCATAGGTTGACCTACCTCCAAGGTAGGTCGACCTAGTAAATTGCAAGGTCTAACTGTATTATTTTAAGGAATGGTTCTTGAAAAGGTTGTTATTTTTATGAATTTGATAATTTTGGTTTTGGAAAAACAAACCCGCCTTGGATGTTCAAGGCGGGTTTTTATTTGATTGATTTGAGTGGGATCTACTCTGTTGGCGGTGGCGTGTTTTTGTTTTTATTGCTGCCAAATCTACTGTTCCAATCGTCTACCTCGCGCATTGCAAAGTCTAGTGCGGCATCATTTTCTCGAGAAATCTGGAGGTTGCTTTTGTAACGGTCTGCCAGTGTCATAATATCAGCAGAGGCGCCCAGCTGTATCTCCTCAATGGTTTCGAGATTCTGCAAGATAGCCATCCTGCCGCCTTCCAGATTGTTGTAGTAATCTAGCAATCCGGACAGTTCTGCAGGGCTGTCTGCCCGGCTAAGCGCGGTAGGAAACTGATTGGCAATTCGAGAGATCAATCTGGCATAGCCTTCTCTGCCTTCTGCCATTGTGCGCATACCAGGTTTCTCGTCATCCGTGAGATTCACCTTGAAGGCGTTCATTGGGTTTAAGGCAGTTGTGATGGTTGTGGTGTAGGTATCCGTAACGGCTTTTGCCGGGATAGTAAGAATGAATTTTCTCATCTTTTGTGTTGTTTTTGGTTAAAAATTAAATTCCGTTAACGGAATAAAATTAATAAAATTAATAAAATTATTGATATATCAGCAATTAACTTTAAAAAGTATTAAATTTTTGTTAATTTTTCATCATATTGCGGTTTTCCGTAAAGTCTTAATTGTAGAAAATATTATTTTAGAGGACAATAAAAAAACTAGTCGATTATGAAAAAAAACTATGTATTTTGGTTTGCTCTGCTAGCAATCATTCTTTTGGGTTGCAGGCAGGAGTTTGATTCTTTGGGCAATGAAACCGCTAGCAAACCTGATGTTTATCTTGAGCACAGGAAATCTTCGGAATTCAGTAGGAATCTAAACCTTGCAAACAGATTGTCCTCAGCAGTAAAAGAATTAAGCAAATCTTCTGTAGTTGGGAAAAGTACAGATACAACCTAAGCTATTGATCTGGACAATGCGCTCTATCTGGAGGATAGAGCTACCAACCGACATTCTTATATCTTTAAGATGAGGAATCAGGATTTGATGTCTTTTGATATTAAAAACCTAGTGCTGGCATCTTCCCAATCAGGAGATTATAGCGCTTATATGGTGACCTATAGCTTGACCGAAGAAGAAAGGAAGCTTTTTGATGCAAAGGGTAAAGTAGATCTCTCTAGTAAAACCAATATTGAGTCTCTCGATATGAAAAACATAGATATTAGCAATAAAGCAGGAGGCTGTTGGGATTTATTTACTTATCAGGAAGACTGCAACTGTCATGAGACGCATGCATCAGGAGGTTGCACGC
>RCUH01001419.1_pt1 | contig 17794 bp, 14 predicted proteins | sample 2166191 | NCBI WGS metagenome assembly RCUH01 (sample SAMN09932848, study PRJNA488358) | compost metagenome | feature: garden; material: soil; isolation source: compost soil in an enriched community after 214 h of incubation | place: Germany: Experimental Botanical Garden Goettingen | collected...
GGGCCTGGGAGCGCTCATCGAGCAGGCCGGCGTGTCCCCCGGCGACATCACCGAGATCGTGCACGGCACCACCACGGCCTCGAACACCATCTTGCAGAAGGTCGGCGCGCGCACCGGCGTGCTGACCACCGAGGGCTTTCGAGACGTGCTGGAGATCGGTCGCATCCGCACGCCCACCATGTTCGACCTCGGCTGGTCCAAGCCCGAGCCGCTCTCCCCCCGCCGCTGGCGCCGTGGCATCCACGAGCGCATCGACGCGCAGGGCCGCATCATCACGCCCCTCGACGAGGCCCAGTTGCTGAGCGAAGCACGCGCGCTGGTCGACGAAGGCGTCGGCTCGATGGCGATCTGCTTCCTCAACAGCTACATCAACCCGGCCCACGAACTGGCCGCCAAGGCGCTGCTGCAGGCGAACTTCCCGTCGCTGCTGTTGAGCGTGTCGTGCGAGGTGCTGCCAGAGATCAAGGAGTACGAGCGCACCAGCACGACGGTGGTCAATGCATACATCCTGCCCGCCATGCGCACCTACCTGGCCCGGCTGCGGGAAGACCTCGAGCGCATGGGCGTGAGGGCCTCGCTGCAGGTCATGGCCTCCAACGGCGGGATGATGGGCATCGCCTCGGCCACCGACAAGCCGGTCTTCGCGGTCGCCTCGGGCCCGGCCGGCGGCGTGGCTGGCGCGGTCGAGATCGGCCACCTGGGCGGCGACGCCGACCTGATCGTGTTCGACATGGGCGGCACGACCGCCAAGGCCTCGATCATCGCGGGCGGCCAGCCCTCGCTGACCAACGAATACGAGTTTCGCGACGGCATCAGCGCCCCCAGCCGCTTCGTCAAGGGCGGCGGCTACGTGCTCAAGGTGCCGGCGATCGACATCGCCGAGGTGGGGGCCGGCGGCGGCTCGATCGCCTGGATCGATGCCGGTGGCCTGCTGTGCGTCGGCCCCGAGTCGGCGGGCGCGACGCCCGGCCCCGCCTGCTATGGCAACGGCAACGACCGCCCGACCGTGACCGACGCGAACATGGTTTTGGGCTACCTCAATCCTCGCGCGCTGGCTGGCGGCAGCCTGCGCGTGTCGCCTGAGCTGTCCAAGACGGCCATCGAGGGCCACGTCGGCGGCCCGCTGGGGCTGGACCTGCTGGCAGCGGCACACGGCATCCGACAGGTCGCCAACGTGAACATGGCGCGCGCGATCCGCGCCGTGACGGTGGAACGCGGCCGCGATCCGCGCGACATGTCGATGATCGCCTTCGGTGGCGGGGGGCCCCTGCATGCCGTGTCGGTGGCGCGGCTGCTGGGCATCCGCCGGGTGATCGCGCCGATCATGGCGGGTGTCTTCTGCTCCGCCGGTATGCTGTCGGCGGACGCCGAGCACAACTTCGTCAAGGCCGTGCTCAAGCCGCTCGCCGGCTGCGCGCCAGCCGAGCTGGGCAGCATCGCCGCCGCGCTTGGGGACAAGGGTTACTCGGTACTCGCTTCCGAGGGTTACCAGCCTGAGGACGCAACCATCGTTCTGGCGGCGGACCTGCGCTACGTGGGTCAGAGCTCGGAGCTCACGGTGCCGCTGGTTTCCGCACGCTTCAGCGCCGAGGCCATCGCTCAGTTGGTGCGCGACTTCCAGGCGATGTACCACCAGACTTTCGGCTACAGCAGCGACGAACCGCTCGAGCTGGTCAACCTGCGCGTGTCCGCGCGCGGCCGCAGCAAGCATCGGCTCGATTTCGCGACCTGCCAGGTGGACGGCACCGCGCTGCGGGGCGAGGCCGGCACGCGCCTCGTGAGCTTCGCCGCCAACGAGGCGCCCGTGGCCACCCGCATCGTGCCCCGCGCACAACTAACACAGGCGCCCGAGCAGGGTCCACTCGTGATCGAGTCCTACGACACCACGATCGTCGTGCCGCCGCACTGCAGCGCCCGAGCCGACGCCGTGGGCAACATCATCATCGACCTCCAGGAGCAAGCCGCATGACCACGCCCATCGACCCGATCACCTTCGCCGTGATCAAGAACGCGATGGACGCCATCGTGGACGAAGTCGCCTACACCGTGCTGCGCACCGCGCGCTCGGAAATCGTCAAGGACGTCATGGACTACTCGGCCGCGATCTGCGACCGCGACGGCCAGATGATCGCGCAGGCCAAGACCATCGCGCTGCACCTGGGCGCCATTCCCGAAGCCATGGCCGCGGTGAAGGCGCGCTACAGCGACAGCCTCGCGCCCGGTGACGCGGTGATCGTCAACGACCCCTACCAGGGCGGCATGCACCTGCCCGACATCTTCATGTTCGTGCCCTTCTTCTATCAGGGCGAACTCGAGGGTTTCTGCGTCGTGATCTGCCATCACACCGACGTCGGCGGCCGCGTGCCCGGCTCGAACGCCAGCGACTCGACAGAGATCTACCAGGAAGGCCTGCGCATCCCGGTCGTGAAGCTGTACGAGGCTGGTGTAGTCAACGACACGATGGAACGCGTGATCGCGCAGAACGTGCGGCTGCCCGACCGCGTGCTGGGCGACCTGCGCGCGCAATACGCGGCCTCGCAGGTCGGCGTGCGGGAGCTCACCGGCCTGCTCGACCGCTACGGCCGCGACGCCGCACGCACCTACTTCGCCGAGCTTCTGGACTACGCGGAACGGCTCACGCGCGCCGAGATCCGAACCTGGCCGAAGGGCACCTTCACCTTCGAGGACTTCATCGACGACGACGGCCTCTCGCCCGAGCCGATTCCAATCCGCGTGGCGCTCACGGTGCACGAGGACCATGTCAGCGTGGACTACACGGGCTCCTCGCCGCAGGTGCGCGCGGCCATCAACTCCACCCGCTCGTACACCAACTCCTGCACCTACCTGAGCGTGCGATGCGCGCTCAAGGGCGATGTGCCGAACAACGCTGGCGTGTTCCGCTGCGTGAGCATCCACGTTCCCGAGGGCACGGTGCTCAACCCGGTCGAGCCGGCGGCCGTGGCGGCGCGCGCGCTCACCGGCTACCGCGTCTTCGACACCATGCTCGGCGCTTTGGCACAGGTGGTGCCCGACCGCATCCCGGCCGCAGGCGAAGGCGGCAACACCGTGGTCTGCCTGTCGGGTCAGGACGATGCGGGCAAGCCGTACATCATCGTCGATATGATCTGCGGCGCCTGGGGCGCGAGGCCGCATGCCGATGGCGTGGAAGCCATCACGAACGCCTCGCAGAACCTGTCGAACACGCCGGTCGAGACACTGGAGGCACAGCATCCCGTTCGTGTCGAGGCTTACGAGATGGAGCCCGACTCCTGCGGCGCGGGCCGCTACCGCGGCGGCCTGGGCATCCGCCGCAGCTACCGCGTGCTGGCCGATGACGTGCTGCTGCAGCTGCGCGCCGACCGCATGAAGTTCCAGCCCTATGGCCTGAACGGCGGCGGCGCTGCCAAGGCTGCGTCCAACACGCTGACGCGCGGGGACACCAGCGAGGCGCTGCCGAGCAAGGTCGGCATGCGAATTGCTCGCGGCGACCAGGTGACGCACATCCAGCCGGGCGGCGGCGGCTTCGGCGACCCGCTGCTGCGCCCCCTGCCCGAGCTCGAGCACGACGTCTGGAACCACAAGCTCAGCGCGGCCTTCGTGCGGCAGCACCATGCCGCAGTCGTCGACCCCGTCACGGGCAAGGCCGACCTCGCGGCCACCCAGGCCCTGCGCGCCACGCTGGCCGCCTGAAGTCATTCCCACGATCCACCGCAACCGGAGAAACCAATGAAACGACGGACCCTGAGCCAAGGACTGGCGGCCATGCTCGCCGCGCCCGCGCTGTCACTGGGCAGCTTCCCGGCGCACGCACGAGGCGCCGAGAAGCTGCGCGTTCGACTCGATTTCTCGCCATGGGGCCTGCATGCCGCCATGCACCTGGCGCAGCAGAAGGGCCTGTTCAAGGCCCAGGGCCTGGACGTGGAGGTGCAGGACGGGACCGGCACCATCTCGACGCTGCAGCTGCTGGCGGCCGAACAGGTCGACATCGGCCAGGTCGCGCTGGGCACGATGGCAGTCGCCAAGGAGAACGGCCTGGACCTCATGTCGATCGCCGGCTTCGCACGGACCGGTGACCTGGCGGTGATGATCGACGAGAAGCTCGGCGTCAAGTCACCCAAGGACCTCGCCGGCAAGAAGATCGTCTGCTTCACCACCAGTCCATGGGCACCGTTCATCGAGCCCTTCTTGAAGGCCAACGGCATGAGCAAGAGCAGCATCAGCCTGGTCATGGTGGCTCCCAGCGCCATGATCTCGACCTATGCCTCCGGCAACAGCGACGGCTTCATGTCGCAGGCGCCGTTCGGCCAGCCGATGGTGCTGAAGACTCGCAAGTCCTCGGCGCTGCTGCTGGGCGACAGCGGTATCAGCTTCCCGAGCTATGGCCTAGCGGCGACGCCGAAGGCACTCGCGGCCAAACGTGAAGCCATTGCCAAGTTCGTCCAGGTGCAGGTGCGTGCATGGCAGTACATCTACGACGGCCATGTCGACGAGGCGGTGAGTGCAATCGTCGCGCAGCGGCCCAATGCGCGGCTCGACCCCGAGGTGCTGCGCGGGCAGATCACGGCCTACCGCAGCTTCTTCGAAAGCCCCTCAGCCAAGAACCAACCCTTCGGACTGCAGAACGACGCCGACTGGACCGCCGCCATCCGGTCGATGGAACAGACCGGCCAGATCAAGCCCGGCCACAAGCCTTCGGACTACTACACCAATGCGCTGCTTGCCGTCTGACCTCCCCCTCGCGAGGAACACCCCCGTGTCCAGCTTTCTCGAGATCGAGCGCCTAAACAAGGTCTATGCCTCCGAACGCAAACCCATCCACGCGCTGCAGGACATTGATCTGCACATTGAGGAAGGTGAATTCGTCTGCATCGTCGGCCCCAGCGGCTGCGGCAAGAGCACACTGATGCGCTGCATGGCCGGGCTGGAGCCGATTTCCAGCGGCAGACTGGCGCTGCACGGCCGCCCCATCGACGCGCCACCGGACGACATGGGTGTCGTGTTCCAACGCGATCTGCTGCTCGAATGGCGCAACATACTTGACAACGTGCTGGTGGCAGCGGAGTTCCACGACCGCGACCGGCGCGAACTTGAGCCGCGTGCGCGTGATTTGCTCGGCCTGTTCGGCCTGTCGGCCTACCTTGACCGCTTTCCACGCGAGCTGTCAGGCGGCATGCGGCAACGGGTATCGATCTGCCGCGCGATGCTGCTTGACCCGCAGTTGCTGCTGATGGACGAACCCTTCGGCGCGCTCGACCCCTTCACACGCGACGAGCTGAATGCCGAGTTGCAGCGCACTTGGCTGGAGACCCGCAAGACCGTGGTTTTCATCACGCACTCGATCACCGAAGCTGTCTTTCTGGGCAGCCGCGTCGTGATGATGGCGCGCGGGCCCGGGCGCATCGCCGACGTGGTGCCCATTGAGCTGGAGCGCCCGCGTCGCCTAGAGGTGCGCGAGACCGCGGCGTTCGCCGCCTACGTTGCGCGTATCCGTGACACCTTCCGCGAAATCGGAATTTACAAGGGATGACCACCGTGAAACAACTCTGGGTACGCACACAACGCAGCCGACAGGCCTTGCTTTCCCTCGTGGTGCTGCTGGTGATCTGGGAGGCCTGTGTGCGCCTACTCGGCATCCGCGACTTCCTGTTGCCAGCGCCGTCGAAAATCGGGGGTCAGTTCTTCTCGCAGCCCAGCTATCTGCTGATGGAGAGCCTGGACACTTTGCGAACGACGCTCTACGGCTTCGCGCTCGCGCTCGTGCTGGGCGTAGCGGCGGCCATCGGCATCGTCTATTCGAAGTTCCTGGATCGAACGCTTTACTCGCTGCTAGTGGCCCTCAATGCGGTGCCAAAGGTCGCGCTCGCGCCGCTGTTCGTGATCTGGATGGGCACGGGCGTCATGCCCAAGGTGGCGATCGCGATGCTGATTGCTATCTTTCCGATCCTCATCGACACTGTGCTCGGGTTGCGCTCGACCGACCCCGACATGCTTGACATGGCGCGGGTCAACCATGCCTCGCGCGCCAAGATGCTCTGGAAGATCCGCCTCCCGAACGCGATGCCGAGCATCTTTTCGGGCATGAAAGTGGGCGTGTCCTTTGCGTTGGTAGGCACCATCGTCGGCGAGTTCGTGGCCGGGGAATCCGGGCTAGGACACGTGATCCTGGTGGCACAGGGAAGCTTCGACACTTCGACCGTCTTCGTGGCACTGGTCCTACTCTGCCTCATGGGTGTACTTCTGTTCAAGGCCATTGAGTTCGCCGAGATCCGCCACCTGGGCTGGCATTCTTCACAGCGCGAAAAGCCTGTGCTGAGTAGCGCTCCTATATGAGGAGGGCCGGCGAAGGGATGAGCGAGCTCGTATCAACAACGAATTCACGCTCGTCTACGACATCCCTGGTCGCGATGAACAATCAGCAACGAGGTGAAGCTCATAGCCGCCGCTCATCGTGATAGCCAAAGATGCCGGAGGCAATCTACCGGGTTGCAGTCCTGCTCTCTCGCTCTCGGGCGGCACCAACCTCTCGCTTAAGCCAGCTTCCCAGAGACTGTACTGCTTCAAGCTTTCTCGAAGTAGAAGGCCAGCAGTAATAGTAGGACTGATCGGTACGGAGTAGTTTGTTTTGCTTGCAGCTCTTGCAGCTCTTGCAGCTCTTGCAGCTCTTGCATGGGCGGATCATGCGGGTGACGGCGTGTCGCCGCCACTGGGGGATGCGCTGTCAACGCACCGCCTCTCGAGCGCTGCTTCTAGAGCCGCGTGATCGAGCTCGCGCGGCCAGGCGATCACACTGCATTGCCTCGCTCATCTACCGCTACGACGCAAAAAATCGGCCATGTCGGACCACACCTCTTTTCGAACGATCTTTCCCGCGACTATCTCAAAATAGTCTATGTATCGAACGCCGGAGAAGCGAGTTCCATCTAGCAAGACACCATCCACGGTTCCGGCCGCGTAGACGACGACTTTTTTCGGAAATTCGATCGCATCCATGTGGCCATAGCGGTAGTGTGCCGAGGTGTATCGTTTTCCAAACCACTCAAAAATTGCCCGTACGTCAGAAAAACTAGCCGGCCCTGGGAAGATCAACTCGTAGCGCGGCCCCAACGTGCGCAGTGCCGCATCAGCGTCGCCGTGATGAATCGCGTCAATGAATTCGAGTATCAATCGCTTGGCGGTCTCGCCGCGTTCGGAGTTCATGGTTTCAGGTTCCATTCTCAAGTGTCAATTTTTTAGTTCAACTCGCGTTTATCGCTCCCGCTGCGCGGTCCCAGATGCTGGGATGCAAGGCGGGGCGCTTCCGTCATGGATGGGGATACGACCCAGGGCCTCGGATGGAACGACGCGACCAAGCGAGCCTTCCAGCAACTATGGTGAGATCCACCTGGGTCTGGGGCAATTCATGAGCCGGCACGTCGCAGGGGTCGCGATCCACGACCACCGCGTCAGCCGCTGAACCCAGTGCCAATACCCCGCGCTGCCCGACCTGCCCCAGCGCCGTTGCACCCCCGACGGTGTAAGCCCGAAGCGCATCGCCGATGCTGATCCGTTCATCGGCACCAATCACGCGTCCATCCCCTGTGGCTCGACGTACAGCGTCAGCCATCGACTCAAAGGGACACAGTGCGCCAGCTGGAGCATCCGAACTTCCAGCCAGCACGATGCCGTGCTCGAGCAAGCGTTTTGCGGGATACAGCGCTTGAGCTCGCTGTTCGCCCAGCAATGCCCCAAAGGCGGCCCCCATTCGGCTAACGAAGCTGAACTGGCCAATGACGGCAATTCCCAGCGCACGTATACGCTCCAACGCGTGCGGTGAGGGCAAGCTCAAGTGCTCGATGCGATGCGGGATCCCCCGCCTGCGTGGAGCATCGCTCAATGCATCCAGTGCCACGTCGATGCCGAGGTCGCCGATAGCGTGTATGCCAACCTGCCATCCCGCTTCAGCCGCCGACAGGAGCTTGCGTTTTAGCGATGCGGCGTCCTGCACTAGTAGTCCACGCTGCTGCGTACAGGGGCAGTAAGGCAAGTGCAGAGCTGCCGTCTTTCCACCAAACACACCGTCACTAAAGAACTTCAGCGTGTTGACCTGCCAATCCTCGTCTAGTCCTGTTGGCATCAAGCCTCGGAGTTTGGCTTCCAACGGATCAAGACGGAGCATGAAGGCCATGCGCAACGGCAACCGGCCGCTACGCCGCAGCGTCTCCCACACCTCCCACTCAGCATCGAAGCCATTGGTGAACCCAACGGCCGCCTCAGCAACCGAAGTGAGGCCTAGCGCCAAGCACTCTCGGGCCACGCTGCGCAGAGAATCTGCCAGGTCGAGGGCCGACGGCCGGGGGATCACGGCAAGAAGCGGATACGCGGCTGTCTCGCGGAGGATGCCGTTCAGAACTCCGTCCGTCCGCTCGATCACGCCACCCTGTGGATCCTTTGTGTCTGCCCCGATACGCACCACTGTCAAGGCGGCCGTATTGGCAACGACAGCATGACCGCAAGCCCGGCGAAGGACCACGCGCACTCCACCGCTCGCCGCATCCAATTCCGCGCGCGTCGGCAGGCGGCGTTCGGGGTAGCGCTGTTCGTGTAGGCCATTGGCAACGAGCCACTGGCCCGCACGCAGCGTACGACTACGCACGTGAACGGCCTCAAGCAGGTCTGTCAGAGTAGTAGGGGCCGCAGACGAAGCCAAGTCCCACTGCAAGCGTTCCTGTGCGATCCAGAGCAGGTGAGCGTGCGCATCAATCAGACCCGGCAGAACAGTACGTCCCTCCAGGTCGATTCCAAGCTCGGCCTCCGGCATTTTCTCATTGGTGCTCCCGATCCAGTCGACCTTGCCACCCGCAAAGCGAATTGCGGTGCCGTCCACACCGCCCGTAACCATGGACCGGATTCGACCGTTGTAGAGAAGCAATGTCTTTGGGGAAATAGAATCAGGCGGCATACAACTCCCTACCTCCAAGATAGCTTGAAAGAATGCGGGGATCGGCTCGGACCGCCGCGGCGTTGCCTGCGAGTACAAACTCGCCCATCTCGATGACGTAGGCGCGCGCAGACACTTTCAACGCCAAATTCGCGTTCTGTTCCACCAGCAAAATTCCCAAACCCCAGTCCCTTTGGAGTTCGCTGAGCGCATCAAGAATCTGCGAAGTGATCAGCGGCGCGAGCCCTGTCGAAGGCTCATCTAGCAAGAGCATCGCTGGCCGTGACATCAGAGCTCGCGCGATTGCCAACATCTGCTGCTCTCCTCCAGACAGAGTCTGTGCCGCTTGGCCCTTGCGTTGCTCCAAGATTGGGAACAAGCGCAACAGGTAGCGCATATCGGCGGCGATGCCGCGCTCGCCGGCGAGTGAGCGTCGGTACGCGCCTAGACGCAGATTGTCGATCACACTCAGGCTACCGAATAGCTCGCGACGCTCCGGAACCAAAGCCATGCCAACCTCCAGGCGTGCTTCAATTCCGCGCCCCTCCAATTTGAGGTCGCCCATGCACACACTTCCACTGAAAGGCTCCAGTACCCCCATCATCGCGGCCAACAACGTGGTTTTTCCCGCCCCATTGGGGCCAATGACGCAGACACACTCCCCGGGGTGCACGGCCAGCGCAACACTCTGCAATACCTGCGCTCGCCCGTAACCCGCAGATAAGCCGTCGATCCGCAAGATATGTTGGTGGTTCATGTCGCTCCCCCTAGGTAGGCTTCAATCACGGCGGCATTCGAGCGCACCTGCGCGGGCGATCCGTCGGCGATCTTTCGCCCCCTGTCTAGCACTACCAAGCGGTCAGCACAACTCATGACAAGGTCCATATCGTGTTCCACGATCAGGATCGTTAGCCCCTCGGAATTGAGCTTCTTCAGCAGTCGCGCCAGCACCACCCGATCAGCCTGACGCAATCCCGCTGCCGGCTCATCCAACAGTAGGAGATGAGGATCTGCAGCCAGCGCACGCGCCACCTCAACCAATCTGCGCTGTCCCAAGCTCAGGTTGGCTGCGGGACTCGATGCCATTGCGTCCAGGCCCACACGTTTCAAGCAGTCAAGCGCAGTCGCCGCGAGCTGTCGCTCTTCCATCGCATTGGCTCCAAGAACCGCAGCCCAATAACCAGTATGCGAACGCTGATAGCCCCCCATCATCACGTTCTCCAAAACTGGAAGCTCGTCGATCAGCTTGGTGTGCTGGAAACTTCGAGACAGGCCTGCCCTCACGACAAGCCGCTGTGCTGGCAAATGCGCCCCAAACAGACGCACGGTGCCGTCGTCGCAGCGTCTTGCCCCGCTGATGACGTCGAACGCGGTAGATTTTCCCGCCCCATTCGGTCCGATAAGACCGACTATCTCACCACTACGGACCTCGAAGCTCACGCCATCGAGCGCGCGCAGGCCACCAAAGTGCACCGAGATATTCTGGACATCAAGCAACGTTTCCTTTCCAACTTGTGCCGGCCTTCGCGACAAGGGCGAAGCGGGTACACGATGGCAGGGCGGACTCAAGCGTCGCTGGATGTAGGACCAGATTCCATCGTGGAACCAAACCATCACGGCGATAAGAATCATTCCGTAGACGATCAACTCGACGCTACCGGCGGAGGAGAACATCAGCGGTAGCGTGTCTTGCAGCAACCAACTCAGTCCTTCAACCGTGAAGGCACCGATCAGCGCGCCGACAGGATGAAGCTCGCCGCCGACCACCGCAATCATCAACGCCTTGATAGAGCCCGAGAGCTCAAATGGCGACGGACTGATGAATCCGAAGTAATGCGCATACAACCCTCCTGCCAAGCCCGCGATGCCCGCCGAGGCAACGAAGGCCTGCAGCCGTACCACACCGATGGCCACTCCGAAAGCCTCCGCCATCCCCTCCTGGTTACGCAGGGCACTGAAAGCACGCCCCACACGTGACCGTTGAACTCTCACCATGGCCAGCATGACCAGCACGACGCAAGCCCAGATCAGCAAGCCCATGCGATTCGGCTCTACCAAACTGAATCCCAAAATCGCTAGGCCGGGCACGCCCCGTAGGCCCGAGGCGCCGCCCGTCAAGTCGCCTGCAGCACGGAAACACGCAGCGATTGCGATCCCCCATGCCAAGGTCGTGAGGGCTAGAAAGTGGCCGCGCAGACGCAGTGTTGCCAGTCCCAAAAGGAATGCCACGCCCATCGTCGCGAGAATTCCCGAGGTCATGGAGAGCCATGAACTGAGATCGAAGCGCAAGGCCACGATGCTGGAGGTATAGGCGGCCAATCCCATGAACGCTGCATGTCCAAGAGAAACCTGCCCCGACAAACCGAGCAGCACCAAGGACAGACCAAGAAGCGCAAAGATTCCGACCGTGGCCAATACTGAAGCATGAAAGGCGGGACCGAAAGCGACCACCACTCCGATTGCCAAGAATGCCATCCAACCGAAGTATTTCTCAGTGATCATGGTTCGCACCCAAGCCTTTGCGAAGTTGCAGCGCCGTTCTGAGAATCAGGATCGGCACGATCATCATGAAGACAAGAGCATCGCGGTATGCGCTCATTCCAAATGAGAATGCGGATTCGAGCAGGCCGACCAGAAGTCCCCCCGCCACCGCTCCCGGATAGCTGATCAGGCCTCCCAGGGTTGCTCCCACGAAGCCCTTCAGTCCGACGAGGAATCCCATTTCGTAGTGCACACCGATCACCGGGGCGATCAAGATTCCTGCGGCAGCGGCCAGTCCCGTCGCCACGAAGAACGCCGTGCGCCCCGCGCGCTCAACCCTGATCCCGCACAGCCTCGCACCGGCACGGTTGACTGACGACGCCCGCAAAGCTTTGCCGCGTAACGTGAAGACGAAGTAGGCGAAAAGTGCCGCAAACAGCGCTCCCGTCGCGCCGACGATGAGCAAGCTCTGATACGACAAGGAGATTGGCTCAATGGTCGCCACGCCTTTCGAAAGCGGCTCCACCGCAAAAGCTTCAGGCCCCCAGAAGCTCAGTGCAACACCTTGGATCACCATGTGCGTACCTAGCGTGATGATGATGTAGACCAGCACGCTGGCGCCCGGTATTGGCTCGATAGCTACCCGATGAAAGACCGCCCCCAAACCCGCGACCATACAGACGGCCAACATCACCAGAGCGATGCGCGGCAAGCGCCAGCGCAGCGTGATCCAGGTCAGCGCGGTGACGGCAATCAAAATCAGTAAAACCCGCACCACACCCTTTAGTGCGGCCACCGGCGTGCGGCGTTGACTCCATGCGTCCATCAGGGCCCAAATGCCGCCGCCCGCCAACAGCAGTCCCAGGGTTGGCGGCAGCTTTCCGCCTTCCAAGCTGACCAGCGTCATAGCCCCTAGCATCGCAAAATCGCCATGGGCAATATTGATGACACGCGTAACCGAGTAGATCAAGACGATGCCGAGTCCTAGCAACGCATAGATCGCGCCATTGACTACACCATCGGAGGTGAGAAAAAGGAGGGTGTCCAATGCCTCTCTCCACTCAGTTCGGAAGCAGGCGAAAGCGCCCGTCAACGACCTTCAGCATCCCGATACCCGATTTGTCGAGTCCTAGGTGATCGGTCTTCGAGAAGGTGAAAATTCCATTTGAGCCCGCATGCCCCTGTATGCGCTCCATCTGGTCGCGCACCGCGGCACGGAATGCATCCCCATCGACAGGCTTAGCACCAGCTCGAATCGCCGCGCTACTCGCCATGACAGCGAGATTGCCAGCATCCCAACCCTGCCCCGCGAATAGGCCCGCCTGCTCACCGGGGAACCGGCGACTGTATTGCTGTACAAAGCCTTCAAGTGCCGGCTTCAGGGGATGGCTTGCCGCAAGTTGCTCGTAGACCTCAATGACGCCACTAACCACGTGCGCGCCATCTACCGACCCCTTCGCCACGTTCAAGAAACCTGCGTTTGCCGCTCCTGCGCTGTGGTAAATGGGCTTAGCCAAGCCCACACGCGTCAACGCTTGATGCGCCAAGACACTGGAGGGCGGAATGCTGTGGATATAGACCGCATCCGGATTTGCTTGGCGAACCTTTAACGCTTGGGGCGTCAAATTCGAGTCGGCACGCGCAAAACGTTCGCTTGCAACGATCTCCAGACCGAACTGCTTCGCAAGAACTCGGAATTCGTTCCATCCGGCTTCGCCATAGGCATCCTCTAGACCCAGGTAGGCCACACGCTTGATGCCGTGCTTGCGCATTACGTCCATGGTGTATGCAATCTGCATGCGATCCGTCATCGGCGTCTTGAAGGTCCAGAACCTCTCGGACACCGGCTCGACCACGCTGGCGGCGGACGACATCGAGATATTGAGTGTCTTCAGGGATTTGACGGTATCGAGGACTGCCATCGAACCCGGGGTTGTCGTGCAACAGACGATCACTGCAGCCTTGTCGTCGTTCGCCAACTTGCGCACTGCATTGACCGCACGGGTGGGGTCGGAGCCATCGTCATAGACCACAAGCTTCGGGACAAAAGGCAGCGTCGCATCTTCCCGAGCCAGGGCCTCCGCCAGTTCCAGAGCTTTCTTCTCGGGAATACCAAGTGTGGCTGCAGGCCCAGTGGTCGAGACCACCGCACCTATAACGACCATAGGTCGCTCTGCCTTTTGAGCCTGCACGTTCATGAATGCCAACGCGCCAGCCAACGCCAGCACATGGGACAGGCGGCGCCCTGCGCCTCTCTTGCAACCGAACAACATGATTTGTCTCCTTTAATTGGGTTCGCGGCCGGAAGACTAGTGGCCGAAAAAAAATCAAGCGGTATCCCCGGATACAAGCGTTGATTTTTTTGCACACAGGTATCGGCAGATACAGCCGCGCGATGCGGATTTGCAGAGACTTCGCACACTGTTTCAAGGAGACCCGATGCAAAACGCAGAATCCACCACCGATCGCCGCTTCCGCCAATGCATGTCACGGTATGCGACCGGCGTGAGCGTGCTCGCCTGTGGTGACACAGAAACCCCCGCTGCCATGACGGCGAATTCGCTGACCTCAGTGAGTCTGGACCCGCCATTGATCCTCTTTTGCGTACGCAACGAAGGACGATTTCTCGATGAAGTTCTGACCCATCCGGATTTTTCGGTCAACGTCCTAAGCGCAAATCAGATTGAAGTTTCCCAGCGCTACGCAGGCCGAGGCGACGGATTACCCACACCACAGTGGAGTGACTTGCACGGAGTGCCGGTACTGCAGGACTCGCAAGCGAGCCTCGTATGCCGTCTGCACGAGCACTATCTCGCTGGCGATCACACGATCGTCATCGGACGCGTTCTCCATACAGTCCAGGCCACAGACGTCGATGCGGCCTTGGTATTTCTTGGCGGCAGGTACCACCGGCTCGCCCCTCAATCCACACAAGAAAGCCCCCAGCCATGCGCATGAATTTGGAAAATCCTTCGCAGCCGATCAATGCTGAGGGTCCTCTTCCCTCTGTAGAAACACTGATTGCACGCGCACGTGCAATGGTCCCCGCACTGCGTGCCATGGGCCGCGCACACGACGATAGTGCTCGTGTGTCTGATGCCGCGATGGCATTGCTACGCGAGGCGGGCTTCTTCCGAATCGTGCAACCGAGATCGACTGGTGGCTTCGGCATGCACCTTCGCGTGCTTTGGGAAGTAGCGCGCGAGATCACACGAGCTGACACAGCCACTGGCTGGATTCTTTGTCTGGCAGGTGTACATCCTTGGCTTGTCGGGATGTTCACCACGAGGGCTCAGGATGAGGTCTTTCATCAAGGCACTGATGCGGTGGTACCCGTTCTAAGTGGTGGTGTTGGACGTGACGTGACGGTTCAACTCACCGTGGATGGATACACAGTCTCCGGACGCTGGCTCTATGCCTCAGGCATCGAGGTAGCAGATTGGGTTTGCGTCATGATCCCTGTACCAGCAACCGGGGAGGTTCAAGCACACCAACGCCTTGCGCTCGTTCCCCGTACCGCCTTTGAAATTGATCAGCAGTCTTGGCGTGTCGCCAGCATGCGCGGAACCGGCAGCAAGGATGTGCGGCTGCAAAACTGCATCATCCCAGCCTACCGCACGATTTCATGGTCAGACGCCCAAGCAGGGATATATCCGGGGAGCACTCGCAACACCGGCGCGATGTACCGACTACCACTCAATGCGGTATTTGCTCTGTCCACGGCCATGGGTGTTGTGGGCGGTGCCTACGGCCTTCTTGATTCGGTAGTCGAACTGGGCCGCAAGCGCATAGCAAACGCGAATCAAGCCGCGCAAGGAAACGACACCTTCAATCAGGCCGAGCTCGGTCAATGCGCGAGCATGGTCCACATGGCCTACCAACTTCTCATCGCGGACGTCGATGAGATGTTTGCGCAGGCTGAACAGAACACCGCGTTCACGCAGGAACAACGTGCGCGCTACCGCGCGGACGCCGCCACAGCGGCCCGCACGGCGGTCGGGGCGAGTGAACGCATCGTCGTGACATGCGGCGGCGCCTTGCTTCCTGAGGGCCCGCTCGAACGAGCCTTCCGCGATGTTCACGGGATGGCATCTCACTTCTTGCTTCAGCCCCACGTGGGGGGGGAACTCTACGGAAAGGCGCTCTACGGTGTGGCAATCCCTGCTTCCATCCGGCTCTGACCGGCTCTTAGAATCCGGCGAGATGCTCCCGCGGCCGCTTGCGGTGGCGAGGAGCACGGACACCGGAGACCCCCCCATGAAGCGACAGGAAACCTGGGCGCTGTCGCAGCAGGACGTTGAGCTACTACTGGACAACGCGCACGCGGCCGAGCGAGTGAGCGTCCGTAAGGGTAACCTTTTGTACGGGCAGGGAGAGATCAGCCCATACTTTTACCTTGTTCTGCGCGGCGAGGTCCGCATCTCCTGCTTCGAAGAAACCGGAGAAGAAACCACGATCGAGGTGATGGGGCAGCATGGCCTTTGCGGTGAAGCGCCCGCTTTTGACGGTCTACCGCGTTTCACAACGGCCGTAGCGCTGCGCGATGTCGACGCCCTGCGCTTCGACACGCGCAAGCTTCAACCGATTTTTGCGACCTGTCCGGAGTTTGCGATGTCACTCCTTCGGATCACCAGCATCAAGCAGCGCGTGCTTGCGATCCGGCTCGAATACGCCTTCTCAGCCCCTCCAGAGAAACGGATCCTTCAACTCATCCGGCGCGTTGCTGCCACCTTCGGCGTCTCGGTGCAAGATGGACGTTCTCTCGGCGTGCATCTGACTCACGAGCAAATCGGGCGCATGACCGGCACCTCACGCGTCACCGTAACAAGAGTGCTCAACCGACTGCGAGATCGCGGTGTTCTAACGATCAAGGATGGTACGTTGTTGCTGCTCGCAGGCTTATCAGACGAAGCTAGTGAACGCTGGCCTGACACGCGCGCAGCCGCTTCGGACACGCGGTAGGTTCTTAGGCTCCGAGGTCAGAACTCGTTTGTATAGCCCGATACAGACGCGCTACTCGGACGATTGGATCATTGGAGTGCGGCCTTTTTGCCGCACCGATTCAACCGACAAAGAAAGACCTTCTCAATGACCGAACGTCACCCCCAAGCCGTCCAGCAGATTCAGGCCCTCTACGGCGATTGGATGAGAGCCATCCGGGAGCGTAACCTCGACGCGATCGTGGCCAACTTCTCTGACCATATGACTTACATGCCACCAGGTCGCCCCAAGGCTTCAGGCAAGGCGTATGTGCGCGAGGTGTGGGCCGGCTATCTGCAGCGCAAGAACTTTGTGGCCCACTATGAACCCACCATCCATGTCTCCGAGAAAGGCGACATGGCCTACGACATCGGCGCCTACCGGATCACGATGGACAACGACCAGGGTCCCGTCGAATTCACGGGGAAATATGTCGTGATTTGGGAACTGATCTCCGGCCAGTGGAAGGCCGTTCTCGATATGGACAATAGCAACAGCTGAGCCTGTTTCTGCGCAGTAGAATTTTCAATGCGTCAGCGGGTCATGGGCCACAACTCCGCTCTGGCTTAAGGTCTGACGCAGGCGGCGCTCCTGATCCTGCAGCGCTGCCAAGGCCCGATCCCTCGAACCAGAGTTCAGTTCCGAGGTTGGCATAGAGACGCTGAGTGCCGCAATAGGCCATCCGGCACGATCCAAGATTGGAATGCCGATGGCTGACATTCCAGCGAATACATCATCCGAGCTCAACGCGTACCCGGTACGCCGCGTTCTTTCAACTTGGCCCTGCAGGGTCTGCATATAGGTCTTGGCATCCGTTGGTGCAAGCGCGGCGTTCTGGCAAAGCACGTCGGCACGTTCAGCTTCAGAGATGAAGCTGAGCAAGGCTAGGCCGCATGCGCCCGTCCCCAACGCCGCTCGGCTACCGCGCCAAGAGATTCGAGCCTTGCGTTTGCGCGATGCAGTCGCCAGGTCCAGGCAAAAGACTTCCGATCCGCTGCGAACCTTTAGATACGTCGTCTCCCCGGTCGCCTCCGACAGAGCGGTCAGCGAAGGACGACACAGTTCCTGCAGCCGAAAATTCATCTGGGAAGTCACGCCCAGCTCGTGCGTGAGCGGCCCCAGCTGAAACCGTCGTTGACCATTTCGCATCACCAGTCCCGCAGCGAGCAGCTCCGACATCAAGCGAGCTGTCGTTGGTTTCGGGAGACCACTTGCAGCGACGAGTTCCGACAAACGCAAGCCGGTCGAGTTCATGGCCGAGACGATGCGAAGCAGAGCAATCGCACGCGCCAAGCTCTGAACCCCGCCACCCATTTGCCTGCCAAGTATTTCTGTCGCTTGTCTCACGATATGGCCCTTCTCGCTTTTCTCCGCTTTGGCGCGGATCCATAGTTGTCGAGCCACATATTCACAGGT
>RCUH01001421.1_pt1 | contig 17735 bp, 15 predicted proteins | sample 2166191 | NCBI WGS metagenome assembly RCUH01 (sample SAMN09932848, study PRJNA488358) | compost metagenome | feature: garden; material: soil; isolation source: compost soil in an enriched community after 214 h of incubation | place: Germany: Experimental Botanical Garden Goettingen | collected...
GCACCCGCACCCGCACCCGCACCCGCACCCGCACCCGCACCCGCACCCGCACCCGCACCCGCAGACGACTACCTGCGCACGTCTCGCCAACGAACGTTACGCGTAATGTTCCACGTGAAACATCACCCTTCGCCGTCTTTGGTCCGGTCAACAATAACCATGTTCCACGTGAAACATGAACCCCGAAACAGCGGCAGATGCCGACATATTGGACCCCCAGCCGCCGGTGGCACGGTCAAATCTCAACAAGGGAATTCGATCTTTGACCTAGATGCCGCAACGGAACATGTTTCACGTGAAACATGCAATCCCTGCCTCTATAATGAGCACCGAACGCTCTCTTCTACTTCCCCCCAATCATGGACTATCCCCGCGAATTCGATGTCATCGTCGTTGGTGGCGGCCACGCCGGCACCGAGGCGGCCTTGGCCGCAGCCCGTGCAGGCGCCCGGACGCTGCTGCTGACGCACAACATCGAGACCCTAGGCCAAATGTCTTGCAATCCGTCCATCGGCGGAATTGGCAAGGGCCACCTTGTTAAAGAGGTCGATGCCCTGGGTGGCGCGATGGCCTTGGCGACGGACGAAGCGGGGATACAGTTCCGCATTCTGAATGGCTCGAAGGGGCCCGCTGTGCGTGCGACCCGCGCGCAGGCAGACCGTGTGCTTTATCGACAGGCGATCCGCGGCCGTCTGGAAAATCAGCCTAATCTTTGGCTGTTCCAGCAGGCCGTCGAGGATCTGACGGTGGAGGGCGACCGGGTGGTCGGTGCTGTGACACAGGTTGGTTTGAAGTTCCGGGCCAAGACCGTGGTGTTGACGGCAGGCACCTTCCTCAATGGCCTGATTCACGTGGGTCTGCAAAACTATTCCGGCGGCCGTGCCGGCGATCCCCCTTCGATATCCCTGGGACAGCGCCTGAAGGAACTGCAGCTTCCGCAAGGGCGCCTTAAGACGGGCACCCCCCCGCGCATCGACGGCCGCACGATCAACTACAGCATCCTGGAAGAACAGCCCGGCGATCTGGATCCGATTCCGGTGTTTTCTTACATGGGCAACGCCGGCATGCACCCGCGCCAGCTTCCGTGCTGGATTACCCACACGAACGCCCGTACGCACGACATCATCCGTGGTGGCCTGGATCGTTCGCCGATGTACAGCGGCGTCATCGAAGGCGTCGGCCCGCGTTACTGCCCCTCCATCGAAGACAAGATCCATCGCTTCGCCGACAAGGAATCGCACCAGGTCTTCCTGGAGCCCGAAGGGCTGGACACGCACGAGGTCTACCCGAATGGCGTATCGACGAGCCTGCCATTCGACGTTCAGTTGGACCTGATCCATTCCCTGCCGGGTTTGGAGAACGCGCACATCATGCGCCCCGGCTATGCCATCGAATACGACTACTTTGATCCACGTGGATTGAAAAGCACGCTGGAGACCAAGGCCATCAACGGCCTGTTCTTCGCCGGTCAGATCAATGGCACCACGGGCTACGAGGAAGCCGCAGCCCAAGGGCTGCTGGCCGGTGTCAATGCCGCGCTGCAATCCCTGGGACGCGAACCCTGGACTCCTCGGCGCGACGAAGCCTACCTGGGTGTTTTGGTGGACGACTTGGCTACGCGTGGCGTGACGGAACCCTATCGCATGTTCACATCGCGCGCGGAATATCGTCTGAGCCTGCGGGAAGACAACGCCGATCTGCGGTTGACCGAGATCGGCCGGCAACTTGGCATCGTGGACAACGCGCGCTGGGACGCCTTCAATCGTAAACGCGACGCCGTCGCCGCCGAAGTCGAGCGCTTGAAAACGTCATGGGTGAATCCACGCCTGCTGCCGCAGGAAGTCGCGGAACCGTTGTTGGGCAAAGCAATTGAACGTGAGTACTCACTAGCAGATCTGCTGAAACGCCCCAATGTTTCATATGAAGCTCTGATGACTACCCGCAATGCGGATGGTTCGCTGCTTGCCGGTCCAGGCGTGACGGCGGACGAGGTCTTGGCCGAACAGGTCGAAATACAGGTCAAGTACGCCGGTTACATCGCGCGTCAGCAGGACGAGGTGCAAAAGCAAATCGCCCACGAACAGCAGGCCATTCCGGCGGATGTCGACTACGACGCCGTGACGAGCCTCTCTTTTGAAGTGCGCCAGAAGCTCAAGACGCACCGTCCCGAGACCGTCGGTCAGGCGGCGCGGATTTCCGGTGTCACCCCCGCTGCAATTTCGTTGCTGCTTATCCACCTGAAGCGCCTGCATTACGGCTCGCGCAAACAAGCGGCATGAGCGCACCCGCCAATCAGGCCGGCGCGGACATGGCCGGCCGACTCACTCGCGCATGCGAGCAACTGGGCCTGCACGCCGACGATGCATCGATGGCCAAGCTGCTCAATTATCTGGCGCAGATGCAGCGCTGGAATCGCACCTACAACCTGACCGCCATACGGGATCCTCAGCAGATGCTGGTCCAGCATCTGTTCGACAGCATGGCTGCCGTGAAGCCCTTCAGCGACGCGCTGGCTGCGCCCGATATGGCGGCCAAGGTCTACGACGTGGGATCGGGAGGGGGGCTTCCTGGGGTCGTCCTGGCGATCATGCGGCCCCTCTGGTCGGTGACTTGTATCGACGCCGTCGAAAAGAAAACCGCATTCGTGCGACAGATGAGCGGTGCCTTGACCTTGCCCAATCTTCACGCGCGGCATGCTCGCATCGAAACGCTGGATTTGGCCGAGTGCAACATTGTCACGTCGCGAGCCTTTGCATCATTAGATGATTTTGCGCAACTCGCGGGTCGCCACGTAGCCAAGAATGGTACCCTCGTCGCCATGAAGGGCAAGGTCCCCGAAGAAGAAATTCAGGCGCTGCATGCGCGCGGGGAATGGGAAGTCGACCATATTCAGCCGCTCCACGTGCCGGAGCTGCAAGCAGAACGCTGTCTGATCTGGATGCGCCGCAGTCAAGGAACCCTATGAATAACATACCCCCCAGCACATCCGCTCGCGTGTTCTGCATCGCCAACCAGAAGGGTGGAGTAGGCAAGACGACAACCGCCATCAATCTGGCGGCAGGCCTTGCCACGCATAACCAACGCGTGTTGCTGGTGGACCTGGACCCGCAGGGCAACGCCACGATGGGCAGCGGTATCGACAAGAACTCGCTGGAGTCGAATCTGTACCAGGTGCTGATTGGCGAATCGTCGATCGAACAGGCGCGCGTGAAATCGGAGTCGGGCGGCTACGATGTGTTGCCCGCCAACCGCGAGCTGTCAGGCGCCGAGATCGACCTGGTGCAGATGGATCAGCGCGAACGCCAACTGAAGACCGCGCTCGACACCATCGCCAGCCAATACGACTTCGTGCTGATCGATTGTCCGCCCACGTTGTCGCTGCTGACGCTTAACGGCCTTGCCGCGGCCCACGGTGTGATCATCCCGATGCAGTGCGAGTATTTCGCGCTGGAAGGGCTTTCCGATCTGGTCAACACCATCAAGCGCGTCCATCGCAACATCAACGACGACCTGCGCGTCATCGGATTGCTGCGCGTGATGTTCGACCCGCGTATGACGCTGCAACAGCAAGTGTCCGCGCAGCTCGAATCTCACTTTGGCGACAAGGTCTTCAAGACGGTGGTGCCGCGCAATGTGCGCCTTGCGGAAGCACCCAGTTACGGTATGCCGGGTGTCGTGTATGACCGCGCGTCACGCGGCGCCCAGGCGTATATCTCGTTCGGCGCTGAAATGATAGAGCGCGTCAGAAAGGACTTGAAGTAAGCCGTAACTCATGTCCGTCACCGCGCTCTTTTCCCCGACACAAACGCACGCTAGCAGCACGCCGCAGGCCGAGGCGCGCGACGCCCTGCGCGCGCGCCTCGAAGAGGCCGCGCTGAACGCTACGGCGGTCAACGCGCAGGTGCTTTATGATGGCTGGCTGGTGCGCTTCGCGCCGTCGCCTGCCAGGCGCGTGCGCAGTGTAAATGTGCTGGGGTTATCCACACGTCCTTTGGACGAGCGCCTGGCGTATTGTTCATCGTTGTATGCGCGCCATGGCTTGCCCATGGTGTTGCGCATTACCTCCATCGGCCCCGATTTTTCGCTCGACGCCGAGCTGGAGTCCCGCGGTTATACCTTCACCGGTGAGACCCGAGTCATGAGCACGCCGCTCGCCCCCCGGACCTGCGCCAGGGGCGATCTGCATTTCAAGAATGTCGATGCCGGACGCTTCGCGGCGGCGGTCGGGGCCATGCGCGGTTCGTCGGCCGGGCACATCGGTGAACACCAGGCGCGTCTGCTGGGACTGGCTGTGGATATCCAGCCGGTGCTTGCCATTGACGCGGCAGGGCAGTGCGTTGCCGCGGGCCTGGCCGTTCGCGACGACGACCTGCTTGGCTTGTTCGATATCGTCACCGACCCGGGACAGCGGCGCAAAGGCTACGCCGCCGTCCTGGTGGAACACCTATTGGCCGAAGGTGCCGCCGGCGGAGCCAAGACGGCCTATTTGCAGGTCGAGCCGGAAAACACCGCCGCGCGTGCTTTGTATGGCCGCTACGGTTTCAAAGACTGTTACGCGTATTGGTACCGTCTGCCCGCCGAGCAGACGGACGCCTGAGCCTGGCTCGGGATACAAAAACAGAAGGAAAGAGGATTTAACTATGGCCACCAAGAAACCCAAGGGATTGGGTCGCGGACTGGACGCCTTGCTGGGCGCGGACGCGCCTGTCATCGACAACATAGGCAAGGCCGCGGCCAAGCCCGAGGGTCCGCCATCCACCTTGCCCATCTCGAAGATGCGCGCAGGCAAGTACCAGCCGCGCACGCGCATGGACGAGGGCGCCTTGGGCGAACTGGCCGAATCGATACGCACGCAAGGCATCATGCAGCCGATTCTTGTGCGCGCGCTTGGCGACGCCACACCAGGCCACTACGAGATCATCGCGGGCGAACGGCGTTTTCGCGCCGCCCAGTTGGCCGGCCTGAAGGAAGTGCCGGTACTGGTGCGTGAAGTGGCCGACGAAAACGCGGCTGTCATGGCGCTGATTGAAAACATCCAGCGCGAAGACCTGAATCCGCTGGAAGAAGCGCACGGCGTGCGCCGCCTGCTCGATGAGTTCGGCCTGACGCACGAACAGGCCGCGCAGGCCATCGGCCGCTCGCGGTCGGCCACCAGCAACCTGCTGCGCCTCTTGAATCTGGCCGCACCGGTGCAGACCATGCTGCTGGCCGGCGATGTCGACATGGGCCACGCACGAGCGCTGCTGGCCGTGGATGCCGCAACGCAGATCCAGTTGGCCAATCAGATCATCGCGCGCCGCCTGTCGGTACGCGAGGCCGAGAAACTTGTCGCCAAGACCGCCAAAGAAGCCGAGTCCGCCGCGTCGCCCCGCAAGAAGGCCAACGGTGTCTCGCGCGACCTCACCCGACTTGAAGAGGCCCTGTCCGACCATCTGGGCACGCGTGTGGCGCTGAAGGTCGGCGCCAAGGAAAAAGGCCAGATCGTGATCGACTTCCACGGCTGGGAACACCTGAATTCCCTGCTGGAGCGCCAAGGACTGTCCGGAGTCGTGGATGCCTGAACGCGGCCTGCCCGTTGTCGCGGTGCTTGCCACGGGCGGCACGATCGCGGGCGCCCAGTCCGACGCCACGGCCGCAGGCTACAAGGCGGGTTCATTTTCCGTGAACGACCTGCTTGCGGCGGTGCCGCAATTGACGGGCATCGCCGAGATCCGCGCCGAGCAGGTCGCAAATGTTGGCAGCCAGAACATGACGCACGACGTATGGCGCGCGCTTGCTATCCGTGTCGACATGCTCTGCCAGGACGCGTCGGTGGCCGGCATCGTGATCACGCACGGGACGGATACGCTTGAAGAAACGGCGTATTTTCTGAGCCTCGTGATCCGTCACGACAAGCCCGTCGTGCTGGTGGGCGCCATGCGTCCCGCCACCGCGCTGGGCGCCGAGGGTCCCGCCAATCTGTACAACGCGGTAGCGCTCGCGAGCCACCCGGATGCGCGTGGGCGCGGTCCCTTGGTCGTCATGAACGAGGACGTGCATTACGCGCGCGAGATCCAGAAGATTGCCAGCGCGGGTCTGTGCGCCTTCGCTTCGCCCAACCGTGGCCGCGCCGGCGTCATGCATGGCGGCGCGCCATGCTTCTACTCCCGCAACACCACCACGCACACCGCTCAAAGCGAGTTTTCACTCGCATTGCTGGAAAAGGCCGGCTGGCCGCGCGTCGACATCGTCTATGCCTACGCCAATCTGCAAGCGGACCTGATCGATTTCCTGGCCAGCACCGCCGACGGCATCGTGCTGGCTGGCGTGGGCGACGGCAATGCCACGGACCTGGCCATCGAGGGGTTGCGCCGCGCGGCCGACGATGGCGTGGCCGTGGTGCGCTCCAGCCGTACCGGCAGCGGGTTTGTCGCACGGGATGTCGAACTGGACGATGCCGGCCTGGGCTTTGTGGCCGCGCGCGACCTGAATCCGCAGAAGGCGCGGATCCTGCTGATGCTGGCATTGTCCGTCACGCGCGATCCCACCGCGCTGCAGCAGATCTTCGACCGCTATTGAAAGCCTGCCGTGACGGCTATGCCGTCGCGTCGCCTTGCTGTGCCAGCCCTAGGTTGGTCCTGAGCATGTCGTAGACCTGCCGCGTCAGCGGATTGATCAGGTCGCGCCTTATCCACAGGAAGTACGTCACGTCCGGAAGCGGCGGCAGCCCTTCCTTTTCTCCAAGCACGCGCATTTCCGGTCCCAGCAGCTCCACGCTGCGGGCCGTCACACCCAGACCGGCCCGCAACGCGGCCTTTATCCCCACCAGATTGGGCGCCACGTAGTTGGTGTGCCAGCGTACGCGCGCCTGCTCCAGTGCGTTGAGCGCCAGGCGGCGGAAGATGCTGGGGTCATCGGCCAGCACCAGCGGGACCGGCGCATGCATGTCATGCACATAGTCGGCCGACGCCAACCACACCGTGGGCGAAGTGCGTAGCGCGACGCCTTCGAAGTCTTGGTCGAAGCGGGTGGAAATGGTCAGGTCGATTTCCCCGGCGCGCAGCGCATCCATCAGGAAGGGGCTGCGGTCCACGCGAATTTCCAGTTTCACGCGCGGGGCAGAGCGCGCGATGTGGGTGAGCAGGGTGGGCAGTATGGTGTCTGCCACGTCCAGCGGGGCGCCTAGCCGAAGATCCCCCTCCAGTTGCCCGTCCTGCAAGGCGCGAAGCGCTTCATCGTTGATGGCCAGCATATGGCGCGCGTACTCGACCAGTCGCCGCCCATGCGACGACAGCAGCTTGTTACGCCCCTGTTTCTCGAACAGGGGCAGGCCAATCATGGATTCCAGCCGCTGCATCTGCTGGGTGATGGCCGACTGCGTCTTGTGCAAGCGGTTGGCGGCCTCGGAAAACGTTTCATGCTGGGCGATCGCCGTCAGCGTGCGGAGCAGGTCCAGATCCAGATTACGCATGCCAGACACTCAATAAAGGCCGAGGAAAGCGGCTAAGGGAATACCCAAAATATTAGTAATGCTAATGGAATGTTAAGCCAATTTAAATTGTTGGCGTAGGGCCCGGGCGATAAAGTAAGTGCAATAACTCATGAATCACGAGGGAAACACAGAATGAGCACAGCACATCCTCATCAGGCCGGCATCGACAGCGCGGTTGGAAATATTAAAAAAACTGTAGGAAATAAGGGCCTGAACCGCGACAGCCTCCAAACGGTTCTGGATGAACTCGTGGCCTTGGCCGGCAACACCGCATGGTGGGCCGCCGACCGCTATCCGGCGCCGGAGGGGGAAGAGCGCCAGGCGCGTTACCTCATCGCCGAAGACGCAGACAAAAGCTATGCGCTCTACCTGAACGTGATGCGTCCGGGCAAAAAGATCGTGCCGCACAATCACACCACCTGGGCCTGTATCGCCGCCGTCGAGGGCGTGGAATACAACTATGTCTACGACCGTACCGATGACGGCTCCGTGCCCGGCGTGGGCAAGCTGGAAAAGACCGGCACCGTCGTGGTGGGCCCCGGCGCCGGCATCGCGCTGATGCCGGACGACATCCATGCCGTCGAGATCCAGGGCGACAGCGTCATCCGCCACCTGCATATGTACGGGCGCGCGCTGGAAACACTGAACGAGCGTCTGGGTTTCGACCTGGAGACCGGCACGTGCAAGGTCATGCCCATTGGCGTACAGACGCGCCGCTGATCATGAACAAGCCCTATCGGTCCGCGACGCGCCTGCTGCGTGCAGGGCGCCCTCATAAAGGCTGGGTCAACACCCCGGTTACGCGCGCCAGCACCTATGTCTATGAAAGCGTGGAGGCCTGGCGCGACACGCGGGCGCGCCGCGAGCATGAGCGGCTGCCGTCCTACGGCGCCCGCGGCACCGACAGCACGCATGCGCTGGAAGATGCGCTCATCGAGCTGGAGCAGGGCTTTCGCGCCAAGCTGTACCCAACGGGGCAGGCCGCCATAGCCACCGTCCTGCTCGCCTACTTGCGCGCGGGCGACCATGTGCTGCTTACCGATGCCGTCTACGAGCCGGTGCGCCGGTTCTGCGCGGAACATCTGGTCCGATTGGGTATCGAGCATACGTACTACCCGCCCGACGGCACCGGCATCGAGGCGTTGATCCGGCCCAACACGCGGATGATCTACGCCGAGTCTCCGGGATCGATGACCTACGAGATGCCGGACCTCCCCAAGTTATCCACAGTCGCGCGCAAACACGATTGCTGGCTGGCTGTGGATAACACCTGGGCGTCCGGATTGGTACACAACCCGCTCGCGCTCGGGGCCGATATCTCCATCCTGGCGGCAACCAAATACCTCAGCGGGCATGCCGATGTGATGATGGGGGCGGTCGTCTCCAACGAACGCGCCTGGCGTCCGCTGGAGCGCGCCACGATCGATTTCGGTCAGACGGTCGGCGCCGACGATGCCTTCCTGGTGCTGCGAGGCATGCGTTCGCTGCCGCTGCGCATGGCGCAGCATGCCCGTAGCGCCCTGCAGCTTGCCCACTGGCTGCTGGCGCGTCCCGAAGTGTCCCGCGTGCTTTGCCCCGCATTGCCCGGCGATCCGTCTCACGCGATCTGGCTGCGTGACTGCAGCGGCGCGAACGGCTTGCTGACGGTCGAGTTGGCCGATGCCTATACCGAGTCCGATGCCGAACGCCTGATCGACAGCCTGCGGCTCTTTGGCATCGGCGCATCGTGGGGCGGCTTCGAAAGCCTGGTGATCCCGGTCTGCCTCACGTCGCGCTCCCTGCCGGACAGCGTGCGGCGCGGCCCGATGCTGCGCCTGCACGTGGGCCTGGAAGATCCCGAGGATCTCATTGCCGACCTCGAGTCCGGACTGTCCGCGCTCGCCCAACCTCTCCGTTCCCTTCGAATCTCATGACGCACCCCAACACCCAACACCCCTACACCGACGTCGATGCGCATACGCTCAAGCAATGGCTGCACGACGGCAGTGAGATCGCGCTTCTGGATGTACGCGAGCATGGCCAATATGGCGAGTCGCACCTGTTCTACGCCGCACCCGTTCCCTACAGCAGGCTGGAGCTGGACATCGCGCGCCTGGCGCCGCGCCGCGGCGTGCGGGTGGTGGTCTACGACAACGGCGGTGTCGACGGCACGGCGGCGCGTGCGGCGGGCGCGCTGAGCGCGTTGGGCTACGGCCAGGTGCATCGTCTGACGGGCGGCATTGCGCAATGGCAGCAGGCGGGCTACGCCGTCTTCGCGGGTGTGAACGTGCCTAGCAAGACGTTCGGCGAACTGGCCGAGGAAGTGTTCCACACCCCGCGCATTGGCGCCCGCGAATTGGCCGAGCGCCAGCGGCGCGGGGATGACCTGATCGTCCTGGACGGCAGGCCCTACGCGGAATACCAGAAGATGAGCATTCCAGGCGGCGTCTGCTGCCCCAACGGTGAACTGGCGCTGCGCGCCCACACGCTGGCCAGCAGTCCCGACACCACGATCGTGGTGAATTGCGCGGGCCGTACGCGCAGCATCATCGGCGCACAGACGTTGATCAACCTGGGCGTCCCCAACCCCGTCTACGCGCTCGAGAACGGCACGCAGGGATGGTATCTGGAAGACCTGCAACTGGAGCACGGCGCTCGCCGCCGCTACGGTGACGACATTGCATCGGCGGACATACCCGAGCTGGCGCGGCGCTCCGCCCGGTTGGCCGAACGCCATGGCGTGCCCATGGCCGACGCCAGCCAGGTACAGGCCTGGCTGCGCGACACGGCGCGCAGCACTTTCCTTTGCGATGTCCGCAGCGCCGAAGAGTTCGAGCAAGGGTCCTTGCCCGGGGCGCAGCACACGCCGGGCGGCCAGCTCGTGCAGGCAACCGACCAATACCTGGCCGTGCGCGGCGCGCGCATTGTCGTATTCGACGCCGAAGGCGTGCGGGCACCGGTCGTCGCCAGTTGGCTCAGACAAATGGGATGGGACGCCTGCGTCTTGCAAGAGGGGGTGCTTGCGGCGCTGGCCCACGAAGTGCCAGCTGCGCAAGCGCCGGCCCTGACCCTGCTGTCGGATGCCGCGCTGGCGGACACGCTGGCCCAGGGCGCACAAGCCATCGACATCCGCCCCAGCATGCGCTATCGCGCCAAGCACATAGCCGGCGCGCGCTGGTCCATACGCCCGCGCCTGGACCGCCTGACGCTGGACGCCGCGCGTCCCGTCGTCCTGCTTGCCGAAGACGCCACGTTGGCAGCCTGGGCCGCCGGCGACCTGCGGGCATTGGGGATCACGGACATCAAGGCGAATACCGGCACGCCGGAAAGCTGGTCGGCGCACGGCATTGCGCTGGAATCCACGCCCGCCGACCCGGCCGATGGCGAGTGCATCGATTACCTGTTCTTCGTGCACGACCGCCATGACGGCAACAAGGCCGCGGCGCGCCAATATCTGGCCTGGGAGACCAACCTGACCAAGCAGATCGACGACCGGGAACGCGCGGCGTACCGGTTCCCGGGGCACTGACGATGCCGCTGCGGCTGGCCCGCGGCGCAACCCACGCTTCAACCTGATCAATACGCCCCGGCGGCATTTGCCGGCGGGGTGCGGACGGTTCATGGCGAACCGGAATGAATGGACGGCCGAGTATCCGGCTGCCGACACAAGGGGAAATCCAGATGAAGCAACATGCATTGAATGCTTGCAGGACCGCTGCCGTGGCGATGGCCGGCCTGCTGTGGGGGGGCGCCGCCCACGCGCAGGCGCTCGCGCCATTGCAAGACTATCCCAAGCAGGCCATTACCGTGGTGTCGCCGTTTCCGCCCGGGGGCGGCAATGATGGCGCGGCGCGCCTGATCGCACAGGAGCTCAGCGCCATCACGGGTCAGAGCGTCGTGGTGGAAAATCGCTCGGGCGCGGGCGGCAACGTAGGCACGGCGCAGGTGTCGCGCGCCAAACCCGATGGCTACACCCTCGTGATGTCCCAGACCAGCGTCATGGCCGTCAATCCGCGTCTTTACAAGAATGTGGGCTTCGACCCCTTGAAGGACTTCGCGCCGATCTCGCAGATCACGTCCGCGCCGCTGGTGCTGGTGTCGCGCGCCGAAAGCCCCTACAAGACCCTGGACGACTATCTGGCGGCGGCGCGCAAGCAGCCGGGCACCATCACCTTCGCGACTCCCGGCAACGGCACCATGAGCCATCTGACGGGCGCGCTCGTGTCGCAGAAGGCGGGGGTCAAGCTTGTGCATGTGCCCTACCGCGGCGCCGCGCCGGCCATCACCGATCTGATGGGGGGCACCGTCGACATGCTGATCACCTCGCCCGCGTCGGCCGAACCCATGGTGACCGCCGGCAAGCTGCGCATTCTTGCGATGAGTCATGGCGGTGGCGTGGGCATCTTCAAGGAGGCTCCGACGCTGCAGCAGGCTGGCATGGAAGGCATCACGTCGGATGACTGGTATGGACTGTTCGCGCCCGCGGGCACGCCTGCCGACCGCATCGCTTATCTGGCGCAGGCCGTGGACCAGGCGATGAAGTCGCCCGCCGTGATCGCCAAGATCAACAGCGGCGGCAGTCGTCCGGTGGGCAGTCCCCCGGCCGAATTCAAGGCCCGCCTGCAGCAGGACACGGCGTATTGGGCGGAGATGGTGAAGATCGCCGGCGTCTCGCTGGATTGACGGAGAAAGCGGGGGCGCGACGCTCCCCGCTACCGCCCGCGGCCGTAGGGCCCGGCCTGGACCGCGGTTCCGGCTATGTTTGTAAATTCGCGGCAAGGTGTCTAGACTGGAAAAATCCCGGGAGTGCATCCATGCAAACTTCTTCGGCCTTGACCAGACAACAGCTGGCTGCGTTTTCTTCGTTCGCGCAGACGATGGCGGACCGCGTGCGGCCCCTGTCGCGTAAATGGTTCCGGCATCCGCTCGCGGTGGACACCAAGGCGGACGCCAGCCCCGTTACGCAAGCGGACAGGGAGGTCGAGTCGGCCTTGCGCGGGGCCATCGCCTCGCACTACCCCGATCACGGCATCTTCGGCGAAGAGTTCGGCTCTTCTCATGCCGAGGCCGAGTTCGTATGGTCGCTGGATCCCATCGACGGTACTCGCGCGTTCATCTCCGGCAATCCGCTGTGGGGCACCTTGCTGGCGCTGCTGCATCGGGGCAAGCCGGTGCTGGGCGTGATCGATATCCCCATGCTGGATGAGCGCTGGCTCGGCGCCGCGGACTCCCCCTCGCGGCTCGGCGGCGAAGCATGCCACGTCAGTGCCTGTGCCGAATTGCGCCAGGCCATCCTGTATGCCACGTCCCCCGATATCTTCGAAGGCGCGGAACTGGCCGCGTTCGACGCCCTGACCCGCGCGGCCCGCATGCGCCGCTACGGCGGGGACTGCTATAGCTATGGGCTGCTGGCCAGCGGCCATGTGGATCTCGTCGTCGAGGCCGGGCTGCAGCCGTACGACTATCTGGCGCTGATGCCCGTGATCGAAGGCGCGGGCGGGATCATTACTGACTGGTCGGGGCAGCCGCTCAGCCTCGAATCGCAGGGCCGCGTGGTCGCGGCCGCCACGCCGCAGTTGCATCGCCAGGCGATGCGGGTGCTGGGGGCGGCCATGACTTGAATCGCGCGCCGCCTGCCCGCAGTTCAACGCAACGCTTCAGTCACAAGGTGAACGAGCATGCATGCACTAGGGGTAGCAACGGTGGAAGACGCGGAGCGTCTGGTGCAAGCCAGCCCGCTCTCGCATATCAAGGTGGGCCTGTCCGATGTGGACGGCGTCATGTTGGGCAAGTATCTGCGGCGCGACAAATTCCTCGGCGCCCTGCGCTCGGGGCTGGCGTTCTGCGATGTCGTGTTCGGCTGGGACCTCGACGACCAGCTCTACGACAACACCAAGTACACCGGCTGGCACACCGCCTACCCCGACGCCAAGCTCAGGATCGTGCCGCAGAGCGGCCGCCGGTTGCCGCTGGAACAAGGGCCGGGCGGGGAAGACATGCTGCTGTTCCTGGCGGAATTCGAAGGCGATGCGGGCGCCATCTGTCCGCGCCGTCTGCTGCACCGGACGATAGATCGCGCCGCCGGCATGGGCTATGACGTCTACGCCGCGCTGGAGTACGAGTTCTTCATGTTTCGCGAGACGCCGCATTCTGTGCGCGCGAAGCACTATCGCAACATGGAGAACTGGACGCCGGGAAATTTCGGGTACTCGATGCTGCGCAGCACGGTCGAAGGCGACTTCTACCGCAAGCTCCTGGACATGTGCGAACGCATGGACATGCCCATCGAGAGCCTGCATACCGAGACCGGGCCAGGCGTCCTGGAGGCGGCGATAGCCGTGGATCTGGCGGATGCCGCGGGCGACAAGGCATTTCTCTTCAAGACCTTCGCGAAGGCGCTCGCGCAGCAGAATGGCCTGATGGCGACATTCATGGCCAAGTGGTCGCACGACCATCCCGGGCAGAGCGGACACATCCATTTGTCGCTGCGGGACCGCGAAACGGGCCGATCGGCCTTCCACGACGCGTCGCAACCCCACGGGATGAGCGGGCTGCAGGCATCGTTCATGGCCGGCGTCCAGCGCTATCTGCCTGAATTCATGGTGCTGTATGCACAGACCATCAACAGTTATTCGCGCCTGGTGCCGGGCTATTGGGCGCCGCTCGACGCCACCTGGGGCATGGAGAACCGCACCACGGCGTTGCGCCTGATTCCGGGTAGCGACAAGTCGCAGCGCGTCGAAGTACGCATCGGCTCGGCCGACGCCAACCCCTATCTTGCGCTGTCCGCCGCCCTGGCTTCCGGCCTGTATGGAATCGAGCAGGGCCTGAAGCCCGAACCGATGGTGCGAGGCAACGCCTACACCCAGCAGTTTCCCGCGCATTTGCGCCTGCCCACGACCCTATGGGAGGCCGCGCAGCGGCTGCGGGAATCCGAGGCCGCCCACCTCCTGTTCGGCGACGCATTCGTGGAACATTATGTGGCCACGCGCGAATGGGAAGAACGGCAGTTCCGCCGCCACGTGACCGACTGGGAGCTGGCGCGCTACTTCGAGATCATCTGAATCCCACCAATCCGCTTGCCCAGGCTCGCCATGACCCAGGAATTCACCACCATCAGCCCCATCGACGGCCGCGAGGTCGTTCGCCGCGCTTACGCCAGCGAAGCGCAAGTCTCGCAGGCGCTGGCCAGCGCGCAGGGCGCCCAGGCAGCCTGGCACGGCCTGGGCGTCGTCGAACGGGGGCGCATCGTATCGGAAGCCGTCGACTGTTTCGTGGCGGCCAAGGACGAGATCGCGCGCGCCATCACGATCCAGATGGGTCGGCCCCTGCGATACACGCCGGGAGAAGTGGCCGGCTTCGAGGCGCGAGCGCGTCACATGATCGCAATCGCGGGCGAGGCGCTCGCGCCTGTGTCCGTGGCCCCGCAGGCGGGCTTCACGCGTTTCATTAGCCGGGAACCGATTGGCATAGCCCTGACCATCGCGCCGTGGAACTACCCCTTGCTGACCGCTGTGAACAGCGTCGTGCCCGCCCTGATGGCGGGCAATGCCGTCATCCTCAAGCATTCGAACCAGACTCCTTTGTGCGCGGAACTGATGGACCGCGCGTTTCGCGAAGCTGGCGCGCCGAAAGGCGTGTTCCAGTATCTGCATGCCAGCCATGACACCGTGCAGCGGCTGATCCGGGCGCCCGAGATCGGTTATGTGTCGTTCACCGGCTCGGTGCGGGGCGGCCGCGTCATCGAGCAAAGCGCTGCCGGGCGTTTCATCGGCGTGGGCCTTGAATTGGGCGGGAACGACCCCGCTTACGTCAGAACCGACGCCCGGATCGATCATGCCGTGGAGACGCTGGTGGACGGTGCATTCTTCAATTCTGGCCAGTCTTGCTGTGGAATCCAGCGCATCTATGTGGCGCGCAACCGGTACGAGGAATTCGTCGAACGCGCGACCGCCTTGACTCAAGGCTATGTGCTGGGGAACCCGCTGAACGCGGACACCACATTGGGTCCGGTCGTGCGCGCGAGCGCCGCCGCCGAGATACGGGGTGTCATTGCCCAGGCGGTGTCGGCCGGCGCCAAGAACACGATTGATCCTTCACATTTCACAGAAGCGAGTGAAAGCTCGCTTTATGTGGCGCCGGCCGTGTTGACGGAGGTTGACCACCGCATGCGCATCATGAGCGAGGAGTGTTTTGGCCCGGTGGTTGGAATCATGCCGGTCGACACCGACGAGGAAGCCATCGCGCTGATGAACGACAGCCCGTATGGTCTTACCGCCGCGGCGTTCACGCAGGACGAGGAGGCCGCGCTGCATATCGGCAGGCAAGTCCGAACTGGAACATTCTTTATGAACCGCTGCGATTACCTCGACCCGGCGCTTGCCTGGACGGGGGTCAAGAACTCGGGGCGGGGCGTATCGTTGTCGGCCGTCGGGTACGAGCAGCTCACGCAAGCCAAGTCCTTTCATCTGCGCAATGTCTGAAACGACGAATTCGGGAAGCAAACCATGACCGTGCCCTCAGTCAACTGGAACTACCCTACCGCCATCAAGGTCGGCCCCGGCCGCGTCAGGGAGCTGCCCGATTGGTGCCGCGAACTTGGCATGGCGCGCCCCTTGCTGGTCACGGATCCTGCTCTGGCTTCCCTGCCGATGGTGGGCGATGCGGTGCTGGCTTGCCGCGAGGCCGGGCTGGACTGCGGCACGTTCCATGAAATCAAGGGCAATCCCACGGGCCGCAACGTCGACGACGGGGTGATGGCTTATCGCAAGGGCCGCCATGACGGCGTGATTGCATTCGGCGGCGGGTCCGCGCTGGACGCCGCAAAGGCCATCGCCCTGATGGCCGGCCAGACGCGGCCCCTGTGGGACTTCGAAGACATCGGCGACAACCACCTTCGCGTGAATGAGTCCGGCATGGCCCCGGTGGTCGCCGTACCGACGACCGCCGGCACGGGCTCCGAAGTCGGCCGGGCCTCGGTCATCACCGATGAGTCCGCCCAGGTAAAGCGCATCATCTTCCACGCGCGCATGCTGCCGTCCATCGTCATTCTGGATCCGGAGCTGACCGTCGGCCTGCCGCCGAGGGTCACCGCGGCCACCGGCATGGATGCGCTATCCCACAATCTAGAGGCCTACTGTTCGCCTTTCTTTCATCCGATGGCGGCCGGCGTGGCCATCGAAGGCATGCGCCTGATCAAGGAATACCTGCCGCAGGCGGTGGCCGATGGCCGCGATGTGCAGGCCCGCCAGCAGATGCTGGTGGCCTCCAGCATGGGAGCCACTGCATTCCAGCGGGGGCTGGGGGCCATGCACGCGCTGGCGCATCCGCTAGGCGCGCTTTACGACGCGCATCACGGGATGCTCAATGCGATCCTCATGCCGTATGTGTTGAAGGCGAACCAGCAGGCGGTGGCGCCGCGGTTGGAGGCCTTGGCCCGTTACCTGGGCTTGCCGCAAACCGGACCGGCCGCGGTCCTGGACTGGGTGCTCGGCCTGCGCGAGGCCGTCGGCATCCCGCATACGCTGGCCGATATCGGCATCGACGAGGCCCAGGCGGAGCGGGTGGGGCGCATGGCTATCGAGGATGCGTCCGCCGGAACCAACCCCGTGGCATACACGGCCGAAAAATATTCTGCGCTTTTTCGTGCAGCCGTTCACGGAAACCTGTAAGCTTCGCCCCCTCTGCGCGGAAACGCGTTGGCAGAACAGAAATTTTGAAGATTTCGTCCGAATGGTTTGACAGCGGATTCGAAAGTGTTCATAATCTCAAGTTCTCCGCTGGAGGGGTGCCCGAGTGGTTAAAGGGGGCAGACTGTAAATCTGTTGGCCTTGCGCCTACGTTGGTTCGAATCCAACCTCCTCCACCAGAGACCCATACCTAAATCCAGGCGCTGTTTGCCTGGATTTGCAATGTAAGGCCTAGGGAACTGGGCGGCCTTCGCAAAGAAGGTTGTAAGTTTCCCCAGGCCTTGGTTTCGAAGGGTTTGGGTAAGAGAAGGTGAAAGGGTTTGCCGCGGGTGTAGCTCAATGGTAGAGCAGAAGCCTTCCAAGCTTACGACGAGGGTTCGATTCCCTTCACCCGCTCCAAGATTTTGAAATGCCCATGTGGCTCAGTGGTAGAGCACTCCCTTGGTAAGGGAGAGGTCGCGCGTTCGATCCGCGCCATGGGCACCACAAATTTCCAAGTTCTTTTCTTCAGTCTGAAGCGCAATCCAGGTCAGGAGTCAGCCATGGCAAAAGGCAAGTTTGAACGTACCAAGCCGCACGTGAACGTGGGTACGATT
>RCUH01001424.1_pt1 | contig 17716 bp, 13 predicted proteins | sample 2166191 | NCBI WGS metagenome assembly RCUH01 (sample SAMN09932848, study PRJNA488358) | compost metagenome | feature: garden; material: soil; isolation source: compost soil in an enriched community after 214 h of incubation | place: Germany: Experimental Botanical Garden Goettingen | collected...
ATGATCACCCTAGTTACATTTTGTAAGGCGGCGATCCTATGCAACGCGCTACCGAGGGGCAATACCCGAAAACAGGTAGATGGCCGGGAATTTGAGGTCTGTTTTCGAGAAGACGCTACGTCGGCTCAGGGCCCACTGTCGTCCTAGCTCCTGCGATTCGCAGTGGCTGGTCTCCGCCATCAAGCGGCCCTAGCCTCCACGTCGACAGCCGCTGCACAGCCGCTTGCGTCGCGAGATCAACGCACTGGAAGGCGAAGCCGGCAAACGCATTGTCATGATCGCCTTCCTTAGTCCGAAGCAGGCAAGAGCCTGGTACGAATCGACTGCGTATCGCGCAGATTCGGCCGACTCGTTTCAACTCCGCGAAGTCTCGCGTGTACATCGTCGAAAGCGTCCGTCTACCGGGGCGGACTCACTGGTCGCGAGATAGAAAAATATCACTCGACTTCGACGCGCAGTGACATCCACCCCCCTCTATTTGAAATCGTCCGCCACGATGCCGAACTTGCGCAACTTGTCATGCAAGGTCTGCCGCGCGATGGCCAGGGTGCTGGCCGTGGCCGGCTGGTCGCCTTGGTGCTTGCGCAGCGCCTCGACAATCACCGCGCGCTCGAAGGCCTCGACCTGCTGCGGCAGCGCGCGTGGCAATGCAGGCAGGCCTTCGCCGGTGCCTCGTGCCTGCGTGAGGCGCTCGCCAAGCAGGCCCAGAACGAAGCGGTCGGCCACGTTGCGCAACTCGCGCACATTTCCGGGCCACGCATATGCCATCAGGTCGGCCAGCTGTGCATTGGTGAGCAACGGCGCCGCGCGCTCGTAGCGGCTTGCGGCCAGCAGCGCGAAATGCTCGAACAACAACGGAATGTCTTCGCGGCGCTCCCGCAGCGGCGGCAGCTCGATGAAGGCCACGCCCAGGCGGTAGTAAAGGTCGGCCCTGAACTTCTGCCGGTCGCTCATCTCCTTCAGGTCGTCCTTGCTCGCGGCCACCACGCGGCAGTCGAAGGCAATGGCCTTGTTGGAGCCGATGCGCTCAATGCTGCGCTCCTGCAGCGCGCGCAGGAGCTTGATCTGCACCGCCATCGGCATGCTCTCGATCTCGTCGAGGAACAGCGTGCCACCGTTGGCGTATTCGAACTTGCCCACGCGCACGCGGTTGGCGCTGGTGAAGGCACCCGCCTCGTGGCCGAAGAGCTCGCTCTCGGCCAATGCTTCGGGCAGGCCTCCGCAGTTGAGCGGCACGAAATGCTGGCGCCGGCGCTCGCTGTGGTCGTGCAGGCAACGGGCGATGAGTTCCTTGCCGGTGCCGGTCTCGCCGTAGATGAGCACATCGGCCGAGGTCTCGGCCAGTGTCATCACGGTGCGGCGCACCAGCTGCATCTGCGCCGAGCGGCCGATCAGCACCGACTGGATGCCGTTCCAGTTCTCCAGCGCATCGCGCAGCGCGCGCACCTGCAGCGACAGCTGACGGCGCTCGATGGCGTGGCGCACGATGGCCACCAGCCGCTCGGAGCTGAAAGGCTTTTCGATGAAGTCGTAGGCGCCCTCGCGCATGGCTTGCACCGCCATCGCGATGTGGCCGTGGCCGGTGACCAGGATCACGGGCAGCTCGGCATCGGCCGCATGCAACTCACGCAACCATTCAGTGCCGCTCAGGCCCGGCAGGCGCACGTCGCAGACGACGATGGCCGGCACGCCGAAGCTGATGTGTGCGCGCGCGCGCTCGGCGCTGTGAAAGGCTTCGACCTCGAAACCGGCCAGGGTCAGCACCTGGGTCGTGCTGAGGCGGACGTCTTCGTCGTCCTCGACCAGCATCACCCGGATGGCGGGGGCTTCGCTCACTTGTGGATCACTCCTGTGGGGGTGGGAATAAGGGTGTTCTGCACGGCGGCAGGCAGGTCGACCACGAATGAGGCACCACCCGCGGGCTGATTGGCCGCGCGCAGCGTGCCGTCCATGGCACGCACCAATTGTGCCGAGATCACGAGACCCAGGCCCAGGCCCGTGCCTGCCGGCTTGCTGGTGACGAAGGGTTCGAACAGGCGCGGCAGGATGTCGGACTGGATTCCCGGCCCGGTGTCGCTCACGCGCAGGATCACCCGGCCCTCCTGCGGCCGCGCCTCGATGCGCAGCGTGCGCCGCGGCGAATTCTGCATGGCGTCGGTGGCGTTGCGCATCAGGTTGACGAGCACGCTGCCGAGCGCGGCCTCCTCGGCCATCACGCACAGGCTCGTGGGCTGCACGTCGACCTCGATGGCGATGGCGTTCTTCTTCGTGGCTTCGGCCACGATGACCTGCGCGTCGGCGATGGCACGCGCCATCGGCACCGCTGCCAACGGCAACTCGCTCTTGTGCGCGAAGGTCTTGAGCTGCGAGGTCAGGCGCGCGAGGCGATCGACCATGCCTCGGATGCGTTGCAGATTGCCGCGCACATCGTCGAAGCGGCCCTTGTCGAGCAGGATGCCTGCGCTTTCCGAGAGCGTGCGCATGGCCGTGAGCGGCTGGTTCAGCTCGTGCACCACGCCGGCCGACATCTGGCCCAGCGCCGCCATCTTGCCTGCATGCACCAGCTCCCCCTGGGCTGCGCGCAGCTGTGCGGTGCGCGCCACCACCGTCGATTCGAGGGTGTCGTGCGCGGCCTGCAGCGCGGCCTGGTTGGCCAGCTTCTGCCTCACGGCACGGCGGCGCTGCCACAGCGTGACGGCCATCAGCAGCAGCACCGCCATCGCCAGGCTCGCGGTGATGGCCGCATTGCGCGCGCCCACCCGAAGCGGCGCCAGGTCGTCGAGCACCACCAGCTGCCACGGCGCGCCACGCAGCTTGCGCGTGGAAGCGAGCTGGTCCACGCCGTCGAGCGTGATGACCTGCACGTCGTGCGCCAGCGATTCCTTCTGCACCCATTGCAGCGGCTGCAGCACGGCTTCGCCATAAGGCCGCGAGCGCTGCACTTCGGCGCGCTGCAAGCCGTCCAGCGGCAGCATCGGGCGGAACTTGATGTCCTCGCGGGTGGAGAGGATCACCACGCCGCGCTGGTCGATCAGCACCACGTCGCCCGGGAGCTTGCGCCAGGCACGCTCGGCTTCCTCGAGGTTGACCTTGACGGCCACCACGCCGCGCGTGGGCTGCCCGCGGCGCAGCGCGTACGAGAGGTAGTAGCCGGGCTTGCGGCTGGTGATGCCGACACCGTAGAAGGCGCCCCGGCCCTGCCTCAGTGCATCGATCACGTAGGGGCGGAACGACAGGTCCTGCCCGACGGTGGTGCCGGGCCGGTCCCAGTCGGAGGCGGCCAGCGAGGTGCCGCCGGCGTCGAGCACGTAGAGCATCTCTGCGCCCGCCGTGGCGTTGACCCCGTCGAGGTAGCGGTTGACCGCGTCGCGCAGCGCCCCGTCCGAAGGCGTGCCGAGCAGCGTCGGGACGATGGGCGTCATCTCCAGCAGCGCGGGCAGGTATTCGAAGCGGGCCAGGTCCGCGTCGAGCCCAGTGGCGAGCATGTCCAGCCGGTGGTCGCCCGCGTCGCGCAGCCGGGCAAGTCCGTTCTGCATGGCGATGTGGTGGCCGGCGAAGGCGGCCACGGCCACCAATGCCAGCGCGCCGCACCAGCGCGGCAGGCCGCGCCAGCGTTTGGAGGTGTGAGAAGGCAAGTCGAAGCGCAGTGCCGGCTCCCGTGAAGTCATGAACCCGTTATTGCACAAGGCCATGAAGGCCGCATCAGTGGCAGCCCGGTGGCGCCGGTCACGAAGCGTTTCAGCCAGGGTGGGCACAGGCTCAGGCATAGCGCAGTTCGCCGGTCTTGCCGCGGAAGACCCGGTAGGAAAAGACGGTGTAGCCCACGATGGCCGGCACCGAGATGCAGGCCCCCATCAGGATGACCTTGAGCGCCGGCGCGCTGCTGGCAGCCTGCCAGATCGTGAGCTGGCCGATCACCACATACGGAAAGATGCTGTAGGCCAGCCCGAGAAAGCCGAGCACGAACACCATGATGAGCAGCACGAAGGGCAGCCAGCACACCGGCCCGCGCACCATGCGCGTGTTCAGGAGGCCGCGCACCGCGAGCAGCGCTACGCCGGTCATGAGCGGAATGGCGGCCAGCGCCAGTATTTCGGGCAGCGCGAACCAGCGCTCGCGCACCTCGGGGCTGACCCAGGGCGTGGCCATCGAGATCAGCACCATGCCGCCGACCATCGGCGCCCAGGCTGTGCGCGCCCACCGCACGGCACGTTCCTGCAGCTCGCCTTCGGTCTTCATGATGAGCCAGGTTGCGCCCATGAGCACATAGGCCATCGGCAGCGCGACCGCGATGGCGGCGGCAAACACCGGGTAGTTCCAGCCGGTGCCGAAGCCACTGATATAGCGCCCGAGCATCCAGCCCTGCGCCACCGAGGCCAGCGTGGAGCCCGCGAAGAAGAGTCGGTCCCAGGTGCGCTTGTGGCTGTCGCGCGCCTTCACGCGGAAGTCAAAGGCCACGCCGCGCAGCGTGAGGCCGATGAGCATCAGCGTCACCGGCAGGTACAGCTCGCCAAGCACGAGGCCGTGCGCCTTCGGAAAGGCCACCAGCAGGATGCCTACGCCCAGCACCAGCCAGGTTTCGTTGGCGTCCCAGAACGGGCCGATGGAGGCGACCATCACGTCCTTCTCGGCATCGGTGGCGCGGTGCATGAGCATGCCCACGCCGAGGTCGTAGCCGTCGCTGACCACGTAGACCAGCATGGACACGCCCATCAGCACCATGAAAATCACCGGCAGCGCGGCATCGACGCTCATCATCCCGTTCATGTACGGCCTCCTTCGACGATCGGCGAGGTGATCGCGCCCACCGGCGTTGCGGCCTGCTCCGCAGCCTCGGTCGCCAGCACTTCATCGGGCTTCTCGGCCATGTACTTGAGCACCGCCAAGTAGGCCACGATGAGCGCGAGGTACAGCGCGACGTAGAGCGTCAGCGTGAGGCCGATCATTGCCGACGGCACCTTCGACACCACGTCGGCCGTGCGCACCAGCCCGTAGACGATGTAGGGCTGCCGGCCGATCTCGGTGACATACCAGCCCGCCACCGTGGCGACCCAGCCCGAGAAGGTCATGCCTGCGAACAGCCACAGCAGTGCGCGCGGCAGCATGGCCGGCTGCCATTTCGTGCGGCGGTACAGCCACCAGCCAAGCCAGCTGGTCGTCAGCATCAGCATCCCCATGCCGACCATGATGCGGAACGCGAAGAACATCGGCAGCGGCGGCGGATGCGCACCGGGAAAATCGTTGAGTCCGCGAATCTCCCCGTCGGTCTTGTGCGTGAGGATCAGGCTCGCGCCGTTCGGGATCGCAATCTCGAAGTGGTTCTTGCGCACCGTCGCATCGGGAATGGCGAACAGCAGCAGCGGCGCACCGCGCTCCGTCTCCCACACGCCTTCCATCGCGGCGATCTTGGCGGGCTGGTGTTCGAGCGTGTTGAGGCCGTGCATGTCGCCCACCACGATCTGCACCGGAATCAGTAGCGCTGCCAGCGTGAGCCCCACGCGCAGCACGCGCGCCGCGCTGCGCTGTCCCACGCCGCGCAGCACCTGCCAGGCCGACAGGCCAATCAGGAGGAACGCGCAGGTCAGCGCCGAGGCCAGCAGCATGTGCGCGAAGCGGTACGGGAACGAGGGGTTGAAAATCACCGCAAGCCAGCTCGCGACGTGGAACTCGCCGTTCACGATCTCGTGGCCGGCGGGCGTCTGCATCCACGAGTTGAGCGCCAGGATCCAGAAGGCCGAGAGCGTGGTGCCGAAGGCCACCATGAAGGTCGACATCAGGTGCACGCGCTCGCCGACCTTGCCGTGGCCGAACAGCATCACGCCGAGAAAACCCGCTTCGAGAAAGAACGCGGTCAGCACTTCGTAGCCCAGCAACGGCCCGGCCACATTGCCCACGCGCTCCATGAAGCCCGGCCAGTTGGTTCCGAATTGGAAGCTCATGGTGATCCCGCTCACCACGCCCAGCGCGAAGGTCAGCGCGAACACCTTGGTCCAGAAGCGGTAGGCGTCGAGCCAGCCCCGCGCCGATGCGGCATCGCCGCCGCCGCGCGTGCGCAGCCACCGCCAGCGAAAGAACAGCAGCAGCCAGCCCAGCGCGATGCTGATCGTGGGAAACAGGATATGGAAAGTGATGTTGGCCGCGAACTGCATGCGGGCGAGGATCAGGGCGTCCATCGGGTTCCTTTGGTGCCGGGGCCGGCGGTGGCACAGCGGCCACCGCCAGCGGCGGGTCATCGCTTCGCCGCGCCGCCCTGCTTCAGGGCCTCGGACATGCCGATCAGCACGCCGCTCGCCAGCGTCGCGTAGCTGTCGAGCAAGGCCTGCGAAGCACGCAGACTCATCGCGCGGCCGTCGCGCAAGTTCTTGTGCGTGTCTTCCATCAACTGCTCCAGCGCCACCGTGGCGCGCGCACCGGTGTCAGTTTTCTTGCCCTGCATCGCTTGGAACACGCCGCTCCATGGACCGTCCATCGGCGCGGCCTTGCGCACGCTGGCCAACAGCGTGTCTTCCATCTTCTCGATGTCGGCGAGCGCCTTCTTGAGTTGCGTCTCGCGCAAGCTCACGCCCTGGTCGACCAGCTGCTGCAGCGCGCGCTGGTTGGCCACCACCGCCTGCTCCAGCGCGCCGTCCATGCCCGCGAAGGCCTTGGCCAGAAGTGCCTCCACGTCGGGCGCGGGCAGCTTGCTGCCCTCCGCACCGGTCGAGGCCGCCTTGGTGACCACGCCCAGCACCTGCCGGATGTTCGCGAGCGTGAGCTCGCGGCCCTGAAGCGCCTTGAGCGTGGCTTCGTGCACGGTCTTGCGGATGGTCTCGCCCTGCTTGGCCGTCGCGTCGGTGAACTTGTTGATCAGTGCGACCTGATCGATGCCGTTTTTGAGAATCATGATCGTCCGTTCATTGCATGTGCTGGCCGCCGTTGATGGCGATGTTGGCGCCCGTCACGAAGGCGGCTTCTTCCGAAGCCAGGTAAATGATCAGGCCCGCCACCTCCTCGGGCTTGCCCAGTCGGCCCACCGGGATGTGCGGCAGGATCTTGCTGTCGAGCACTTCCTTGGGGATCGCCGTGACCATCTTCGTGCCGATGTAGCCCGGCGAGATGGTGTTGACCGTCACGCCCTTCTTGGCCACTTCGAGCGCCAGCGCCTTGGTGAAGCCGTGCACGCCGGCCTTGGCGGCCGAGTAGTTGGTCTGGCCGAACGCGCCCTTGGAGCCGTTCACCGACGACACGTTGATGATGCGGCCCCAGCCCCGCTCCACCATACCGTCGGCCACCTGCTTGCTCATGTTGAACAGGCTGTCGAGGTTGGTGCGCAGCACGGCGTTCCAGTTGATCTGGTCCATCTTCTTGAAGGTCATGTCGCGCGTGATGCCGGCGTTGTTGACCAGCACGTCGACCGGACCCAGCGCCTCCTGCACCTGGCTCACGGCCCTGGCGCAGGAATCGTAGTCGGCCACGTCGCAGGGCACGGCCAGGATCTGGTAGCCGCGCGACGCCATCTGAGCCACCCAGTCGGCGTGCGACTTGTTGCCCGGCGAATAGGTCACTGCGAGCTTGTAGCCCGCATCGACCATCTTGGTGGAGATCGTCTCGCCGAGGCCGCCCATGCCGCCGGTGACCAGGACCACTTGTTCTTTGTTGCTCATTTGGCTTGCTCCTCGTTGCTTGGTGAATGAATGAAAGAAATCCGGGTCAGGCGCGTTCGACCGCAAGCGCCACGCCCATGCCGCCGCCGATGCACAGCGACGCGAGGCCCTTGTCGGCGCCGCGGCGGCGCATCTCGTGCAGCAGCGTCACGAGCACACGGCAACCCGAAGCGCCGATGGGGTGGCCGATGGCGATGGCGCCGCCGTTCACGTTGATGCGGCTGGTGTCCCATTCCATCTGCTGGTTGACCGCGCAAGCCTGCGCCGCGAAGGCTTCGTTGATTTCCATGAGGTCGAGGTCCTGCGCCTTCCAGCCGGCCTTCTTGAGCGCGAGCTGCGAGGCGGGCACCGGGCCCATGCCCATCAGCGACGGATCGAGGCCCGCGCTCGCATAGGCGCGGATCACAGCCAGCGGCTGCAGGCCAAGGGCAGCGGCGCGCGAGGCCGACATCACCAACACCGCAGCGGCGCCGTCGTTCAGGCCCGAGGCGTTGCCGGCGGTGACCGAGCCAGCCTTGTCGAAGGCGGGGCGCAGGCCGGCGAGCGCGTCGGCATTGGTCTTGCGGTTCACGAACTCGTCGGCCGAGAAGACGATCGGGTCACCCTTTTTCTGCGCGATGCTGAAGGGAAGGATCTCGTCGTCAAAGCGACCGGCATCCTGCGCGGCGGCGGCCTTCTGTTGCGAGGCCAGCGCGAGCGCGTCCTGCATCTCGCGCGTGATGCCGTACTTCTTGGCCACGTTCTCGGCCGTGATGCCCATGTGGTACTGGTTGTAGACGTCCCAGAGGCCGTCCACGATCATGGTGTCGACCAGCTTCCAGTCGCCCATGCGCTGGCCGTTGCGCGAGTTGGGCAGCACGTGCGGTGCGGCGCTCATGTTCTCCTGCCCGCCGGCCACCACGATCTCGGCATCGCCGCACTTCACGGCCTGCGCCGCCAGCATCACGGCCTTCAGGCCCGAGCCGCAGACCTTGTTGATGGTGAGGCCCGGCACGCCGATGGGCAGGCCCGCCTTGATGACCGTCTGCCGCGCGGGGTTTTGCCCCGCGCCGGCCGCGAGCACCTGGCCCATGATCACCTCGGACACGGCATCGCCCGGCACGCCGGCCTTCTCGAGCAGCCCCTTCACCACGTGCGCGCCCAGATCGGGCGCGGCCGTGCCGGCGAGTGCGCCGCCGAACTTGCCGACCGCCGTGCGTTGCGCGGCCACGATCACGATATCGTCTGACATGAGAATCTCCTTGAGGTTGATGCGAGGGAAAGAAGGAATGACAGCGGCCCGGACTCAGGTCGCCTTGGCTTTGACATAGCGCCCCGGGGCGGGCTCGATGACGGGGAATTCGGCGCTGCCCAGCACACGGCGTGCGGCGACCTTCGCGCCGGCATGCGTGGCGAGCCACTCACTCCACGCGGGCCACCAGCTGCCGTCGATGCTTTGCGCGTTGTCGAGCCAGGCGCCCGCATCGGCCGCGAGATCGCCGACCCAGTGGTTGCGCTTCTTCTTGGCGGGCGGATTGATCACGCCCGCGATGTGGCCGCTGGCGCCGAGCACGAAGCGCGTCTCACCGCCCAGCAGTTGCGTGCCGGCATAGGCGGTCTTCCACGGCACGATGTGGTCGTCACGCGAGGCGTAGATGAAAGCCGGTGCATCAATGCGCGACAGGTCCACCGGCACCCCGCACTGCACCGTGCCGCCGGGCTCGCGCAGCTTGTTCTCGAGGTAGGTGTTGCGCAGATACCAGCAGTACATCGGGCCCGGCAGGTTGGTGTCGTCACCGTTCCAGAACAGCAGGTCGAAGGCCGCGGGCGCCTTGCCCTTCAGGTAGCCGTTGACCACGTAGGGCCAGATGAGGTCGTTGGCGCGCAGTGCGGCGAACACGGTCGCGAGCTCGCGGCCTTTCATGAGGCCACCGCGACCGATGGTTGCTTCGCGCACGGCGACCATGTTCTCGTCGACCATGAGGCCAAGTTCGCCCGTGTCCGAAAAATCGAGCATTGCCGTGAGCAGCGTGACGCTAGCCGCTGGCTTCTGGCCTCGCGCCGCTGCCACGGCAAGCGCGCTTCCCAGCAGCGTGCCGCCGATGCAGAAGCCCAGCGTGTTGACCTTTTCCGCACGGGCGATGCCGCGTGCAACATTGAGCGCCTGCAACACGCCTTTCTCGACGTAGTCGTCCCAGCCCAGGTGGCCCTGTTCCTCGGACACATTGCGCCACGACACGAGAAACACCGTGTGCCCCTGCTCCACCGCATACGCCACCAGCGAGTTCGCGGGTTGCAGGTCGAGGATGTAGAACTTGTTGATGCAGGGCGGCACGATCACCAGTGGCCGCTTGTGCACCTTGGCCGTGGACGGCGTGTACTGCACGAGCTGCATCAGCGCGTTCTCGAACACCACGCTGCCCGGGCTGGTCGCGACGTTGCGGCCGACCTCGAAGGCCTCGTCGTCCGACATCGAGATGCGGCCCTTCGCCACGTCGGCCAGAAAGAGGCGCGCGCCTTCGAGCAGGCTGGTGCCGCCCGAGTCGAGCGCGGCCTGCATCGCCTCGGGGTTGGTCGCGAAGCTGTTAGCCGGGTTCACGGCGTCGATCACCTGGCGCAGCGCGAAGTCCATCTGCGCCTTGCCACGTGCATCGATGGGCGCGGCCTCCAGTGCATTGCGCATCAGCGCGCCGAACTGCAGGTGGCTTTGCGACAGCCCTTGCTGCCAGGCTTGCAACCACGAGGTCGCGGCTAAAGGGTTTGAAGGTGTGGTCATGGCCGTTGCTGCTTAGTGCAGCTTGACGTGGGGTTCGGTGCGCCGCGTGATGAGGCGAGCGAGCGTGTCGAGCGAGACCTTCACGACGCCGTGCAGCGCCAGCTCGTGCATCTTGTAGAGCGACACGTACATGAGCCGCGCGAAGCGGCCTTCGATCATCAGGCTGCCACCCACCGGGCCGCCCATCATGTTGCCGACGGTGCTGAATTCGCCGAGCGACACCAGCGAGCCGAAGTCGCGGTAGCGATACGGCTTGAGCGCCTTGCCTGCCATGCGCCGGCCGATCTGCGCCGCGACGTGCGAGGCCTGCTGGTGCGCCGCCTGCGCACGTGGCGGCACCAGGCCGCCCTTGCCCTCGTTGGCCTCCGGCCACTCGCAGGCCGCGCAGTCGCCGATGGCGAAGATGTCGGCATCGCGTGTGGTCTGCAGCGTGGGCAGCACCGCGAGCTGGTTGCTGCGGTTGGTTTCCAAGCCCGCAATGTCCTTCATGAAGTCGGCCGCCTTCACGCCCGCGGCCCACACCACCAGCTCGGCCGGCAGCACACGGCCATCGGCCAAGCGCACGCCTTCGGGCAGCACCTCGGCGACCTTGGCGGAGGTGTGCACATCGACGCCGAGCTTGCGCAGCAGCGCCTCGGTGGCGGTCGACATGCGCTGCGGCAGTGCGGGAAGCACGCGGTCGGCCGCTTCGATCACGCTGACCTGGATGTCTTTCTCGGCATCCACGCGGTCCAGCCCATAGGCCACGACTTCGCGCGTGGTGCGGTGCAGTTCGGCTGCCAGCTCCACGCCGGTGGCGCCCGCGCCGATGATCGCCACGTGCAGCTGCTCGGGCCGCAGCGGCGTGGTCTGCGCATGCGCACGGATGCAGGCGTTGACCATGCGCTGGTGAAAGCGCTGCGCATCGGCCTTCGACTCCAGGCGCAGCGCGTGCTCGCGCACACCCGGCGTGCCGAAGTCGTTGCTGAGGCTGCCGATGGCGACCACCAGCGTGTCGTAGCCGAAGGCGCGCTCGGGCGTGACGAGGCGGCCTTCGTCGTCCAGGTACGGCGCTATCTGCACCTCGCGCCGCTCGCGGTCGATGCCGGTCAGCTCGCCGAGCCGGAAGCGAAAGCCGTGCCAGTGCGCCTGCGCGAGGTAGTCGACCTCGTGAGCGCTCATGTCCATGCTGCCGGAAGCGATTTCGTGCAGCTTGGGCTTCCACACATGGGTGCGTTGCTTGTCGATCAGGACCACGTCGGCCTTGCCGCGCCTGCCGAGCGTGTCGCCCAGCCGCGTCGCCAACTCCAGGCCACCGGCGCCGCCGCCGACGATGACGATGCGATGCCTGTCCGCAGGACGGTTCATGGGAATGTCGGCGTGGGGGTCAGCGCACCGGGTCCGCGGGCATGTGGTGCTCGACCTTGTCCAGCACGGCCTCGGGCTCGTCCGCCAGGGCCGGGGTTTCATTGTTCAGGATGCGCGTCATGCGGTCCGTGTCCAGGTCGTTGGTCCACTTGGCCACCACCATGGTGGCCACGCCGTTGCCGATCAGGTTGGTGAGCGCGCGCGCTTCCGACATGAAGCGGTCGATGCCCAGAATGAGCGCAAGACCCGCCACCGGCACATGGCCCACCGCCGACAACGTGGCCGCCAGCACGATGAAGCCGCTGCCGGTCACGCCGGCCGCGCCCTTGGACGTCAGCAGCAACACCAGCAGCAGCGTGATCTGCTCGGTCAGCGACATCGGCGTGTTGGTGGCCTGGGCGATGAACACCGCGGCCATCGTCAGGTAGATGCTGGTGCCGTCCAGGTTGAACGAATAGCCGGTGGGCACAACCAGGCCGACCACGGACTTGCGCGCGCCGAGGTTCTCCAGCTTGGCCATCATGCGCGGCAGCACCGACTCGCTGGACGACGTGCCCAGCACGATCAGGAGCTCTTCCTTGATGTACTTGATGAACTTCCAGATGCTGAAGCCGTGGACGCGTGCGATGCCGCCCAGGATCACGAAGACGAACAGCAGGCAGGTGAGATAGAACGTGGCCATCAGCTGACCCAGCTGCAGCAGCGAGCTGACACCGTATTTTCCGATGGTGAAGGCCATGGCACCGAAGGCGCCGATGGGCGCGACCTTCATGATGTAGCCCACGATCACGAACAGCACGTGCGAGAACTTCTCGATGAAGTCGAACACCAGTGTGCCGCGCCCACCGAACTTGTGCAGCGCAAAACCGAACATCACGGCGATCAGCAACACCTGCAGGATCTCGCCCTTGGCGAACGCGTCGACCACGGTATTGGGGATCACGTGCAGCAGGAAATCGACCGTGCCCTGCATCTGGCCCGGCTTGGTGTAGGCAGCCACCGACTTGGCGTCGAGCTGGGTCACGTCCACATTCATGCCCGCCCCGGGCTTGACGATGTTGATGATGACCAACCCGACCACCAGCGCGACAGTGCTGACGATCTCGAAATACAGCAGCGCCAGGCCGCCGGTCTTGCCGACCTTCTTCATGTCCTCCATGCCGGCGATGCCCACCACCACCGTGCAGAAGATGATCGGCGCGATGATCATCTTGATCAGCTTGATGAAGCCGTCGCCCAGCGGTTTCATCGACGCGCCGGTGTCGGGATAGAAATGCCCCAGCAGCACACCGATGACGATGGCAGTAATGACCTGGAAATACAGCGATTTGTAAAAGGGCTGGGATACGGGTTGATGGTCCACGAAGGTCTCCTAGAAATTTCAGACGCCGGCGGCATGGGCCTGCCGGTCGGCGTGGTAGCTCGACCGCACGAGCGGTCCGCAGGCTGCATGGGCAAAGCCCATGGCGTGCGCCTGCTGGGCAAGGGCTTCGAACTGCGCGGGCGCGACGTAGCGCTCCACCGGAAGGTTGCCGGGGCGCGGCTGCAGGTACTGGCCGACGGTGAGCATGCTGACGCCGTGGCTGCGCATGTCGCGCATCACATCGAGCACCTCGTCGTCGGTCTCGCCCAGGCCCAGCATCAGGCCACTCTTGGTGGGCACCCCGGGGCAGCGCGCACGGAACGACTGCAGCAGTTGCAGCGAGTGCAGGTAGTCGGCGCCGGGGCGCGCCTGGCGGTACAGGCGCGGCACGGTCTCGAGGTTGTGGTTCATCACGTCGGGCGGGTCGGCCGAGAGGATGTCCAGCGCCACCTCGGCACGGCCACGGAAGTCGGGCACCAGCACCTCGATCTGCGTGCCCGGCGACTGCGCGCGCACCGCGCGGATGCAGCTGGCGAAATGCGCCGCGCCGCCGTCGCGCAGGTCGTCGCGGTCCACGCTGGTGATCACCACGTACTTCAGCTTCAGCCGCGCGACCGTCTCGGCCAGGTGTTGCGCCTCGTGCGGATCGGGTGGCTTCGGCCGGCCATGCGCCACGTCGCAGAACGGGCAGCGGCGCGTGCACAGATCGCCCAGCACCATGAAGGTCGCCGTGCCCTTGCCGAAGCACTCGCCGATGTTCGGGCACGAGGCTTCTTCGCACACCGTGTGCAGGTTCGCTTCGCGCAGCGTGCGTTTGACCTCGCGAAAGCTCTCGCTCTGCGAGACGCGCACGCGGATCCAGTCGGGCTTGGCGAGCGCTGGTCCCGCCTCGACGACGCGGATCGGAATCCGGCGCGTCTTGGCCTCGCCGCGCTGCGGACCATGGAGAGTCGCGGTGTCGTTCATGGTCGCGCCGTCGTCAGGCCGCGTTGCGGTGCGAGTTGGCATCGACCACCGCCAGCGCCGTCATGTTGACGATGCGGCGCACCGTGGACGAAGGCGTGAGGATGTGCACCGAGCGCGCCGCGCCCAGCAGGATGCCGCCCACTGTGATGCCGCTGCCCGCCGCCATGCGCAGCAGGTTGTACGAAATGTTGGCCGCGTCGACGTTGGGCATGACGAGCACGTTGGCCTCGGTCTGCAGCGCCGAATCAGGGAACTCGTGGTCGAGGATCGACTTGGAGAGCGCCGCATCGCCGCGCATCTCGCCTTCGACCGCAAGCTGCGGATCGGCCGCCTGGATGAGTGCGAGCGCTTCGCGCATCTTCACGGCCGAGGCCGCGTCGGAGCCACCGAAGTTCGAGTGCGACAGCAGCGCCACGGCCGGCGTCACGCCGAAGCGGCGCACTTCCTCGGCCGCAAGCAGCGCGATCTCGGCGATCTGCGCGGCGTCGGGGTCGCGGTTGACGTGCGTATCGCAGATGAAGAGCTGGCGCCCCGGCAGCATCAGCATCTGCATGGCAGCCAGGGTCTTGGTGCCGGCACGCAGGCCAATCACGTCGCGCACATGCCGCAGGTGGTCGCCGTAGCCGCCGAGCGTGCCGCAGAGCATCGCGTCGGCCTTGCCCTGGCGCACCAGCATCGCCGCGAGCAGCGTGCCGCGGCCGCGCATCTCGGTCTGCGCCACGAGGCGCGAGACGCCGTCGCGGCGCTTGAGCTGGTAGTAGGCCTCGGCGGCATCGCCGTGCACAGCAGGGTCGAGCAGGTCGACGGTTTCGCAGTCGGTGCCCAGCGACAGGCGCAGGCCGTACTGCGCGATGCGCTCGGCGATCACCTCGGTCCGGCCCAGCAGCAGCGGGCGCGCGAGGCCTTCGTCGACCACCACCTGCGCGGCGCGCAGCACGCGCTCGTCTTCGCCTTCGGCGTAGACCACGCGCTTGGGCGATTGCTTGGCGGCCGCGAACAGCGGCTGCATGCTGCTGCCCGACTGGTAGACGAACTGCGACAGGCGCTGGCGGTAGGCCTTCATGTCGGCGATGGGCCGCGTTGCGACGCCGCTGTCCGCCGCAGCCTGCGCCACCGCGGGCGCAACGAACTCGATCAGGCGCGGGTCGAAGGGCTTGGGAATCAAGTAGTCGCGGCCGAAGCGCAGCCCGACCGCACCGTAGGCCTGTGCCACCACCTCGGGAATCTCGGCATGCGCGAGCTCGGCGATGGCGCGCACGGCGGCGAGCTTCATCTCTTCGTTGATCGTGGTCGCGCCCACGTCAAGCGCGCCACGGAAGATGAACGGGAAGCACAGGACGTTGTTGACCTGGTTCGGATAGTCAGACCGCCCCGTGCCCAGGATCGCGTCGGGCCGCACGGCCAGCGCGTCTTCCGGCAGGATCTCCGGGTTCGGGTTGGCCATGGCCAGGATGATCGGATCGCGCGCCATCTCCTTGACCATCTCGGGCTTGAGCACACCGCCCGCCGACAGCCCGAGGAAAATGTCCGCGCCGCCGATCACATCGGCCAGCTTGCGCGCCGAGGTGTCCTGTGCATAGCGGGCCTTGTTCGGGTCCATCTGCTCCTTGCGCCCGGTGTAGACCACGCCCGCGCTGTCGGACACGAAGATGTTCTGTTGCGGCAGGCCCAGGCTCACGATCAGGTCCAGGCATGCCAGTGCCGCGGCGCCCGCACCCGAGGCCACGAGCTTCACTTCACGGATGTCCTTATTCACATGCCGCAGCGCATTGAGGATGGCCGCAGCCGCGACGATGGCGGTGCCGTGCTGGTCGTCGTGGAACACCGGGATCTTCATGCGCTCGCGCAGCTTCTTCTCGATGTAGAAGCACTCGGGCGCCTTGATGTCCTCCAGGTTGATGCCACCGAAAGTGGGCTCCATGCGCGCGATGGTGTCGATGAGCGCGTCGGGGTCGCTTTCGTCGAGCTCGATGTCGAACACGTCGATGCCCGCGAACTTCTTGAAGAGGCAGGCCTTGCCCTCCATCACCGGCTTGCCGGCCAGCGCGCCGATGTTGCCCAGGCCCAGCACCGCCGTGCCGTTGGTGATGACGGCCACGAGGTTGGCGCGCGAGGTGAGGTTCATCGCCTCGGCCGGGTCGCGCACGATTTCCATGCAAGCCTCGGCCACGCCGGGCGAGTACGCGAGCGCCAGGTCGCGCTGCGTGGCCATCGGCTTGGTCGGGTTCACCGAGATCTTGCCGGGCGTGGGATAGCGGTGGTAGTCGAGGGCAGCTTCGCGCAGTTTTTCGTCGGACATGGTGTCTCCGTGGGGAATGTCAAAGAGGGGCTGTGGCTGCCGCGTTGGCGTCGGTCAACCAGTCGCGCAGGCCGCACAGCAGCGCCGCGGGCTGGTCGGCATGCACCCAGTGGCCGGCATCGGCGATGCGGTCGACCTCGGCATGCCGGAACATCGCGCGAATGCCTGCGAGCGACGAAGGCCGCACGTAGTCGGACTCCGCGCCGTGGAGGAAGAGCGCCGGGCCGTCGTAGCGCGCTTCGCGCAGCGCCTCGGGAAAGCTGCAGAGCTCGCGCATGCACAGGCCCGTGGCCAGCAGGTTCAGGCGCCAGTCGAAGCGGTCGTTCTGCCGGCGCAGGTTCTGCATGAGAAAGTCGACGGGCGCCTCGGCGCTGAGGCTGTCGGCCAGCGCCTGGCGGATCTCGCGGCGGCTGGCCGCGCCGGCCACGTCGAGGCTGCGCATGGCCGACACGTACGACGAGAACTGGTCGGTGTAGCTCTCGGGCGCGATGTCGATCACGGCGATGCCGGCGATGGCCTGCGGATGCGACAGCGCGAGCGCCATCGCGGTCTTGCCGCCCATGCTGTGGCCGATCACGAAGGGCCGCTGCAGCTGCTCGCGCTCGATCAGGGCGAGAACGTCGCCCGCCATCTCGGCGTACGACATGGACTCGGCCCAGGGCGAGGCGCCGTGGTTGCGGGCGTCGGGCAGGTAGACGCGGTGGTCCGCGGCCAGCACCTGCGCGACCTGCGTCCAGTTGCGCCCCGCGCCGAACAGGCCGTGCAGGATCACCACCGGAGGCCCTGAACCCAGGGCCTCGAAAGCCAGTGCGAGCGTCATGGCGGCGCCTACTTCTTCTTCACCGGCGGCAGGTCGGTGCAATGCCCCTCGAAGACCTCGGCCGCCATGCCGATGGATTCGCCGAGCGTCGGATGCGGGTGGATGGTCTTGCCGATGTCGGAGGGCTCGCAGCCCATCTCGATGGCCAGGCACACCTCGCTGATCAGGTCGCCCGCATGCGTGCCGACGATGCCGCCGCCGACGATGCGGTGCGTGACCTCATCGAACAGCAGCTTGGTAAATCCTTCGTCGCGCCCGTTGGCGATCGCGCGGCCCGATGCGGCCCACGGGAACACCGCCTTGCCGACCTTCAGGCCCTCGGTTTTGCACTGTTCCTCGGTCTTGCCGGCCCATGCCACTTCGGGGTCGGTGTAGGCGACCGAAGGGATCTGCCTTGCGTCGAAGTACGAGGCCTCGCCGTGCGCTACTTCCGCGGCCACATGGGCCTCGTGCACAGCCTTGTGCGCGAGCATGGGCTGGCCCACGATGTCGCCGATGGCGAAGATGTGCGGCACGTTGGTGC
>RCUH01001427.1_pt1 | contig 17690 bp, 19 predicted proteins | sample 2166191 | NCBI WGS metagenome assembly RCUH01 (sample SAMN09932848, study PRJNA488358) | compost metagenome | feature: garden; material: soil; isolation source: compost soil in an enriched community after 214 h of incubation | place: Germany: Experimental Botanical Garden Goettingen | collected...
TCCGTTGTCGTCGTTAAGGCCCGTTCAGGGCCGGAATATCCCGAAGCAGGGATACGGCGACATATGCAAAGTCCGTGCCAGTTTTAGAAATTCAAAATAAAGCGATAAGAATCAATCGACTAGGGAAGAGTCGAGCCCACGGCCGCTTGTTTGATGGGGCCACCGCGCCAAAAAACCCGGTTTTCAACGAAAAACCGGGCCAAGTTTGACCCGGTTTTTCATAAGCCATTGATAACTAAGGAAACGGAGCGGGCCAAATTTGGCCCGGTCGGGTCAAATCTGGCCCGCTCTATTTTTCAGAACAATGTCCTGCCGTCCAGCAGAGGCCACCCCGCATGCTTCGTTAACAACGCGCTATGCCGATCAGCGAAGATTCGTGGCCGCCGAAAAGAAAAATCCCTGCAAAGCGCAGTGCGCCTTGCAGGGATCGGGCTGATCGCATTACCGACCAGAACGCTGAGCGGGCATCCTACTTTCGGGATGCCGCTGATTTCACAGCGCCTTCTCTATTTGTCTCACTCCACCTCCTCGGCAACGCGCCCGAAAGCGCATTGCCGATTCAGTCCTTACGGGTACAGGCCGCGCACCTGGCGCGCCTGCAGGATGCGCGTGCAAGCCACGATGAACGCGGCGGTGCGCAGCGTCACCTTGTGTTCCTTCGCCACCTGCGACACAGCCGCGTAGGCTTCGCGCATCAGGCGTTCCAGGCGCTGGTTGATTTCCTCTTCGCTCCAGAAGAAGCTGGAGAAGTCCTGCACCCATTCAAAGTAGCTGACCGTCACGCCGCCGGCGTTGGCCAGCACGTCGGGCACCACATAGACGCCGTTTTCAGCCAGGATGTCGTCCGCTTCGGGGGTGGTCGGGCCGTTGGCGCCTTCCACCACGATCTTCGCGCGAACCTTGGCGGCGTTGTGCACCGTGATCTGGCTTTCGAGGGCTGCCGGGATCAGGAATTCGGTCTCGAGCGTCCAGAACTCGTTCTTGTCCAGCGCCTGGCCACCCGAGAAACCGCCCACGCCGCCGGTCTGCGACACGTGCGACAGCAGCTTGTGGACGTCCAGGCCCGCGGCGTTGTGCACCGTGCCGGTGTGATCCTGAGCGGCGATGACCTTGGCGCCGGCTTCGTGGAACAGGCGGGCGGCCGTGCCGCCCACGTTGCCAAAGCCCTGCACGACGACGCGCGCACCCGCCACGTCGATGTTCTGGTCGCGCGCGGCTTCGCAAGCCACCACGAACACGCCGCGGCCGGTGGCCTCGACGCGGCCCAGGCTGCCGCCCAGCGCGATCGGCTTGCCGGTCACCACGCCGGTGGCGGTGGCGCCTTCGTTCATGGAATAGGTGTCCATCATCCAGGCCATGGTCTGGGCGTTGGTGTTCACGTCAGGCGCGGGAATGTCCTTGGACGGTCCGATGATGACGCCGATTTCGCTCGTGTAGCGGCGCGTCATGCGCTCGAGTTCGGAGGCCGACAGCTTGCGCGGATCGACGCGCACGCCGCCCTTGGCGCCGCCGTACGGCAGGTTGACCGCGGCGTTCTTGACCGACATCCAGGCTGCCAGCGCCATCACTTCGGACAGTGTGACGTCCTGGTGAAAACGCACACCACCTTTGCCGGGGCCGCGGGACACGTTGTGCTGCACACGGTAGCCCTCGAAGTGGGCGATGGTGCCGTTGTCCAGTTCGATCGGCACGTCGACGATCAGCGCGCGCTTCGGACGCTTCAGCGTCTCGACCCACCGGCTCAGGGAGCCGAGATACGGGGTGACCCGGTCGACTTGTTGCAGGTAATTACCCCAGGGGCCGAGGTCATCGGCATTCAGATAAGACGGCAAGGCGTGGTTGGGCGTTTGAGACATGAGCATGCTCTCCTGACAAAGTTGCGCCATTTTATCCACGAAAATAAAAGCGTCCCCATTTCAAGTTGAAATATTTTAAATGGGGACATATTCGTGTTGCGGATACCGAACGAGTCGCGGGCCGGCCTTGAAGCTGCCCCTATCCTAAGCCTCGAACCTGGGCCCGTCCAGCCCGCGGTGGCGCCGGAATGCGGCCGCGCGCAGGCCCTCCCCCGTGCGCCGGAGCCCCCCCGGTGAAGAACGCCAGGCGGCCGGACAATAAAAAAGGCGGCCTCCGCAGAGAACCGCCTTCGTCCCACAACTGCCGGCCAGGACCGTCAGGCCGACATGAGTTGCCATGCCAGGCGGGCCGCCGCGCGCGCGCCATGGCCGTCCACGTCCAGGCTCGGGTTGTACTCCGCCATGTCGGCCAGCCGCAGCTTGCCGCTGGCCTTGACCCGCAGGACGATTTCCTCGACCACCGCCAGCGGCACCCCATAAGGCGCGGGCGCCGATACACCAGGCATCACCGCCGCCGGCAGCACGTCCAGATCGATCGTCAGGTAGACGTGCCGCGCCCGGGCCAGCAAAGCGTCGACATTGGCCAGCCGCGCGTCCAGATGGCGCTCCTGCATGTCGCGGTCTTCAACCCAGACCGCGCCGACTTCGGCGGCGCGCGCGTACAGGGCGGGCGTATTGGCCAGCCGCGACACGCCCAGGCAGGCGTACTGCAGGGCCTGGCCGCGCGCTTCGCAATGGCGGGCAATCTGATCGAACGGCGTGCCCGAGCTGCCTGGCCGTCCGGTGCGCAAATCAAAATGGGCATCCAGGTTCAGCACCAGCACGGGGCTGGAGTCGCCGCGCGCCTCCAGCCAGCGCGCCAGCCCCTGGAAGCTGCCCCAGGCGATCTCATGCCCGCCGCCCAGCACCAGCGGCCGCGCGCCCTGATCCAACAGTTCGGCCACGCGCAGGCCCAGGCGCTCCTGGGCGTCTTCCAGCTGGTCGCCGTCGCACGTGACGTCGCCCGCGTCCAGCAGGCGTGTCAGGCCATGCGCGGGCAGGCCCGCCATGTACTTGCGGATGCCCGCCGGACCCGCCGCGGCGCCCACCCGGCCTTGATTGCGGGCCACGCCGGCATCGCAGGCGAAGCCCAGCAGCACGGCCTCGCCTTTTTTCACCTGCGCGGCGGCCGGCTCGACGATATGCGCCAGCCGGCGCGTGTCGCCCTGCTCGGCGCTGTCGTCGCGCGCCTTCCAGAGGCTCATGTCCAGATGCGCCGCGTTCATGCCGCCGCCCCCTGCCCCGCATTCAGGACAGCCTGCAGGAATTCGCGGGTACGGGGCTCGCGCGGCTGGCTGAAGATCACTTCCGGCGGCCCGGATTCCAGGATCACGCCGCCGTCCATCACGGCGACCACGTCGGCCACGTCGCGGGCGAAGCCCATTTCGTGCGTCACCACCATCATGGTCATGCCCTCGCGGGCCAGCAGCTTCATGACCTGCAGCACTTCGCCCACCAGTTCGGGATCCAGCGCCGAGGTCGGCTCGTCGAACAGCATGACCTTGGGCTGCATGGCCAGCGCGCGGGCGATGGCCACGCGCTGCTTCTGCCCGCCCGACAGGCTGGCCGGCATGGCCGACATTTTCTGGGACAGGCCAACCTTCTTCAGCAGGTCCGCGGCCAGGGCGTTGGCTTCGTCGCGGCCCATGCCGCGCAGCGTGCGCGGCCCGACGGTCACGTTGTCCAGCACCGTCAGGTGCGGGAACAGGTTGAACCCCTGGAACACCATCCCCACCTGCATGCGCAGCTGGTTCAGTTCCGCTTCGGGCAACAGCTTGCCATGGTCCAGCAAGGTCTGGCCGCAGATATCCACGGTGCCGGCTTGCGCCACTTCCAGGCCATTGCAGCAACGCAGCAAAGTGCTTTTGCCCGAGCCGCTGGGCCCGATCACAACCACCACCTGCGAAGGCAGCACGTCGAAATCGATCCCGCGCAGGACGGCGTGGTCACCGAAGGACTTGTGCAGGCCGCGGATGCGGATCATTTCTTGCGGGTTGTCCGCGGCATTCATTGCAGCGCTCATTGCACCATTCCCCCGGCGCGCAGGCGTTGCTCCACCTGGCGCAAAATCAACATCGTGGCCGTGGTCAGGATCAGATAGATCAGCGCCACCACCAGATAGGTCTCCAGCGAGCGATACGACACGCTGATGATCTTCTGCCCTTCGTGCATCAGATCGTGGATGGTCAGCAGCGACACCAGCGCCGAGTTCTTGATCAGCGCGATGAACTCGTTGCCCAGCGGCGGAATCATGCGCACCACTGCCTGCGGCAGGATGATGATGCGCATGGCCTGGCCCGAGGACATGCCCAGCGAACGCGCCGCCTCCGTCTGGCCGCGGTCCACGGACTGGATGGCGCCTCGGACGATTTCCGACACGTAGGCGCCCGAGTACATGCCCAGGCCCAGAACCCCGCAGGCGAATGCCGGAAGGGTCACGCCAAAGTGGGGCAAGCCGAAGAACCAGATGAACAGTTGCACCAGCAAGGGCGTGCCGCGAAACAGCAGCAAATACGTGCTGCACAGACCGTAGACGACCTGCCGGCGCGGATTGAGCCGGCCCACGCCGACCAGGAGCCCGATGACGCACGCCAGCAGCAAGGCGCCGGCGGTCACCTCGATGGTGACCAGCGCGCCGCCCAACAGCGCGTCGAAGTCGGCGAAGACGGGAGAAAAGTCCAGGTTCATTTCTTGGGCGCCTCGAACCACTTGTTCACGATGGCCTGATAGCTGCCGTCGGCCTTCAGCTTTTGCAGCGCGGCGTTCAGATCGCGCGTCAGCTCGGGCTTGTTCTTGGGCACGGCGATGCCGTAGTCCTCGGTCGTCACCTGGTCGTTCAGCACGGTCAAGCCCGTGGTGTTCTGCGCAAACAGCTTGGCGGCGGGCTTGCCCGTCACCGCGGCGTCGGCGCGGCCGATCTGCACCAGGTTGAACATCTCCTGGTTCTTTTCAACCTCTACGCGCTGCACCGCCGGGAAGTGGTCCTTCAGGTAGTTCACCGACTTCGTGCCCACCTGCACCGAGACCTTGCGGCCGTCCAGGTCCTTCAGGGTCTTGATGGGACCATCCGCCTTGGTCAGCACCACCAGGCCACCCGCGTAGTAGGGGTCGGTGAAATCCACGACCTTGCTGCGCTCGGGCGTGATGTAGATGGCGGACACGGCGATGTCCGCGCGGCCGGCCTGCAAGGCGGGGATGAGTCCCTTGAAGTCGATGTCGATCCATTCGACCTTCTTGCCCATCGCGCCGGCCAGGGCTTCGACCAGTTCGATGTCGAATCCGGTGCGCTTGCCGTCCTTCACGAACTCCATCGGCGGGAAGGTGGCGTCGGTGACGGCGCGGATGGTTTCCTGGGCGTGCGCGGCGCCGGCGGCCCAGGCCAGGCTCAAGGTCAGGGCGGCGGTCAGCAGTGTGCGGCGAGTGGTCATGGTGAGTCCTATGGATGTGGATACGGCGATGAGTACGGCGATCGGTGCGGCTAGGAACGGGCTAAAAGGTGAAGCGTGCAATTCGGCAATTCGGTATGCGTCGGAACATGGCCGTCAGTGGGCTTTCAATCGGTCCGAGATGCGGCGGGCGGCCGCCACGGTCATCTCGATCAGCGCGTCCGGACGCTGCAAGGCCCGCGTGGACGGCGCCATCAGGGTGATCGACCCGACCGCCTGGTTGGCGCGCTGGAAGACGGGAACGCTGACTCCCCAGACGCCGGCATCGACTTCGCTGTCGGTCACGGCATATCCCTGGGCGCGGATGGCTTCCAGTTCGTCGGCCAGCCGCGCGCCGTCCACCCCCGCCTCGGCGGCCAGATAGGCCAGCGCGGCCTGCTGCCGGGCAAGCGGCATGAAGGCCAGCAGGGACTTGGCCGATGCGCCGCGCGCCAGGGGCAGTCCGCGGCCCTTGGTGAACGAACAACGCAGCGGGTGCTGGCTTTCCACCATGTCCAGACAGACCGCCTGATCCTTGACCGCCACGAGCAGGCCGATGGTTTCGCCGGAGGCCGCCGCCAGCGCCGCCATGTCGGGCTGCGCTTCGTGGATCAGGAAAGACGACTGGTCAAAGCCCCAGGCCAGCTGCACGCAGAGCGGCCCCGGCCCGTACTCACCTTCGTGTTCGGCGACGAAGCCCCAGCGCTTGAGCAGCGCGACCTGCCGGTACAGCGTGCTTTGCGCCAGGCCGGTTTTCTCGGCCAGCGCGGCAATGCTGAGCGGGCCGTCGTGCCGGGCCAAGGTGGCCAGCACATACAGGACACGATCCGCGCCCGCCCCTACCGACATATCGGACATAACAATTCAACTCCCGGCAATATGGCGGCAAGATTATCAATTTATGGTTTTGAGCCTTCAAAATTTTCCCACTCACTGAGAATTACAAGGGAAAACCCCGTAATCCAGGCGTAAAAAAACCCGCCAGTGGCGGGTTTTGAGCCGGGCGGAATCCGCCGCGAGCGGCAGGTTACGGCGCCGCGGGCTTGTCGTAATTGGACAGGCCCACACCCGACACGCCCTGCACGCCGGACTTGTCGGCCGGCGCCTTGGCCGCCGCACCCGACGCACCCTGGGGCTCGGCAGGCGCGGCGGGCACGGCCGCGGCCTTCTCCTGCACGCCCCCCTGCGCCGCCGCGCGGCGCTTGCGCTTGGCGTCCTCTTGCTGGGCAATCATGGTTTTCAGTTCCGCGGCCAGCGCCTCGGATTTGCCGGTGGCCGCCCAATCCGATGCGTCCTGGCCCTTGGTGTCCTGGGTCGTCACATCGGCGCCCGACTTGATCAACAGATCCACCATGGGCTGGCGGCCCGACAGGGCCGCCATCATCAAGGGCGTCTCGCCATTGGGCGCCGGCGCATTGACCATGGCCTTGTTCGCCAGCAACAGGCGGGCCATCTCCAGTTGGCCCTTGGACGCGGCATAGTGCAGCGGCGTCCAGCCCAGGCGATTGACCTTGGCGCCACGCGCGATGAGCTTCTTGGCGCGCTCGGTCTGTCCGGCGATGGCCAGGTACATCAGCGGGGTTTCGCCCGCGGGGTTCTCGGCATTCACGTCGGTGCGCTTGTCCGCCGCCAGCACGTCGAACACCTTCCACGCCCCGTCCACCACGGCCCGCATGATGGCCGGCTGGCCGTTCTTGTACCGCACATTGGGGTCGGCGCCCTGCGCCAGCAGGCTCTTGATGTCATTGGGGTAGTCGTTGGCGACGTAGACCCACCAGTCGGCGGAATTGGCGGCCTGGGCGGCCGGCGCGGCCAGCCCCAAGGCCAGCGCCAGCAGGCTCCCGCGGCAGCACGACAGGAAGGCGTTTTGGGCAGATGCGCGACGGTTGGCCATGGGAATCCTCGAAATATTTAATAAATCAGATTAATTTACTTCTTTATCTTATTGAAAAGATTGAAGAAATTATCGGTAGAGGCACGCGCAACCTCGGCGGCGGATATGCCTCGGAGTTCCGCGATCTTCTCGGCCACGTGGATCACCTTGGACGGATCGTTGAGCTTGCCGCGGTACGGCACGGGGGCCAGATAAGGCGAGTCGGTTTCGATCAGCAGGCGGTCCAGCGGCACCTTGGCGGCCACCTCGTGAACGATCTGCGCGTTCTTGAACGTCACGATGCCAGACAGCGAAATATAGAAATTCTGGTCCAGCGCGGCCTGCGCGACTTCCCAGGTTTCGGTGAAGCAGTGCATGACCCCGCCGGCCTCGGCCGCCTTCTCCTCGCGCAGCATGCGCACCGTGTCCTCGGCGGACGAACGCGTGTGGACGATGAGCGGCAGGCCGGCGTCGCGCGCCGCGCGGATATGGCGGCGAAAACGCTCGCGCTGCCAGTCCAACGGTTCGGACAAACGGTAGTAGTCCAGGCCGGTCTCGCCGATGGCGACGACTTTCGGGTGCTGGGCCAAACGCACCAGCTCTTCGGGCGTCGGATCCGGCGTGTCCTCGTAGTCGGGATGCACGCCCACCGAGGCCCAGAGCGTGGGCTGCGGCTCGACCAGCGACATCAGCCCCGGCCATTCCGGCATGTTGACGCTGACCACCAGCGCGTGGGTGACCTGATTGGCCGCCATGCGGTCAAGAATGGCAGGCAGATCGGCCGCCAGTTCCGGGAAATTCAAATGACAGTGGGAATCGACGTACATGGTGAGTCTGGGTGAGCTTACGCCTGGCAGGATAGCACCACGCGTTGCAGCGTGGCGTGGGCGAACAGCTTGGCGTTCAAGGGGTGCGTGGCCAGTGCGCGCTGGCGCGTCAGCCAGCGCGCGGCCTCTGCCACGCGGGCGGTGTTCATGCGGGCGGCCACCTGCGCCACGCCCGCCGAGAGCGCCGGAAAGTACCGCACGGGCGCGCCGGCGCTGGCCAGCATCAGATCCGTATACAGCCTTTGCAGCGCATCGATCCATTCGGCGGCGGCAACCTTTTCCAGGGACTCGGCCAGCGTGCCCACATCGGGCGCCTGGCCCTTGGCCAGGGGTCCGATCAATTGGGTCAGCCATGGCGGACAAGCGGTTTCGCCGGATTGCGCCAGACGCAGCGCGGCCAGCGGCGCGCCGCCGGCCGCGGCCAGCCATTCGCGCGCGGGCTCCACGTTCTGGTCGCGCAGCCACTGCAGCGCGGTATCCGCATCCGGGGCTGGCAGCGGCAGGCGGCGGCAGCGCGATACCAGGGTCGGCAACAGCCGGTCCGGCGCGTCCGCCACCAGCAGGAAAACCGTGTGGGGAGGCGGCTCCTCCAGCACCTTCAGCAAGGCGTTGGAAGACACCACATTCAGCGCATGGGCCGGATACAGCAGCGCCACGCGCCAGCCGCCGCGGTGCGTCGCGGTGTTGAACCACGACTCCAGCGAACGGATCTGATCGATGCGGATTTCCTTGGACGGCGCCCGCTTGGCGGTGCCGGACGGCGGCTCGGCGTCTTCGGCCTGTTCGGCCGCATCGGCGCCCTCTTCCACGGCCACGGCCTCGGGGCGGATGCGGCGCAGGTCGGGATGGTTGCCGCTGGCAAACCACGCACAGGCCGCGCAGTGGCCGCAGGCCAGGCCGTTTTCAGGCGTCTCGCACAGCAGGCTGGCCGCCGCGGCTATCGCGAAGTCCAGCTTGCCGATGCCGGCCAGCCCATGCACCAGCCAGGCATGCGCAAAGCGGTCGCGATTGCCCAGCCAGGCGTGCGCGGTCTCCATCTGCCAGGGCAGGAACTGGGGTGCGCTCATGCCGGGACAGCCAGCAACTCGCGCAGCCCGGCTTCGAGTTCGGTACGGATCTGGTCGATGGACCGCGTGGAATCCACGATATGGATGCGGCCCGGATCGGCCTTGGCACGGGCGTGATAGGCCTGGCGGGTGCGTTCGAAAAACGCCGCGCCTTCGCGCTCGAAGCGGTCCGGCTCGCGGGCATCGGCCAGACGCGCCCGCGCCACTTCCAGCGGCACATCGAACAGCCAGGTGCGGTCGGGACGCCCGGCGCGCATCCAGTCTTCCAGGACGGCAACGCGCTCGGCGCCCAATTCCCGTCCGCCGCCCTGATACGCGTAGGTGGCGTCGGTGTAGCGGTCGCAGACCACCCAGGCGCCGCGCTGGAGCGCGGGTTCGATCACCTGGCGGGCGTGTTCGCAGCGGGCCGCGAACATCAGCAGGGTCTCGGTGTCCAGGCCCATGGGGTCGGCCAACAGCAGCACTCGCAGCTTTTCGCCCAGCGGCGTGCCGCCGGGCTCGCGGGTTGAGACGACTTCAAGCCCTTGCGCGCGCAGAAAATCGGCGATCCAGGCGGTATGCGTGCTCTTGCCCGCGCCGTCCACGCCCTCGAGCGTGATGAAGCGTCCGCGTGCGGTCATTGATCTTGTCCTTGTGCTGGTTCGGGTTGCGGTTCCGGGGCCGGGTCCGGGATCGAGGCGGGGGGCCCAGCCGGCGCGGCCGGCGCCGGAGCTGGCGCCGGCGCCGTGGCGGGACTGGAACGCCCAAGGATATAGCGCGAAACGTTGCGATTGTGCTCGGACAGGTTGACCGAGAATTCACTGGTGCCGTTGCCGCGGGAGACGAAAAAGAGGTACTTGTGCTGCTCGGGCTGTACCGCCGCCAGTAGCGCGGCGCGGCCGGCGGCCGCGATCGGTGTGGGCGGCAGGCCCGGGCGCGTGTACGTATTCCACGGAGTGTCCGTCTGCAGATCGCGCTTGCGGATGCGGCCCTGGTAGGCATCGCCCATGCCGTAGATCACGGTGGGATCCGTCTGCAGCAGCATGCCGATCTTCAGCCGGTTGGCGAACACGCCCGAAACACGGCGGCGGTCCGGCCCATGGCCGGTTTCCTTTTCAATGATGGATGCCAGCACCAGCGCTTCATAGGGCGTGGCCACGGCCAGGTCGGACTGGCGCTTGGCCCAGGTGTCGTTGAGGATGCGCTGGCCCTCCTGGTAGGCGCGGCGCAGCAGGTCGTAATCGGTGCTGCCCGGCGTGAAGACATAGGTATCCGGAAAAAACAGCCCCTCGGGATGCTTGACGTCCGATCCCAGGCGCTCCATCAGGGCTTCATCGTCGATGTCGCCCAGCGTCTGCTTGACGTCGGGATTCTCGCGCAGCGCCTGGCGGATCTGGCGGAACGTCCAGCCCTCCAGAAAGGTGATCTGGCGCTGCGTCATGTCGCCGCGCGCCATCCGCTGCAGCAGCAGCCAGGGCGTATCGCCGTTGATCGCCTGATAGCCGCCCGCCTTCATCAGCTTGTCCTGCTCGGACAGGCGCGCCATCCAGACGAAACCCGGTTCCCAGATGGGCACCCCGGCCGCATTCAGCGCACGCGCGACCGTGCGCGGACTGCTGCCCGGGTCCACTACAAAGTCGATCTTGTCGGCCGGCAGTTGCAGGGGCCGGTGCATCCAGGTCCAGGCGGCGCCCACCGCGGCGGCGGCGGCCAGCACGATGAGCAGGAGAGGCCATAAAACGAAATATCGGAGTCGCTTCTTCATAAGTCCTGGAAGTTTAATGGATCGGGCGGCCTTCCCGGTCCACAACAGGGGCCGGAACGCGCGGCACGCCCCTTCGCGTGTCGGGGGCATGGTCTTTCCGGCGGAGGAACGCGGCTATCATCAACACTTTGATGACGCGATAACCCCGCCGCCATGCACGCCTTTTATTCTTCGATCCCCGTCCGCGCCGAAGGTTGCGCGCAATGCGCGCCGCTGGAAGATCTTCTGGTCTTCACCGCCGCCGGCGCCGATGCCCTGAGCTTTCTGCACGGCCAACTCACGCAGGACGTCACGGGCCTGACGCCCGATGCCGCCCGCCTGGCCGGCTACTGCACCGCCAAGGGCCGGCTGCTGGCCACGCTGGTGATGTGGCGCGGCGCCACCGCCGACGCCGACGACGCCCCGCAGTTCTACGGACTGGTCCGCCAGGACTTGTCCCAGGCCCTGCTCAAGCGCCTGTCGATGTTCGTGCTGCGCGCCAAGGTCAAGCTGGCCGCCGCGCCGCTCCATGTGGCCGGCGTTCAGGCCGCGCCGGAACAGGCCGCCGCGCTCGAAGCCCTGTCCGGCGCCCTGCCCCGCAGCCCATGGCAGCGCGTGGATCTGCCGTCCGGCACGTGGATCGCCGCGCCGTCGGCCGACACGCGCCTGCGCTGGTGGTGGATCGCGTCCGACGCGCAACTGGAACAATCCGCCGCCCTGGTCCCGGCGCTCGGCCTGGCGCCCGCCGAACACTGGCACGCGGCCGATCTGGCCGCGGGCATTCCCTGGATTTCCTCGGCCACGCAGGACGTCTTCATCCCGCAGACCGTCAATCTGGACCTGATCCAGGGCGTCAGCTTCACCAAGGGCTGCTATCCCGGCCAGGAAGTCGTGGCCCGCAGCCACTATCGCGGCACCGTCAAGCGGCGCATGGCGTTCGGCACGGTTGCCGGATCCAGCCTGCAGGACGCGGCGCTCGCCGGCGTGGATGTGTTCGACGCGGCGCAGCCTGGGGAGCCCATCGGCCGCGTGGTGCAGGCCGCCAGCGACCAGGGCATCGTGTCGGTGCTGTTCGAAACCACGCTGGCCGCGCTGCCGGACGGCGATCTGCGCCTTAGTTCCGCCGACGGCCCGCGCATCGCCGCCGCGCCGCTGCCCTACTCGATCACCCCGTAAGGCCAGGCGCCCGGTCCTAGACCGCCACACCGAACAGCGCGCCGACGCCCGCCGTCACCGCCATTGCGGCCGCCCCCAGCACCGTCACGCGTAGCGCGGCGGGCAGCTTGGGCGCGCCGCCGGCCTTCGCGGCCATCGCGCCCAAGGCCGCCAGGCAGATCACGGACCCGCCGATCACCCAGCCGATAAGTTGCGGCACGGGCGCCGTCGCCGCCACGGCCAGTGGCACCGCGGCGCCTCCGGCGAACGACGCGGCCGATGCCAGCGCCGCCTGCACAGGCTGGGCACGGTTGTGGATGGAGATGCCGAGTTCATCGCGCGCATGTGCGTCAAGCGCGTCGTGGCTCGTCAGTTGGCGCGCGACCTGCGCCGCCAGATCGCGCGTCAGCCCGCGGGCCACATAGATATCGATCAGCTCTGCCAGCTCTTCACGGGAATTGCGCTTGAGCGAGCGCTGCTCCAGCCGCAGATCGGCGGCTTCGGTGTCGGCCTGGGACCGCACCGATACGTATTCTCCGGCCGCCATCGACAGCGCGCCCGCCACCAGGCCCGCCACGCCGGACGTCAGGATGGCGCCGTGAGAGGCCTGGGCCGCCGCGACCCCGGTGATCAGGCTGGCCGTGGACACGATGCCGTCGTTTGCGCCCAGCACCGCGGCGCGCAGCCAGTTGCTGCGAAAAATTCGATGATGTTCTTTTGCAGGCATTGCCGGAAATCCATGCGACGCGCGAGAAGCGCGTGGCCCGCCCGGCCAGCCGGCCGGACGCGCCACGCGCGGAATTCATCGCGGCGTCACGCGCACCGCGGTAAGCAAGCCTATCACGCACAGCGTCGCCTGCTCGCCATCGTACGCATGCATCTCGACCTGACAGACCGACAGGCGCTTGCCCGGCTTGACCACGCGGCCGCTGGCGACGAAACGGTCGCCCTTGGCGGGCGCCAGGAAGTTCATCTTGAACTCCGAGGTCAACACGTCCTCGCCCGGCCCGAACAGCGTGAACGCGGCGTAGCCGCCCGCGCTGTCGGCGATCGTGGTGGAAATGCCTGCATGCAGGAATCCGTTCTGCTGGCACAGGTCTGCCCGGTACGGCAGGACGATGTCCACCCGGCCCGGCTCCACCACGTCCAGGTCCGCGCCCAGCAGGGCCATGATGCTCTGCTGGCCGAAACTGGCCCTGACCCGCCCGGCGGGGTCCGTGGACGGCTGGTGTTCCGCCATGTCAGTCCTGCTCGCGCTTGACCAGGTTGACGATGCTGGAGAAATCCAGCTTGCCGGATCCGCCCGAGCTGTGCAGCGAATACAGATTGCGCGCCAGTTCGCCCAGCGGAATCGACGCGCGCGCCGACAGGGCCGCCTCGGCCGCCAGGCCCAGGTCCTTGAGCATCAGGTCCACGCCGAAACCGCCCGCGTAGCCCTTGGAGGCCGGCGCATGGTCCATCACGCCCGGCCAGGGGTTGTAGAGTTCGGTGGCCCAGTTGCGCCCCGAGCTCTTGGCGATGATGTCCGACAGCACCTTGGGATCCAGGCCGTTGGCCACGCCCAGCGCCAGCGCCTCGGAGGTGCCCGCCATCAGGATGCCAAGCAGCATGTTGTTGCAGATCTTGGCCACCTGGCCGGCGCCCGCCGGACCCGCGTGGAAAATGTTCTTGCCCATCTTCTCCAGCACGGCGCGGGCGCGTTCCAGCGCGGGAGCCGTGCCACCCACGATGAAGGTCAGCGTTCCCGCTGCCGCCCCGCCGGTGCCGCCCGAGACGGGCGCGTCGATCATGGCGATGCCGCGCACCTCGGCAGCCTGGGCCACCTTGCGCGCCGAGTCCGGCGCGATGGTGCTGCATTCGATGACCAGCGCGCTGGACGGGATCTTGCCCAGCAGGTCTTGATCCAGGTACAGGCCTTCCACGTGCTTGCTGGCCGGCAGCATGGAAATCACCACCTCGGCGCCCTTGACCGCTTCGGCGGCGGACGCCGCCGCCGTGGCGCCGGCGTCGGTCAGTTGCTTGACGGCCGCGGGCACGAGGTCGAAGACCTTCAGGCTGTGGCCAGCCTTGACCAGATTCAATGCCATGGGCGCGCCCATGTTGCCCAAACCGATAAACGCGATGCTGCTCATGATGTCTTGTCTCCTGTTGCTATTGCTGTAGGTATGGATCCATCGTGACCTGCGTGGCGGGGAGCGGCTGGCCCGCGGGCCAGCCGGCCGGTCAGCGCCCTTCCTGGCCCAGGTCGGCCAGCGGATGCGGCTCGCCCTCTGGCCACGGTTCTTCAAAGAACTTCTGCACCCAGGCGTCCGTCGCCATGTCGATGACGGCGGGATTCCAGCGCGGCGTCTTGTCCTTGTCGATCAGCAGCGCGCGGATGCCCTCGGCGAAATCGCCGTGCGCCGTGCAGGCCAGCGCCGCAACGTATTCGGCGCGGAACACGTCGTCCAGCGAACGCAGGCGCGTGCGCTGCTGCAACGCGAAGGCCAGGCGCACCGAGCCAGGCGAACCCGCCAGCATCGTATTTGCCGCCCGCGCCAGCCAGGGATCTTCGTGGCCCTTCAACAGCGCCAGTTCCTCGAAGATCTCGTCCAGCCGGTTGCCGTTGCACAGATTGTTGATCAGGAACGAATGCTGGCGCAGCGGGCCCGGGTCCAGCGGCGTGCGCGGCTCCAGCGCCGTCAGCGCGCGGCGCAGCAGGCCGTCATTGATGGAGCGCGGAGGAATGGCGCCATCGGCCGCGCCCGTGGCCTGGCCGGCCCAGGGCTGCTCTTGCAGCGAGGCCAGCAGCGCCGGCCAGTCGGCATGGTTCAGGCGGAAGTCCGCCAGGCCCGCGAAGAATGCGTCGGCGGTGTTCAGTTGCGCGCCCGTCAGCGCCAGGAACACGCCGCTGCGGCCCGGCATGCGGTTCAGCAGCCAACTGCCCCCGACGTCCGGGAACAGGCCGATGGAGACTTCGGGCATGGCCAGGCGCGAACTTTCGCTGACGACGCGATGGCTGGCGCCCATCATCAATCCGATGCCGCCGCCCATGACGATGCCGTGGCCCCAGCACAGCACGGGCTTCGGATAGGTGTGGATGCGATAGTCCAGCCTGTATTCGTGCTCGAAGAAGCGGCGCGCGTAAGCGTTGCTCCAGCCGGGCCTGCCCGCGTTTTCGGTCATGCTGCGGTACAGGCCGTGCAGGTCGCCCCCCGCGCAGAACGCCTTTTCGCCGGCGCCCTGCAGCACCACCAGGGCAACGCCCGGGTCGCGGGCCCAGGCGTCCAGGCGGTCCGCCAACAGGTCCACCATTTCCAGCGACAGGCCGTTCAGGGTCTGCGGCGCGTTCAGCGTCGCGATCCCGAAGCGCATTCCATTGGCGGCGGATCTTTCTTCGAACAACACCGGTGCATTCATCTTATGTCGGCTCCTTTTTCCAACAATTGGCGGGCAATGATCACGCGCATGATCTCGTTGGTGCCCTCCAGAATCTGATGAACGCGAGTATCGCGCACCAGACGCTCCAAGGGATAGTCTTTCAGGTAACCGTAGCCGCCATGAATCTGTTGCGCATCCAGGCAGATCTGGAAGCCCATGTCGGTGGCGAAGCGTTTGGCCATCGCGCAGTAGGTCGCCGCATCCGCCGCGCCGGCATCCAGCTTGCATGCCGCCAGGCGGACCATCTGGCGTGCCGCGACCAGATGCGTGGCCATGTCCGCCAGCTTGAACTGCAGCGCCTGGAACTCCGCCAGCCGGCGGTTGAACTGGCGGCGTTCGTCCATGTAGCGGCGGGCGGCGTCCAGCGCGCCCTGCGCCGCGCCCACCGAGCAGGTGCCGATATTGATGCGGCCGCCGTCCAGGCCTTTCATGGCGATCTTGAATCCCTCGCCTTCCTCGCCCAGCCGGTTGGCGGCCGGCACGCGGACATTTTCGAAGGTGATGGGGCGTGTGGACTGGCTGTTCCAGCCCATCTTTTCTTCCTTGCGCCCGTACCCGATGCCCTCGCTGTCCGCGGGAATGGCGAACGCGCTGATGCCGCCCGCGCCTTCGCCGCCCGTGCGCGCCATGACCACCAGCAGGTCCGTGTCGCCGCCACCGGAGATGAAGGCCTTGGCGCCATTGACGACATACTCATCGCCCTGGCGCTGCGCGCGCGTGGACAGGGATGCGGCGTCGGAGCCCGCGCCCGGCTCCGTCAGGCAGTAGGACGCCAGCTTCTCGCCGCTGGCCAGCAATGGGCCCCAGGCGTCGCGCAGTCCGGGCTGGCCCCACTTCCCGACCATCCAGGTGGCCATGTTGTGAATCGTCAGGAACGCCGTGGTGGACGGATCCACCGCCGCCATTTCCTCGAACACCAGCGTGGCGTCCAGGCGCGGCAGTCCCAGGCCGCCGATATCCTCGCTGGCGTAGATGGCGCAAAAGCCCATTTCGCCCGCCCGGGCGAACGCCTCGCGCGGAAAAATGCCCTCGGCGTCCCAGCGCGCGGCGTGGGGGGCCAGCTCGCCCTCGGCATAGTCGCGCGCGGCCTGCGCGAACGCGCGCTGCTCGTCGGTCAGTTCCAAGTCCACAGCCTGTCTCCTGTTGTATTGAGTATTGTCTGTTGGCGTTGCTGCCGTCTCGTGAACGCCAGCGCGTCGATTTTGACATGACGTTGACGTAAACGTAAGCGGGAACCCGGCTTTATGTTACGCCGGAAGCGGCGGCGCGCTTTGTCTTATTGATGACAATGTAGGGGGCTGGCCGGAGCGGCCCGCCGGGGGCCTGTGCGGCGTTCCCGAGACGGCCCGCGCGCCGTGCCGGCCGTCTTCGGGAACGGCCAGGCGCCTGTTCAGGCTACAGCAGGCCGGCGGGGCGCACCCTGCCGTTTCTGGCCGTCTTGGCGCGACGGTGCTCCGCGCGGCGGCGGCGCGATTCCTTGGGATCGAAGCTCAGGCCGCGGTAGATTTCCACGCGGTCGCCCTCGGCCAAGCGGGCGCCCGGCTCGGTGGCGCGGCCAAAGATGCCCACTCCCCGTTCCCAGGGCTGAACGACCGGGAAGGCCTTTGCAAAGCCGCTGGCCGCCAGCGCGTCCTGGACGGTGGCGCCGTCGGGCAAGCGCAGTTCGCGCAGCCACACGTGTCCAGGCAAGGCGTAGCAGACGATGACGCCGATCTGCCCCGCCCCGGACGGCTCATTCGCCATACTTGGCCTGCGCGCGCTTGGTGAAGGAATCGATGAAGCTGGTGGCGATGCGATTGAACACCGGCCCCACCACCATTTCCAGCGCACGGTTGGAAAACGCGTATTCCATGGTGAACAGCACCTTGCAGGCGTCTTCGGCCAGGGGCTGGAACACCCAATGGCCCACCAGGCTGGAAAACGGGCCATCCACCAGTTCCAGGTCGATCCTGTCGGGATAGACGTGCGTATTGCGCGTGGTGAAGCGCTGCTTCATCCCCGCAAAACTGATCAGAATGGAAGCCTGCATGCCGTGTTCGTTGCGGGTCTGCACCTCGGCGCCGCCACACCACGGCATGAACTCGGGGTACTTCTCCACGTCGGCAACCAGGTCGAACATCTGGGCGGCGCTGTAAGGCACCAGGACGGATCGTTGTACTTTGTGCATCGACTATCGCAAATGGCTAGAATGGCAAGATTTTACCGGCACAGCACGGCCTGCACCTAACCGCAGGCAAAAGCATCGGATTCGAAGCCAAGTCTGGGAAAAGAAACCCGGAAGAAACCCGGAAGAAACCCGGAAGAA
>RCUH01001428.1_pt1 | contig 17687 bp, 15 predicted proteins | sample 2166191 | NCBI WGS metagenome assembly RCUH01 (sample SAMN09932848, study PRJNA488358) | compost metagenome | feature: garden; material: soil; isolation source: compost soil in an enriched community after 214 h of incubation | place: Germany: Experimental Botanical Garden Goettingen | collected...
CGCATCGACTCCGGCTACCGCTCGATGATGAGCGTGCAGTCGTCGCTGGTGATGGTGCCGATCAACGAATTCGGCAGCGAAGAGCAAAAGAAGAAATACCTGCCCAAGCTGGCTCGCGGCGAATGGATCGGCTGCTTCGGCCTGACCGAACCCAACCACGGCTCCGACCCCGGCAACATGGAAACGCGCGCCGTCAAGACGTCCGACGGCTACAAGATTTCCGGCAACAAGATGTGGATCACCAACTCGCCTATCGCGGACGTGTTCGTGATCTGGGCCAAGTGCGTCGGCGGCGACTTCGACGGCAAGATCCGCGGCTTCATCCTGGACAAGGGCATGAAGGGCCTGTCGGCTCCCGCCATCCACGGCAAGGTCGGCCTGCGCGCGTCGATCACCGGCGAAATCGTCATGGACGAAGTGGAAGTGTCGGCCGATCAGATGATGCCCGGCGTGTCCGGCCTGAAGGGTCCGTTCACCTGCCTGAACTCCGCCCGCTACGGCATCGCCTGGGGCGCCATCGGCGCCGCCGAGGCCTGCTGGCACACCGCCCGCCAGTACACGCTGGACCGCAAGCAATTCGGCCGCCCCCTGGCCGCCAACCAGCTCATCCAGAAGAAGCTGGCCGACATGCAGACCGAGATCACGCTGGCGCTTGCCGGCTGCCTGCGCCTGGGCCGCATGAAGGACGAAGGCACCGCCGCCGTCGAGATCACCTCCATCATGAAGCGCAACTCTTGCGGCAAGGCGCTGGACATCGCCCGCCTGGCCCGCGACATGCTGGGCGGCAACGGTATTTCCGATGAATTCGGCGTGGCCCGCCACCTGGTCAACCTGGAAGTGGTCAACACCTACGAAGGCACCCACGACGTGCACGCCCTGATCCTGGGCCGCGCGCAAACGGGCATCCAGGCGTTCTATTGATCGCCTGCCCGGCATAGCCGACAAAGCCGCCCCGATGGGGCGGCTTTTTTCTGGGCCGGCGCAATGGGCCATGCGCCCGATCGCCAGGCTACGTCCTTGGCGCATTGCCGAAAGCCCGTATAGGCGCGGGCTTGCACACGCCGTACGCTTTGCGGCTACCCCCCGACCAGGAGTCGCGCATGCAAGGCATCCCATCCCTACGCCTGATGGCGGGCATCGCCATGGCTTTCATTGGCCATGGCGCCTATGCCGTCACCACGCTCACCATGGCTACCGAATATCCGGCCACCTCCATGCCCGGGCAAGGCGTGTCCACGTTTGCGGAACTTGTGCGCGCCAAGACGGCCGGCAATGTGGTCATCGATGCCAGTTTCGATGCGGCCAAGGGCATCAAATCGGGCGACATGATAGACGCGGTCGAGGCGCGCAAGGTGGATGCGGGAGACGCCTTCGCCGGCGCGCTGGCCACGAAGTACCCCTTGTTCGGCGTGTCCTCCCTGCCCTTCCTGGCGGACTCGCTGTCCAAGGCCCGCAACCTCAACAAGGCGGCGCGTCCGGCGTACGAGAAACTGTTGGCTGCGCACGGCCAGAAGCTGCTCTACACCACGCCCTGGCCGGCCTCGGGCATCTGGTCCAAAGAAAAGATCGACGGCATGGCCGCGTTCAAGGGCCTGAACATCCGTACCTACGACGCGACCTCCCAGGACGTCATGCAGAGGGCGGGCGCCCGCGCGCAGAACATTTCGTTCGCGGACGCCATGCCGCGCATCGCGTCCGGCGAGATGAACGCCGTGCTGTCTTCAGGCGACGGCGGCGCGGGCCGCAAGCTGTGGGAACACCTGCCCAACTTCGCCGAGATCAACTACGCGATGCCGATCTCGGTGGCCACGATGAATCTGAAGGCCTATCAGGCGCTGGATGCGCGCACGCGCAAGGCGATCGACCAGGCGGCCGCGCAGACCGAGGCCGAACAGTGGAAACGCATTGAAGGCCGCTTGCAGCAGAACTACGCCAGCATGCGCAAGAACGGCGTGGCGATCAACACGTCCGTGCCATTGCCGGTGCGCAAGGCGCTGAAGGACGCCGCGGCGGAATCCGTGAATGCCTGGAAGGCGGCGGCCGGGCCGGAAGCCGCCGCCATCCTGAAGCAGGCAGGCAAGCGGTAGCCGCCTCAGTTATTGCCCGACAGGTCGAACAGACTGGTCGCTTCCATTTCCAGCACGCCTTCGTCGTGCTGGTTCAGGACCGTCCAGGCCCAGGTGATGATGCCCAGGTCCGGGCGCGACGACGAGGTGCGCGCGCCTTGCACGCGCGCTTCCAGGCGCAGGGTGTCGCCGGGCCGCACCGGCGTGCGCCAGCGCACTTCGCCCAGTCCGGGCGAGCCGAAGGATTCGGAGTCATGCAGGGCGGCGTCCACCGCCATGCGCATGGCCAACGCGCAGGTGTGCCAGCCGCTGGCGATCAGCCCGCCCCAGCGCCCCTCGGCGGCACGCTGGGGATCGGTGTGAAACCATTGGGGGTCGAACTTCCGGGCAAACTCCAGGATCTCCGCTTCCGTCACGCTGATCGGCCCGGCCTTGATCAGCATGCCGTCCTTGAATTCCGCGAACTTCATGTTTGGCTTTCCCCGTGCAAACGAAATCGGCGCGCCCAGGCGCGCCGATCGTCACGCATCTGTTGTGTTGGACTCAGTACGTCTCGAAATGCAGCCGGCCTTCGCGGCGCAGCACATCATGCAGGATAGACCAATCCTCGCCCGCCTGCACCATGACCTCGCGCAACGCGTCCAGCACGCCGACTTCCATGCCTTTCAGGCCGCAGACATAGATGCAGGTGTTCCGGTCGGCAAGCAGTTCGCGGACAGCGGGCGCGCGTTCGCGGATCAGGTCCTGAACATAGCGCTTGGGCTGGCCGGCCTCGCGCGATAGCGCCAGGTTGATGTCGATGAAGTCGCGCGGCAGCTTCATCAAGGGGCCGAAATAAGGAAGTTCGCGTTCGGTGCGGGCGCCGAAGAACAGCATGAGCCTGCCGACTTCACCGGTGCCGATCCGGCGCCGGCTGCGCTCGGTCATGGCGCGCATGGGCGCGGATCCCGTCCCCGTGCAAATCATGATCAGATTGGCGCGCGGATGGTTGGGCATCAGGAAGGTGTGGCCGAAGGGGCCGATCACCCGCACGGTATCGTTCTTGGCCAGGTCGCACAAATAGTTCGAGCAGACGCCGTGGGCGGCGGCGCCGCCGTAGTCCTGGGTAACGCGCTTCACGGTCAGCGACAGGTTGTTGTAGCCCGCCCGCTCGCCGTCGCGCGGGCTGGCCAGCGAGTACTGGCGGGCGTGATGCGGCCTGCCCTGCGCGTCCTCGCCAGGCGGCAGGATGCCGATGGACTGCCCTTCCAGCACCGGGAACGGCAACTCGCCGAAGTCCAGCACGATGTGATGGATATCGCTTTCCGTGTCCGTGCCCGTGACGCGGTAGTTGCCCACCACCGTTGCCGTCATGGGCGTCTTGTGCGTGTACAAATTCACGTAGGGATGCGCCGCGGACCAGGGCGGGACGGAAGCCCCGGCAGGCATGGCCGCCGCTGGCGGTTCGGCGAACGCGGCCGGGTCCGGGGCGGCGGATTCTGCTTGCGTGGATTCCGGCGCGGCTTGCGCCGGCAGGGACTTTTCCCCAGGCAGTTCCTCCCAGCCCAGTTGCTCCTGCACGGAATAGGCCTCGGCCCGCACCACCAGCCGCCAATTGTCGATGGACCCCGTCGGGCACGGCGGCACACAGGCCATGCACCCATTGCAGATATCCGGATCCACCACGTAGTTGGCGGAATCGTGGGTGATCGCGTCGACGGGGCAGGTTTCTTCGCAGGTGTTGCAGCGGATGCAGATCTCGGGATCGATCAGATGCTGCTTCAGGACATCTACGGGTAAAGGGGCATTCATCGCGGTCTTCCCAATGCGCGGGCGGGGCGCGGACGCGCGCGCCGCCCTTTCCGCTTTCAGTTGAAACGGACGTAGTCGAAATTCACCGGCTGGCGGTTGACGCCCATGACGGGCGGCGCGATCCAGTTGGCGAACTTGCCGGGCTCTGTCACACGCCCCATCAGCGAGGCGACAAAGGCGCGGTCTTCCGGCGTGGGCAGCCACTTGTGCTGGTTGGCCTGCCATTGCGAGTCGGACAGGATCTCGCCTTCGGGCGACATGCGGATGCCGGCCAGCGTGCCGATCTGCCGGTTGAATGCCTTGTGGGGCACCTGAAGGCGGAACGGGATGCCGCTCTTCTCGATGACCTTGTTCCAGCGGCCGATGCCGGCCACGGAATCGCGGATGAAGTCGTCGCGCAGCACTTCGTTCAGGGCGTTGAGCATCGGCACCTCGATCTCGTTCAGCTTGCCGTTGTTCACGCTCAGCACGCGATACGTGTCGTTCTTGAGCTGATGGTCGTCGGTGCGCTTGCTTTCTTCGTAACGGCCCTTCAGGCCCGAGCCGTAGAAGATGGCGGCGTTGGACGATTGGTCCGCGCCGAACAGGTCGATGGTGACGCTGTAGTGGAAGTTCAGGTAACGCTGGATGGTGGGCAGGTCGATCACACCGGCGGCGCGCACGCTTTCGGGGTCGTCGGTCTTGAGCTGGTTCATCACTTCGCAGGTACGCTGGATGGTGCGCGAAATACCGGATTCGCCCACGAACATGTGGTGGGCTTCTTCGGTCAGCATGAACTTGGTGGTGCGGGCCAACGGATCGAAGCTGGACTCGGCCAGCGCGCAAAGCTGGAACTTGCCGTCGCGGTCGGTGAAGTAGGTGAACATGTAGAACGCCAGCCAGTCGGGCGTCTTTTCGTTGAAGGCCCCCAGGATGCGCGGATTGTCCGAATCGCCGGAGCTGCGCTGCAGCAGCGCGTCGGCTTCCTCGCGGCCGTCGCGGCCGAAATAGCGATGCAGCAGGTACACCATGGCCCACAGGTGGCGGCCTTCTTCCACGTTGATCTGGAACAGGTTGCGCAGGTCGTACTGGGACGGCGCGGTCAGGCCCAGATGGCGCTGCTGCTCGATCGAAGCGGGTTCGGTGTCGCCCTGCGTGACGATGATGCGGCGCAGATTGGCGCGGTGTTCGCCGGGCACGTCCTGCCACACGTCCCGCCCCATGTTTTCGCCGAAGTGGATCTTGCGCTGGCCGTCCTGCGGCGCCAGAAAGATGCCCCAGCGGTAATCGGGCATTTTGACGTGGTTGAAATGCGCCCAGCCGTCCGGTTCCACGCTGACCGCCGTGCGCAGGTATACGTCGAAACCGTGAGAGCCGTCCGGCCCCATGTCCTGCCACCACTGCAGATAGTTGGGCTGCCAATGCTCCAGCGCGCGCTGCAAGGCGCGGTCGCCGGACAGATTGACGTTATTGGGGATCTTGTCGGTGTAGTTGATGCCGGACATTGTCTCTGCTCCTGTTCCTGGGATGGGGCCGCTTACGGCACGGCGCATGGTCGTGGGGCCTGTGGAACGGGCCCGCCTTGCGCCCGCCCGCCGTGGCCTTGATCGGTGAAAGCCTGGCCGCTCAGACGCGGTTCCAGTCGAACGTGGCCTGCTCGCCCTTGCCATACAGCTTGAGCGCGCCCTTGTCGCCCGCCGCGTTGGGGCGATTGAAGATCCAGTTCTGCCAGGCGGTCAGCCGGCCGAAGATGCGGGTCTCCATGGTTTCCTGGCCGCCGAAGCGCAGGTTGGCCTCCAGGCCCGTCAGCGCGTCGGGCGACAGCGCGCGGCGCTCTTCCAGCACCATCCGCACCTCGTCGTCCCAATCGATGCTGTCCGGCGCGTAGGTCACCAGTCCCAGCGCCAGCGCGTCGGCTGCGTCAAGGGGCTGCCCGGCGCTCGCGCGCACCGCTTCCAGCGGCTCGGTCTCTTCATAGAAGCGGCGTTGCAGACGGCTTTGGCCGTTGACCAGCGGATAGGCGCCGAAATTGCGTTCGCCGACCACGATGCGCGCGGGCGCGGCGGCGTCCTCGTTGTCCAGCATGTAGCTGCGATCGGCCGCCAGCGCCAGTTCCAGCAGGGTGCCGACGAAGCACGAGCCCGGTTCGATCAGCGCGAACAGACTGCGCGACGTGACGTCCAGGCGCGCCAGCGTGCGGCGCAGCATGCCGGCGGTCTCGCGCACGAACCAATGGTCCGCATGCCGTTGCAACGCGGCGTCCGCCGCCAGCACCGCCTGCGGATCGCCCTCCGTCTTCAGGACCCAGGTGCCGATGTCGAGTTCGTTCGTGCGCATGGTCAGGATGGCGTCGTCCAGTTCGCGCGCCATCCGCAAGGGCCACCAGCCGGCGCCCGCCGCAAGAATGTCGTTCAACTCGGACTCGACCGGCCCCTGCGGCGCGCGCACGGTCCAGGTGGCCTGGCGCTTTTCGCGGTCAAGTTGAATATCCACATATTGGTAGGACAGGCGGTCGGCGGTTTCGGTGCGCGCCAGCGGGGTCAGGGCGACGCCCGGCTCGCCCGCGGGGCGGTCGCTGCCCTGCGCCAGCGCCAGCGCGCGTTCGCGCACCGCGGCCTCGAAGCGGGCGGGCTTGACCACGTCGTCCACCAGCCGCCAGTCCTTGGCCCGTTGGCCGCGCACCCCTTCGACCAGGGTGCAGAAGATGTCGGCGTGGTCGTGGCGCACGCGGCGCTTGTCGGTCACGCGGGTCAGCCCCCCCGTGCCCGGCAACACGCCCAGCAAGGGAACCTCGGGCAAGGCCACCGCCGACGACCGGTCGTCGATCAGTATGATCTCGTCGCAGGCCAGCGCCAGTTCGTAGCCGCCCCCCGCGCAGGCGCCATTCAGGGCGGCGATGAATTTCAGCCCGCCATGGCGGCTGGAGTCTTCGATGCCGTTGCGGGTTTCATTGGTGAACTTGCAGAAGTTGACCTTCCAGGCGTGGGTGGACAGCCCCAGCATGAAGATATTGGCGCCGGAACAGAAGATGCGGTCCTTCATGCTGGTCACGACCACGCTCTGCACTTCGGGATGTTCGAAGCGGATGCGCTGCAAGGCGTCGTGCAGTTCGATGTCCACGCCCAGGTCGTAGGAGTTCAGCTTCAGCTTGTAGCCGGGGCGCAAGCCGCCATCCTCGGCCACGTCCATGGCCAGCGTGGCGACCGGACCGTCGAACGACAGGCGCCAGTGGCGGTACTGGGCGGGCTCGGTCCTGAAATCGACCCGGCTGATGGTGCTGCTCATAGTGTGTCTCCTCTGACGCCCTGCTGTGACAGGAAAAATACTGCACCACATGAATTATTGTGCAGATTAATGCAGGCGAAATACCGCGTCAAGCAAGATATGCATAAAAGTGCAGGTCTACGCTTGCCCAGAGGGACACGCAAAAAAGCCGCCCTACGGGCGGCTTGCGGAGACGGCGGGAAAGCGGGTCTACAACGGCAGGCCGCAAGCCTTGCGCACCTGCGTGCGCAAGCCCGCGAAGCTTTCGGAGACTTCCAGGTTGCTGGTGACCCAGGTCAGGTCGGCCTTGGCGTAGAAGGCTTCGCGCCCGGCCAGGATGCGCTTGAGGTCGGCCATTGCTTCGTTGTTGCCCGACATGGGCCGGAAGTCCCCCTGCGCCATGACGCGCCCCATGTGCTCTTCCGGCGTGGCGCGCAGCCAGACCGTATAGCAATGGGTCAATAGCAGGTTCAGGGTGGCCGGTTCCGACACCAGCCCGCCGGGCGTGGCCAGCACCATTTCCGGATAGATCTGCACGGCCTCTTCCAGCGCGCGCCGTTCGTAGCGGCGGTAGGCGTTGGGGCCGTAAAGGTTGTGGATTTCCAGGATGCCGCAGCCCGCCACGCGTTCGATCTCGCGGTTCAGCTCCACGAAGGGGTAGCCCAGGTCGTCGGCCAGCATCTGGCCCAGCGTGGATTTGCCCGCCCCGCGCAGGCCGATGAGCGCGACGCGCTGGGTGCGGTTGGGGCGTTGCGCGCCCGCTCCGACGCCGAAGAGCTGGCTCAACGCCTCGCGCGCGCGCTGCAGGTCGGATTCCGTGCGGCCGCTGAGCAATTCGCGGATCAGCAGCCAGTCGGGCGATTCGGTGGTCACGTCGCCGACAAGTTCGGCCAGGGCGCAGTTGAACGCGCGGGCGATCTGCAGCAGCACGAGAATCGAAGCGTTGCCCACGCCGTGTTCAAGATTGGCGAGATGGCGTTCCGACACGCCGGTCACCTGCGCCAGCCCCTTGCGCGTCATGCCCCGGATGGCGCGCAGGCGGCGCACGCGCTCGCCCAATGCCACCAGGAAGACTTCCCGCCGGGGTTCGGCTGGCGCCGCGTCTAGCGCTTGATTCATGTTTGGACTGACTCCGCAAATACCCTGATTACCGCTTTTTTATGCACTATAGTGCTTGACCCAAATCAAAGGAAGCACTATTTTTCCATCCAACGAGTTCAAAGCTGTTCAGGTGCAAAAAAACAGCAGTCGAATTCACTGACTTCTGAAGCGCCGACAGTGTAAAGGAGTAGCCCCGTGAGCACGCCAGACCAGTTCCATGCCCTGATGCGCGACGTGACGCGCCTGATGGCCGGCCAGCCACTGGACGGCGCGCTGCAAGCGCGGCTGAACCGCCAGGCCGGCCCCCAAAGCGCCCTGTTCCAGGACATCTTCGCCACCTGTAGGCAGGGTGTGGCGGACGGCTGGATGTGCGGCCGCGAAGGCGGCGGCATCCGGTATGGCCGCGTCATCAGGCCGGCGGCCGACCTGCAGGACTGTTCCGTCGACGTCGTCGACATGGACGATCTGGCCGGCCCCCACCACGCGCATCCCAATGGCGAGATCGACATGATCATGCCCCTGACCGAGGATGCCCGCTTCGACGGCCATGGCGCCGGCTGGCTGGTCTACGGCCCGGGCAGCAGCCATAGTCCCACCGTCACGCGGGGCCGCGCCCTGGTGCTGTATCTGCTGCCCGGCGGCGCCATCGAATTCACGCGCCCGGACAGCTAGCGCCCACGCCCGCCCCGCGTTGCCGTCAAAAAAACAAGCACCGGCAACGCATCGCCCGCCAGGACATCAGGAGACAACCGTGAATACCTGCCCCGCCGAACTGAACTTCGCCAGTCATCTGGCGGCACTGAACGCGCCCCGCGCGGCCAAACTTGCCTATATCGACGACACGCGCCAGATCACCTACGGGCAATTGGCGGAACGCGTGGCCCGCATGGCGGGCGCCTTGCGCGGGCTTGGCCTGCGCCGCGAAGAACGGATCCTGCTGCTGATGCAGGACACGGCCGATTGGCCCGTGGTGTTCCTGGGTGCGCTGCATGCCGGCGTGGTGCCGGTGGCCGTGAACACCCTGCTGACCGCGGACGACTACGCCTACATCATTGCGCACAGCCGCGTGCGCGCCGTCTTCGTGTCAGGCGCCCTGCTGCCCGCCGCGCAGTCGGCCCTGGCGCAAGCGCAGGCCGACATCGAACACCTGGTCGTGTCGCAACCCGGCGCCAGCCTGCCCGACGGGGCACACGAATTCGAGTCCCTGCTGGCCGGCTCTGCCCTTGCCCCCGCCGCGCGCACCCTGTCCGACGAGATCGCGTTCTGGCTGTATTCGTCCGGTTCCACCGGCAAGCCCAAGGGCGTGGTCCACACCCACGGCAACCTGTGGCACACGGCCGAGCTCTATGCCAAGCCCGTGCTGGGCATCCAGGAAAGCGACGTGGTGTTCTCCGCCGCGAAGCTGTTCTTCGCCTACGGCCTGGGCAACGGCCTGACCTTCCCGCTGGCGGTGGGCGCCACCGTCGTCCTGATGGCCGAACGCCCCACCCCGCAGGCCGTGTTCCAGCGGCTGACGCGGCATCGTCCCACCGTGTTCTATGGCGTGCCGACGCTGTACGCCAGCATGCTGGCCTCGCCCGACCTGCCGCCGCGGGACCAGGTGTCGATGCGCGTCTGCACGTCGGCCGGCGAAGCCTTGCCGCGCGACATCGGCGAACGCTTCACGCGCCATTTCGGCTGTGAAATCCTGGACGGCATCGGTTCGACCGAGATGCTGCATATCTTCATTTCCAACCAGTCCGGGCAACTGCGCTACGGCACCACCGGCAAGCCCGTGCCCGGCTACGAAGTGCAGCTTCGCGACGATAACGGCATGCCCGTCGGGCCGGGCGCCATCGGCGACCTCTACATCAAGGGTCCCAGCGCCGCGCTGATGTACTGGAACAACCGCGACAAGACGCGCCAGTGCTTTCTGGGCGACTGGCTCAAAAGCGGCGACAAGTACGTGTGCGACCAGGACGGCTACTACACCTACGCCGGCCGCAGCGACGACATGATCAAGGTCAGCGGCCAGTATGTCTCGCCGGTCGAGGTGGAGAACATCCTGATCCAGCACGAAGCCGTGCTGGAGGCCGCCGTGATCGGCGTGCCGGACCACGATGGCCTGGTCAAGACCAAGGCCTACGTGGTGCTGCGCGCGGGGTTCGAACCCGATGACCAGACCGGCGCGGACTTGCAGCGCTACGTGAAACAACATCTGGCGCCGTTCAAGTATCCCCGCCAGATCAATTTCCTGGATGAGCTGCCCAAGACCGCCACGGGCAAGATACAGCGCTTCCGTCTGCGCCAACTGGAAGAGACGGCGCTATGACCGCGACCGCCGTGGCCGACACCGTCTTTGCCGGCATCCATGCGCGCGGACGCGACATGCGGCTGGAATGCCAGTGGATCGAACCCGGCCGGCGCCAGGCACCGCTGCTGGTGTTCCTGCATGAAGGGTTGGGATCGGTGTCCATGTGGAAAGACTGGCCCCGGCGCGTATGCGACGCGGCAGCCTGCCGCGGACTGGTGTATTCCCGTTATGGGTACGGGCAGTCGACGGCGCGCCCGCCGCAGGAAAAATGGCCCGTGGATTTCATGCACCAAGAGGCGCGCGAGGTGCTGCCCGCGTTGTTCACCGCGCTGGGCATCGACCCCGCCAGGGACAAGCCGGTGCTATTCGGCCATAGCGACGGCGGCTCCATCGCGCTGCTCTACGCGGCGATGCATCCGGACGCGGTGGCCGGGATCGTGGTGGCCGCGCCCCATATCTTCGTCGAGGATGTCTCCGTGTCGAACATCGCGCTGGCGCGGCGCGCCTATCTGGAAGCGGACCTGCGCGCCAGGCTGAGCCGCCATCACCAGGACGCGGATTCGGCCTTCTGGGGCTGGAACGACATCTGGCTCACGCCGGAATTCCGCCGCTGGAACATCGAGGAATATCTGCCCCGCATCGCCTGCCCCGTGCTTGCCATCCAGGGCGTGGACGATGAATACGGCACGCTGGAGCAGGTGCGCGGCATCCGCCGGCGCGCGCCCCAAACCGAACTGCTGGAGATTCCGGACTGCGGCCATTCGCCGCACAAGGACCAATCCGCCACCGTTATCCAGGCCGTCGCCAACTTTGTCGGCGCGCAGGGCAAACCCGGCTGATCCAAGCCCATAACAAGCACGGAGACATACCATGAACCACGTCCTGACCCGGGCTGCGCTGGCCGCAGCCCTGACGCTCGCCGCCGGTGGCGCGCAGGCCGCCGACAAGCTCAAAGTCGGTTTCATGCTGCCTTACAGCGGCACCTTCGCGGCGCTAGGCAACGCCATCGAGAATGGCTTCAAGCTGTATGTCGCCGAACAGGGCGGCAAGCTGGGCGGCCGCGAGATCGAATACTTCAAGGTGGACGACGAGTCCAATCCGGCCAAGGCCGCGGAAAACGCCAATCGCCTGATCAAGCGCGACCAGGTCGACGTGCTGATCGGCACGGTGCATTCGGGCGTGGCGATGGCGCTGGCCAAGGCCGCCAAGGATGCCGACACCACCCTGATCGTGACCAATGCGGGCGCCAACGCGATCACCGGTCCGCTGTGCGGACCCGGCATCTTCCGCACGTCGTTCACCAACTGGCAGCCCGCGTACGCGATGGGCCCGGTGGCGCGCGCCAAGGGCCATCAGACGGCCGTCACCATCACCTGGAAGTACGCGGCGGGCGACGAGGCCATCGGCGGCTTCAAGGAAGGCTTCGAGAAGGCCGGCGGCAAGGTCGTGCGCGAATTGAGCCTGCCGTTTCCCAATGTGGAATTCCAATCGCTGCTGACCGAGATCGCGGCGCTCAAGCCCGACATGGTCTTCACGTTCTTCGCCGGCGGCGGCGCGGTGAAGTTCGTGCAGGACTACCACGCGGCCGGGCTGGACAAGACGATACCGCTGTACGGCTCCGGCTTCCTGACCGACGGCACCCTGCAAGCCCAGGGCGCATCGGCGCAAGGCCTGCTGACCACGCTGCACTATGCCGACGGCCTGAACACCCCGCGCGACAACGCCTTCCGCGCCGATTACGCCAAGGCCTACAAGGCGCAGCCGGACGTGTACGCGGTGCAGGGCTACGACGCCGCGCAACTGATGCAGTCGGGCCTGACCGCCGTGAAGGGCGACTTCGCCAAGAAGGAAGACTTCCGCCGCGCGATGCGCGGCACCACGGTGGACAGCCCGCGCGGACCGTTCACGCTGTCCGCGGCGGGCAACCCGGTGCAGGACATCTACCTGCGCCAGGTGGACGGCCTGGAGAACAAGGTCGTCGAGGTCGCCGTGAAGAAGCTGGCCGACCCCGCCCGCGGCTGCAAGCTCTAGGCCCCGCCCCTAACCGCGTCCACCACGGGAGGCCCCATGGACATCGGCATCCTGCTCATCCAGAGCCTGAACGCTTTCCAGTATGGCTTGCTGCTGTTCCTGGTGGCCAGCGGACTCACGCTGATCTTCGGCATCATGGGCATCATCAATCTTGCCCACGGCAGTTTTTACATGATCGGCGCCTACATGGCGTTCGCGCTGGGCCCGCTGGTCGACCGGTGGCTGGGCGGCGGGTTCCTGATGACGCTGGCCGTCTGCGTGCTGGCGGCCGGCGTGCTGGGCTATCTGCTGGAAGCCGCGTTCTTCAGCTATCTGTACAAGCGCAACCACCTGCAGCAGGTGCTGATGACCTATGGCCTGATCCTGGTGTTCGAGGAACTGCGCAGCATCCTGGTGGGCAATGACGTGCATGGTGTGCCCTTGCCCGCCTGGTTGCAAGGCAGCATCCCGCTGGGCGGCATCATGACGTACCCCGTCTATCGGCTGTTCATCTCGGCGGTGGGCATCGCGGTCGCCCTGCTGCTGTACTGGGTCATCTCGCGCACGCGGCTGGGCATGATGCTGCGCGCCGGCGCCAGCAATCGCGAAATGATCGGCTCGCTCGGCATCGACATCAACAAGCTCTACCGGCTGGTGTTCGCGGCGGGCGTGGCGCTGGCGGCGCTGGCCGGCAGCATCGCGGCACCCGTGTCGTCCGTGTACCCCGGCATGGGCAACGGCGTGCTCATCATCTGCTTCGTGGTGGTCGTGATCGGCGGCATCGGGTCGATCCGCGGCGCCTTTCTGGCCGCGATGCTGGTGGGCTTTGCCGAAACCTTCGGGCAAGTGCTGTTTCCTTCCGCGGCGGGCGTGCTGGTGTACCTGCTGATGGCCTTCATTCTGCTTTGCAAGCCCGAAGGGCTGTTCAAACAGGGCTAGCGATGTTGAACCGATTCCTGCCCATCGTGGCGCTGCTGGCGCTGGCCGCCTTTTCCTGGAGCGGCAGCGACTACTACACCGGCCTTGCGGTCAAGATCATGATCTACGCGATCTTCGCGCTCAGCCTGCAGTTGCTGGTGGGCGGCGCGGGGATGGTCAGCCTGGGGCATGCCGCCTTCTTCGGCATCGGGGCGTATGTGGCGGCCTTGCTGTCGCCCGAGTCGGAAGCGGCCAGCCTGTGGTGGCTGCTGCCCGCGGCCCTGCTGGCCGCCGCCGCGTATGCCGCCGTGACCGGCGCGCTGGCGCTGCGCACGCGCGGCGTGTACTTCATCATGGTCACACTGGCGTTTTCGCAGATGGCCTATTACGTATTCCATGACACCAAGATAGGCGGCGGCAGCGACGGCATCTACCTGTACTTCCGGCCCGAGCTGTCCCTGGGCGGCTGGATGCCCTTCGACCTGGGCAACGCGTCCACGTTCTACTTCTTCGTGCTGGCCTGCCTGGCGCTGAGCTGGGGTTTCCTGGCGCTGCTGCGGCGCTCGCCATTCGGCGCGGCGCTCACCGGCATCCGCATCAACGAACAGCGCATGCGGGCGGCGGGCTATTCAACCTATCCCTACAAGCTTGCCGCCTACGTCGTCGGCGCCACGCTGGCCAGCCTGGCGGGATTTCTGTTCGCCCTGAAGGACGGCTTCGTCACGCCGGAGCTGCTGGCCTGGGAACAATCGGGCATGGTGCTGCTGATGGTGATCCTGGGCGGCATGGGCAGCCTGGGCGGCGCCGTGCTGGGCACCGTGGCGCTGGTGCTGCTGCAAGAGCTGTTCCAGTCGCAGGAATTGTTTGGCGACTATGCCCGCCACTGGCATCTGCCCCTGGGCATCGCCATCATCGCGCTGGTGGCCCTGTTGCCCAACGGGCTTGCCGGGCTGCCGGCGCAATGGCGCGCGCGCCGCGAGGCGCGAACCGCGCCAGCAAGAAGCGATGCCACCGCGCCGGTCCGCAAGGATGGCGCCGGCACGCCGGCGCGGCTGCCCATTCAGGGGGAACCCCATGTCTGATCTCTTGCTGGCCGCCACCGCGGTCACCCGCCGCTTCGGCGGCCTGACCGCGGTCAACGGCGTGTCGCTGGAACTGCGCCGCGGACAGGTTCACGCCGTGATCGGCACCAATGGCGCGGGGAAATCCACGCTGATCAACATCCTGTCGGGCGAGCTTGCGCCCAGCAGCGGCCAGGTCATGCTGGACGGCCGCGACATCACCGCGTGGCGCCAGCCCGAGCGGGCCCGCGCCGGGCTGGGCCGCAGCTATCAGCGGTCCACCATCTTTCCCGAACTGAGCGTATTCGAAAACTGCCGCCTGGCCGCGCAGGCGGGCCGTCAGCGCTTCTGGCACTGGTGGCGCGACGCATCGGCCTGCCGCCGCAGCGCTGAACTGGCCGGCGACGCGCTGGACCGCACCGGTCTGGCGGGCGATGCCGCGCGCGCGGCGGGCCTGCTGCCGCACGGCCGCAAGCGCCAGCTTGAAATCGCCATGTGCCTGGCGGGCGAACCGCAGGTGCTGTTGCTGGACGAACCGCTGGCCGGCATGGGCGCGGAGGAAACGGACCGCATCCTGGACCTGCTGCAGTCGCTGAAGGCGGGCCACGCGATCCTGCTGGTCGAACACGACATGGACGCCGTCTTCCGCATCGCCGAAACCATCACCGTCATGGTCAACGGCGCCGCCATCGCCAGCGGCACGCCCGCGGACATCCGCGCGAATCCCGAGGTCCGCACGGCCTACCTGGGCGAAGACGAACCCGGAGGCCGCCAATGAGCGCGCTGATCGAAGCGGGCGGCCTGCACGTCTACTACGGCGCCAGCCATGTGCTGCGCGGCGTGGACATGCACATCGCGCCGGGTGAATCCGTGGGCCTGGTGGGCCGCAACGGCATGGGCAAGACCACGTTGATCCGCAGCCTGATGGGCCATGTGAAAAGCGCGCAGGGCAATGTGCGGGTGCGAGGCAGCGACTGCACGCACGCCCAGCCGCACGCCATCGCGCGGATGGGCGTGGCCTACGTGCCCGAGGGACGCGGCATCTTCCCCAACCTGAACGTGCGCGAAAACCTGCAGGTGGCCGCTCGCCCCGGCAAACGCGCCGGCCAGGACTGGACCTACTCGCGGGTGCTGGACACCTTCCCGCGCCTGCGCGAACGCCTGGCGCATGGCGGGCAGCAACTGTCCGGCGGCGAACAGCAGATGCTGGCCATCGGCCGGGCCCTGATGACCAATCCCGACCTGCTGATCCTGGACGAAGCCACCGAGGGCCTGGCGCCGCTGATCGTCGCGGAAATCTGGAAGATCATCCGCCAGATCCGCGCCACCGGCATGTCCACGCTGATCGTGGACCGCAACTACCGGGCGGTGCTGGAACACACCGACCGCTGCCTGGTCATGGAAAAGGGGCTGATCGTGCAGGACGGCGACAGCGCGTCGCTGGCCCGGCAACCCGAGCAACTGACGCGCTATCTGGGGGTGTAGGGCGGGCGGACGCCTATAGCAGCGCCGCCCGCGCCTTAGATCACCGCTTCGATCAGGAAGGGGCCGCGGCGCTTCAGGCCGTCGGCCAGGGCGCGCGCGAAGCCTTCCACCGTATCCACGCTGACCGCTTCCACGCCCATGCCGCGGGCCAGATGCGTCCAGTCCAGATAGGGCTCTTCCAGGTCCAGCATGCGGCGGGCGTTGCGGCCCGGTTCCTGCACGCCCACGTTCTTCATCTCGCCGTGCAGCGTGGCGTAGGAGCGGTTTGCCAGGATCACGGTCAGGCAGTTCAGATTCTCGCGCGCCTGCGTCCACAGCGCCTGCAAGGTGTACATGCCGCTGCCGTCGGCCTGCAGCGTGATGACCTTGCGGTCCGGGCAGGCCACGGCGGCGCCCGTCGCCATCGGCAGGCCGATGCCGATGGCGCCCCCCGTCAGCATGAGCCAGTCGTGCGGCGCGCTGCTGGCGCTGTAGATCGGGAATTCGCGGCCTTGCGTGATGGACTCATCGCACACGATGGCCTGTTCGGGCAAGGTGTGCGCGACCAGGATGTTCACGGCGGCGCCCGTCAGCTTGCCCGACTGGGGCACTTCGTAACTGGCGGCGGGCGCGGCCAGGCGCGGCGCGTCGGCGGCGATGCCCAGTTCGTCGGCCAGCCATTCCAGCGCGTGGGCCAGATCCTGTTCGGCAGTGCCCAACACCACCTGATTGCTGTCCGGCGGGGCCAGCAGGCTGGGTTTGCCGGGATAGGCGAAAAAGCCGACCGGCGACTTGGCGCCGGCCAGCACCAGGTGTTTCACGTCCTTCAGCTTGGCCACGGCCAGGTCGATCGGATACGGCAGGCGGTCGACCGGCGTGCGCGAGCCGCCGCGTTCGATGCGGCGGTTCGACGTTTCCGAGACCAGGCGCACGCCGGTAGCGCGCGCAATGCGGCCGGCGGCGTTCAGCGCGCGCTCGCGCAGCGCGGCGCCGCCCAGCATCAGTACGGTCGTTTCGCCGGAGCGGATGGCGGCAGCCGCTGCGCGCACGGCCTCTGCGGAGGTCTGGGCCAGGGCCGCGTCCTTGACCTGCACGGGCGCGGGGGAATCGTCCGGGAGTTCGGTCCAGGCGGTGTCGGCGGGAAGGATCAGCGTGGCGATGTTGCCCGGGGCGCGGCGCGCCACGCCGATGGCTTCGGCGGCGTCCGCGGACAAGGCCGCCGCCGTCATGGTGCGCTTGACCCAGTGCGACATGGGGCGCGCCACGCCTTCGACGTCGCTGGTCAGCGGCGCGTCGTACTGGACGTGATAGGTGGCGTGGTCGCCGACGATGTTGACCATCGGGGTGCGCGCGCGCTTGGCGTTGTGCAGGTTGGCCAGGCCGTTGCCCAGGCCCGGTCCCAGGTGCAGCAGGGTCGCCGCGGGTTTGTCGGCCATGCGCGCGTAGCCGTCGGCCGCGCCCGTCACCACGCCTTCGAACAGGCCCAGCACGCAGCGCATCTTCGGCTTGCGATCCAGTGCCGCGACAAAGTGCATTTCCGAGGTGCCGGGGTTTGCAAAGCAAACATCCACATCATTGGCAAGCAAGGTATCGCAAAGGCTGTCAGCGCCGTTCATCGTGTTTCCCTAATCGTTATCAATGGCATCGAGGGGCGCATCCGCGCCCGGCTGACGGACATGATAGGGAGCGCGGGAGCAACGGCATAGAGCCATTTCAGCTTGTGCGCATGGAACCATTCCC
>RCUH01001441.1_pt1 | contig 17556 bp, 14 predicted proteins | sample 2166191 | NCBI WGS metagenome assembly RCUH01 (sample SAMN09932848, study PRJNA488358) | compost metagenome | feature: garden; material: soil; isolation source: compost soil in an enriched community after 214 h of incubation | place: Germany: Experimental Botanical Garden Goettingen | collected...
GCTGTTGAAGACGGATTAGTAGTTCCTGTATTGAAATTTACAGATGCTATGAGTTTATCTCAAATCGGTGGTTCTGTAAGAGATCTTGCTGGAAGAGCTAAAAACAAAAAATTGGGACCACAAGAAATGGAAGGAAGTACTTTTACAGTATCTAACCTTGGTATGTTTGGTATCACTGAATTCAATTCAATTATCAATCAGCCAAACTCTGCTATCCTTTCTGTAGGCGCAATAGTTGAGAAACCAGTAGTTAAAAACGGTCAAATCGTAGTTGGAAACACAATGATGTTATCATTAGCTTGTGACCACAGAACAATTGACGGTGCAACTGGAGCTCAGTTCTTACAAACATTAAAACAATACATCGAAAGCCCAGTTACAATGTTGGCGTAATCTTTGTTAATTTTATAATTAAATCCCATTTTGTTTATTCAAAATGGGATTTTTTATTTAATTTTCGTCCTCAAATTCAAAACCTCACAAAATGAAGAAACTAATTCTTGTCGCTTTATTTCTGACAGCAATTGCTTGCCAGAAAAAAGAGCAAACAGAAAAAACGGCCGCTGTTACAGACGAACACAGTTACTCCAAACCAGAGCTTGCTGTTGTAAAACATCTTGATCTTGACATCAAAGTTGATTTTGATACACAAACTATTTCAGGAAAAGCATCTTGGACAATTGACAACATCAGTAAAGGAAATGAAATTATTTTCGACGAAAACACTTTAAATATTACTAAAGTAACTTTAGGCGACGAAGAAAAAGAAACTAAATTCGAGCTTGGTGCAGCCACTGAATTTCACGGAAAACCACTTCATATCACAATTGAACCAAACACAACTAAAGTAAACATTTACTACAACACTACTAAAGACGCCGTAGCTTTGCAATGGTTAAAACCAGAACAAACTGCAGATAAGAAGAAACCTTTTGTTTTCTCTCAAAGTGAAAGTGTTTGGTCTCGTACTTGGATTCCGTGTCAAGATTCTCCAGGTATTCGTTTTACTTATAATGCAAAAGTTACAGTTCCTAAAGATTTATTAGCCGTTATGAGCGCTGTAAATCCTCAGAAGAAAAATGATACTGGAGTTTATACTTTTAAACAAGACAAAGCAATTCCTTCTTATTTAATGGCAATTGCTGTTGGAGATATCGAATTCCAAGCAATCGACAACAGAACTGGAGTTTATGCAGAACCATCTGTTCTAAAAAGTGCCGCTTATGAATTTGCCGAGCTTGGGAAAATGGTAAATGCTGCCGAAAAACTATACGGACCATACAGATGGGGACGTTATGATGTTTTGGTTTTACCTCCAAGTTTCCCTTATGGCGGAATGGAAAATCCTAACTTGACTTTCTTAACTCCTGGGGTTATTGCAGGAGATCGTTCGCTTACAAGTTTGCTAGCACACGAATTAGGACACAGCTGGAGCGGAAACTTAGTTACAAACGCAACTTGGGATGATATTTGGCTAAACGAAGGTTTTACTACTTATGTTGAGCACAGAATTGGAGAAGCAATCTTCGGAAAGAAAGAATTTGACATGCAAAATGTTATCACCAATAAAGAATTGATTGATAATGTTGCCGAATATGGAGATACAAATCCAGACACAAGATTAAAAGTTAGCTTGACAGGAAGAAATCCAGACGACGGAATCAGCATGATTCCTTATGTAAAAGGATATGCTTTTTTAAGAGTTATTGAAAATGCTGTCGGACGCGAGAAATTTGATCCGTTTATTAAAAATTATTTCGATTCTCATGCTTTTCAATCGATCACAACAGAAGATTTTGTAAAGTATTTAAACGAAAACCTTATCAAAGGCGACAAAGCTTTAGCAGATAAAATCCAATTAGACAACTGGATTTACAAACCTGGAATTCCGTCAAATATTCTTCCTGTAAGCTCAGCAGAATTTGATGCTATTGATGCTATTCAAAAAAGCTGGAGAGAAACTGGCGTTGCTGGTTTGAGCAAAAAAATCACTACAACTGCAGAAAAACAGCATTTTATAGATCATCTTCCAACTGATATCTCAGTTAAAGAAATGGAGGCTATTGACAAAGAATTCAATTTTACAAAAGGTGGTAATTTTATCATTAAACGTCAATGGTTTGTTCAGGCAATTCGTCATCAATACAAAGCTGCAAATGCTGCAATTGAACAATTTCTAATTGGAAGCAGCAGAACTGGATCTATCATGATGCTTTATAAAGAAATGGTTAAAACTCCTGAAGGAAAAGTTTGGGCTAAACAAGTATTTGATAAAGCAAAATCTGGTTATCATGCAACGACAATTCAAGATGCTACAAGTGTTTTGAAATAGACTTTTTAAAGAATATAATTTCAAAAGAGTCTGTTCCTTAGGAACAGACTCTTTTTTTTACGCCTTATTTGTCATTTCGACGAAGGAGAAATCTTCGCAAGAAGCTCGACAAAGATTGGATTTTCATTGCGGAGTTACTCGCGAAGATTTCTCCTTCGTCGAAATGACAAGATTGCGTTAATTATTTCCAGAATCTCTAGTGCGATTTCTCGTTCCTCGAAATGACAAAATAAACGAAAACATTCTTATAAAAACGAATGCCCTAGCCCCGATAGAAGTGGAAATCCTTTTGTGGCGGGGTTCGCCACAAAAGATTGTAACGGATAGCGGGATTAGCTCCTGAAAAAAATCATATCATTTTACTACAAAATAAAGTCAGAGAAAATTGTCCATCACATAGCGTACATTCTCCATGTTTTAAAATCTGTAATCGTCGCAACTTTGTAATGTCAAAAGACAACAACAAATAACAACTTTAAAAATTAAATAAAATGACACGATTAACAGCATTAAACCCAGAAGAAGTAACAGGAAAAACTAAAGATTTATTCAACGCAGTTCAGGCAAAATTAGGCGTTGTACCAAACATGATGAGAACAATGGGAAATTCTCCAGCGGTTCTTGAAGGATATTTAAACTTAAGCGGTGCACTTAGCCACGGAAAATTAAGTGCAAAAACTGGTGAATTAATTGCATTGGCAGTTTCAGAAAGCAACTCTTGTGATTATTGTTTAGCGGCTCACACTTTTATTGGAGAAAAATTAGTAAAAGCAGATCCAGCAGTTTTACACGCTGCAAGAACAGGAAATTCAACTGACACTAAAACAGAAGCCATTTTACAATTGGCTAAAACCTTAATCAGCAAAGGTGGTTTAGTAAATGATGAAGATGTAAATAGAGCCAAAAATGCAGGAATTTCTGATGCAGAAATTGCAGAAACTATTGGTCATGTAGCGTTAAACGTTTTAACAAACTACTTTAATAATGTAGCAAATACTGAAATAGACTTCCCAACAGTTTAATCAAGATTTACGTATTTACTATAACAAAAAACAATTTATAAAGATAGCTGAGGATTTATTTCATAGCTATCTTTATACTTTCAAAAACAAAACAGATCATGAGCTCTCAAAATGTTTTTACTTTAATAAATCCGCAAAACGGCAATTTGGCTTTCAAAATTCTTCCTTTTGATGATAACAGCTATTTTGATCATTTACAGCGAAATAATTATTACTCTTTAATTTGGGTAACCAAAGGAAACGGTAATGTAAAAGCTGATTTTGCAGAACATCATTTTGAAGAAAACTCGCTTCTCGCCTTTTCGCCCTACCAGCCTTTTATGCTTTGCGTAAACGAACCGATTGAAGGAATCGCGATTCATTTTCATCCTGACTTTTATTGCATTCACATGCATCAAAAAGAAGTTTCCTGCAATGGCGTTTTGTTCAATAACATTTACCAGCCTCCTTATGTTCAGGTTACAGAACAAGCGGGACAGACTTTTAAAATGGTAATTGAACAAATGAAAGCCGAAATTCAAAATGCTGAATTGGCACAATATGAATTATTAATTTCTTATTTGAAGATTTTTTTAATTACCGCTTCAAGATTAAAAACGGAACAATTAGAAGAAATGAAATCGGTTCCAGATACAAAAGAACCAGTAATTCTTCAGAATCTAAAAGATGCAATTGAACTCAATTTTAAAACCAAACATTCGGCTGGAAATTATGCCGAATTGTTAAACATTTCTCCTAAAGCGCTGGCTAAATTATCTAAGAATTATTTCAACAAAACTTTAACCGATTTAATTTCGGAGAGAATCATTATTGAAGCAAAAAGAGAATTATACATGACCAACAAAACGGTCAAAGAAATTGCATACGAATTGGGTTATGACGACGAACATTATTTTAGCCGATTCTTTAAAACCAACGCGGATGTTTCTCCACAAATTTATCGCGAAACGGTAGGTTTTGGCAAAATGGAAGCTTAGCTAGAGTTTTCAGTTTTCAGTCACAGTTTTCAGCAATTATAGGTCTGAAAACTGCGACTAAAAGCTAATTTACTTATTTTTCGCTTCAATCCATTTTGACATATACATCGTGCTTCTGTAAGCGTGATGCTGCAGCAAATTTCCCATAAAATTATGAAGACGGTGACTTTTGGAATCTACTAAAAGTGAATTTACCAATGAAAGCAATTGATCTGAATAAGCGATTTTTTGATAGCATTTATTAATAATATCGATTCCGTTTTTTTGAGATTGCTTCCAAAGATTTTCATCTTGATAAAGTGCAATTGCTTTTTTTGAAAATTCCTCTGGATTGTCTTCAATAAAACCATTCCAAAGCAAATCGTCGTGCATGGCTTCGGAACCAACAGAAGTTGTTATACTAGGCGTTCCACATTGCATAGCCTCCAGTAATTTTCCTTTTAAACCGGCACCAAAACGTATTGGCGCTAAAACTACTTTTGCATTTTTTACAATTTCATTGGCGTCTTCTCCCCTTCCCATTATATAAAACCCATTTCTAGGCTGGTGCAACTGCAATGCTTTTTGCGAAGGATAAGCTCCATAAACTTTCAAAACGGCTTCTGGAAAATCCTTTTTTATAGAAGGCCAAATAGCTTCTTTCAAATATTGAACGGTGTTCCAGTTCGGTTCATGAAGAAAATTTCCAATAAAAACAAAATCATTTCGGTTTTCAAAAGAAGGCAATTCTAGCAAATCTTCTTCTTTCATTTCATCAACCAAAAAGGGAAGATAAAAAAGTAAATCATCATTAATCTTGAAAACATCTTTTAGAATATTCATTTCAAATTCAGAAATAATTAAAGATAAATCGCAACGTAAAATACTAGCAATTTCTCTTTTTGCCACTTCTTCTGACAATAAATCCTCTAACTCGAAAATGCGGTTTTCTTTGAAAGCTTTTTGCCTTGCAGTTCGGAGACAATGCAGATCTTCTGTATCTAAAACTCTAATTGCTTTTGGACACTTTTCAATCACCCTCCATCCAAACTGCTCTTCGATCATGAATCTATCAAACAAGACAACATCTGGGTTTAATTCGGCTACAAAATCATCAAAACTTGAAGAGTTAAGTTCGATGCTTTTTTTTATTACTCCAAATTCAGACAAATCAACCATAAAATCGCTGTCCTGAGCCGCGCTTGCAAATGTAATTCCAAATCCATTTTCCTTGAAAATAGAAATCAATTGCATCATTCTTCCGCCTGCAGCAGAAGACTTTGGCTCTGGCCAGACAAACCCAATTATTAAAAGTTTTTTTATTTGATTCATAAACTTTGTTTCATATTACAAAATAATACTTTTTTCCGCGGATTTGCACCCAATTTCCTGAAATTCGGTCGCAAAAAAACACTAATTTTGCAAAATCTAAATGCTGGGAAATTATGTTGGGATTAAAATTAGCTACAGACCCTCGCTGGGTAAATATCGTTGAGTCAAATATCGAGGAAATTTTAACGGATCATGCCTGGTGCGAGCAAAAAGCGGCTTCAAACGCGATTAGTATCGTCACTTACAACTCTGAAATCGAAGAATTGGTAACCGAAATGCTTGAAATTGCCAGAGAAGAACTGGAACATTTTCAAATGGTTCACAACATTATAAAACAACGCGGACTTACTTTAGGACGTGAACGAAAAGATCATTATGTAAATGAACTTTTTAAATTCATGAAAAAAGACGGAAGCCGAAGAGATGCTCTTTGTGACAGATTATTGTTTTCGGCAATGATTGAAGCTAGAAGCTGCGAACGTTTTAAAGTGCTTTCAGAAAACATCAAAGACGAAGAATTAGCTAAATTCTATCGTGATTTGATGATTTCTGAAGCTGGACATTACACTACTTTTTTAGGATTTGCCAGAAAATATCAAGACAATATCGATATTGATAAACGCTGGAAAGAATGGATTGAATATGAAGGTTCTATCATTACCAATTATGGTAAACAAGAAACCGTTCACGGATAAATTACGCTCTTTTTTCAACTCTATTTTTTTATTTAAAAAAACCCACAATTCGCTATGCAAAAAAGTAAATCGAGATCAATCGTTTTTAAAATTGCGAAGTATACCGGAATAACTTTCGCAGTTATCATAGGATTATTATTTTTAACGCCTATCGTCTTTGAGGATCAAATTAAAGAGCAAATCAAGAAAACTGCCAACGAAAGATTAAGTGCAGAATTAAATTATTCTGATGTTTCGGTGTCGTTTTTTCACCATTTTCCTTCGCTCACCTTAACCTTAGAAAACTTAAGTCTAAATGGCTCGGCTCCGTATACAAACGAAAAATTCATTACCGCAAAAGAGGTTTCTTTCGGAATAAATGTGGCGAGTTTGATTTTCAGTAAATCGGTAAAAATTGATCAGATTTATTTATCGGATTCTTTTATAAATGTAAAAGTGAATCCGAACGGGGAAGCGAATTACAACATTTACAAATCGCAAGAACAGGCTTCTAAAGCTAAAGATAGCAGCGATACAGCACTAAAACTAGAACGAATCGAGATTTTAAACAGTAAAATTGTTTATGATGACAAATCGACTAAAGTTCATTTTGACGCATTCGGTTTTAATTATTTAGGAAAAGGAGATTTAAACAAAGCTGTTTTTGATCTATATTCTAAAGCAAACATCGAAAAATTAAATATTGTTTACGAAGATGAACCGTATTTAATGAACAAAAAGGTTGATGCCGATTTGATTACAAAAGTCAACATCAACTCACTTTCTTTCTTTTTCCAACAGAACAACCTTAAAATCAATCAACTTTTAGTGGATTTTAAAGGGAAATTTGATTTTTTGAAGGACGGCTATAATATGGATTTTGTCATTAAATCTGACAACAGTAAGTTGTATGATGTTTTTACAGCCTTGCCTCCAAAATACATTACTTGGCTTTCTAAAACAGAATTAAAAGGAAACACCAATCTTCTGCTTACTTTAAAAGGAAAATATATCTCTTCAGAAAATATAGCTCCTGATCTGGATTTGGATGTAAAAGTAACTGACGGTTTTGTCAATTATAACAAAAGTGCCTTTCCTGTTTCAAACTTAAATTTAGACGTTAAAACAACTGTTCCTTCACTAAATCCAGATTTGGTAATTGTTGACGCAAAAAACTTATCGTTAAATATCAATCAGGATTATTTAAAATCGAAATTCTTAGTTAAAGGTGTAAATGCACCAGATATTAATGCTGATTTTAAAGCTAAAATTGATCTTGAAAAATTAATGAAAGCACTTGGAATCCCTGACATTGAATTAAAAGGAATTCTGGCCGGTGATGTAAAAGCAAACGGAATATTTGACCAAAAGAATAAGCGTTTTCCTGTTACAAACGGAGTCCTTAATTTGGATAATGGATATCTAAAAACGCCTTATTACCCAAATCCGATTACGGATATTACGATTAAATCGAAAATAGAAAACCAAAAAGGAACTTTTGAAGATTTAAAAGTAAGCTTAACGCCAACTCAATTTACTTTTGAAGGAAAACCTGTTTTTGTGCAGGCTGACTTAAGTAATTTTGATGATTTGAGTTATGATGTAAAAGCCAAAGGCGAACTGGACATCAGCAGAATTTATAAAGTTTTCTCGCAAAAAGGTCTTGATCTTGATGGTTTTGTAAAAGCTGACGTATCCTTAAAAGGAAAACAAAGCGATGCCGAAAAAGGGAATTATAGCAAATTAAACAACAAAGGAACTCTTGAATTAAGAAACATTGGAATCGCTTCTGAATATCTTCCAAAGAAATTCATCATCAAAGAAGGTATTTTCAAAATCAATCAGGATAAAATGTCGTTCAATAATTTCTTAGCCGCTTACGGACAGTCAGATTTTAAAATGAATGGTTATTTACAAAACGTTTTCAATTATGTAATGACCAATACAGGCGTTCTAAGAGGGTCTTTTAAAGTTTCTTCCCGATACATCAATGTTGATGAATTCATGTCTAGCGTTGATCCAAATACGCCAGTAACACAAAGTTCGGCTCCTAAAACTGAAACAAAACAACCTGAAAGTACTCAGACTGGGGTTATTATTATTCCAACCAATTTAAATTTACAGTTGATTGCAAATGCTCAAAAGGTAAATTTCGACAAATTAAACCTGCAAAATGCAACTGGAAATTTGACTATGAAAAATGGCAAATTAACCATGCAAAATACTGGCTTTAATTTAATTGGATGCAATGTTTCTATGAACGCCAATTACCAAGCTGTAACGCCGCAAAAAGCCAATTTTGATTACGCTATAAAAGCGACAGATTTTGATATTAAAAGAGCATATAACGAAGTCGAAGTTTTCAGAAAAATGGCAAGCGCCGCAGAAAAAGCGCAAGGAATTGTTTCTTTAGACTACCAATTAAAAGGCCGTTTAAACGCAAATATGGATCCTGTTTATCCTTCGCTTGTTGGAGGCGGAACTCTTTCTGTAAAAGATGTAAAAGTAAGAGGTTTAAAAATGTTTAATGCTGTAAGCAAGCAAACCAATTCGGAGTCTATGAAAAATCCCGATCTTTCTAAAGTTGATATTAAAACAACCGTTAAGAACAATATTATAACCGTAGATCGTTTTAAATTTAAATTTGCAGGCTTTAGACCAAGAATCGAGGGAACGACAAGCCTAGACGGAAAATTAAACTTAAAAATGCGTTTGGGACTACCTCCTTTTGGCATTTTCGGAATTCCATTAACTGTTACTGGTACTCAGGACAATCCAAAGGTAAAAGTTGGTAAGAAAACGGAGGATTTGGAAGAGACTAAGGATACTGAGGAATAAATTATTTCAAATTCCAATCAACGAAATTTCAAATTCCAATCACGCAAAAAATCTTTATAGCCTTTGTCAAAGTTTAAAACTTTGACAAAGGTTTTTCTTTTCCAAAAAACTAGATTATAAATATTTGTTTCGAAACATACAAAACTCCTTTACCCATCAACCACAATAGCAAAGCCAAACCAAGCAATTTCCAAGCCCAGCCTCTTCCTCTTTTCCAATCTGAGAAAAAAGAAAAAGCTTCCATATATTTTATTATTAGAAACAAAATTGATCCTATAATTGCAAACCAGATTACTTCATTTAACTGAAAATAAAAACCGTACATAAAAACTGTACTGAGAAAAAGAAACGTTACAAATTGTATAAAATAATAGTTTCTTAAACTGTGTTTATGATTCATTTTTAACGATAAAATTAAAAATGACAAAATCAATAAACTTATTAGAGCTGAAGTAATATTATAAAAAACAAGATTTTCTTGAAGCACCAATAATGTTGTGACAACAACTGCAACAACAGTACATGCAGCCAGAGAATTAATGCTTCTATCCCTATAATCTTCTTTATAAAAGGGAAATAAAACAGGATAAATATACTTTTCTAAAAAACGCCAAAAAGGCAAAGCATAAACCGCAGCAATTCCTGACAGAACCACTTCGTAATTATAAAAAACATCGGCAGGTACTTTATACAACACATATAAAAGCGCAAGTGTAATTATAATTGCTGGAAAACAAATTGTTTTTATGGTTTCCCAAGAATCTCTGCCCCAAAAGTTATTTTCTATCTCATAAACATATTTCTTAATCCAGTATTCTTTTGTAAATAGCGCTGTAGATTGGCTCCACAATAAAAACAAACCTAAATGTATAATTACAGTTCGAAGCACAAATTCTTCAACCATACAGCCATAAATTATGCACGCTGCTCCAATTAAAAGCAATTCAAGAGTTAGTAAAACTGGTGAAAACAAAATCTTTAATACAGGAGCCAAACGATTAACTAAGAAACGAATAAGTAAACCCCAATACCTTTTAAACAAAGCAACAACAGCGCAAATAGCAATAAAGGCAGAAAGATAAAACATCCAGTTGGTTAGCAATTTTGTCTGCATCCACAATTGCACAGCAGAATCTTTTTGTGGCGTATAAACAATATCTGAATTTAGAAAAACTTCTTTAGCTAGTTGATCCCTTCGATTACTACTTAAATTAGGAAATTCATTTTTATACACATTCCAAAACTGATCTGTATTGAAACCATTATTTTTTAGAACCTCAAATTCATACAGAACATTTTTCTGCTTATCGTTTAGCGCACTCAAATGAATGGCAATACTATCTGATACAACTTTACCATAAGTACTTATACAGAATAAAAGGGCAAATAAGACTATTTTTTTCAACTTATACTATTTAAAGAATTGAAGATATCTAATTATCCTAAGCCTTGCAAATGTATTTTTTCACTAAACCGTCTTGAACTAAAAATAAAAAACCCGATCTTTTCAGAACGGGTTTTTTATAAAAAGTAAATCTTTGATTATTATGCCTCGAATGGGATAATAGATACATAAGATTTGTTATCTCTTTTCTTTTGGAACTTAACAACTCCAGCAACTCTTGCGTGAAGAGTGTGATCTTTACTAATGTAAACGTTTTCACCTGGATTGTGTTTTGAACCTCTTTGTCTAACGATGATGTTTCCAGCAATAGCAGCTTGACCACCATAAATCTTAACGCCTAAACGTTTTGATTCTGATTCTCTACCATTCTTCGAACTACCGACACCTTTCTTGTGAGCCATGACGTATGAGTTTAAATATTGTTATTATTCTTTAGTAGTCTCTTTTTTTGCTTTTGGAGCTGCTTTTTTTGCTTTTGGAGCTTCTACTTCTTCAGTAGCTGCTTCTTCTGCTACAACTGCTTTTTTAGCTGCTGCTTTTTTAGTTCCTCCTGCTGCAGTAATACCTTCAATTACAATTTGAGTAAGATATTGTCTGTGACCATTTCTTTTTTTGTATCCTTTTCTTCTTTTCTTTTTGAAAACGATAACTTTATCTCCTTTTAAGTGTTGTAACACTTTAGCTTCTACTGAAGCACCTTCTATAGCTGGGGCGCCTAAAGTTACATTTCCATTATCGTCTAATAAAAGAACTTTGTCAAAAGAAACTTTTGAACCTTCTTCATTAGTCAAACGGTGAACATAAACCTTTAAGTCTTTGCTTACTTTAAATTGTTGCCCTGCTATCTCTACGATTGCATACATATCAAATTGATTTATTGAATTTTAAGGTTGCAAATATACAACTAATAATTTACTATGCAACCCATAGTAGCAAAAATATTTTCACCTAAAAAAGCCTTGTTTTTCAAGCAGTTCTGTATATAAAACAAAATTAATTTAAAGTAAAAGATTGTTAAAATCGTATTTATTTGAAAACAATTCTGCAATACATAACTAAAAAAAACTATTTTTGATGTAACCAAAATCAACTCTTGTCTACCTACTCTTGTTGATATTTTAAAATTATTAATCTTTATGAAAAAATCAATAATGATGTTAAGTGCTGCATTAATGCTTGGCGGAGTGGCTCATGCCCAAAAAGTAGCTTTTGAAGAATACGATTTAGACAATGGACTTCATGTCATTTTACACAATGACCCTTCTGCTCCAGTTGTTATCACTTCGGTAATGTACCATGTTGGATCAAAAGATGAACGTCCTGATAGAACTGGATTTGCACACTTTTTTGAACATTTATTATTTGAAGGAACTCAAAATATTAAACGTGGAGAATGGATGAAAATTGTTACCGCAAATGGAGGGGTAAACAATGCCAACACATCTGACGACAGAACCTATTATTACGAAGTTTTTCCTTCTAACAGTTTAGAACTAGGCTTATGGATGGAGTCTGAAAGACTGATGCATCCTATCATTAATAAAATTGGAGTTGACACTCAAAATGAAGTCGTAAAAGAAGAAAAGAGAATGCGTTACGACAATCAGCCGTACGGAAACATTCTTCCTGAGGTCAAAAAGAATATGTTTAAAAAGCATCCTTACAGATGGACGACTATTGGTTCTATGAAAGATTTGGATGCTGCAACGTTAGAAGAATTTCAGGCTTTTAATAAAAAATTCTATACGCCAAATAATGCTGTTTTAGTTGTCGCTGGTGATTTCGAAAAAACCAAAACCAAAGAATGGATTCAGAAATATTTTGGACCAATTCCGAAGGGAGAAGAGGTTAAAAAACAGACTTATGTTGAAGATCCAATCACACAGCCAATTAAAGCAACTTATGAAGATCCGAATATTCAGATTCCAATGATTGTTGCTTCGTACAGAACCCCTTCAATGAAAACTAGAGACGCAAGAGTTTTAGACTTGATTTCGTCTTATTTAAGCGATGGGAAAAGTTCTAAGCTTTACAAAAAAATAGTTGACGACAAAAAAATGGCGTTGCAAATAGGTGCCGTAGGTTTTAGCCAAGAAGATTACGGAATGTACATTCTTTACGGTCTGCCAATGGCTCCTTATACAATTGATGATATTTTAAAGGAAATGGATGAGGAAATTGTAAAAATCCAAACCGATCTTATTTCTGAAAAAGATTATGAAAAATTACAGAATAAATTCGATAACAATTACGTAAATGCCAATGCAAGCGTAGAAGGAATTGCAGAAAATCTTGCTTCATATTATTTACTTTATGGCGATGTTAATTTGATCAATACCGAAATTGACATCTATCATTCTATTACAAGAGAAGAAATTAGAGAAGTTGCCAAGAAATATTTAAACCCAAATCAGCGTTTGATTTTAGATTATATTCCAACTACCAAATCTCAAAACTAAGAATATCGAATCATGAAAAAAATATATACTTTTTTAATCCTTATTTTCCTAACTGGAATTATGCAAGCACAAGATCGTCCACAACCCAAACCAGGAAATGCCCCAGTAGTCAACATCAAAAAACCTCAGACCTTTGTTTTGTCAAACGGTATGAAAGTTTTGGTTGTTGAAAACCACAAATTACCTAGAGTGAGCTACACACTTACGCTAGATAATGCTCCATTTACTGAAGGCAATAAAAAAGGGGTTGATGAATTGACAAGCAGTTTAATTGGAAACGGAACTAAAAAAACAACCAAAGAAGCTTTTAACGAGGAAATTGACTTTTATGGAGCCAACATCAATTTTACTTCGCAAGGCGCTTACGCAAGTGCATTGTCAAAATATTCTGGACGTGTTTTAGAGCTTTTGGCAGAAGGTGCTTTACAGCCAAATTTTACTCAAACGGAATTTGATAAAGAAAAAGCAAAACTTTTGGAAGGTCTTAAAGCAGACGAAAAAAGCGTTCCTGCTATTTCAAACAGAGTAGTTGATGTTTTAGCTTTTGGAAAAAACCATCCTAACGGAGAATACCTTTCTGAAGAAACTGTAAAAAATGTAACACTTGCAGATGTTCAAAACAACTACAACACTTATTTTGTTCCAGAAAACGCCTATTTGGTAGTTATTGGCGATGTAAAATTTAAAGACGTAAAAACGGCTGTTGAAAAACTTTTCAGCGCATGGAAAAAACAAAGTGCTCCAAAAAACACTTATCCTAATCCTACAAATCCTTCAAATTTGCAGATTGATTTTGTTGATGTTCCAAACGCGGTTCAATCTGAAATCTCATTAGTAAATACTATCAATTTAAAAATGAGCGATCCAGATTTTTTCCCTGCGGTTATTGCAAATCAAATTCTTGGAGGTGATTTTAATAGTTACTTAAACATGAATCTTCGCGAACAGCACGCATGGACGTATGGCGCAAATTCTAGCATTGGAAGCGGAAAATACGTAACTAAATTCAAAGCATCTTCAGCTGTTAGAAATACAGTTACAGACAGCGCAGTTGTTCAGTTTGTAAAAGAAATTAAACGAATCCGAACTGAAAGAGTCGATCCAGAAGTTTTAAGAAACGTAAAAGCAGGTTACATCGGCAGATTTGTAATGCAGGTTGAAAAACCTCAGGCTGTTGCGCGTTATGCTCTAAACATCGAAACAGAAAAGCTTCCTGCAGATTTCTACGAAAAATACATTCAAACGATTAACAATGTAACTGCTGACGATATTTACCGTGTTGCCAACAAATATTTCTTGTTAGACAATATGCGTATTGTAATTGTTGGAAAAGGTTCTGATGTACTTCCTGGTTTAGAAAAATTGCAAATTCCGATTTCATATTTCGACAAATACGGAAATCCAGTTGAAAAACCTGCTGCAAAAAAAGAAGCTCCGAAAGATATTACAGCAAAAACAGTTTTCGAAAACTATATTAAAGCAATTGGTGGAGAACAAGCAGTTACATCCGTAAAAACATTGTATATGAATGGCTCAACAACGATTCCGCAAGCTCCTACGCCATTGACATTTACATCAAAATTAGATTCAAAAGGAAAAATGATGGTTTCACTTTCTATGGGAACTATGAACTTAATGAAGCAGGTTGTTAACGAAAAAGGCGCATATGTTGAACAGCAAGGCCAGAGAAAAAACCTTGAAGGTGAAGATTTAGCAGAAATGAAAGCTAATGCCGCTCCGTTTGAAGAATTACAGCTTGTAAAAAGAACGGATCTTAAAGTTGAAGGAATCCAGCCAATTAACGGCAGTGATGCGTATGTAATTAAAGATGGCAAAACAACATATTTTTACGACGTGAAATCGGGCTTAAAAACCGCAGAATCTAAAGTTCGTGAACAAGGCGGAAAATCGGCAGAGCAAATCACTAATTTTAATGACTACAAAGAAGTAAAAGGCGTTAAAGTTCCTTTTAACTTAGTTCAAAATGTTGGTTTTGAATTGGATATTAAAATGTCTGACATCAAGATTAATGAAGGAGTTTCTGAGAAAGATTTTCTTTAAGATGCTAAGATTCTGAGATACTAAGGTGCTAAGATTTTAAGGCTTTGTCAAAGTTTTCAAACTTTGACAAAGCTTTTTTTTATTTACTAAGTTTTGTCAGGTTGAGCGAAGTAGAAGCTCACTCATAATTCATAACTCAAAAAAATCATTTTTTCGCCGACAAATAAACTCCAATCAAAATAATAAAAGCGCCTACAGACTGAATTGGCGTCAGGAATTCGTTATCTAATAATCCCCAAAAGAAAGCAACGATCGGAATTAAATACGTCACCGATGTTGCAAAAACTGGCGATGACATCTGAATTAGTTTAAAGAATAGAATGTTCGCGATTCCAGTTCCTAAAACCCCTAGAATAGCCACAAAAAGTATAGAATGCTGTGTTTGTGCAAAATGTATTTTCTGGCTGATATCAGTTGTACTTAAAATGATTAATGCCGGCAAAAGCAAAACCGCAAAATTTCCTGTTGTGATACTTACCGAATTTAAATCGTGAAGATATTTCTTAATCAGATTTACATTGATAGCATAACTAAGCGTTGCAATTACAACCAATAGTACGTACAAATAATTTTGAGTTCCGCTAGAAGAATCGCCGCTTAAAACCAAAAGCAGACAGCCTACAAGTCCGACAAAAACGCCCAAAACTTGTCGTTTTTGAAACTGAATCCCAAATGCTATAATTCCTAAAACCAAAGTATTTAAAGGCGTTAACGAATTTAAAATTGCCACAATAGAACTATTTACCTGAGTTTCTGCAATAGCAAAAAGATATGCTGGGATGAAAGTTCCGAAAAGTGAAGTTATGGCAACAAATTTCCATTGGCGGCGCGAAATCTTTTTTAGACTATTAAAACCTACAATCAGTAAAAACAAAGCAGCAAAAATAATTCGGAACGATCCTACTTGAACAGCGCTTAAACCAACCAATCCTTTTTTTATCAGAATAAAAGAGCTTCCCCAGATAAGAGAAAGAATCGTTAAGTAAATCCACTTTAACTGTTTTGTTTCCATAAATTGCATTTTACTGCAAATTTGTAATTATTTTACGAACCTACCTCTCACTTTTTATTAATTTTGCAAACAAATAATTAGCAATCTAAAATTTAATATATAATGAAAATTTCAAAAATCTTATTCGCTGCAGCAATCGCTGGTTTAGTGTTCGTTGGCTGTAAAAAAGCAGAAGACAAAAGTCTTGAAGTGGTAAATGCAGAAAAAAGTGCTCCAAAAGAACACAAACCAATCGCTGCCGAAAATCTTCAAACAGCAAGTTTCGAAATCGAAGGGATGACTTGTGCTATGGGATGCGCAAAAACTATAGAAAAAGAATTAACAAACCTTGACGGAGTTGAAAAAGCAACGGTTGATTTTGACAAAAAAACTGCCACTGTAAGTTTTGACAAAACAATTCAAAATTCAGAATCTTTAACAAAAGTGGTTCAAGAAACTGGAGACGGAAAAACATATAAGGTTTCGAATTTTAAGTCTTAAATTCGAAATTCAACGAAATAAAAATGGCTGTTTCAAAAATTGAAACAGCCATTTTTATTTTACGCTACATTGTTCCGTAGGAACATTTAGTTGGTAGAAAATTATATCATCATGGGTTTTTACGTTCCGTAGGAACGTCTGGTTTTGACATTTTTTTTGACAATTCCGCATATCAAACGTTCCTACGGAACGTAAATATCTGGTTGATTTTTTTTCTACCAACGAAACATTCCTACGGAATGAAACCCTAATAAAAAAGAATCTTACACCCGATCGCGCGGATTTGTAATCCGTGCCCGCAACAGTAAGACACAAAACAAATCGTTAAAAAAAGTGACAGAAAATAATGTGCTTTATTATATTTACAAAGAGAACAAACCAATCTTTGCGGGCACGGATTGCAAATCCGCGCTATCTTGCGGAGATAAATCTGAGCGATCGGGTTTTAAATCTATATTTGTTAAAAATTAAAAAAACATAAAGATCTCTTAATCTACATGCTCAACTATATTTATATGCTTTTTTTCTTGTCACTAAACATATACATTTATGTGTGTTTAAATAAAGCGTCAAAACTAAAACCTCTTTTTCACTTCTTCATAACATCAATATTTGTAGTTATAATTTTACTGCATGAGTTCGAGTTTATAACATCCCAAATAACAAAACCTCAATTTAATCGTATATTCTTCTTTAGTTATATACTAATATTTTTCTGTTTTTTTAATAAACAGCTAATTCGTGAAATAGCAAAAAAGCAATCTTTTAATGCCTTTAGCACCGCAATAGTTTCTACAATTGAGAAAGGAATCTTTTTGAAATTCATTTTTCTAGTTAGTTCTATAGTACAGTTACAGATAATTCATGGACTGAAATAATTAATAAATAATTTCAAATCTTTGAGCACACAAAAATCAGCGAGAGGAAACATGGAGAAATCAAAATGAGTACCCGATAGCGCGGATTTGCAATCCGTGCCCTCAAC
>RCUH01001444.1_pt1 | contig 17480 bp, 16 predicted proteins | sample 2166191 | NCBI WGS metagenome assembly RCUH01 (sample SAMN09932848, study PRJNA488358) | compost metagenome | feature: garden; material: soil; isolation source: compost soil in an enriched community after 214 h of incubation | place: Germany: Experimental Botanical Garden Goettingen | collected...
AGATGAGAACATCGGATTACGTGCGGCTGCTGGTGCTGGCGGCCATCTGGGGCGCCAGCTTCCTGTTCATGCGCATAGCGGCGCCCGCCTTTGGCTCGGTCAACACCACCTTCCTGCGGGTCTTCTTCGCCCTGGTCGGGCTCGCCGCCATGCTGTTGCTGCTGCGCACCCCCATGCAGTTCCAGGGCAAGCTCAAATCCATCATGGTGCTCGGCATCATCAACTCGGGCGTGCCCTTCCTGATGTACGCCATCGCCGCTCTCTGGCTGCCCGCAGGCTACTCGGCCATCCTGAACGCCACCACACCGCTGATGGGGGCCCTCATCGGCTTCTCCTTCTTCAACGAGACGCTGACCTTGCGCAAGTGGAGCGGCGTCATGCTGGGGCTGATGGGCATAGCCCTCATCACCACCACGGGCGAGGTGAGCCTGACCAGCAATCTCGTCACCGGCGTGCTGGCCTGCCTCATCGCCACCGCCTGCTATGGCTGCGCCGGTTTCCTGACCCGGCGCTGGATCAGCGAGCGGGGCGGCCTCGATGCCAAGCTGGTGGCCTTTGGTAGCCAGCTCGGCGCCTGCCTCTTCCTGCTCCCCTTCTTCGGTTACACCCTAGTGACAGGCCCCGCCGTCAACTGGGCCCTCCCCGAGGTGTGGGCCAGCGTGCTGGCGGTCGGCTTCATCTGCACCGCCCTCGCCTATCTGATCTACTTCAGGCTGATCGCCGATATCGGGCCCCTGCGCTCCCTGACGGTCACCTTCCTGATCCCGCCCTTTGGCATCCTGTGGGGCTATCTGGTGCTGGGCGAAACCCTCACCGGCGGTTTCGTGGCGGGCGGCGCCATCGTCTGTCTCGCGGTCTGGCTGGTGGTGAGCCCGAGCAGGGCCGCCAAACCGGCCAAGGCGCAGCCACAGGGCTGAACGCCAACATCCGAGCCCCGCGGCTCGGATGTTGGCACAGGCAGACTGAAGCCAGACGCCGCTGCTGCCACAGACACGGACTCGGCGGATGGGCTGAACTGGGGTAAGATGTGCCCCATCGTTTTCTCCCCGCTCCGGCGGACACAGCAGCAGGGCCAGCCTTGAACCACCTCGACGAATCCAGCCAGAGCAGGCAACAGCAGATCTTCACCGTCACCCGCCTCAACAGCGCCGTGCGCATGATACTGGAGCAGGATCTGGGGCTGGTGTGGCTGACGGGGGAGCTCTCCAACCTGGCGATGCCAAGCTCGGGCCACTGGTACTTCTCCTTGAAAGACATCTCGGCCCAGGTGCGCTGCGCCATGTTCAAGGGCAACAACCGCCGGGTGCCGTTCCGGCCGCAAGATGGCATGCAGGTACTGGTGCAGGCGCGGGTCTCCCTCTATGAGCCCCGCGGCGACTACCAGCTCATCATCGAATCCATGCAGCCCGCCGGGGACGGCATGCTGGCCCTGCGCTTCGAGGAGCTCAAGCGCCGCCTCGACGCCGAAGGGCTGTTCGACGAGGGCCGCAAGCGCCCGCTCCCCCGCGAACCCCGCGCCGTGGGGCTGGTCACCTCAGCCACCGGCGCCGCCCTGCACGACATGCTGACGGTGCTTGAGCGCCGCGCCCCGGATCTGCCGGTCTTCATCTACCCGACCCAGGTGCAGGGCAGCGCCGCCACCGCCCAGATAGTCGCGGCCATCACTCTTGCCAACCGCCGCGCCGAGGTGGATGTGCTCATCGTCGGTCGCGGCGGTGGCTCCCTTGAAGATCTCTGGTGCTTCAACGAGGAGGCGGTGGCCCGCGCCATCGCAGGCTCCGCCATTGCGGTGGTAAGCGCTGTGGGCCACGAGGTGGACGTCACCATCAGCGACTTCGCCGCCGACTTGCGCGCCCCCACCCCTTCCGCCGCCGCCGAGCTGGTGGCACCGGACAGAAGCGCCCGCGCCCAGCGCCTGGTTCACCTCAAGCAGCGTCTGGTGCAGGCCATCTCCCGGCGCCAGACCGCCGCCCGCCATGGCTTCGCGCTGCTGCAAAAGCGGCTCGACCATCAGGATCCCAAGCGCCGGCTGGAGCAGCAGTCCCAGCGTCTGGACGAGCTGTCCGGCCGCCTGCAGCAACTGCTCAATCTGCGCCTGCATCAGGGGGAGCGGCGCCTCGCGAACCTCGAGCTGCGGCTGCAGGCCAGGAGCCCTTCAACGCTGCTGGCCGCCGGCAAGCGCCGCCACCAGCTGGCCGAAGAGCGGCTCCATAGCCTGATGAGCAAGCGCCAGGATCTGGCCGCCCACCGCCTCGCCATGCTGAGTGCGCGGCTCGACGGGATAAGCCCGCTGGCCACCCTGGGGCGGGGTTACTCCATCACCCGTACCCCCAGTGGCGAGGTGATAAGCCGCGCCGCCCAGGTGAGCCCGGGCCAGCAACTGGTCACCATGCTCGCAGAGGGGGAGCTGCGGGTGCGGGTGGAGGAAGTGCACAACCAATAACGAAAGGGGGCCGTCAAGCGGCCCCCTTTCGTTCCCTCCTTCTCTTGCCCCTGCCCGCTACACCGGCGAATGATGCCGGGCCCCGCCCGGATGAGCGGCGGGGGTTGCCGCCTCCCCTCCCATGGGATTTGACTGCAGATACTCGAACAAGCCCGCCTGCAGATTGACGTTCCAGAAGCGCCCCGCCAGGGTCAGCGCCAGTGTCTCCCCGGTCAGCTCGGCCAGGCCATGCTGCTGCCAGCGCTTAAAGAGCGGCAACAGATGCGCCCGCACGGGGGATGGCAAGCGCCCGAGGGCAAGCCAGCCGGTATCGAGGCCACCGCGCAGCAGGCCGTCCATGGGCCCGTTGGGATTGGGCCTCATCACCATGCCGGGGGCACGCTGACCGGCCGCCAGCGCCTGGTGCCAGGCCCCTAGATCCCGGCCATACATGAGACCGTGGCCATGAATGCTGCCCCCCGCCCCCGCACCGAAGGGGAGGATCTCGGCGCCGCGCTTGGCCATCTGGTTGTAGCGGCTCTGCTCGGCCTCGCTTCGCCGCCAGTGGCTGCAGGAGAGCCGCTGCCAGCCCCCCTGCTCCAGGGTGCGGGCGCCATAGGCATACATGGCCGCCCGCTGCTGGCCATCGGCAGACCAGCCGAGTCGGCCCTTCTCCTGCGCCCGCTCCAGATTGGTGCCCTGCATGGGGATGAGCTGGTAGAGATCCACCCCGTGCACGCCGCTGGTCACGACATCCGCGATGTCCTGGCGCCACAGGGCGTCATCCTGCCCCGGCAGGCCGAAGATGAGATCCGCCACTATGACGGCGGCGTCATCCCGGGTCAGCTCCTCCAGCCGGGCGAGCAGTGTCTCCCTGTCGTCGAAACGGGCCGCTTGCTGGCGCACCTCTGTGTTGAAGCTCTGCACCCCGAACGAGAAGCGGTTGAAGCCCCCCGCCAGGGCCGTCTGCCATTTCTCGTCATCAAAGCCGTTGAGCCGCCCCTCCAGGGTCACTTCCGCATCGGCCGTCAGCGGAAAGCGGCGAATGGCCTCGGCGAGGCGCGCCAGATCGTCCGCCGCCATATCGGTGGGTGTGCCGCCCCCCACATAGACGGCCGAGAAGGGCTTGCTCTGCGCGAGCGGCGTCTTCGCCGCCCGGCTAAGTTGATCACACAGGGCCGCCATATAGCGGCTCATGCGCGCCGGGTTGGCGCCATTTTCGAAGAAGTTGCAGAAGCTGCAGCGCTTGCGGCAGAAGGGAACATGGATATAGAGCGCCCGCTCCTGGGCCTCGCTCGGTCGCTGCCACCAGGCTTGCCAGCCGGCGTCGTCCAGCGTCAGGGGGCCTGCGCCGCCCCGGCTGGCATGGGCCGAGGTCTTGGCGCCAAAGGCGAACTTCAGGGGATCCGGGGTGGCGAGCCCCGTCATGGTCGGGGTGAACTGTGGCGTCATCACTGGCAGGTTACCGTCTGGAAATAATGCAAATGATAACGAATATCAGTTAAGCCCTGTGTTGTGCTGGATCAAGTCAGGGGCATTGAGAGGGCGTCATCTCCCCCCTCTGCCTGGGCGCGAGAGCAGATGTAAAGCGAGATCATGCAGGAGGCGTGGCAGGAAGAGAGCCACTCTCCGGCGGGAGAGTGGTGGCACACACGCGGTCAGGCCAGAAGAAGGATCCCGGCGGCGGGATCAGGGCGCTGACGCTGGGCTGGGCAGATCAGCCGTTGTCTATGATGATGGCGACCCGGCGATTCTCCGCCCGTCCGGCGGCGGTGCCGTTATCGGCGATCGGCGCCTCTTCACCGCGTCCACGGATGTCCAGGTTGGCCGCGGGCATACCCACAGACGCCAGCACCTCGGCCACGGACTGGGCCCGTTTCAACGAGAGCTGCTCGTTGTAGGCCGCCTCGCCGTTGGAGTCGGTGTGACCGTCCACCCGGGCCCGGTTCAGCCCCACCTCAATCAGGGCCCTGCCCAAGGCTTCCACCACCTGGCGGGTGCCGGGATTGAGGGCCCCCACGTTGTTGGCAAAGAGCACCTTGTTGGAGATATCCAGGGTCCAGCCCTCGTCGGTCAGGTGAAACCCCTGCTCCTTGAGTGCGGCGATCTGCGCCTGCGTGAGGCCCTGGGGAGCGCTCTGGCAAGCCGCCAGCCCACCGAGCAAGAGTGCGAACAGACCTGCTCTCATCAGGTTGAAAAACGTCATCATTCTGGTCCTTTCATTATTTTCCATATCAATTTCACGTGGTTGTCTGGTCGTCTCTGTGTCCCTCCCTGCGTTGTCGTTTGGCTTCATACATGGCGCCGTCGGCGGCCTGCAACAAGGTATCCGCCGTCTCCCCCTGCTCGGGGTAGAGGGCGGCGCCGACGCTGATGCCGACCCCCAGATGACGGCCATCGCTCAAGACCACGGGGGTGCTCATCGCCTGCTGGATCCGCATCATCACCTCCTGCACCTCACTCCCCTGATGCACCGGAAAGAGCAGGACCACAAACTCATCCCCGCCCAGCCGGCACACCAGGTCCATGGGCCTGAGCTGATGCTGCACCCGCCGCGCCAGCGTGATCAGCACCTCGTCACCGATTGCATGGCCCAGGTTGTCATTGATCTGCTTGAAGCGATCACAGTCCAGATAGAGCAGGGCGAAGCGCTCCTGCCGGGTACGCCCGGACTGGATGGCTTGCTCCAGCCGCGCCTCGAACAGCGCCCGGTTGGGCAGACCGGTGAGGGGATCATGGGTCGCCTGGTGCAGCAGGGTGGCGTTCTCCCGCTTCTGGTGGGCCTGCCAGGCTTCCAGCTCGTCGAGCAGTGAATTGAAGTCCTCACCCAGCTCGTGCAGCTCGGCGATGTTGGCCTCCGGCACCCGCTGCTTGAGGGCGCGCTGGCGGCTGACGTTGTAGGCGACCTCGGTCAGGGCCTTGAGGGGGGCAGTGATGGAACGCTGCATCCGGCGCGCCACGTAGAGCGCCCCCAGGATACTGAGCAGCAGGCACAGCAGGGTCGCCATCAGGGTCTGCAACAGGAAGCGCAGCAGGTGCTGGCCGTGACCGACCAGGTGAACCTGGGCTATCTCCTTGTTCTCCCGCACTATGGGCTGCTCCACAGGTCCCGGCAGGATAAGCTGGGCCAGATGCTGCTCCAGCGTGCTCCAGGGAGTCGTAATGTCCCGGCGCCAGCTCGCCAGCACCCGGCCGCCGGGCAGCAGAATGCGGGCGCTGGCCACGTCCTCCCGGGAGGTGATGGCCTCCAGGGCATCCTTGGCCGCATCCTTGTCATCGAACACCACGGCCGCTTCAGCGGTGTAACTGATGGCCCGCGCCACCAGCTTGAGGTTGTGATCCGCATAGAGGCGCAGGGCCAGCAGCGCCGTGATGGTCAGGAAGAGGCCCGCCATGCAGACGGCGGTCAGGGAGATCATCATGTGGGTGCGCCCCAGACTCTGGCGCAGGGTGAGCCGGGGGCTGGCGTGATTGATGGTCATCGCGCCTCCTCATCCGCTCTGGCGAGCTTGAGCACGGCCGGGTGTACCCGCACGCCGCTGCGGGCCAGCGCATCCAGGTTGACCCGAAAACGGACCCTCTCTTTGCCGGCCTGCAGGCAGAACACCGCATCGGCGATGCACTCGCGGCTCTGCTCGCTGATGCTGAGGATGGCGTACCCCCGCAGACGTTCGAACAGGGAGAGCCGCTGCTCGGGGACCAGCACCCCCAGATAGATCACATCGCAGCGCTGGATCAGCGCCTCGTCGTCGACCTCATAGCGATGCACATCGACCGGGCGGCCATTGGCCTGCTGGCGTATGGTGAGCAGCGACGCCGCATATTCCGTGGGCGCGGCGACGCAGAGCCGCAACCTGGCAGGCTCGCTGGGCCAGCGGGTGTAGCTGAGGATATCGAGCACGGTTTGCCGCACCAGCTCGCTGCGCACTTCCGCCGAGGTCGCCGGCGCCGCCTCGCAGGTCAGCACCCAGAGGCAGCACAGGGGCGTGAGCCACGCCAGGATCCGAAAAGAGGAGAAAAACTGCATGATGCCCGCGCTTATGCCCACATCGGTACCTGGGTGGTCCGACGCCCATGGAGGGAGTGCCAGAGAGGAGTCGCACCGAGCTTATCAGCCGCCCAGCGGCTGCCTATCCGTACTGGCATCGGCTGCGTCAGCGGCCGACGCAGCGAGGGCAACGCCACAGACCAGGACGGGCGCCCCGAGGGCACGCCTTCAGGGTTACTTTTTGCCAATCCCATATTCGCGCAGCTTGTTGGCGATGGCGGTGTGGGAGACCCCGAGCCGCTTGGCCAACTGGCGGGTAGAGGGGAAGGCCGGGTAGAGCCGCTCCAGCAGCCGGCTCTCGAAGCGCTTCACCGCCTCGTCGAGCCCCCCCTCGAACCACTCGTCGATAAGGGGCATGGCATCGGCCGCCACTGGCAAGTCCACGTGCTCGGGGCCTATTTCGTCCCCTTCCAGCAACGTCATGGCCCGGTAGAGGCAGTTGCGCAGCTGGCGCACGTTGCCGGGCCAGCGGTAGGCGGTCAGGTATTCGGCCATGTTGCGGGTAAAGCGCGGGCGTGGGCGCTGCAACTCGCTCGCGAAGCGGGAGACGAACTGCTGGGCCAGGGCCATGATGTCCGCCTTGCGCTCGCGCAGGGGGGGCAGCGCCAGACTCAGCACGTTGAGGCGGTAGTAGAGATCTTCGCGGAACTTGCCTTCGTGCACCAGATCCAGCAACTGCTTCTGGGTGGTACAGATAAAGCGCACGTTGACCCTCACCTCCTGCTCGTCCCCGACCCGGCGGAAGACGCCGTCTTGCAGCACCCGCAGGAACTTGGTCTGCAGATGGGGGGACATGTCGCCTATCTCGTCCAGCATCAGGGTGCCGCCGCTCGCCAGCTCCAGCACGCCGCGCTTGCCTTCGGTGTTGTTGCCAAAGGCGCCGGGGGCGTAGCCAAACAGCTCGCTCTCGGCCACGTTGTCCGGCATGGCGGCGCAGTTGAGCGCCATGAAGGGATGGCTGGATCTCAGGCTGGCGCCGTGGCAGGCGCGGGCCAGCAACTCCTTGCCGGTGCCGGTCTCGCCCACGATGAGCAAGGGGGCATCCTGCATCGCGAGCTTGGCGGCCTGGGCCAGCACCTCCTTCATCTTCTGGCTCTCGGCCTGCAGGTGCTCGAAGCCCCCGACTTCCACCGCGTGCAGCGCGCTGAAGTGCATGCCGACCCGGCGGGCGGATTTGAGTACCACAACGGCGCCGGCCAGGGCTTGTCTGCCCTTCTCTTCGGCCACGAACAGCGGCATCAGATCGCCGAGGTACTCCTCGCCGCCGAGGCTGAGTTTGCAGGTCTGGGGCTTGATCTCGCTCGCCTCCAGCCAGCGGGCGAAGGAGAAGCCCTTGACCAGGGAGCCGAGCGCCACCCCGCGCACCTCTTCCGGCGGCAGCGCCAGCGTGGTGAGGGCGGCCTGGTTGGCCTGGGTCACCCGCCCCTTGCTGTCGAGGGAGAAGACCAGATCCGGCAGCGCCTTGAGCAGGGCCTCTATCTCGTGATGCTCCCGCTCGGAGGGCATATAGGGGATGGTCTTGACATCATAGACGCCGGGAATGCGGCGAATTTCCGGCATCAGGTGCTGGAAATCGCGAAACTCCAGCTCGGGGAAATTGAGATAGATGATGCCTGAGGTATCGATTTCGATGCCGCGCAGATCGATGTTGTGCTCCACCAGTCGGTCGAGCAGTTCCCGGGTCAGGCCCAGACGGTCTTCACAGCTGACTTCAAGACGCATTCGGCACACACTTCCTAGCTAACATTCTGAATAGCCGGATGATACAGACTCGATCCCGCCAGTGCGAGCGCTCCCCCATAAAAATGCGGGCCCGCCCCGTTTTCACCGGGCAGGCCCTCTCAATGGAGATGCAGAGGCGCAGGATCTCAGCTCAACAGCTCGTCGGTACGTGCCGCCATGATGAAGTCGTTGCGATGTAACCCTCCTATCTTGTGGGTCCACCAGCTCACTGTCACCTTGCCCCACTCGAGCAAGATCGCCGGGTGGTGGAACTCGGCCTCCGCCAGCTCGCCCAACCGGTTGGTGAAGGCCAGCGCCTCCTTGAAGTTGCGAAAGGCAAATTCACGCCTCAGTTGCAGCTCGCCGTTCACCACCAGGGGCTGCCAGTCGGGGATGGCGTGCATCAGCTCGCTCAGCTCCTGCTCGGTCACCCTGGGGGCATCGGCGCGGCACGCTTCGCACCGCTGGTTTGCCAGTTCAGACATTCGGGACTCCTTTCATCAATGGAATGGGTTGGAAACGGATTCAGCTCGCCTGCCGGCCAGAGGCCGGGGAAAAGCGGGGCGGACGCAGACCGAGGCGACGGGCCTCAGCCACCGCCGCCATGATCTGCTGCGGCCCCAGGCGGTAGAGGCAATCCAGGCTTGGCAGCACGAAATAGACGGGCTGCATGATGTCGATGCGATAAGGGGTGCGCAGCACCTCCAGCAGATCGAAGGGTTGCAGCACCGGCTTGCCGGAAAGGGCATAGGCGGTCTCGCCGATGGAGGAGAGGATGCCGCCACCGTAGATGCGCAGCCCCTCCCCCTCCTGCAGGAGACCAAACTCCACGGTGAACCAGTAGAGCCGCGCCAGATAGACCCGCTCCTCCTTGCTGGCGTTCAGCCCGAGCTGGCCATAGAGGTGGGTGAAGTGGGCGAAGGCGGGATTGGTCAGCATGGCGCAGTGGCCGAAGATCTCGTGGAAGATGTCGGGCTCTTGCAGGTAGTCGAGCTCGTCCCGGCGGCGGATGAAGGTAGCCACCGGAAACTGGCGATCCGCCAGCAGGGCAAAGAAGCGATCGAAGGAGATGAGCGCCGGCACGGCGGCCACCGACCAGCCGGTGGTGGGGGTCAGGGCGGCGTTGATCTCCCCCAGTTGCGGGATACGATCCCGGGGCAGTGCCAGCCTATCCAGCCCCGCCAGGTATGCGTCGCAGGCCTTGCCCTCGAGCGCCGCGAGCTGACGCGCGATCAGGATCTGCCAGGTCCCCTGCTCTTCCTCCGAGTAGTGGATGCAACCCTGATCGTCCGGTTGGTGTGCTGTGTAGCTACTTGCCATGATCCCTGCCATCTTCGGCCCCTAAAGGCCCCTTGTCGTTGCTCTTCAGGATCACTGTAACGGCTTGCCCATCAAAAAAGCAGCCGACCCCGAGGTCGGCTGCCTGCCACAGATGTAAATAATTTGTGACATCTCGATATGCTTTCCCGGGGCGCTGCCGTGGTTGAGGCAAGCCGCCCGGGGGATGGCTCAGGCAGGGAGATCACCCCCCTTGAATGGCCCTATGACTTGCGAAGATAGCCCGCCAGCTGGCCGATAAGCCGTTTGCGCAGCTCACCTAGCCTGGGTTTCTCGTCCGCACACCAGGGCAGCGGGCGGCACGCCTCTATGGTGCGCAGCCCCAGGCGGGCGGTGAGCAGGCCGGCCCCCACCCCTTGCGCGGCGCGGGCGGAGAGCTTGGCGGTGAGCTCGGCCCCCAGCAGATCCATGCCCACCTCGGTCACCAGCTCGGTGGCGCCGGCATAGATCATGTTGCGAAACACCTGGCGGATGAGGCGAATGCGGCTCCAGTAGCCAAGCTCGATGGCGTAGACATCGGCGATGTCCTCTATCATCCGCAGATTGCGCCACAGCATCAGCATCATGTCGACGGTGGCGAGCGGGCTCAGGGCCACCAGCACGGCGGCCTCCCCCGACCATTTGGCGACCCGGGCCTGGGCGAGCTTGTCCCGCTCACCCAGCACCAGCTGGCTGTAGAGGGTCAGCACCTCCCGATCGCTGTGGCTCTCATCGAGCTGGCCGAGCCAGGTCTGATACCCCTCCCGCCCCTTGTCGCCACTCTTCTCGGCCAGGGCCTCGCAGAACGCCTGCCCCTGCCCCACCCCCTGGTGGGCCAACATATCTTCGGCCCGGGAGCGCACATCCTGGCGCCGCTTGAGGGTGCGCAGCCGCAGCCACTCGCGCCCGACCACCCCGGCCGTGCCCACCGCCACCAGACCCGAAGCCAGCAGCCAGGCACCGCCCCAGAGCGGGGTGGTGAGAAACTGGTCGTAGAGGAAGGCGCCAAACTGGCCCAGAGAGAGCAGGCCGACCGCCCCCAGTCCCCAGCCCAAGAGGCGATGGCGGCGACGGGGCCGCACCGTCAGGGCCGGGGCTACCTCGGTGAACTCATCGAGCTCCTCGAGTCGCTCGAAGCTCTCTTCTTCCAGCCGCTGGGCCGGGGCCGGGGGCGGCGCCTCGCTCGCCACCGACAGGGTCGGCTCCAGGATCACCTTGCCTTGCAGCGGCACCTTCTGTGTTGTCTGATCGTTCATCTTGTTCTCTGCTCCTTGGTGCGGCGCCGGTTATTCGAGGTGATCCCCGAGCAAGAACTCCAGTGCCGCGTCCAGCCGGATATGGGGCAGCGCCTGATGGGCGCTCATGGGCATGGGGCGAAATGCCTGAAAATCAAAACCTTGGCTTTGCCACCACTGGGCAGGCGGGATCTGGGGCGGTACCTCCCCGGGGAAGAGCAAGAGCGGCTCCCCTGCCAGGCTGGTGCCACGGATGGCCGGGAACTCGCGGCCATTGGCCTGCCCCTTGCCCACCTCTGTGGCCTTGATGGCGGCCAGCGCCAGGCATTCGGTCTCTATCCCCTCGAAGCGGGCCTGGCCCCGGCCGCTGCTCACCAGATGCTGGAGCAGGGAGACCAGAGGCCCATGCTGCTCCGGGGTGACGTGATCGGCCTTGCTCGCCACGAACAACAGCTTGTCGATGCGCGGGGAGAACAGGCGGCGCCACCAGTTGCTCTTGCCATAGGCGAAGCTCTCCATGATGCGGGCTATGGCCTGCTGCATGTCGCCAAAGCTGGCGGCCCCGGCGTTGAGGGGCGCCAGGCAGTCCACCAGCACTATCTGGCGATCGAAGCCTGCGAAGTGCTGCTCGTAGAAGCCCTGCACCAGGTGCTGCTTGTACTGCTCGAAGCGCTGTTTGAAGGTGGCGTAGAGGCTGCCATCGGCGGGCTCCTGGGCGGGTTTGTCCCAGACCCAGGGCACGAATTGCAGCAGCGGCGCCCCGGCATATTCCCCCGGCAGCACGAAACGGCCCGGCTGGATAAGGTGCAGCCCCAGCTCGCGCTTGCAGGCGTGCAGATAGTCGGTGTAACGCTCCGCCAGTTGGCTCGCCGGCCGCTCCTCGAAGGCTTGCTCGGCCTGCCAGCCGGGGGTCAGCCAGTCGGCGGCCAGGGCCTGCAGCTCGGGGCGACGCAACTGGTTTGCTACCTGCTCGCTCCACTGCTCGTAGCTCAGATCCAGCAGCGGCAAGTCCAGCAGCCACTCGCCGGGATAATCCACCAGATCCACATAAAGGGTGGAAATCTCCCCCAGGTGCCGGCGCACGGGGTGGCGGGTGCGGTAGCGAATTTCCAGGCGCACCTCGGCCACCCCACGTGTCGGCTCGGGCCAGGCGGGGGGCTCGCCGAACAGGGCATCGAGGCCGCGCTCGTAGGGGAAGGTGGGAATGTGGGCATTTTGCTGGGGAACCCGGCGAGCGCCGAGGATCCGCCCCTGGCGCTGGGCATCCCACAGGGGCAGACGGCCGTCGATGGCGGCGTGCTCCAGCTGATTGACCAACGCCGTGATGAAGGCGGTCTTGCCGCTGCGGGACAGGCCGGTGACCGCCAGCCGGATGTGGCGATCCCGAGCCCGGTTCACCACCTCAAAGGCCTTGTGCTGCAGCACAGACCATGACTGTTCGAGTTTGTTGCGTATCAAGGCGGGTCTTTTTCTCCTGTCACAACCGAACCATGGGGATAAGGGCCGGGGCCAGGGCCCCGCGCCCTTGCGGTACTCAGAGCTTGCTGAACTCGCGCTGCAGGGTGAACTCCTTGGAGGTCACCAGCTTCTCGATGCGCTGCAGTCTGGGCTCGAGCGTGTCGAGCTCCTGGGCGATGCGGCCGAGCGCCTGATGGGGGGTGACCCCCGCTTGCCAGCTGCGCGCCTTCATGCGCACCTCGGCAAAATCCGCCTCCTGCTCCCCATAGAGGGTGACCGGCTTCTTGTCGAGCAGAAACCAGGCGGCAATGTAGGCGGTAAAGGTGATAAAACCGGCGAAGATGAGGCCGGTGATGGCCAGCAGCCGCACTATCCAGGTCTCCACCCCGAAGTAGTCGGCAAGGCCGGCGCAGACGCCGGCTATCTTGCCCTTCTGGGGATCCCGGTAGAGATTGCGAGAGTTATTCGAGGCGCTCATACCTTGTTCCTCCAGCCGGAGACTTCCGCATCCGCAATGAAACCCTGTGTACCGACCGACGCAGACCTCACGCCATAGCAGCCATAGATGGCATTCATACCTTGTTCCTCCAACCGGGGACCTCGGCATCCAGAATGGATTCCAGGGCCCCGACTCTCTCCTGCATCTTCTCGGCACGGACCAGCAGGCCCTGCAACTGCTCCCGCTCATTGTCGGCGAGACCCGCACCGATCCGGCCCTTGGCGCGATAGTGCAGCACCAGCCAGATGGGGGCCACTATGACCATGAAGACGATGAGTGGCGTCGCCAATATCCCAAGAATGTCTTCCATTCATCACTCTCCTTTCGAGGCGGTGTCGCTCTGGCCGAGCTTCTGGCGCATGGCCTCCAGCTCGCGGCTGATCTGATCGTCCGCCTCCAGCTCGGCAAACTGCTGGGCAAGCGCCTTGTCGGACTGACCCAGATCGGCCCGGGCTTCCATCTCGTCGATGCGGCGCTCCATGCGCTCGAACTTGCTGACCACGGCCTGGCTGTCGCCACGGGCCACCTGGCTTTGCACGTTCAAACGGCTGCTGGCGGCCTCGCTGCGAATGGCCATCGCCTTCTGGCGGGCACGGGCGTCTTCGAGCTTGGCTTCCAGCTGGCGGATCTCGTCACCCAGCTTGTCGATGCCGCTGTCCACCGCCTGCTGCTCGCGATAGAGCGCCTCGGCAAGCTCGCTCTGCTTGTTCTTCTCGATGAGGGCGGCACGGGCCAGATCCTCGCGCCCCTTGGTCAGGGCCAGCTCGGCCTTGGCCTGCCATTCGTTCACCCGCTCCTGATGGCGGCTGACCTGACGGCCAATCTCTTTCTGGTTGGCGAGGAAGCGGGCCAGGTTGGAGCGCTCCTTCACCAGTTCATCTTCCATCTCCTGGATGATCAGGCGCACCATCTTCTGGGGATCCTCGGCCTTGTCGAGCAGGGACGTCAGATTGGAATTGATGATGTCGGCCAGGCGGGAAAAAATACTCATGGTTGTACTCCTGTGATGGGCATTGGGTTGTTTCTCCATTGACAATGGCAACTTGTGTGCCAATCTGGAACAATAATTAACTTGTTGATTTATATGGGCACTCTCCATGAGTTTCAAGACGCCCGGAACAAGAGATGATTAAAATAACCAACTTTTGGTAAGATTAACCAGATTTTTCAACGAACAGGGATCAGGATGACCACGGCCACGGAAAGTCTGTTGGGTGAGTCCAACGCGTTTCTAGAGATCATCGAGCAGGCCTCGCGACTCGCCCCCCTGCGCAAACCTGTGCTGATCATCGGCGAGCGGGGGACCGGCAAGGAGCTCATCGCCCACCGCCTACATTATCTCTCGGATCGCTGGGATCAAAGCTTTGTCACCATCAACTGCGCCACCTTGAGCGAGAGCCTGCTGGAAACCGAGCTGTTCGGCCACGAGGCGGGATCCTTCACCGGCGCCGCCAAGCGTCATCAGGGTCGCTTCGAGCGGGCCGATGGCGGCACCCTGTTCCTCGACGAGCTGGCCACCACCAGCGCCCGGGTGCAGGAGAAGCTGCTGCGGGTCATAGAGTACGGTGAATTCGAGCGGGTGGGCGGCGCCAAGGCACTCAAGGTGGATGTGCGCCTGGTGTGCGCCACCAACGAGGATCTGCCGCAGCTGGCGGCCCGGGGACAGTTTCGTCACGATCTGCTGGACCGGCTGGCCTTCGATGTCATCACCCTGCCCCCGCTGCGGGAGCGGCGAGAAGACATATTGATGCTGGCGGAGCACTTCGCCCACGGCATGACCCGGGAGCTGGGGTATCCGCTGTTTGCCGGCTTCTCCCGCAAGGCGACCCAGTTGCTGCAAGATTACCCCTGGCCCGGCAACGTGCGGGAGCTCAAGAATGTAGTGGAGCGCAGCCTCTACCGTCAGGGCAATCCGCAGTTGCCGCTCTCGGAGCTGGTGATCAACCCCTTCGACTCCCCCTGGCGCCCCCGTACCGGCAGCCCGTCCCCGGTTGCCAGCGAGGCGACCTCGGCAAGCGGCCCCCAGGCCATGAGCCTGCCACTGGATCTCAAGGGGGCGGTCGCGGAATACGAGATTAATTTACTCAAGCAAGCGATGCAGCAATCCCAGTATAATCAGCGCAAAGCCGCCCAATTGCTGACCCTGAGCTACCACCAGTTCAGGGGCATGCTGCGCAAATACCAGCTGCTCGAGGGGGATGACAACAATGGCAACATGGACAACGACTGACCCTCTGCCACCACCCGTTCCGAAGCATGCTGTGCAAATACCAGCTGCTCGAGGGGGATGACAACAATGGCAATGCGGACAACGACTGACCCTCTGCCATCACCCCCGTCGAGACATGCCAGGTAAATACCCGCTGCTCGAGGGAATTGACGAGGGGGATGTTCGCACACCCCGATGGGACGCCCTGCCCGGCAGGATCCCGCAACGCGCCCGCCCTCTGGCGGGCAACTCTGTCTGAAAACATGGTTCCAACATGAGAATGCTCACACCACTGCTGCTCGGCCTCCTGGTACTGGTCACCGGCTGTCAGAAACAAGACGATGCCTCCAGGACCGGGCTCATCTATTGTGCCGACGGGGCGCCCAGATCCTTCAACCCGCAGCTTGCCAATTCCGAGGCGACCCTGGATGCCAGCGCCCGCCCGCTCTACGATCGCCTGCTCGAGGTCAATGCCAATACCCTCAGCATCGAGGGGGGCCTGGCCACCCACTGGCGCAGCAGCGAGGACGGCCTCTCCTATACCCTGACCCTGCGCAAGGGCGTGACCTTCCATCGCACCCCCTGGTTCAATCCGACGCGCCACTTCAACGCCGACGACGTGCTCTTTACCTATCATCGCCTGCTGGACGAGCACCACCCCTTCCACAGCATCTCGGGTGGCGAGTACCCCTATTTTCACAGCCTGGGGCTCGGCAGCCTCATCAAGCGGGTCTACAAGAAGGGCCCCCATGAGGTGGTGTTCGAGCTGAACCGGCCGGATGCCTCCTTCCTCGCGACCCTGGCCAGCGACTACGCCATAGTGCTCTCGGCCGAATATGGCGAGCAGATGGACAAGGCAGGCACCCCCGAACTGCTCGACAGCCGCCCCATAGGCACAGGGCCCTTCAGCTTCAAGGAGTACCGTCACAACGAGTTCGTGCGCTACCTGCGCCACCCCGGCTACTGGGGCGGCGAGGCGAAGATTGAGCAGCTCATCTACGACATCACCCCCAAGTCGTCCAAGCGGCTCGCCAAGCTGCTGACCGGCGAGTGCGACGTGATGAGCACCCCCTCCGCCAGCCAGCTGTCGGTGATAGACAAGGACTCCCACCTCAATCTGTCGGTGCAGTCGGGCATGAACGTCGCCTTCCTCGCCCTCAATACCCGCAAGGCCCCCTTCAACAAGGTGCAGGTGCGCCAGGCGCTGGCCAGTGCCATCAACGTGCAAAACCTGCTGCAGGCGGTCTATTTCGAGACCGGTCAGCCTGCCGCCAGCCTGCTGCCGCCGCTCTCCTGGGGCTACAACCCCTCCCTGACCCAGCGCAAGCCCGATCTGAAGCTCGCCCGTCAGTTGCTCAGGGATGCCGGCTACCCGCAAGGGTTCGAGATGCAGGTGCTGGTGCAGCCCGGCGCCCGCCCCTACAACCCGGATGGTCTCAAGACGGCCCAGCTGATGCGCAGCGATCTCGCCAAGATAGGGGTGAAGCTCAAGATAGTGCAGCAGGCCTGGCCGGTCATCGAGACCCGGCTCGCCCACGGGCAATATGACAGCCTGCTCTCCGGCTGGATCGCCGATAACGCGGATCCGGACAACTTCTTCCGCCAGCTGCTGAGCTGCGCCGCCGTCGAGCGGGGCAACAACTACAGCCGCTGGTGCAGCCCCGCCTTCGATCAGCTGCTGGACGACGCTGTGACCACACCGCAACTCGCCTTCCGCCTGCGCAACTATTACTATGCCCAGTCGCTGCTCAACGAACAGCTGCCGCTCATCCCGCTGGCCCATGCCCTGCGCACCCAGGTGAGCCGCAGTGACATCCAGGGACTGACCCTCATGCCCTTTGGCGGCACCACCTTCAACCAGGCCTATCGGGAGTGAACATGGCGGGCATCCATCCCATCGGTGGCATCTGGCCTCCCTTCCCATCGACGCACCCCTGCGCGGAGGCATAAGCATGTTTTTTTATATTCTGCGTCGCATCACATTGCTGGTGATCACCCTGCTGGTGCTGACCATGGGGGCCTACCTGCTGGAGTTTCGCCTCATCGGCCAGGTGCTGGACTTCTGGCACGGCTACCCGGACTTCCTGCAACGCATCGCCGCCGGGGATTTCGGCCTCTCCAGCGTCTCCGGCCTGCCGGTGCTTGACGAGATCCGTCACTACTTCCCGGCGACCCTGACCCTCTGTCTCGCGGCCTTTGCCATCTCGCTGCTGGTGGGGATCCCGCTCGGGACCCTGGCGGCCCTCTATCAGGGGCGTGGCCTGGATCTCTCCATCATGGCCGCCGGCCTCATCGGCTACGCCGTGCCCGTCTTCTGGCTGGCGCTGCTGATGGTGATGTTCTTCTCCCTGGATCTCGGCTGGCTGCCCTCTTCGGGCCAGATCAGCCTGCTCTACGACGTTCCCTCCATCACGGGGATCGCCATCGTCGACGTGCTGATGAGCCAGGAGCCCTGGCGCGAGGCGGCACTCCATGACGCCCTGCGCCACCTGGTGCTGCCATCCCTGGTGCTGGCCGTGGTGCCCACCACAGAGGTGATCCGCCACGTGCGCAGCTCCCTCATCGATGTG
>RCUH01001450.1_pt1 | contig 17356 bp, 16 predicted proteins | sample 2166191 | NCBI WGS metagenome assembly RCUH01 (sample SAMN09932848, study PRJNA488358) | compost metagenome | feature: garden; material: soil; isolation source: compost soil in an enriched community after 214 h of incubation | place: Germany: Experimental Botanical Garden Goettingen | collected...
GGTGTTGGCCGACTACCCGGGCACCCTGCTGCTAGTCTCCCACGATCCCGACTTTGTGGCCGGGGTGGGGATTGGGCGGGAGTTTTGGTTGGAGGAGGGGAGCTAAGTTGTGAGCCAGCCGAGTAATGGCTGGCTCAGAAAGGTGGATGTCCCAGATTGTATGTCGAGTAAGGCCACGCAGATTTGGGATCCGGTCGTGGCGAACGGCGGTCTGCTATCTCGGTCGTTGGTAGCTGTCGGGTAAAGGTGTCGGCTACTTTGTCGTGGGTTGCCCTCTGGGGCGCCGTCAACTAGCCAGATGACTGCCAATAAAAATCCCCCTTGATGGGGGATTGTTATTGCTCGGGTTGGGCGCCTGCTCGGCGAATCTGGCGGACCCAAGGGGCTGCCCGTTTGCCCGCCAGCGTCAGCGGGCCATCAGGCCCCGGTTTCGGGTGGGGTATGTTCGGGGGCGCCGCTCAGCAGATCCTGCCCCTGGTCCTGGCTTAGCACCAGATAGCGCTCGTACTGGCGCAAGACGTCGGCGCTCAGCTCGTCCCGGGTCAGGTACTGGATGTCGTAGCCGGCGCGGCCGTCGGCGAAGAAGGTGATGGGCTCGAAGATGCGGGCCTCGGGGTCGTGGTTGTGGGTCGCCTCCAGCGGGTTGAAGGCGGGGGCGGGGCGGGCCTCGATGCGCACCCCGTAGCAGAAGTCTCGCCGTCCCTCCTGAGGCACCAGCAGGTGACACTGATCCGCATCCTGCTCGACCCGGCTGGTGAGCCCGCGGGCCTCGAACTCCCGGCACAGGGCGGTCAGGGCAGGCAGCGCTGTCTCCCTCAGGAAGCGGCGGGCGTCCGCCTCGGTGGAGGGGCTCAGCAGGTGATCCATGCGGGTGCGCCACTGCTTGCCGTTCCAGAAGTCGGTGGCGGGGGAGAGGCGCCTGGCCGAGTGCTCCTTGTCCGCGATGAGGCCGCGCACCAGACCGAGGCAGAGCAGCACCATGATGAAGGCGAATGGCAGGGCGGCGATAAGCGTCATGGATTGCAGCGCTGCCAGCCCCCCCGTGCTCATCAGGGTGCCCGCGGTGACACCGAGCAGCAGGGCCCAGAACAGGCGCTGCCAGATGGGAGAGCCCTCCTTGCCCTGGGTGGCGATGTTGTCGATGACGAAGGCCCCCGAGTCGGCGGAGGTGACGAAGAAGACGCTGATGAGAATGACCGCCAGCGCCGAGGTGATGTCGGCCCCAGGCAGCAGATCGAAGAAGTTGAACAGCAGGGTGTCTATGTTGCCGACCGAGTCGATCAGGGTCTGGCCCCCCGCCTGCTGGCTGGCCCAGATGGCCGCGTTGCCGAACACCGTCATCCACAGCAGGTTGAAGGCGGTGGGCACGAACAGCACCCCCAGGATGAACTCGCGCAGGGTGCGCCCGCGGGAGATGCGGGCGATGAAGAGGCCGACGAAGGGGGACCAGGAGATCCACCAGGCCCAGTAGAGCAGGGTCCAGTTGCCAAACCAGCCCGCCTGGCGGGTCTCGCTGTAGGTGAAGGTGCGGAAGGTGAGCTGGCTTAAAGAAGAGACATAGTTGCCTATGTTCTCGGACAGGGCCCCCAGCAGGTACTGGGTGGGGCCGGCCACCAGCACGAACAGCAGCAGGACTATGGCGAGAAACAGGTTCAGCTCGGAGAGGCGCTTGACCCCCTTGTCGAGCCCGGTGACCGCCGACAGACCGGCCAGGGCGATGACGACCCCGATGAGGCCAAAGCGGAACAGCTCCCCCGAGGTGTCCATCCCGGTGAGCCGGGTGATCCCCGCCGACAGTTGCAAGACCCCGTAACCGAGCGTGGTGGCGATGCCGAAGATGGTGCCCACCAGGGCGAAGACGTCCACCGCGTGGCCGAGCGGCCCGTGGATCTTCTCCTTGAAGATGGGGTAGAGGCCTGAGCGTATGGTCAGCGGCAGGTTGTAGCGAAAGCCGAAGTAGGCCAACACCAGGCCGACGATGGCGTAGATAGCCCAGGCGTGAAAGCCCCAGTGGAAGAAGGTGGTGACCATGGCCTCGCGGGCGGCCACCGGGGTCAGGGGCGTCGCCTGGGGCGGGGAGACGAAGTGGGTCATGGGCTCGCCGACCCCGAAATACATGAGCCCTATCCCCATGCCGGCGGCAAACAGCATGGCGAGCCAGGAGGTGAAGCTGAACTCGGGCCTGGCGTCGTCAGGCCCGAGCCGGATGTTGCCGTAGCTGCTGAAGGCCAGCACCAGCAGCAGGATCAGGAACATGCCGACCACCAGCACATAGAACCAGCTGAAGTGCTCGGCGATCCAGCTCTGGCCGCTGCCGAAGAAGCGAGCGGCCGCCTCCGGCGCCAGGGAGCAGACGGCCAGCAGCCCCAGGATAAAGAGCAGGCCGGGAATGAAGATGGGGAGCGACAGTGTGCATCTGGGAGGGCGAGGAGCTTTCATGGGGCACCTTTGGCTAGAGGGACTCAAGACACTATAGGGTCATTGTGCGCAAAAGAGACTAAAAGAGCGGGCATTCTGGTCAGTCCCCCCCAGGTGCGCCCGTTCCCGTCTCTGGCGGAACACAGGGGGGGCAGCTTGGTTGTCTTCAAACGGGGCGACTATAGTGCAACCTGAAAGGAGAGGGGCGCTGAGCCTTGTCCCTTTGTCGCCAGAACCACAATCAAATCAACAACGAGGGTTTGCCAGATGAAATTCATTGCCATCCTGATGACGGTATTTTTGTTCGGTATGGGGACTGCCCACAGCGCGGCGCAGCAGGAGTGCGAGGCGCAGGCCGCGGCCAAAAAGCTGGCGGGGGCCGCCAAGACCAGCTTTGTGGGCAAGTGCGTCAAGGATGCCTCGGCCAACGGCAAGGCAGCCCAGTGTGAAAAAGCTGCCGCCGACAAGAAGCTGGCCGGGGCCGCCAAGAACAGCTTTATCCAGAAGTGCGTGAAGACGGACGCCGCCACCGACAAGGCGGCTCAGTGCGAGAAGGCGGCGGCCGACAAGAAGCTCGCCGGGGCGGCCAAGAACAGCTTCGTGCAAAAGTGCGTCAAGACCACCTGAGCCCTGGGGCCAGGGGTGAGCGAGCGCCTTGGGAAGGGGCTCGCCTAAGGGATAGAGAGGGGCCATGGGCCCCTCTCTTGTTGTGATACCGGTCTGTGGTGCCCAAGCAAGATGGACGTTATCCCGGCGCCCTCGGCAAGGGCGGCGCAAGGCTCCCTTGGTGAGGGGTAACGCCGAACCGCCTCTTTTTGATTAAATTAATATTCCTTAAAAAACAATTGCTTGCTTGTTTTCTGTTGGCTTTTTTTCAGGTTTTTTCAATTTTTGGGAAATCTTTTCTCCCCTCGGCCGGTTCTATTGGACGTAACCGGATGACATCCGCCGGAGACACCACTCTAGACAACAAGGAATATGGATATGAACGTGAAAAAGAGTACTGCCATCGCCTCTGCCATGACGGGTCTGCTGGCCCTGGGTGCCCAGTTCATCGCCGCGCCAGTCATGGCGGCGGACGACAAGGAGAAGTGCTACGGCGTGGTCAAGGCGGGCAAGAACGATTGCGCCACCAAGGGCGGCTCCTGCGCCGGTACCGCCAAGATGGATGCCCAGGGCGATGCCTTCGTGGTGATGCCCAAGGGCCTGTGCGAGAAACTGGCGGGCGGGTCGCTGCAACCCAAGTAAGCCCAGTGCCATGGTGTGGCGCCCGCCACATCATGGCCCCTTCTTTTGAGAGAGCCCTGCCATGAACCCCTTGATCGGTATAGGTTTACGCCCCCCCCACTACGACGAGATCCGCCAGACCCTGCCCGGGGTAGGCTGGCTCGAGGTGCACAGCGAAAACTACTTCGAGCGCCACAGCAAAGGCTTTGAGGTGCTGGCCGAGCTGGCCGGGCACTACCCAATCAGCCTGCACGGGATCGGCATGTCGCTGGGCTCCGCCGACTCGCTCGACCCTACGCACCTGCGCCAGTTGGCGGCCCTGGTGGCGACCATAGCGCCAGTGCGGGTCTCCGAGCACCTGAGCTGGGGCAGCATAGGCGGGCGCTATTTCAACGATCTGCTGCCCATGCCCTACACCCGTGAGGCCCTCTCGCACATGAGCGACAAGGTAGACAGGGTGCAGCAGGCCCTGGGTCGGCAACTGCTCATCGAAAATCCCTCTTCCTATCTGCAACTGCCCGGGGAGATGGGCGAAGCGGCGTTTCTGGCCGAGCTGGCGCGGCGCAGCGGCTGCGGCATCCTGCTCGATCTCAACAACCTCCATGTCAGCAGCGTCAATCACGGCTTCGATTGCGCCGACTACCTGGCCGCCATCGATCTGGAGACGGTCGGGGAGATCCACCTGGCCGGTTTTACCGACAAGGTGTTGCCCCAGGGGCACCTCTATATCGACACCCACAGCACCCCGGTGGCGCCCCCCGTGTGGGAGCTCTATCGGCAGCTGTGCCAGCAGCGCGCCATCCCCACCCTGATCGAGTGGGATCTGGAGATACCCCCGCTGCCGGTGCTGCTGGGGGAGGCGCAACTTGCCAGCGAAATCCTGAGCGCGGCGCAGCGAACATCCGAGGAGCCCGCCCATGTCTGAGCTTGCTTCCCTTCAGAGCGCCTTTGCCAGCGGTCTGCTCGGCCAGGATGACGCCATCCTCGGGCACATCCAGCCGGGGCGCTTTGCCCCCGACGCCGTGCTGCAGATCTATCGCAACAACGTCATCCTCGGCCTCACCGAGGTGCTCGCCAGCAGCTATCCCGCCGTCGCGGCCATGGTGGGGGAGGCGTTCTTCGCCGCCGCGGCCCGGGGATTCGTGCTGGCCGAGCCCCTGGAGGAGGGGAGCGTCATGCACTATGGGGAAGGTTTTGGCGACTGGCTCACCCGCCTGCCGACCACCCAAGCCCTGCCCTGGCTCGGGGAGCTGGCCCGCTTCGAGTGGCTGCTGGAGCGCGCCTCCCTGTTGGCGCCCGAGGCAAGGCGCTGGCCCGCCGAGCGGCTCGCCGCCCTTGCCCCGAGCCAGTGGGATCGGCTGGTGCTGCATCCCGCCTGCGATCTGCTGCTCCTCGAGAGCCAGCATCCTGTGCTGGCGCTCTGGCAGATGGCACTGCACGGCGGGGAGACGGTCAGCGAGCTGGATGCCCCCTGCTGGCTGGCCCTTAAAAAACGCCCCGGCCACAGGGTCGAGCCCGTCCCTCTGGAGGCAACCTCCTGGCGCCTGCTGCAAGGCTGCCAGCAGGGCAGGTCGCTGGCCAGCCTGCTGGCACAGGATCCGGCCATGGCCGAGCACCTGGCCCCCCTCATCACCCTCGATCTGCTGGTCGATCTGGAGCTTGCCCCATGACAACACAGACTCTCTCCAAGCCGCTTGGCCTCTTTGCCGAGCGCATCCTGCCCTGGTGCAGCGGCGCCCTGCTGCTGCTGGCCAGACTCTGGGTCGCCGCCGTCTTCCTGCGATCCGGCTGGCTCAAGTTCACGGCCTGGGATTCCACCCTCTACCTGTTCGAGTTCGAGTACCAGGTGCCCCTGCTGCCCTGGCAGTGGGCGGCCTACGCGGGCACCGCGACCGAGCTGCTGCTGCCGCTCTTCCTGCTGGCGGGCCTCTTCACCCGCCCGGTCGCCTTGCTGCTGTTTGGCTTCAACGCCATGGCGGTCATCTCCTATCCCACCCTGTGGGCGGGGGGCTTTCACGATCACCAGCTGTGGGGCTGGATGCTGCTGACCCTGGCGGTGTGGGGCGCAGGCCCCCTGTCATTGGATCACTGGCGCCTTGCCAGGGGACGCAGCGGCCATTAACGTGGCTGTCAGATGAAGGGGCCTGCGGGCCCCTTCTTGTCATGCCACCCGAGGAGAAAGAGATGATGGTTCGCGAGGCCCTGGCCGCCGATATTCCCGCCCTGGTGCATCTTCGAATGGCGCTGTTTGGTGAACTGGGGGAGCTCGATGACCCGCAGGCGAGCGATGCGCTGTGGCAGGCGACCCAATCCTATTTCAGCGCGGCACAGGCGGATGGCAGCGCCCGCTCCTGGCTGGTGGAGGTCGAGGGAGAAGCGGTGGCGTGCGGCACCCTGGCCCTCTTCGTGCGCCCACCCTATCCGGGCAACCTGGCGGGGCGCGAGGCCTATCTGCTCAACATGTATACAGTGCCGGCCTGGCGCAAGCGGGGCATGGCGAGCGCCCTGCTCGATGCCATGGCGGCCCATGCCCGGGAACAGCGACTGGGCAAGCTGTGGCTGCACGCCAGCGAGCAGGGGCGTCCGCTCTACGAGCGACTCGGTTTTGTTTCCAATCCGGCCTGCCTGGAGTGGTGTCCCGCCCCCTGAACTAGCCGCAGTGATCCTCGGCAGATTCTTTTACGTACTGGCAGCCCTTGGCGGCCTAGTCGCTTTTCTATACACTGCGCGCCCCCCATGACCCAAGGTCATCTGACCACTCATATTGGGACTTGCGGGGCCGATACAGTCAGTGGGGGGAGGCTGTGGTGCCGATCCGGATCGTCAACGAGGTAGGAGTGTCATGTTCAATCACAAACTCAAGGCGCAGTTGCAGGCCTGTCAGGCCCGGCTCGATGAAGAGCAGGGCTTCGCCCAGGGGATCAAGGGCGGTGCCGCGACCATCATCTTCAGCCCGGACGGGGAGATCCTGGAGGTCAGCGACCCCTTCCTGAGCCTGATGGGATATGGCGCTGGCGAGCTGCTTGGGCGTCACCACAGCCTGCTCTGCCCTAAGGGCTGGACCGGCTCCACCGACTATCAGCAGTTCTGGAGCCGCCTGCGGCAGGGGCAGCCCCAGTCTGGCATCTTCGAGCGGGTCAACCAGAAGGGCGAGACCCGCTGGCTGGAGGCGAGCTATTTCCCGGTGAAGAGCCAGGGCAGGGTGACCCGGGTGGTGAAGCTGGCCAGCGACGTGACGGCCCGGCATCAGCGGCTGCAACACCTGGAGGCGCTCTCCCAGGCGCTGGACCGCTCCCGGGCCATGATAGAGTTCACCCCGAGCGGCGAGATCATCGGCGCCAACGCCAACTTCCTCGACGCCATGGGCTATCGCCTGAACGAGATTGCGGGCAAGCATCACAGGATCTTCTGTGACGAGGCCTTCCTGCGCGAGCAGCCCAAATTCTGGGAGGAGCTGGCCCGTGGCCAGTTCAAGTCCGGCCTCTTCATGCGCCACAACAGCCGGGGGGAGGCCGTCTGGCTGGAGGCCACCTATAACCCTATCCGGGATCAGAGCGGCAAGGTGGTGAAGGTCGTCAAGTTTGCCAGCGACATCACGGCCCGCATCGAGCAGAACCACGCCACCCGGGAAGCGGCCCGCCTCGCCCACAGCACGGCGCAGGAGACCTTGAGCAGCGCCGAGGCCGGTGCCGAGCGGCTGCGCGCCGTGGTCGATACCTCTTCCCTCATCGCCGCCCAGGTGGATCAGGCCATCGCCCTCATCGGTCAGCTCAACGAGCAGTCCAGGAGCATAGAGGCCATCGTCTCCACCATCAGCGCCATCGCCGATCAGACCAACCTGCTGGCCCTCAATGCGGCCATAGAGGCGGCGCGGGCGGGGGAGCAGGGACGGGGCTTTGCCGTGGTGGCCGACGAGGTACGCCAGCTGGCGGCCCGCACCTCTCTTTCCACCGCCGAAATAGCCAAGGTGGTGCAGAAGAACCGCGAGCTGACCGCCAGGGTGACTGACGACATGGCCGGGGTGGCGGGCAGCGCCGAACTCGGCAAGCAGCAGATAGCCGAGGTGGACAAGCTGATGAGCGACATCCACCAGGAGGCGAGCCGGGTCTCGCAGACGGTCTCGGCACTCTCCATCTGACCCCACTGCTCTGGCGACACCCTCTGACGAGATCGCCAAAAGAGTGAGCGAACGAGCCCCCAAGCTGAACCCTGGCTGTATGACCCCGGCCTTGTGAATTGTGGCGATTCGCCGCCTTGTTTAGGCTGCCGCCTCATTTTTCATTGAGCGGGTAGAAAACAATGGCAGTACGACACAAAGGCAGGGCCCTGGCCCTGCTGCTGGGGACGGTAGCGAGCATGGGGCTCAGCGGTTGCATGGGGCAGATGGGCCTCTCCTCCATGGTGACCAAGGGCAACCTCAGCGTGGTGGACAATCGCTACGGCCGTGCCGGTGTCTTCGTGCTGCTCTCCCCCGTCTATGGCCTGGCGGCGACGGCGGATCTGTTCGTGTTCAACACCATCGAATTCTGGTCGGGCAAGAACCCCATCACCGGCAAGTCGCCGGCCCTGGTGGATCACAAGGCCGATGCGGTGATCAAGGTCAACCAGCATCTGGATCCGGCCCTCAACAAGGTGCCGCTCGCCATGCTGCCGCAAGGGGTGCGCGAGGTGAAGGTGAGCTACCCGGACGAGCGCACGGCCCAGATGGAGATCCACTACATCGACGGTCATCGCGACATGATGCGCGGGGAGATGCGCGGCGAGCTGCTGGACATCTACCTGGATGACAAGCTGGTCTCGACCCTGACCCGCAAGCAGCTGGACGAGAAGGCAAGCGCAGGCAAGGTGGCGGTTTAACCTCTTCAGAAAGCTGATCTTTTTTTCTCTGAAAAGGGTATAAACAAGCGGCTGGCAAGATCGCCATTATGTCTAAGGGAGTAGGCTATGACGGTGACCGGATTGCGGTTGGCTGAATTGATTGGTTCCCTCAGCCATGCCCTGGACATGACTGAGGGTCAACCACGGGGGCACTGCATCCGCTGTTGCTGGATAGGTGCCCGTCTGGGGGAGCGGCTGGGACTGGATGCCCGGCAGCGCCATGACCTCTATTACACCCTGCTGCTTAAGGATCTGGGGTGCAGCAGCAATGCCGCCCGCATCTGCGAGCTCTATCTCACCGACGATCTTCACTTCAAGCGCGACTTCAAGCTGGTGGATGGCTCCCTCTCCGAGGTGGTCAACTTCGTGCTGGGTCACACCGGCTTGCAGGCGGATCTGCTCGGCCGTTTTCGCAGCCTGTTCCACATCTTTCGCAACGGCGATCAGATAGCCAACGAGCTGATCCAGACCCGCTGTCACCGGGGGGCGGACATAGCTCGCCAGCTGCGCTTCAGTGACGAGGTGGCCAACGGCATCCTCTCCCTCGATGAACACTGGAATGGCAAGGGGCGACCGCTGCAACTGGCGGGGGAGGCTATCCCCCTCTTCTCCCGCATTGCCCTGCTCTGCCAGGTGGTGGATGTGTTCCACGCCGCCGCAGGGCCGGATGCGGCGCAGAGGGAGCTGCGCGAGCGCAGCGGCAGCTGGTTTGATCCCGCCCTGGTCGGCGAGTTTGAAGCGCTGGCGGACGAGGATTTCTGGCAGGGGCTGGTGGATCCCAGGCTGACCGAGTGGGTCTTCGACCACCCGGCCGGGCAGGGGGAGGTGGCGCTGGATGAAGATTATCTGGACGAGATAGCCGCGGCCTTCGGCCAGGTGGTGGACTCCAAGAGCCCCTATACCGCGGGCCACAGCGGCAGGGTGGCGCTCTATACCGACATTCTTGCCGCCCAGATGGGGCTGTCTGAATCGAGACGACGCTGGCTCAAGCGGGGTGCCCTGCTCCACGACGTGGGCAAGCTCGGGGTGAGCAACGCCATCCTCGACAAGCCGGGCAAGCTAGATGCGCAGGAGTGGGCCGCGGTGCAGATGCATGCCGCCTATACCGAGGAGATCCTGGGTCGCATAGGGGCGTTCAGGGAGCTGGCCCAGGTGGCCGGGGCCCATCATGAACGGCTCGATGGCAAGGGCTATCCGAGGGGGCTCAGCGGCGCAGAGATTGCTCTGGAGACACGCATCATCACCACCGCCGACATCTTCGACGCCATCACCGCCAAGCGCCCCTATCGCGACGCCATCCCCGTGCCCCAGGCGCTGGAGATGATGGCCGAGCATCTGGGCAGCGCCCTCGATCCCGACTGTTTCGCCGCCCTTCAGGCGGGGATCCGGGACTTCTCCCTCTATCTCAGCCCCGAGCAGCCCCTGGCGCAGGCCGGTTAAGGCCGACGGCGTCGTCATGGCCCCAGGGGCCGGAGACCAAAGACAGGAACGCCCCGCAATGCGGGGCGTTTTGTTAGCTCGGCTTGTTGCCCTGGCTGCGGGGCGGGTTCATCACCAGCCCCAGCAGGCGGTGGAGGTGGGCAATCTGCTCGGTGAGCTGCAGGTTGAGCCAGAGGTAGCCGCTGATGGTGGCCTCGTCATCGGCCCCCGGGCGCACCTCGGCCTGCACCTCTGCGGCCGCCGCCTGCAATCTGGCTATGGCCTGCTCGGCGGCGCTGCTGTCACCGCTCTTGAGCATGAGGGCGAGCTGGATGATCACCGCCTCGGTGGCCTGCTGGCAGGCGCGCAGCCCGGGGTGGCTCTGCATCAGGAAGTGGCTCTGGCGATCACGCCAGTAGGTGTTGGCCAGCATCTCCAGGGTGCAGAAGGTGTTGCGCATCGTGGTCTGGACGGCCTCGAACAGGGTGCTGTTGAGGCGGGTCTCCTTGACGGCGGGCGCCAGCAGGGGGCGCAGGCTGACTATCTTGGTGAGCAGACGGGCGTGGCTTTGGGCCAGCCTGGGGCGCTCCAGGATATTGGGGGAGAGGTGGGTGTGATAGAGACGCCCGGCCTGCTGCAGGCTGTCGTGCATCTGCAGCCGCCAGTGGGTATAGGCCCGCTGGGGGTAGATGCTGCAAAACAGCAGGGCCAGCATGGATCCCAGGATGACATCGCCGCTGCGCCAGAGCGCCGTCTCTATGTCCCCCGGCACCCCGCCGACTATGACCCCCAGGGTGATGCCGATGAGCAGCCCCACATAGGGGCGCTTGCCGAGCGCCAGGTAGCCGCACAGGAACATGATGGCGCAGCACCAGACCAGCATCAGCGGCAGGGAGTAGAGCTCCAGATAGAGGGCCACCACACCGCAGGCGGCGCCGAAGATGGTGCCGACCACCCGTTGCAGCGCCCGGGAGAGCACGTTGCCCCAGAACGAGATGGGGCCCATCACCACCACTAGGGTGATGAGGGGCCAGGTGCTCTCCGGCAGCTTGAGCTCCCGGGTCAGCAGGAAGGTGAGGGTGAAGGCCAGGGCGATGCGCAGGCCGTGGACCAGGCGGTAGCGACCATAGATCAGCAGATCGAAGCGGGAGAGCGGCGTGTTCAGGCGCAAGGGAGTCGTCTCATGTCAGGTTGATCTTCTCGTGTTGCCGTGCCGGCTGACGCTCCCCATCAGGGCAAGAGGCGGATCCGGACCCGCTCACCTGGGATGATGGCCGATCGGGCGGGGCATTCGATCACGCAGTTGGCCAAGGGCAGGGCAGAGGGCATGAAAGCACTTGCCGGGCGCACCTGCAAGCAGCCGCTGGCATCCTGGCTGAGGTGGCCGGGCAGGCAAGCCTCCCCCGCCGGATTGGGCATGGCCTCCAGGGCCAGGGCGAGCAGGCGCAGCGGCGGCGACAAAGTGGGCTGGTTGCTTGCATCCCGGGGTAGTCGGGCACAGATGAAGTCGGCGATGGCGTCCAGGGCCTCGAAACGAAACTGGGGCAGGGTGGTTGCCTCGGGCTCATCGCTGATGAGCGCCACTATGTCCGGGTCGCCCGGGAACAGCAGGGGCCTCCCGAGGGCGCGGCGATGGAGCTCTATCTTGGGAAAATGGTGATGCTTGAACCCCTCGACCAGCAGCAGATCGAGCCGCTCCCAGTCGAAGCGGGCCAGCAGTGCCTCCAGGGAGGGCTCTTGCTCCGGGGTCTCGCAGATCAGGGCGTGGCGCAGGGAGGAGGCCGCCATCACCTGGCGGGCACCGGCCTGGCGCAGGCGATGGCTGTCCTTGCCAGGCTTGTCCATGTCGAAGTGGTGGTGGGTATGCTTGAGCACCCCGAGCCGCAGGCCGCGCTGGCCGAGCAGGGGGATGAGGCGCTCCAGCAAGGTGGTCTTGCCGGTGCCGCTCCAGGCGACGAAGCCGAGCAGGGGCCCTGGGGCGCTCATGGTCGCAGGCCCCCCGCCAGCGGCTCGGGATGTGACAGGCTGGCCTCGTAGGCGGCGAGCTCGGCCGGGCTGTTGAGATTGACGAAAGCATCAGGCGCATCGGCAAAGGGCACCACCGTCATCCGGTGGCGGGCAAACCAGGCCCCCGTCTTGCGCTCTCCCTCTGCCAGGGCCAGTTGCAGGGAGGGCAGCAGGGCGCGATGGAGCAGGGCGACCACGGGTTGCAGGTGCTGGCCGTCGTGGGCCACCACCAGCTCGTTCTGCGGCGTCATGGCGGCGCGAAAGCGGGCCATCAGATCCCGTGGCAGGGCGGGGCCGTCACAGGGCACGAACAACACCCAGTCGTGGCGGGCGGCGGCAAGGCCGGCCTGCATGCCCGCCAGCGGCCCCTGAAAGTCGGCCTGCGCGTCGCCGATGACGGGGGCCAGCGCTCGGTAGCGCTCCTCGCTGCGGTTGGCGTTGATCAGCACCTCGTCCACCTGGGGGCGCAGGCGCTCGAGCACGTGGACTATCAGGGGCTTGCCCGCCAGGGGCACCCAACCCTTGTCGTCGCCCCCCATGCGGGTGGCACGGCCGCCGGCCAGGATCACGGCGGAGACGGGGAAGGGGAGATCGCTGCGGCTCATGGGGCTCCTGGGGTCTGTGAGGTGATATGCCGCCTGTTCAGCGTCTGCTCTAGCAAGGGCGCTTGCGGCATCGAGTGTCTGCCGATCTTGCGCCAAGCGCCCCGCCGGGGCAAGCCCGGCGGCCATGAGCCCGGCAGGAGAGGGGGCTTTGGCCGCAGGGTATGCCCAAGCTCACAAAACCGAATCCCCAAACGTCATATGATCCCCTGCAATCTGAGTCTTGCTCTCCTGCCTAATGGCAACTTCATGTAAATCAAAGAGAATGACTATGGCTACCGGACAATATCTGCTGTGGAAAGACGCACAGGGAGAGGACTTTCGCCCCGTTGCACTGACAGGCACCGATCTGCTCAACGATCGCAATCTCAACAAGGGCACCGCCTTCACCGAACAGGAGCGGGCCGATTTCGAGCTCGATGGCCTGCTGCCGCCCCAGGTGCAGACCTTCGAAGCCCAGCTGGAGCGGGTCTATCAGGGCTTTTTGAGCGCCTGCAGCGACATCGAGAAGTACCAGAACCTGCGGGCCTTGCAGGATCGCAACGAGACCCTGTTTTACGCCCTGCTGTCGCGCCACGTGGAGGAGATGACCCCCTACATCTATACCCCGACCGTGGGCAAGGCCTGTCAGGAGTTCAGCCACCGCTTCCAGAAGCCGCGCGGTCTCTACATCACCCCGAAGAACGTCGATGACATGGGCTCCCTCGCCCGCCACATGGACGCCAAGGCGGTGCGCATCATAGTGGTCACCGACAGCCAGGGGATCCTCGGCATCGGCGATCAGGGGGTGGGGGGCATGGGCATCCCCATCGGCAAGCTCTCCCTCTATACCCTGGGGGCCGGGATCCACCCCGCCTGCTGTCTGCCCATAGCGCTGGACGTGGGCACCGACAACCAGGCGCTGCTGGATGACCCCATGTACCTGGGTCAGCCCCACAAGCGCATCCGCGGCAAGGAGTACGACGACTTCATCGACAAGTTCGTGGCCGGGGTCAAGCGCCACTTCCCCAACGCCGTCTTGCAGTGGGAGGACTTCAGCAAGTCCAACGCCTTCAACAACCTCTCCCGCTACCAGCAGACGCTGCCCTCGTTCAACGACGACATCCAGGGCACAGGGGCCGTGGTGCTGGCGGGCATCATAGGGGCGGTCAAGTCCAAGGGCGAGACCCTGGGCCAGCAGCACTACCTGGTCTATGGCGCCGGGGCTGGCGGGGTCGGGGTGGCGGATCAGATCTGCGCCGGGATGATCCGCGAGGGACTGGACCCGCAGGCGGCGCGGGATCGCATCTACATCCTGGATACCCAGGGGCTGGTGTGCGACAACCGCGAGGGGCTGGATGAATACAAGCGCCGCTACGCCAAGCCGGGCCTGCTGCTGGCCCAGTGGGATCTGCAGGGCAAGGCGGGGCTGACCGAGGTGCTGCGCCACGTGCCCATCAGCGTGCTGCTCGGCACCAGCGGCGCCGGTGGCGCCTTCCAGGAGGAGCATATCCAGCTGATGCTGGCCCACTGCGAGCGCCCCATGGTGTTCCCCCTCTCCAACCCCACCGCCAACTGCGAGGCGCTGCCGGAGGACATCTTCCGCTGGAGCCAGGGCCGCGCCATAGTCGCCACCGGCAGCCCGTTCAAGGACGTGCACCATGAGGGCCAGACGTTCAGAATCGGGCAGGGCAACAACGTCTTCATCTTCCCGGGGGTGGGGCTGGCCGCCATCGTCAGCCAGCTTCGCGAGATAAGCCCGGAGATCTTCACCACAGCCGCCTTCGCCCTGGCCGAATGCGTGGATGAGGCGGATCTGGCCCGGGGCACCGTCTACCCGCGGATCAGCGAGCTGCGCAGCATCTCGGTACACGTGGCGACCGCCGTGCTCAAGGACATAGTGCGCCGCGATCCCTCCCACCCGCTGATTGGCCAGGATCTGCAGCAGCACATCCTGAGCCACATGTGGGAGCCCGTCTATCTGCCCTACCGCAGGGTCTGAGGAGAGCGCCGGGCCAGATGGCCGCGCGGATAAAATGAAAGAGGGTGGCCCTGGCCACCCTCTTCTTGTTGACCCGGTCGCTCCCCTCAGGGGCTCGGGCCGCTCGCCACTCAGGGCTGACTGGGCGGTGGCAGCAGGCTGTCGTCGACGCTGCCGTCACCTCTTAGCTTGTTGCCATTGGCATCGACGGCGTCCACGCCGTTGTCATCGACGCTGCCGTCACCTCTTAGCTTGTTGCCATTGGCGTCGACGGCGTCCACGCCGTTGTCATCTATGCTGCCGTCACCTCTCAACTTGTTGCCATTGGCGTCGACGGCGTCCACGCCGTTGTCATCTACGCTGCCATCACCTCTTAGCTTGTTGCCATTGGCGTCGACGGCGTCTCTGCCCTTGTCATCCCCCCGCCCGCCGGCATCTTCGCCCCTGCCGCTGTCATCGCTGCCGTGGCCGCCGCTGCGGTCATCGCCCCCACCATTGTTTCCGTTTTGGCTACTATTGCCGCCACCGCCGCTATTGTTTCCAGAATTGCTACTATTGCTCCCGCCACTGTGGCCGCCACCTCCGCTGCCACTGTTGCTGCCGCCACCACCACTGTTGCCGCCTCCGCTGCCACTATTGCCGCCACTTCCGCCGTCACCCCCTTTGTTGTGAACGATCAGCGAGTTGGCGATATAGCTGTGGCTGCCGTCCAGAATGAGGTTGAACAGCGCCGTCGTGGGCGGGCTGTCGACCCAGTAGAGAGACTCGACCAGCAGCTCGGCGGGTTGGGCCGCCAGCGCCAGATTGCCAGTGAGCGCGACCGCTGCCGGTCCGCACAGGATGCGCATGCCGGTAAAGAGCGGCTGCACCGCCAGGGTGGGCTGCTCGGCGCGGGTCATGGCGGGTGCGATAGCCACCCAGCCGCGGGTGCTCAAGAAGGGGTGTTCGGCGGTAAAGAAGGGGGGCAGACGATTGAGCCCGTAGAGTCTCCGGTTGCCCAGGATGACGCGCTCGACCGCCAGGATCCGGTTGATCTGGCCATGCTGATCCAGCACCTGTTCACCGGCCTGCAGCGTTTCGATGGGGCGCTCGCTGCCATCGGCCATCAGGATGCGGGTGCCGGCGACGAAGCAGGACTTGGCATGGGCCTGGTTCGGCTGCCATTTGTGGTGGTCGAAGTCATAGCTGAAGGGGGTGGCAAACAGGGCCAGGGCGATGGCCGATCCCAGCAGCAGTCGGCGCTGGCTGGGTTTGAACGAGGGCAGTGACATGGGGAGCTCCTTGTCTGGCTGGATTCACGCAGTCAAGTATAGAGGGCAGCCCGCTGAAACCCTTGCCATGCTATCTCGCCAGAAAAACGATTGGCGTCGGCCACAAAAGTGCGTAAAATCGCATACTCGATGCTTGTAGCAACGAATCCCGCCTAAAAAGCCAGTTTCATGCCCTCCCCAAGCAGTGAAAGGTAACGAATGACGCCGAATGGCGCATCTCATGCCTTGAAAAAGTCTTGTGATGACTGAAAAGTGTCAATTATCCCTGTCAGTTATCAAAAAATTAAGGATACCCATGTTTTCCTTGGTCAAGCAAAGCGTCGCCGGGCTGCAAATTCTGTTTGTTGCCTTTGGTGCCATGGTTCTGGTGCCCCTGCTCACCGGATTGAACCCCTCCATGGCCCTGCTTGGCGCCGGTGTAGGCACCCTGCTGTTCCAGCTCTGCACCCGTCGCCAGGTGCCGATCTTCCTCGGCTCCAGCTTCGCCTTCATCGCCCCCATCATCTATGCCACCCAGACCTGGGGCCTGCCCTCCACCATGTTCGGCCTGTTTGCCGCCGGCTTCATGTACTTCATCCTGGCGGCCCTCATTCGCGTGCGCGGCATGGGCTTTGTGCACAAGCTGCTGCCGCCCGTGGTGATTGGCCCGGTGATCATGGTGATTGGCCTGTCGGTGGCCCAGGTGGCCTGCAACATGGCCATGGGCCGTGCCGGGGCCGAGCAGGTGGTGGCGCCTGCCACAGCGCTGACCCTGGCGGGGATCTCCCTGGCGGTGACCCTGATCGCGGCCGTGTTCTGCAAGGGCTGGATCAAGCTCATCCCCATCCTCTCCGGCGTCATCGCCGGTTATGTGGCCGCCGTGCTGATGGGTCAGGTGAGTTTCGATGGCATGGTCAACGCCCCCTGGCTGGCGCTGCCCCACTTCGAGACCCCGGAGATCAACTGGGCCGCTGCGCTCTTCATGCTGCCGGTGGCCATAGCCCCCTGCATAGAGCACATAGGTGGCGTGCTGGCCATCGGCGGTGTGACCGGCAAGGACTACACCAAGGATCCTGGCCTGCACCGCACCCTGGCCGGTGACGGCATCGGCGTCTGCTTCGCCGGTTTCATCGGTGGCCCCCCCGTCACCACCTATGCGGAAGTGACAGGTGCCGTGATGATCACCCGCAACTTCAACCCGGTCACCATGACCTGGGCCGCCGTGTTCGCCATCATTCTGGCCTTCTTCGGCAAGTTCAACGCCCTGCTCACCTCCATCCCCATGCCGGTGATGGGCGGCATCATGCTGCTGCTGTTCGGATCCATCGCCGCCATCGGTCTCAAGACCCTGGTGGAGTCCAAGGTGGATCTGGGGCTGGCCCGCAACATCGCTATAGTCGCCGTGACCCTGACGGTCGGCGTCGGCGCGCTGGAGATGAAGATAGGTGACTTCGCCCTGGCCGGTGTCGGCCTGGCCTCGGTGGCCGCTATTCTGCTCAACCTCATCCTGCCCCAGCACTCCGAAGAGGGTGCCATGGAGTCGGCCAAGGACTGAGCGGACTAAGCGACGACCCCTCAGCCACAGTGATGACTGG
>RCUH01001452.1_pt1 | contig 17325 bp, 15 predicted proteins | sample 2166191 | NCBI WGS metagenome assembly RCUH01 (sample SAMN09932848, study PRJNA488358) | compost metagenome | feature: garden; material: soil; isolation source: compost soil in an enriched community after 214 h of incubation | place: Germany: Experimental Botanical Garden Goettingen | collected...
GCCCACGCCTCCACCCGCCGCACCAACGCATCCCGCCGCGCCACCACCTCCGCCAGCAGGTACTGCCGCGCCTGCTCTTGCGCCACGTCGCTCGACAGAAACCACTGCTCGCGTTCGGCGCTGCCTTGCGGTGGCGGGGTGCCCCACCCTGCTTCGCCGTTGGCGCCTCTGAACGCTTCGGTCATGGGCAGGCGGCCGTCGGTCTTGCCGATGCTCGACAGCGCATCGGGCGGGCCGTCGAGCGCGATGCGCACGTGCACGACGCTCTCGCCTTCGGTGCGGATCGATGCGCCCAGGCCGCCCTCGCGGTGCACGCGCCACAGCTCGGCCGCGGAGGCGTTGCGGACCCAGCTCTCCAGGGCGCGGACCAGGCTCTCGAGAATGATTTGTTGGTTCATGAGGAATATTTCACACGTTTCTGTCTGGTGTCGGCAAGCGGCCACGGTGCGATGGGGCCAAAAAGCCGTTGTAACTTCTTGCCTTGGCGCCTGCGCTATATTTCTTGGCATGGAAAAGGCATCCGACATAGGCAAACCCACGGTTCCGATCGATCTGATCGGGCCGGAGCATTGGGTCCGTTCACGGCGCGGCCCTCGCCGTACGACGAAGGTGCTCTTCATCTTGCTCGGCGGCCTCGCAGCAGCCACCGCGGTGGCCTACAGCTTCTTCGGCGCGGGGCGCTGAACACAAGCAAACAAGCAAGCCGCCCGCGCCTTCACTGATTCACTCACTCGCTCACCGCGAGCCGCACAAGGCAAAGCCCGCTGTCCGTTGATCCAACGGGCAGCGGGCTTTTCTCTTTGTGCGCGTGGCGCTACTGCAGCCGCGAGCCGCGCGGCAGGCGCCTGGCCAGCCACTCGTGCACGTCCGCACGGATGTTGCGGCCTTCGAGCAGGAAGTTCTCGAAGCGGCTCGGCACGTACGGCAGGTAGACCAGCGGCATGCCGGCTTCTTCGGGCGTGCGCGCGGCCTTGCGGTTGTTGCAGACGGCGCAGGCGCTGACGAGGTTGGTCCAGCTCCACGGGCCGCCGCGCGACTCGGGCATGACGTGTTCGCACTGCAGGTCGCGGTCGGCGAACACCTGCGCGCAGTAGGCGCAGGTGTGGCGGTCGCGGCGCAGCAGCTTGGCCTTGGTCACGCCGGGCACGACGTCGAAGAGGTTGATCTTCGACGCGCCGCGCAGCGCGATGATGGGCGCGACGTCGATGCGCGACTGCACACCGCGCGCCACGTTGAAGCCGCCGCGCAGCGTGGCCAGCGGCAGCGCGCCGTCTTCCCAGGCCACGTTGCCGGTGGCGTAGTGCAACACCGCCTGCTCCAGCGAGATCCAGGCTTGCGGCGTGCCCTGAATATCGAGTTGCAGGACGTGTGAATGCATGACGAATCGCCTCCCTTCGCGGCGATGGCTTGTGGTGAACGGATGGGGTGCACGAACGGAATCGAACCGTTGTCAGCGGGACCACAACCCGCGGCTCTGCCATTGAGCTACACGCACCATTGAAGAAACAGAAGACGAGCAGTGCTGAGCTGCTACCACTCGCCCGACGCGCGCACGCGCTGGTCGAGGTCGAGGCTGTCGAGTGGCGCCTCGCTGCCGTCCGGCAATGCCGACGCGCGATCGGCCACGTAGCGCGGCCCGAGCCCCACGCCGAAGCGCTGGGCCAGCGACCACACCATGTGCCTGCGCGGCAGCGGCGCCGGGTGCACGGCGATCATCCGGATCGGTGAGTTGCGCTTGCGCATGAGGGCCTCCTTGGTGGGTGACGAAAAAAGAAAGTAATGACTTGAAAAATGTCCGGTGACGGGTTCCGGCGCCGCCCTATCTTTGCGGCCGGTTTCCGCGGGCGGGCCACGCGTTGGCATGGCCCGGTCCCGCTCGGGTGTGGTCCGTGTGGCAGGAGTTGAACCTGCGACCCTCTGGTCCCAAACCAGATGCGCTACCAGGCTGCGCCACACACGGAAGAAAAACAAACAAAGCCTGCCCGCGCTTCCATTTCGGTTGTGTCCTCACGCGACGGGCCGCGCGCTGGGCGCGGCCCCGTCGAACGTCGCTGCACAGGAGTGATCAACTCATGCACATCCCGCCAGACCGTCGACGCGGCAATTTCTGGCGGTGGGGTGAAGGCACACCCGAAATGGAAAGCGGCAAAAACAAAAAGGCCCGGAACCTTGCGGTGTCCGGGCCTCTTTGCGAGAGAGCTTGAGAGATGCGCGCCTACGCGCGACCTCCACCCGGGGGCACCTGATGAGCCTCGAACTGACCACCCACGCGCAGACGGGCTGCGGCTTTGGCGGCGTACGCGGTGTTCAGGTGCGAAGACAACGACAGGGGCGACGGCATGTCGAAACCATGGCAGAACCCGACGCGCACGAGCGGTCGGCCCGAGGCGGGTCGAATGCTGGTGAGGGTCAGTGCGGTGTTCACGATGGTTCCTGGTCAAAAATTGCCGCTGTCGGCTGTAAGGGGTTGGAAAAAAGGGACGGCTTGTGCCGTGAATTGGAGGCAACTGTAAAGAGTGTTTACGGCGACGTCAACAACCGGGACAATCTTTTCTTGTCTTGTTGTTGTTTTTGAACAGTGCCCCATACCACCGTCGCGCGCCGCCGCAATGCGCTTGTGCTGCATCGCCGCTTTCTCGAGGACGCCGTCGCGGCGGGCCTGCCCGCCAAGGGGCTCGACCAGGCCTTTGCACGCAAGCTCGAAATCTCTCCGAGCATGTGGAGCCAGATCAAGAGTGCGCGGCCCATCGGCGACAAGCTCGCACGGCAGATCGAACGGCATTGCGACGTGGCCGCCGGCTGGCTCGACGCAGACAACACACCGCCTTCTGAAGCACCGCCCGATGCGGCGGAAGAGCGCTTCGTGGCCGCCGCGCGTGAGGCGTGGCGCCAGGCCAATGCGAAGGGAAAGCGGGAACTCAGCGGCTGGCTGAAGAAGCACGCGCTGGAGAAGAAGGCGCTCGAGCCTGCCGACGGCCCTGCGCCGGCGCCCTAGCCTTGCTCAGGCCTTCAGGCCTTGCCAGCGGGCTCGGCAGCAGCCAGCGCCGGCGCATCGCGCAGGATGGCCGCGCGCATGTCGTCCGGCACGGCGATGGCGCGGTGGGTGTCGAGCGAGGTCGTCACCAGCACCTGCCGCACCTGCATGCGCACTTCGCCCGTGGTGGGCTCGAAGCAGCGCAGCGCGAGCGTGATCGAGCGCGAACCCAGTTGCGCCACCGAGAGGCCGAGCATCACCTGGTCGCCCATGCGGCTCACGGCGCGAAAGTCGGCGTCGAGCTTCACGGTCGGCAGGCCGACGCGGCGCTCGCCGATCAGTGCGTGGTAGCCCACGCCGAGCCCCTCGCTCACCCAGTCTTCGACCAGGCCGTTGAGCATCACGAAGTACTGCGGATAGAAGACGATGCCCGCCGGGTCGCAGTCGGAAAAGCGGATCAGGCGCGGGCGCTGGAACTCCACACCACCGCCCTCGCCGCTCATGCGCGGTCCTCGACCGCGCCGTCGCCGCGCATCACGTGCACGCGCAGCAGCCCGAGCTGGTTGTGCATCTGCTTGACGGTCTTCATGTCCAGGCCCGAGAACATCTCGAGGATCCACTGCTCGTGCTCGGTGGCCATGGCTTCGAAGGCGTTGCGGCCTTCGGGCGTGAGGCTCACGATCCAGGCGCGGCGGTCGTCGGGGCTGGGCGCGCGCGCCACCATGCCTTCGCGCTCGAGCTCGTCGGTCAGGCCGGTGACGTTGCCGCCGGTCACCATCAGGTAGCGCGAGAGCACGCGCATCTTCAGGCCGTCTTCGTAGCGGTACAGCTGCGCCATGTAGTCGAAGCGCGCCAGCGAGATGCCGAAGCGCTCGCGCAGCCGGCGCCGGATCTCGGCCTCGATCTGCGTGGTGCTCGCGAGCATGCGCAGCCACAGCTTGAGCATGGCGTGGTCTTCATGGCCGGCGCGGGCTTCGTGGCCGAGTTCTTCGGCGTCGCTCAGCACGGCGTGGGAGGCATCGTTGCGACTCATGTGACTTCTCCTCCGGAAACGGAGATCGACTGGCCCGTGACCGACGCGGCGCCTTCGCCGCACAGCCAGCGCACGGCGTCGGCCACTTCGGCCGGCTGCACGATGCGCTTTTGCGGGTTCACGCTGGAGAACTCGGCCAGCGCATCGGCTTCGCTGCGGCCGGTCTTGCCGACCACGTTGGCGACGCTGTTGCGCAGGATGTCGGTGTCGGTGTAGCCCGGGCACACGGCGTTCACGGTGATGCCCTTGCGCGCCACTTCGAGCGCCAGCGCGCGCGTGAGGCCGATCACGCCGTGCTTGGCGGCCGTGTAGGCCGACACGTAGGCGTAGCCCTTCTGCCCCGCCGTGCTGGCGATGTTGACGATGCGGCCCCAGCCGGCGTCGAGCATGTCGGGCAGCGCGGCCTGCGCGCACAGGAAGCTGCCGGTGAGGTTGACCGACAGCATGCGCTGCCACAGCTCGACCGAGGTCTTCAGGAACGGCGCGCTCTCGGCGGCGCCCGCGTTGTTGACCAGCACGGTCACCGCCCCGCGCTCGGCCCGCGCCTGCGCAAAGGCCGACTGCACGGCCTGCGGGTCGGCCACGTCGGCCGCCACCACGCCGTGGCCGCTGCCCGCCAGGGTCTCGGCCACGCGCTGCAGGGCCTGCGCATCGCGGCCCAGCAAGGTCAGCACTGCCCCCTGGGCGGCAAGGGTGCGGGCGATCTCTGCGCCGATGCCGCGAGCGGCGCCGGTGACGAGGGCATGACGGCCAGTGAGCGAATTTGTGTGCATACCTGAATGGTTTAGTTCTGAATCATTTTAGCCATTTGCGCACCAGCAGGGTGCTACCGCATGAAACGGCCGCCGTTGAGGTCCAGCGTCGCCCCGGTCATGAAGGCCGCGGCCGGCGAGGCCAGGTAGACGACGGCGGCGGCCACCTCGTCGGCCAGCCCGAAGCGGCCGAGCGGGATGCCGGCCTTCAGCGCCTGCTGCCGCTCGGGTGGCAGCGCCGCGAGCGCGGGGCTGTCGATGGCGGCGGGGGCCAGCGCGTTCACGGTCACGCCGTGCGGCGCCAGTTCCTGCGCAAAGGCACGCGTCAGCGCCAGCAGGCCGGCCTTGCTGGCCGCGTAGTGCACGCCGGTGGCGCTGCTGACCTGCTGCCCGGCCAGCGAGGCCAGGTTGACGATGCGGCCCGCGCCGCGTTCGCGCATGTGCTTTCCGGCGATGCGGCAGCCGAAGAAGCTGCCGCGCAGGTTGATGGCGAGCACGTCGTCCCACTCGGCGGGCGTGATGTCCCACAGCGAGGTGGTCGGCGTGCGCGCCGCGTTGTTGACCAGGATGTCGACCGCGCCGAAGTGCGCCACGGCCTGCGCGAAGCGGTCGTTGAAGGCCTGCTCGTCGCGCACGTCGAGCGGCAGTGCGAGGCCGTTCACCTCGGCGGCAACGGCTTGTGCATTGGCTTGATCGATATCGGCCACCGCCACGCGCGCACCGGCCTGCCCCAGGGCACGCGCGATGGCCGCGCCCAGCCCCTGCCCCGCGCCGGTCACGAAGGCCACGCGCCCTGCCAGTGGAAGCGCGGTGGCGTGCGTCATCCGGCTTTGGCGGGCCGACCGTCCCAGGTCTGCGGCCCCACGCCGCGCTCGCGCAGCTTGAACTTCTGCACCTTGCCGTTCTCGGTGCGCGGCAGGTCGGGCAAGAGGTCGATGTAGCGCGGCACCGCGAAGTACGGCAGGCGTCCTTCGCAGAAGCGTGCCAGCTCGGCCGGGTCGATGGCCACGCCTTCGCGCGCCACCAGCGCGGCCATCACCTCGTCTTCGGCCAGCTCGGAGCGCACGGGGTACACCGCGCACGAGGCCACGCCGGGGTGGCTCAGCAGCACCTGCTCGACCTCGAAGGACGAGATGTTCTCGCCGCGCCGGCGGATCGCGTCCTTGATGCGGTCGACAAAGCGGAACGCGCCGTCGGCATCGCGCACCACGCGGTCGCCCGTGTGGAACCACAGGTTGCGCCAGGCCTCGACGGTCTTCTCGGGCATGTGGAAGTAGCCGCTGGCAAAGGCATAGGGCTCATCCGCACGCAGCAGCAGTTCGCCGGCCTCGCCGGGCGGCAGCGGCACGTCGTCTTCGTCGGCCACGCAGGCCTGGAAGCCGGGGCGCAGCCAGCCCATGACACCGCCGCGCGGCGAATCGGGCGCGGTGGCGATCGCGAAGTTGGTCTCGGTCGAGCCGTAGCCTTCGAGCAGCGCCACGCCCGTGCGCGCCTTGAAGGCCTGCCCCGCCGCCGAGGGCACGCCGGGCCCGAGGCCGGTGCGCACGCGGTGGTTGCGCTCGCTCTCGCCTTCGGGCTGCGCCAGCAGGATGGGCACCATCGCGCCGAGCAGGTAGACCACGGTCGCGCCGTTGGCGCGCATCGCCGGCCAGAAGCCCGAGGCGGAGAAGCGCGACTCGAACACCACCTCGGCCCCGGTGAGCGCGGCCTGCGCGAAGGTGTTGAGCGCGTTGATGTGAAACAGCGGCAGCGTGGTGCACAGCACGTCGTCGCGGCCCACGCCGAGCACCTCGGCGCTGTTCACGCCCCACCAGAAGTACTGCGCCTGCGGGCAGATGACGCCCTTGGCCGGGCCCGTGGTGCCCGAGGTGTAGAGGATGGCGAGCGGGTCGCCCGGCTGCACCGCAGCGGGCGGCAGCGCCTGCGCGCCTGGCGGGTAGGCCGACACGCGCACGCCGGCGGGCGGCGTCCACGGTGCTTCGGCCTCGCCGACCACCCACACCTCGCGCAGCGCCGTGCGGGCCAGGTCGGCCGTGGCCAGCCGATCGAGAAAGCCCGCCTCGATCACCAGCAGCTTCGCCTCGCTGTTCGCGAGGAAGTATTCGATCTGCGGCCCCATCGACGCGGTGTTGACCGGCACCACCGACGCGCCGAGCCAGCCCGCGCCGAGGAAGGTGTCGAGGAACTCGATGCGGTTGCCGCACATCACGGCGATGCGGTCGCCGCGCGCCACGCCGTGCTGCGCAAGTGCGCCGGCGCGCGTGGCCGCCGCATCGGCCGCGTCGGCATGCGTCCACTGCCGGCCCGCGATGCGCAGCAGCGGGCGGCCGCCGAACAGCGCCGCCTGCCGCTGCAGCATGGCGGGCAGCGTGCGCTGCGCCGGCGGCACCGCGCGCGGGTCACTCGTCATCGTGCGTGCCTCCGCCGAGGTAGGTGGCCTGCACGCGCGGGTCGCTGGCCAGTTCGGCCGAGGCGCCCGAGAGCGCGATCTCGCCCGTCTCCAGCACGTAGCCTTCATCCGAGCTTTCGAGCGCGGCGCGCGCGTTCTGCTCCACCAGCAGGATCGACACGCCGTCGTCGCGCAGCTTGCGCACGATGGTGAGGATGTCGCGCACGATCAGCGGCGCCAGGCCCAGGCTGGGCTCGTCGAGCATCAAGAGGCGCGGCGCCGACATGAGCGCGCGGCCCACCGCCAGCATCTGCCGCTCGCCGCCCGAGAGCGTGTCGGCGCGTTGCGCGCGGCGCTCGGCCAGGCGCGGGAAGCGGTCGTACACCGATTGCAGCTGCCGCTTCATCGCGTCGCCGCGCAGCCGCTTGGCGTAGGCGCCCAGCTGCAGGTTGTCGAGCACGGTGAGTTCGCCGAACAGTTCGCGCCGCTCGGGCACGAGGCACAGCCCGCGCTCCACGCGCGACTCCACATCGAGCCCCTGCAGGTCTTCGCCTTCGAAGCGCAGCGTGCCCTTGCACGGCAGCAGGCCCATGGCCGCGGCCAGCAGCGTGGTCTTGCCCGCGCCGTTGGGGCCGATCACCGAGATGATCTGGCCCCGCTGCACGTCGAGCGACACGCCGCGCACGGCCTCGACCTGCCCGTACGACACGTGCAGATCGCCAATCTCCAGCATCGCGGTCATACGACGCTCCCCAGGTAAGCCGCCTGCACACGCTCGTCCGCGCGCACCGCCGACGGCACGCCCTCCACGAGCTTGGAGCCGAAGTTCATCACCACCAAACGGTCCACCAGTTTCATCACGAAGTCCATGTCGTGTTCGACGATCAGGATGGTCACGCCCTCCTCGCGCAGCTTGCGCAGCAGGTCGCCCAAGGCCATCTTTTCCTTGCGGCGCAGGCCGGCCGCGGGCTCGTCGAGCACCAGCAGCACGGGGTCGGCGGCCAGCGCGCGCGCAATCTCCAGGATGCGCTGCGTGCCCAGCGGCAGGCTGCCCGCGAGCTCGTGCGCGCGGTCGCCCAGGCCGATGCGGTCGAGCTGGCGCTGCGCCTCCTGCAGGATCTGGCTTTCTTCCGTGCGGTCCAGCCGCAGGCCCGCCTTCAGGATGCCCGAGCGCGTGCGCGAGTGCGCGCCCAGCGCCACGTTGTCCAGCAGGCTCATGTGCGGGCGCAGCTTCACGTGCTGGAAGGTGCGCGCCAGCCCGAGCCGCGCCACCGCGCGCTGCGGCATGCCGGCGATGTCGTGCTCGAGAAAGCGCACCTGGCCCGCGCTCATCGGCAGCGTGCAGGTCAGCAGGTTGAACATGGTCGACTTGCCCGCGCCGTTGGGCCCGATGAGGCCGATGATCTCGCCCGCCTTGACGTCGAAGCTCACGTCGTTCACCGCCACCAGCCCGCCGAAGCGCTTCACGGCGCCGTTGACCGACAGCACCTGCGTGCCGCGCGCCGGCAGCTGCCGGTGCGGCAGCGGCTCGACCGGCGCGCCGGTGTAGCGCGAGGCGCCCTGCGGCGCGGCGCGCCGGCGCGTCCAGCGCCGCAGCAGGCCCATCACGCCGCCGCGCGCAAAGTGCAGCAGCAGGATGAACAGCGCCGCGAAAGCCACGGCCTCCAGCTGGCCCGCGCGCTGCGTGAGCATCGGCAGCACGTCCTGCAGGCCGTTCTTCAGCACCAGCACCAGCGCCGCGCCCACCAGCGCGCCCGCCAGCTGCCCGAGCCCGCCGGCCACGGCCATCAGCAGGTACTCGATGCTGGCGCGCACGTCGAAGGGCGACGGGCTCACGAAGCGGTTCATGTGCGCATAGAGCCAGCCCGCCAGCCCCGCGAACAGCGCCGCCGTGACGAACAGCGACAGCCGCACGCGGTACGCATCCGCCCCCACGCTGGCCAGCAGCGTGGCGCCGCCGCGCAGCCCGCGAATCGCGCGGCCGGGCCGCGACTGCAGCAGGTTGTGGCTGAACAGGCAGGCCAGCCCGACCACCACCCAGATCAGGTAGTACATCGCGCGCGGATCGGCCAGCGACCAGCCGCCGATCTGCAGCGCCGGGATGTTCGACAGGCCCGTGTGGCGCCCGAGCGCATCGACGTTGCCGAACAGCATCGCGATCGACAGGCCCCAGGCGATGGTGCTCAGCGGCAGGAAGTGCCCGCCCAGGCGCAGCGTGAGCATGCCGATGGCCAGCGCCGACAGGCCCGTGAGCAGCAGCGCGAACAGGAGCCCCAGCCACGGCGACAGGCCCTGCGCGGTCGTGAGCCAGGCCGTGGCGTAGGCCGCAATGCCCACGAAGGCCGCCTGGCCGAACGAGGTGGCGCCGCCCACGCCGGTGAGCAGCACGAGGCCCAGCGCCACCAGCGCGCCGATGCCGATGTCGTTCAGCAGCGAGACCGTGAAGCTGCCCGCCACGGCCGGCACCAGGGCCAGCACGACGATCACGCCCGCGATCCACGCCATGCGTTTCGTGTTGCCGTTCATTGGTCCACCTCGTCTTCTTCCTCTTCCGAATGGGCCGCCATGAAGGAGCGCAGCATGAGCACCGGGATCAGCAGGCTGAACACGATCACGTCTTTCAGCGCGCCGCTCCAGAACGACGCGAAGCTCTCGACCACGCCGACCGCCAGCGCGCCGATGGCCGTCATCGGGTAGCTCACGAGCCCGCCGATGATCGCGGCCACGAAGGCCTTCAGGCCGATGATGAAACCCGAGTCGTAGTACATGGTGGTCACCGGCGCGATCAGCACGCCGATGAGCCCCGCCAGCAGCGAGGCGCAGCCGTAGGCCAGCAGCGCCGTGCGCACCGGCCGGATGCCGACCAGCCGCGCGCCCACGCGGTTCACGGCCGTGGCGCGCAGCGCCTTGCCGGCCACCGTGCGCTCGAACACCAGGAAGAACAGCCCGCTCAGCACCACGGCCGCCCCCACCATCAGCACCACCTGGCCGCTGACCGTGAAGCCGTCGCCCAGCGTGAACACCGCGCTCGTGAGCGGCGTGGTGCGCGAGCCTTCCGGCCCGAAGAACAGCAGGCCCAGGCCCGACAGCAGGAAGTGCAGCGCGAGCGACACGATCAGCAGCACCAGCACCGAGGCATCGGCGATCGGCTGGAACACCACGCGCGCCAGCAGCGGCGCGATGGGCACCACCAGCAGCACGGCCACCGCGATGTGCACGGCCACCGGCACGCCGGGCCGCGCCGCCAGCCAGGCGAGCACGCACGGAATGGCGGGCAGCACGCCCCACATCAGCACCGCCTTCGGTATGCGCGCGGCCTCGCCGCGCCGCAGCAGGCTGCCGATTTCGGTGGCCAGCGCCAGCGCGGCCAGCACCGCGACCATGCCGATGGTCGGCGGCACGCGGCCGGTTTCGAAGGCCGCCAGCGACAGCGCGGCAAAGGCCGCGATGTCGCCGAACGGCACGAACACCACCCGCGTGACCGAGAAGATCAGCACCAGCCCGAGCCCGGCCAGCAGATAGACGGCACCGTTGGCCAGGCCGTCGGTGACGAGGATCAATGCCACGTCCCAGTTCATAGAAAAACCTCTGTCGGAGTCATCGTTGTCGTTGTCGTGAAGGGAAACAGGAGATTCAAGGGGCGAGCTTCCATTGGCCGTTGTCGAGCTTGACGATCACGCGCGCGCGCTCGTCCACGCCGTACAGGCTGCCGGGCTTGAAGGTGTAGACGCCGTGCGTGCCGACCACTTCCTTGGTGCTGAAGATGGCGTCGCGCAGCGCCACGCGGAACTCGGGCGTGCCCGGCTCGGCCTTCTTCATGGCGCGCGAGGCGGCGTCGGCGAACACCAGCCAGCCGTCGAACGAGTAGGCCGAGAAGGCGTCGCTGGTGGGTGCGTTGTTGACCTTCTGGAACACGGCGCGGAAGTCGGTCGCGATCTTCTTGGTCGGGTAGTCGGCCGGCAGCTGCTCGGCGACGATCACCGGGCCCGTGGGCATCAGCGCGTTCTGGCCGGCCGCGCCGACCACGCGCACGAAGTCGGGGTTGATCAGGCCGTGCTGGCCGTACACGCCGCCCTTGAAGCCGCGCTCCTGCAGCGCCAGGAACGGCAGCGCGCCCGGCGTGCCGGCGCCGCCGGTCATCACCGCGTCGGGGCGCAGCGCCACGATCTTCAGCACCTGGCCGGTCACCGAGGCGTCGGCGCGCGCGTAGCGCTCGTTGCTCACCACCTTGATGCCGGCGGCGGGCGCGGCCTTGTTCAGGGCCTCGTACACCAGGTCGCCCCAGGCGTCGGAAAAGCCGATGTAGCCCACGGTCTTGACGTTGTTGCGCTTCATGCGCTCGACCACCGCGTCGATCATGAGCTGCGTGGGCTGCGCCACCGTCATGACCCACGGGTTCTCGTTGGGGTCGAGCAGGATGGGCGTGAGGCCGATCATGGGCGTCTTCGCCTCCTTGCCCACCTGCGCCATCGCGATGGCCGACGGCACGCCCGAGGTGCCCATGAGCACGTCGACCTTTTCGTCCTCGATGAGCTTGCGCGCGTTGCGCCCGGCCGTGGTCGGGTCGGAGCCGTCGTCCAGCACCACGAGCTGGATCTTGCGGCCGTTGACCTCGCCCTTGTAGGCCAGCGCGGCCTGCATGCCCTTGGCGTACGGCACGCCCAGCGAGGAGTTGGGCCCCGACAGCGACACGCTGAGTCCGACCTTGAGGTCGGCCGCCAGTGCGCTCGCCACACCACAGGCGGTCAGCGCCGCGGCGAGGGCACCGCGCGTCAAGGTCTGCATCAGGTTCTTCATGTCGTAGCTCCAGTGAGGAAGGATGGAAGGAACAGAAACTCAGATGAACAACTGGATCGCGGGCAACGCGCGCGTGGCGTTGAGCAGGTCGATGCGCTTCTCGCGGATGGACCAGCCCGTGGGGGTGCGAATGAGGTGGTGGCGGGCGGTGCCGCTCAGCAGAATCTGGTCGTCGCCGCGCGCCTCGATGTAGAGAAAGGGCGTGCGCAGGCGCACGTCGTCGGCGCCCTCTTCCTCGATGCGCGAGGGCTGCAGCACATGCTGGCTGTGGCTGGCCGGGTGCTGCGAATGCGCGCGCGGGTTCTTCAGGCGCTCCACGCGCAGCTGCAGCAGCAGCCGGTCTTCGTAGGCCAGCGAGTTGTGCGAGAACGGATCGGCCTGCGCCGCGCCGAGCAGCGGCACCCAGTAGTGGCCGTCGTCGGCGAACAGGGCCAGCCAGTCGTCGAAGCGGCGCGCGTCGAGCAGGGCCGCCTCGTGGGCGATGAAGTCGCGCGGGTCGTTCATGCCGCCACCTCCGGCGTCATGGCCCGGGCCCAGGCGCGGAACTGGTTGCGCATGAGCAGCTCGTTGGTGCCGTTGGTGGTCACCGTGGCCTGCTGCGTCTCGGCCGGGTCGTGGTTGCGGTGCAGGCTGATCCATTCGTTGCCGCCGGCACGCAGGCCCTTCTGGATGCTCTCGAACAGGTGCACGTCGTCGTGCGCCACCACCGACATGGGCGAGAACACGAGCCGGTTGTAGCTCATGGCGCGCTCGAACAAGAGCGCGGGCGCACCGGCCGCGCGGAAGCTCCAGGCCTCGATGAGCGTGCGGTCGGCCGCCAGCGGGCGGATCACGCGGATGGCCTGCGGCGAGCCCTTGACCGACAGGCTCGGGTACAGCACCGAGTTCTGCGGCGAGCGCTGCAGGATGTCGGCGGCGCGCTCCACGCCGTGCGCGGCCTGCATCGCGGCCTCGTACTCGGGCAGCTGCGCGTAGTTGGAATGGATGCTGAAGTTCACGCCCAGCACGCTGTGGCCGTTGGCGAACACGCGCCCGCCCATCTGGTCGAAGAACTCGTAGCCCGAGCCGAAGGGCAGGATCTGCTCCATCGCCATCGGCTTGGGGTCGGTGGGCGCATGCCCTTCCCACAGCGCCTCGGCGGCCTTGGTGGCCGACTCGTGCGTCGACATCGGGTGCACCGTGTCGTTGATGTTCTCCAGGTACATCTTCCAGTTGCAATGGACGATGTTGCGCAGCACGCCGCCGCCCACGGTGAGCTTGCCCTCGGGCGAGCGGTCGACCATGTTGTCCAGCGCGCCCAGCACGTCGCCGAAGTAGTCCTCGAACGACGGGCCGGTGTCGGACAAGCGCACGAACACGAAGTCGCGGTACACCTTCACGTGCTTCACCACCGACAGCCCCTGCCCCGACTCGCAGGCCTTGAGCTGCGTGCCCTCGTAGCCGTTCTTCAGCGGCAGGCCCAGCGGCGCGCCGTCCAGCTTGTAGGTCCACGCGTGGTACGGGCAGCGAAAGAAGCGGCCGGTGTTGCCGCTCTCGTCGGTCACCAGCTGCGTGCCCTTGTGGGCGCAGCGGTTGTACATGACGTGCACCGCGCCGTCGGGCTGGCGCACCATGAGCAGCGGGCGGCCCGCGATCTCCTGCGTGACGAAATCGCCCGCCGCCGGCACCTGGCTGGCATGGCCCAGGAAGACCCAGGTGCGGGCGAACAGGCGCTCCTGCTCCAGCGCGAACAGCTCGTCGCTGAGGTACAGGTCGCGGTGCACCCGGTCGTCGCGGACCAGCGCCGCGACGAGATCGGGGCGGTTGCGGTAGGCGGTCATGGCGGTGGGCTTCGGTTAGACCGAGGTCAGGGAACGAGCTTCCACTGGCCCTTGTTCATCTGCACGATCACGACGCCGCGCTGGTCCGAGCCGTAGCGGTCGTCGGGCTTGAAGGTGTAGATGCCGTGCGTGCCCACCAGCTCCTTCGTGCCCACGATGGCATCGCGCAGCGCCGTGCGGTACTGCGGCGTGCCGGGCTCGCCCTTGGTGCGCGAGGCCGCGTCGGCCAGCAGCAGGTAGGCGTCGTAGGTGTACGACGAGAACGCATCGGTGGGCACCGCGCCGTTCGCCTTCTGGTACGCAGCGCGAAAGCCCATCGCGACCTTCTTGATGGGGTTGCTCTCGGGCAGCTGGTCGGCCACCAGCACCGGGCCGCTGGGCACCTGCAGGCCGTCGATGGCCGTGCCGCCCACGCGCACGAAGTCGGCGTTGATGAGGCCGTGCGTGCCGTAGATCTTGCCCTTGTAGCCGCGCTCGGCCAGTGCCAGGTAGGGCAGCGCGCCCGGCGTGCCGGAGTTGCCCGCGAACACCGCGTCGGGCCGCGCCGCGACGATCTTCAGGATCTGCCCGGCCACCGACGAATCGCTGCGCGCATAGCGCTCGTTGGCCACCACCTTGATGCCGGCGGTGGCGGCGCTCTTCACGAGCGAGTCGTAGGCCAGGTCGCCCAGCGCGTCCGAGAAGCCGATGAAGGCCACCGTCTTCACGCCCGACTTCTGCATGCGCTCGACCACGCCCGCCACCATGAGCGGGAACGGCTGCGACACGGTGACGGTCCATGCGCCGTCCGCGCCCGGAATGGTCACGGGCGTGGGCGAGATGAGCGGCGTGTTGAGCTCGCGCGCCACCGAGGCGATGGCCATCGCGCCCGGCACGCCCGAGGTGCCGATGAGCACGTCGACCTTGTCTTCGGTCACCAGCTTGCGCGCGTTGCGCCCGGCGGTGGTCGGGTCGGACGCGTCGTCGAGCACGATGAGCTGCACCTTGCGCCCGCCGATCTCGGGCCGCTCGGCGATGGCCGCGCGGATGCCCTTCTCGTAGGGCACGCCCAGCGCCGCGACCGGCCCCGAGAGCGAGCTGATGAAGCCGATCTTGAGGTCTGCCGCCGCCGCACCGACGGCGGTGAAGGCGGCCAGCAGCGCGAGGCCAAGGCGGGAGATTTTCTTCATGGGAGCTTCCTCTTCGGGGGTTGGAATGGGGACGAGGGACGGTCAGTAGCGCAAGGTGCGGCGCGATTCGAGGTCGGCGTCGACCTGCGCGGGCGTGAGCCGCTCCGGCTTGCATTCGAAGCGCTCGAACAGCGCCAGCTGGTCGGCGTAGTGGCGGTCGCGCACGCCGGCCGGGCTCACGAAGCCGCTCTGCCCCGGCGCGGCGACCGAGCACATGTCGAGCGCGCCCGGGCGCAGCACGACGCGGTAGTTGAGCGTGCCGCGGTTCATGTAGGGGCTGACCTCGGGCTCGTCGCCCGCGCCGGCCCACGGCACGCCGATGGCGTTGATGCGCGAGAAGCGGTGCCGCACCACGGGCGTGGTCCACGCGGCCATGTCGGGCCCGAGGCGGGTGCGCAGCTCGCCCACCGCATCGGTCAGCGCCGCGCGCACCATCGTGCGCGGGTCCTGCCCGTTGAAGAAGTCGTGGCGCTGCGGCACGCCCGAGGCCGGGCCGCTCAGCGCGTTCCACAGCAGCTTGGCCACGGCCGCGGGCTGGGCGCTGCCCGGCGAGCCGCGCGGCGTGAGCGTGGGGTAGCCGAGGTTGGCGTAGGTGGCGAACACGGCCGGCGGCAGGTCGTCGGCCAGCAGGCGCCGCGACATCGCACCCAGCCACGCGCGCAGCACGGTGGTGGCGCGGTTGTCGTACACCTCGCCGCCCGGGGCGACGCGGTTCTTCAGGTCCCAGTTGGCGAGCAGGTCGGCCGCGCGGCGCGCGGGGTCGCCGGCCGGCAGGCCCTTGGCCGCGTCGACGATGAGGGGCACGAAGTAGCGCGCGTTCAGGTCGGCCAATGCCGCGCCCTGGCTCACGCGCCAGACCTCGTCGGCGCCCAGCTTGGCCGTGCCCTGCAGCTGCGCGTGGATTTCGGCGACGCGGTCGACGTGCGAGAAGTTCGCGCCATCCGCGCGCAGGCCTTCGGCGATCTGGTTGTTCCAGCTCGCGAGGTAGCCCTGCGCGGGGTTGTAGGCGCGCGGGTTGGCGCTGAACGGCAGGCTGCCCTGCCACTCCATGCTGCCGTCGCCGCGCGCGGGAAAGCGGATGTCCTGCGTGGCCGGGCGGCGCGGCATGCGGCCCAGGCCCACGGCGCCGATGTTGCCCGCCACGTCGGCATAGAACCAGGTGATGGACGCGGCCACGCGCTCGCCCTGCGCGAGAAAGCCCGACCAGTCGCGCGCCCGTGCGGCACGCGCCCAGCCCAGCATGGTCTCGACCTCGCGGCCCTGCCAGGTGCTGCGCGCGGTGTAGGCGCGGGCGTTGTCCACGTCCCAGCTCTGCACGAAGCCGTGCACCGTGGCGTAGATGTCCACGCTCTGCGGCGCGGCGCCCTTCACGCGGATGACGTCGGTGCGCCGGGTCATCGGGCGGTAGGCGCCGTCGTACTTGTATTCGTGGCGGTTGGCCGGGTTCAGTTCTTCCTGGTAGATGTCGTTGGTGTCGAGCGAGCCCACCGTCGATCCCCAGGCGATGGTGCCGTTGGTGCCGAACAGCACCGGCAGCAGGCCGATGGGCGTGAGGCCCGTGAGGTCGTAGCCCGCGCCGTGCAGGCCGATGCCGTGCACGAACGACGGGTTGTTGAAGCCCTGCTGCGGGCCGTTGTACAGGACGGCCACGCCTTCCTTGGTGCGCGAGGGGCCGAGCACCCAGGCGTTGCTGGCGGTCGGCATGCCTTCGGTGGCGGCCAGGCCCATGCGGGCGACCTGCGTGGCGCGGAAGTCGGCGGCGGCCTGCGCGGAGACCGGCGCGAGCGCGGCGTCGCCGGGCTCGGCGCTCGCCAGCCGGTTCGCGTTGCCGCGCGGCACGATGGTCGGCGCGGTCGGGTCTTCGAGCCAGCGCAGCTGCTCGTACAGCTGCAGGCCGGCCACGTCGCCGCGCGCGGCCTTGAGCTGGTTGAGCAGCGAGAGGTTGGCGACCTCGGCGGTGCCCGCGAAGAAGCGGTTGAGGATCAGGCCGATCCAGACCATGGCCACGTCGTCCGCGGTCCAGGGCGCGGGCTCGAAGCCGTTGTCGATGAACTCGCGCGGCATCAACTTCGCGCGGTCGGCCAGCACGTCGCGGATGCGCGCGTTGACGCCCGCGGCGTAGCCTTCGAACATGGCGCGGTCGTCCGCGTTCAGCGCATCGATCTGGCGGCGGATCGACACCGGATCGATGTTGGCGCGCGTGGCCTTGTCGGTCGCGACGAACTCGGCCCCCAGCACCTCGGCCACGCTGCCGTTGCCCGAGCGCCGCGCCATCTCCAGCTGGTAGAGCCGGTCTTCGGCGACGGCATAGCCGAAGCCGTGGAACAGGCCGCGCGTGTCGCTGGCGTAGACGTGCGGCACGCCGTAGCGGTCGCGCTTGATGGTGACTTC